>Ga0075012_10003646_pt1 | contig 14556 bp, 11 predicted proteins | sample All_14_2_FD_71474 | JGI IMG/M metagenome (GOLD analysis project Ga0075012, IMG submission 71474) | Freshwater microbial communities in response to fracking from Pennsylvania, USA - Allegheny Zone_MetaG_DW_15 | ecosystem: Environmental > Aquatic > Deep subsurface > Groundwater > Drilled... | reverse complement strand
AAGAGATTAGGAGGCTCGGGGGGGAACAGCCGGGCGAAGTCCACTGCGTACAGTCTTCCCTCGGGTGATTGGTGGATCTCGAGGTCACACGGACCGTACAGATGATGGATGCGACCCTCTTTGTCACCCACTCGGTGCTTTTTGATGTTGAGCGCTCTCGCCAAGGCAGCGATTCGACTCTTTGCCTCCTCGTTCCCGGGGAGGATGGATGACGCCCCATCCTGGGAACCCATGATCAACGTCTGGCTCCCTTTGATCGGCAGGCGAGACTCGGCTAGCAGACGATATCCCCGGTAATCAATCAACGCCATTAATGGGAAGTGCAGTCCTTCGATACCGGCGTTAACGACCTCGGTCAGCCCGCGCAGCTGGTGAGCCGCTTCCTTCCCCGCAAACTCATCTGAGCCATATAACTTGTTTTTGTCTACCGCGAAGCGGAACAAAATCCCCCCCGCAAGATACTTTTCACCCCCTGCACAACCACCCAGATCTTCACTAGGTTTGATGGTTTTCTTGTCTTTCGGCAGATGCTTCTCAGCAATGATAACCTTTCCATAGGTGGTGGCAGCGAACTGGAAATCCCTCGAAAGTCGTGAGAGGGAAGTAAAAGCAATCTCCTCCTTCAGAATCCTCTCATCGGTGATTTGTGAAGTCAGCCGCTGGAACTCTTCGTCAAATTCCAGAACATCGTGCAACTCGCTGGAGTCTGTCGCGTCTTCCGAAACCGGTCCGTATCCATTCTCTTGGGTCCCGGCAGACGGATAAGCGGACGCCCAATATGCATAGGGCGCTTGGGTATGGTACTGGCTTACAGGCGCCGTTCGCTGAGGACTTGAACACATCGCTGAGCCATCATCGAATGAAATCTGGCTCGGTGATTCCACAGTGAATCTTATACTGTCGCTTTCTGGACGTGACTCTGATGAGTACGGATCCCCTTGCCTATACGAAGCCATCGTGCTGCCCTAGAAGATGGTATTGACATCAGCAGGTACTACTCCGATCTCGTCCAAAGGTTATCGCATCGTGTTTTGATGAGAATGGTACGCACCCCTCCAGAACTTGAGCACTTTCGTACCCTAAGACACAACAGAGTTACACCTCACTTGATGCGTGATCCAGTCGTCATGTAAAGCTTCACAAACTAGCAACGGGCATGTATGCAGGCAGCCTCACACTCAAAACTGTTTCAACGGTCCGTCTCAATAAACTCACAACGCCTTTCTTAAATCGGAGCGAAACCCTAGCTGTGAATTGACGCTCAGGCGCGCGCGAGGAGGAGTGGTCAAGCGGTTCGACCCCATAAGCGCAAGAGCTCAGCCTTATTCAACACACAGACAGGCTTCTATAGTAGGTAGCTGATCTTCAGTCTCTCTTGGCATCACTTGGTAGACGGCCCTGAGTTTAGTTGGAGAACAAAGCTCGTTGTGCTTCAATTTGGCAAAGAATCGGAAAGGTTGTGAAGAGCAACGTCCAAGTAAGCATTGACTCCCTGAACATCAATCAGACTCCGAGGATTAGTTGATCTCTCTGGATTTTCAAAAAGCAACTCTACGGGTACCAAGGTACTAACCGGATGTTGTTAACACGCGATAAACTATGGCAGAGATTTCATCCTCGGTTTCACTGAGTGCAGATGTCCCACTGGCATCGAATCACATGGATATTCACCACTCGCTCCTTAATTATGCCGCAACTAAAAATTTCACCCTTGGCTCCTCTCTCTCCTCTCCTCCCTCGCCCTCGCCACAATTCCCCTTTGAGGTTCTCTCGCTTGTTACAAAGCGAAAGGAAGACGAAGAAGAATGATGTTCTCCCGCATCTCCCCCGCCGTGGCCAGGCGACAGGCCCGCTGGTTCTCGGCCTTTATGGACTCTTGTAAGTTCTCTTCCCGCGTATCGCCCAATGGCTACTATTGTGTACACCTTGTGGACAACACGAATCGACAAAGACAGGACCGAGGGGTTGATATATAGTGCATTGATTACAACGTTCAAGAGGATCGATCCTGTCTATCTCAAAGCTGCATAGGTCGAGTGGCTTAGAAGTGAGAAGCGAATGTTATCCGAAGGGACAGTGAAAGAAGAGAGAAACGAACGATACACCATAAGAGTGACCGCGACTAACGCCGGTGATCGCTCGCCACTCTGTTAGACAAGCAGCATGTCGCTGAGCGTGCTAAGCTGGGCATTGTTCCCCAGCCCCTGAACGCCGCTCAGACCTCTGAGCTCGTGAAGCTGCTCAAGGAGCCCCCCAAGGGCGAGGAGAAGGAGCTGTTTGAGCTCATCTCCAGCCGTGTGCCTCCTGGAGTCGACGAGGCTGCCTACGTCAAGGCCGCGTACCTCGCCGCGATAACTAAGGGCGAGGCGTCCTCCCCTCTCATCTCCAAGGAGCAGGCCGTCAAGCTCCTCGGAACCATGCAGGGTGGTTACAACGTCGCTCCTCTGGTTTCGCTGCTGAGCTCTTCCGACGCCAAGCTCGCCCAGGGCGCGGCCAACGAGCTGAAGAAGATTCTGCTCATGTTCGACCAGTTCCACGACGTTGAGGTCCTCGCTCAGAATGGCAACAAGTATGCCAAGGAGGTCCTCCAGTCTTGGGCCAAGGGAGAGTGGTTTACCTCTCGCCCGGAGGTCCCGAAGAAGATGACGGTTACCGTTTACAAGGTTCCCGGAGAGACCAATACCGATGATCTATCCCCTGCTCCTGATGCTTGGTCTCGTCCCGACATCCCCCTGCACGCGCTCGCCATGTTGAAGAACGAGCGCCCTGGTGTCAACCCGGATGTCCCCAAGACTATCACTGAGCTCAAGAAGAAGGGACACCCCCTTGCCTACGTCGGAGATGTCGTCGGAACCGGCTCTTCGCGTAAGTCGGCCACCAACTCCGTGTTGTGGTACATGGGAGACGACATTCCCTACGTGCCCAACAAGCGTGTTGGAGGTGTTTGCATCGGAGGCAAGATCGCCCCCATCTTCTTCAACACCATGGAGGACTCTGGATCTCTCCCTATTGAGATGGATGTCTCCAAGATGGAGACTGGCGACGTCATTGACATCTACCCTTACGAGGGAGTTGTCAAGCGCCACGGAACCAACGAGGTTGTGACCAAGTTCCAACTCAAGACCAACGTTCTGTTGGATGAGGTGCGCGCCGGAGGACGTATTCCTCTCATCATCGGCCGTGGTCTGACTGCCAAGGCTCGTGAGGCCCTCAAGGACAAGACCCCCTTGTCTGACATCTTCAAGCTCCCTCAGTCTGCTACCAAGGAGACTGGCGGATACACCCTCGCCCAGAAGATGGTCGGACGTGCCTGCGGTGTCGACGGAGTTCGCCCTGGAACCTACTGCGAGCCCAAGATGACCACTGTTGGATCTCAGGACACCACTGGTCCCATGACTCGTGACGAGCTCAAGGACTTGGCGTGCCTCGGATTCTCTGCCGACCTCGTCATGCAGAGCTTCTGCCACACGGCCGCTTACCCCAAGCCCGTCGATATCGTCACTCACCACACCCTCCCCGACTTCATCCGCACTCGTGGTGGTGTCTCCCTCCGCCCTGGAGATGGAATCATCCACTCCTGGCTGAACCGCATGTTGATCCCCGATACCGTCGGTACCGGAGGTGACTCGCACACTCGCTTCCCCATCGGTATCTCCTTCCCTGCTGGCTCTGGACTGGTCGCCTTCGCCGCCGCCACCGGAGTGATGCCCCTCGATATGCCTGAGTCGGTTCGCGTCCGCTTCCACGGCGAGATGCAGCCTGGAATCACCCTCCGCGACTTGGTCCACGCCATCCCTTACGCTGCCATCAAGAAGGGTCTGTTGACTGTCGAGAAGAAGGGCAAGAAGAATGTCTTCTCGGGCCGTATCCTCGAGATTGAGGGTCTCCCCAACCTCAAGTGCGAGCAGGCATTTGAGCTTTCGGATGCCTCGGCCGAGCGCAGCGCTGCTGGATGCACCATTGAGCTGAACCCCGAGCCGGTCATGGAGTACCTCAAGTCCAACATTGTTATGTTGAACTGGATGATCTCTGATGGCTATGGAGACAAGCGCACGATGGAGCGCCGCATCAAGCGAATGGAGGAGTGGCTGAAGAACCCTGTCCTCATGAAGGCTGACAAGGACGCCAAGTACCACACCACTATTGACATTGACCTCAACGAGATCAAGGAGCCCATCCTGTGCGCCCCCAACGACCCTGACGATGCTCGCCTTCTCTCTGAGGTCGCCGGCACCAAGATCGACGAGGTGTTCATTGGCAGCTGCATGACCAACGTTGGACTCTTCCGCGCGGCGGGCAAGCTCCTGAACGAGTACAAGGGTGAGCTCAACACTCGCCTGTGGATCGCTCCCCCCACCAAGATGGACGAGAAGCTGCTCAGGGAGGAGGGCTACTATGGAACCTTCGGACGTGTTGGTGCCCGTACTGAGGTCCCTGGATGCTCTTTGTGCATGGGTAACCAGGCTCGTGTCAAGGAGAGCAGCACCGTGGTCAGCACTAGCACCCGTAACTTCCCCAACCGTCTCGGAAAGGGAGCCAACGTGTTCTTGAGCTCTGCCGAGCTGGCCGCTGTCTCGTCCATCATGGGCAAGCTGCCTACTCCCGCCGAGTACCAGGAGTACGCCAAGAAGATCCAGAAGAGTGCGGCGGACACTTACCGCTACATGAACTTCAACGAGATGCCCGAGTACGTCGAGGCTGCCAAGAAGGCCGCCAAGATGTAAGCTGTAGTATCATGCATCATCATGTAAACGCTTTCTCTCTCCTTTCTGAAAGAAGTATACGAGCTGCATTATTTTAGTTATTCGCTGTTTGAGCTGTAGTGAAACAGTACTGAATAGTTGAAATGATGGAAACGGAATTCCACATCAGCTTTCTTCCTGTACTCGTAGAAGTACGAGTACGTACAGTTTAGTTTTGTGTGCGATTCGATCAATTGTCGGAGAAAAAGCGCGTCGATGGCAACAATCTTTTGAGACCACCGGGTAGATACCATGGTAGACATCCTCGGAGAATGGCGACGTGCAACGCAATGCATGAAATGCAATCGGATTCGGTATCTTACCAATCACTGCCCCCGGCAGAAGCATATAGCTAGGAGAGTGACATCTTTGCACAACTACTCGGACCAACCAGGAGTGGCTTGCTCCCGGATTCCCAAACCCCACGCTTTACGAGCCAGACAACTCAAAAAGAGAGATAGAATGGAACCCAACCGAGTCGCGGTCATTTTCGGGGGCGCGAGCGGAATCGGCCTCGCGACCGCGCACCTCTGCCGCAACAAGGTGGGAATGAAGCTTGCTATTGCGGATATCGACGACAAGGCCCTCGCCAACCTCAAGGCCGAGTTCCCTGACGCGCTCTGCGTGAAGTGCGACGCGGCCGACGAAAGTCAGGTGAAACAGTTTGCGGAGCAAGTCTATGCAAAGTTCAATGACTGCGGCTTCCTCTTCAACAATACCGGCATCGTTCGCGGGGACTCGGCCTACAAGAGTCGGTTGGACGATTGGCGTAAGGTCATGCGGGTGACGTTTGATGCTGCCGTCGTCGGGACCTCCGAGTTCGTACCCCGAATGCAGCAACAGCCTAATAAGAAGTGTGTCATCGTCAACACGTCTAGCATCGCCGGACTAATGAACTCGTTCTTGGAGACTGGAGCGCCCTACACGGTCGCGAAACACGCCTCGAGGATATACTCCGAGGCCCTTGCACTGGAACTTCGTGGAGGTCCCATTTCGGTTCACGTCCTTTGTCCCGGCCCTGTGAACACCAATCTCCTCACAAACTCCCGGGCCAAGACGGAGACGTTTGCTTTTGAAAAGTCCAAGGGCGGTATCAACGACGAGGTTTTAGCGAATGCTTTAACCCCCGAGCATGTTGCAGAGCAGCTTTACGATGGGGTCGTGCGGAGAAAGAGGTTTTATATTGTCGTCACGGCGGAGATGACCCCCCCGCAGGTGATTGCCGAGCTAATGCGTTTTGTGGCCGACGACGTCGAATACGGCAGCGAGGTCTCCCTGTCGTACGTCAACCCGACTCCGGAGCGGAAAAAGGAGGTATACAAACGAGTCTCTCAAGCTTTCAAGCGGACTTCCAAGCTCTAGGAGTACAAGAATAGATCTTGTGTGGCGGCGGAGTGGTATTTTATAATAAAGCAGTTAACTATTGTCCGATACTGTAGAATCATCCTACTGGATATCGTGCTTTTATTGATGCCCTCAGTATGCAGGGGTGTATGTCCCACAGAATATCTTCGGTACACTACACTTTGCTTAAGTTTGCACCAGTCACTCACCGCCTTGGATTCAAAGAAGACCATGGAATCACCAATGGTGGTGCGAGGTGGAGACCGGGGCGGATAGGGAGTTCTGCAAGGGATCAATTATTATCTGATGAGATGTGCCTCCTCATGCCTGAATGACGGAACCCGTGGTACCCGCGGGTAGCAGGTGTTGGGCTACCGAGAGTGACTTGAGGGGGGCCAATCATGAAAGGATGTTAGACCATGCATGCCTGACACATACCGCTGCTGCTGCCAACAGCTAAATCTGTTGCTCTAGATGGATGAGAGCATCAAACAGGGGCATATAGACGGGGCTCTGTGCAACCGTGTAAAAATCCGATCGAAGTAGAAATACGCAAGGGAAACTTTCTGATTGAAAATGCAGCATTCAAGTCTGCAGGAGTCGTCGAGAGATGCCCTGCAAGAGACTTCGGGGCCGGTTGTGGACCTCCGTATCTATAAGAAGAACTCCACGCCCCAGCTGCTCGCTCAGCAACGGTCCGGTGGGGGGGGCACCAAAAGCTTTGCTGCATTAGCTGTGATCTCAGTCGCGGTCTTTTTCGTGGCGAGCTTAGCCATCACTATGCAGTCCATGTCTATTGGAACTCGATGGGGGGCGAGCCCGGTTGAGGTCGCTCGTTTGGGAGTAGCATACGAGAATGAGGCAGGAGCGGCAGGCGAGCTATCTCCTACGGATGATGATACGGATGTCGAGGAGACAGGGTGGTCGGAGGCAAACGCCCCAAACGGCAACATAAGAGGTTCACTGGAAGACGCTTCCGAAGCAACCGATGGTGACGAGGGTTCGGCGGAGGAGGATACAGAAGACGAAGAGCCGGAGGGTGAAACCTTGGACACTGTAGACGAGCAAGATGGACTACCCCTTGTAGACCAGTGGCCGGAGCCGATCTGGGCGCCCATCGACAACGAGACCCTCCCTGAGATTATGAGCATGGTCAAAGGTATGAATCGCCAAGGGCCTCCTCGGTGCGATCGCACGACTGTTAGAAAACAGATTCGAATGGCCGTGCTCGGCTCTGGGTTCGGCGCGAGCATATACAACATGGCGGGGTACTCCATCTACGCTCATCTCACTGGGAGAAGCTTTGTGTTCGTCTCTCGGCGCAATCGCCCTTTCGACCCGACACGGCCGGACGTTAAAATTAACCAACCAAATGTCGTCGCGGAGCTCTACGAGCGTGAGTTTGCTTATCCCCGTCTCACCACTGTTTGTACCGACTGGACGTCAGCGTGCTCAGAGAAGGGCGATCGTGACTGTACGGGTCCGGCGCTTTCCAGTGAAAAGGAACGTGTGGTGTACCGAAGGTATATGGAGTTTCAAGTGCTTCGATATTTCCCGAGACTCATGCGACTAAGGATGGAGCTGATTCGGTTCTTTATGCGGATGAAGCCGTCTCTGCGACAAGAAGTCGATCGGCGCCTTGCCGAGTTTGTCCCAATGCAGCTTTTTGACGAAAAGAGCGAGGGTGGTAATCGTGATAACGGAATCGTCATCGGGATCCATCTGCGCCGGGGAGACAAGTACAAGGAATCGATACCCACCCCTGCGATCCAATACGCCAAGGCAGCGTTAAAATTTTGCAAGGACAGCGGCCGGAAAGTGCGAAAGGTGATCATCGCGACGGATGACGGGGAGGCGGCCTTCAAGGCCGTGAGCGAGTGGAAGAAGCTGGTCGGTGCGCCCGACTCCTTCCAGCCCTCGGAGGGCTTCGCGGTCCGCGCGGCAGGGGCGGCACCTTCCGGCAGACCGGATCAGCTGGTTTCCCTTGACGAGGAGACCCTCAAGATGGCGAGGGAAGGCCTTGTGGATCTTTTGGTGGACCAGAAACTCCTGGTGTTAGCTGACGTTTTTATTGGCACGCAGAGCTCCAACTTTGGTCTGCTGGTGTGCTACATGCGCGGAGGCAGAGACTGCCTCAATGCGGAGTCTTACGACGAGGTGGACGTCGCCGAGCCCTTCAAGTGGAGTCACGCCCAAGACAAGCCGTACTAAGATTTCTACCACCGACTGCTCAAAGATGTCTTACTGTACCTGTTTAATCTTTGTAGCGTCTCCTAATGGATCTTTGTTTCTTTGCCCGAATCCCAATCCTCACCTATTAATGTTTTCCCCTTACGCGTCGGGAATGTTCAAAGAGCATGTCCATCATCATCGGTATGTGCGTACTGCACGAGTAGCAATGAAGTTTACAGGCTGCAGTTTATCGTTGGTCAAGGATATAAATAGTGTAGCTACTAGCGTCGTCCTGCACAGACGCGTGACCATCTCTGGTCGTCATGATCCGTCCGTAGTCTATCTAGGACACATCTACGGGAGGTAGATATGTTCTCTAGTCGTTCATCTAATCTTCACGCGCATGTTTTTCAACATCATTCCAATCGGTCAAGCTCAGGCAGGCTCTATCCCACATATGGTCATTGATTATTCATCATCCAGGGCAGTTTTAGAGTACAAGTTCCTTCATTTTCAAGTGATCCCATCTGTTGTTGTTGTCGCCAAACTCTGCTTCTTGTTCTTCATCTCCACGAGTTGACAAGAGGTTCCACATCAATGGATGTCCATCAAGTGGTAGATGACAACGGGGACTGGATGGCCTCGGTAGAAAAGTACGAGGTCGACCTCCGGTGGCAGGGCTTTCCTCCGCGCTTAGCACTGCTCCCTGAAAAAGCCCCGCTGCTCGCGAGCTGTACCATCGTGATTGCAAAGTCGTGTTCCACCAGATTGAACGAAACTGAAGAAGTAGGCGGGGGAGAGGAGGAGGATGACGATACCGACTCACAAGTGGTGGAGGAGGTCTTACTATTCTTCAGTAGGAGGAAGGAAGGTGGACTAGTAGTTGTCGAGCTGCTAAACGATTTGAGGAAGGAAGGTGGACTAGAAGTTGTCGAGCTGCTAAACGATTTACTATTTGCAAGGGGAGCAGTAGTCGTCGCGGGGAGAAAGAGGCGGTTCTCATCCACCTCGAGCGGGTTGTCGTCCTCTAATTCCAAAGAGTCTCCATGGTCTTGTTTGCGGAATTCGATGACGTACCTCGTCTTGGTCGGCTCTTGGAGGGGTGTTTCCACAGCCGCAGCCGAGGTCATGTCCTCCTCCTCACGACCGCCACCCGCGGCCGGCTCTTCCTGTCCAGACTTGCTCACTGAAATCGAATTCGTCGTCGTCGTTGGTGTCCAATGTCGTGGACTGCTCCCGGGTCTGCGGCGGGAGTAGCAGCAAGGAGAGGAGGCGGAGGTGCCTCCTCCGGGTGCTGGCCGCTTCAGCATCATTTTGCTTTGCTTTGCGACCGCCCGCCCGAGGATTTTTTATATACCAAGTGAGTGAGTAGAGTGAGTGAAGTGTACTTACGTACTCTAGAGCTCGCGTGATGATGGTGAGGTTCCGCGTCTGTTCTGATTTCCGGCTCCTGTCCGTCTTGGCCTACTAGTAGTAGGTTCCCTCGGAAGGTTTCTAGTACCGAACCTGCGCGTTTTTCTAGTAACAGGGTACCTGCCGTGGAGTCATTGCGGTCAGTGTCAGAGAGGGAGGAGGTGATCATGATCCCCATCTATTCCAAATTACATGTTGTAGGTAGATTGTAGTGCCTGTGCGGTGGTTGAGACAGGAGACTATCTTGCTGGGGAGCATTGCATCTTGCGACGAGGTGGCCCTCTTCTTCTTTGCACCAACCGCTTCAATCAGCTCAGAGGACAAGTATCGGCTCTTGATTGATGGACTCCTCGGCCTCTGCATCAGTTTGTTATCGATCGAGTCCACACGCCGAGCTCACCTCAGGAGACTGCGCCATCTTCCAATAGAGCCATCTATCAGAGGGGCGATTCTCATTGGATTCGACACAGTGAAGGAAAACGGGCCCAACTGCGGGATCCGTGGAAGAGTAAGAATCCTTGGAGTCATTCCACATCTCTGAGTTGAATCTGAGTGATTCAGCGTCCGGGACGGATAGTCTCTCAGACATCTGTCCACGGTAGTGGGTGTAGCTCAGTTATTGATGCTGCGGCTGTGTGATCGGTGCAAAATGGGACTGTTTGGAGTCAAGTGGCTAGTCTCGGGGTCCCTAGGGCTGATGCTCCTCTACAGACATGATGGATACTGGTTCAGCGTTTTAGTGGGCGCGATTCTCAACGCGTTCGGTGTCAAGGTCCTAAAGCGTCTCCTGAAACAGTCGCGACCTAAGGACTGCACAAAGGAAGATCCGGGAATGCCGTCATCTCACGCCCACATGTTGAGCTACTTTGCCGGTTTCGCGGGTGTTACTGGGATGACCGCCCAAAGCGCTTCAATGTTCGCATTCGCCTGCGCTGTAGGAGTCGAGCGAGTGCATCGGGGAATTCACACTCTAGAGCAGATCGCTGTAGGATTAGTAACGGGCGCGCTCGGTGCATGGCTCTGGATCGAGTCCCCGGGGCACGCGATGCTCATGGAGTATGATGATTATCTTCGATCGGGGACGAATTGGATGGCGCATGCAGGAATCTTGGCGATTGCACTAAGTGGTGCGGCGCTGCTTTCGGCAACCGGAAGGTTCATATCGGGGAGGATCGATCGGACGCAGCATCCTGATAATATGCCACCAAAGACCAAGAATGCGTGACCGACGAGGCGGCCCTCTCGACTATTTGATGGATCATCATCATATGAGCTTTAGTGTGATACTTCATTAGTGTACATATTGTATGTGAAAACAACCTATGAAACAGTGGGTTTCTTTTTCGAGGATAAACCTCCAGTAAACCCATTCGCCGCGGTCAACAATGCGTTGCAGAACTCTTTATCCCTGTCCCCCTTGAGCCTCTGCACGACAGTCGACAGAGCATCTATCCTCCCATCGCTCACCAGGAGCATCGCCAAACGCTGGTAACTGCTAAGGCCCTCAGCGGAATCTCGTCCCTCGGCCAGCTGCCTGAACGCCTTTAGACTCTTGGCCGTTACAAACACTTCGCTCGCCTCCTCCACACACTGATATCGAACGCAAATGTCCAGCAAGAGCGTTGCGGACGCCTTTTGGACAAGCACTGCCTCCCTCGGGAATCCCAGCTTCACCAGCATCAACACGGCCTCGTCCCTGGCGTTCACAGATTCGGGCAGCGCATGGGTCCACTGCAGCGCGAGCTTGCCGAGACCAGCTGCGGCCAGCATCCCCAAACGGGTCAGGGGGTGCCCCAGGGAGATGAAGCTCGCCTTCCCAGTGGGAGCGATGAGAACGAGGTCAGACGACTCCCTCTCGACCCCGCAGATGAACAACTCATTAGTTTGCCCGGGGCGCATCGTGGGGACGGGGAAACTGCTGGTGGAATCGGAATCGGCCGTCTCCCACTCGCGCAGGAGTGAAGGGGAGGGAGCGAACGCCGCATCCTCGGGGCGGAAAACCTCTTCGTGGACGTGGAGGGAATCCCTTCTTGGTGGTGGTTGTTGACCGCGATCAGCGGTATTATTGCTGGTGTTGGCGGCGCGGGGAGATTGCGATTCGGGGTGGGCGCTTCTGCCCCTGCCCGCGAGGACCAACTGGGGCGCCTCGAGGGAGTCGCTCGGGCGATCGGTGAAGGCGGGGCCGATGAAGGCGACCCTGACCTTGTCGCTGGTGACGAAGAAGAGCGAGCCGTAGTGGATGTGCATCGAGACGCAGGGCGAGGTGGAGTGGGTAAAGATGGACTGGCGGAATCGAACCGAAACGTCCTGGTTGGAGGAGTCGGACGCGGAGATGTCCAGGATGGCGATCCTGTCAAGGACCTGCTCGAAGGACACGGCCAACGTCACGGCCCGCTTCGAGGACGAGGAGGAAGGGTCCGTTTCGCGGTCCCATTTGCACACGAGACGATGGGCGGGGAGAAGAGGTCCGGCATGAGAGAGCGTCTGGTTGTTGAGCAGACTCGACAAGGAGAAAAAGCGCGTCCAGGGCTTGAGTGACTTGGATAGCTTCTCGGGCGGATCGCACCGCATCAGAAAAACCTTGCTGCTGCTTCCTCCTCCCCCCAAGTCCGCCATCAGCTCTCTCACTGGCTGATTGACGAGGATCTCCACAAATGGCTTAGAGGGCGGCGATGTCGACAAAGCATTCAGATCGATCTTGATCGCGCCCAGGTAGTAGTGCGTGACGGGCTTTGGACCCTCGGGCTTCTTCGGGCGGGATAGGAACGGTAGAGACGAAGGAGTCGAAGAAGTTTTGGAGGCATCTACCGCAGTGGTACCCGTAGTGGTAGTTGTCGACCGGAACGACCGAGATTTAAACGACGGAAGCTGCATCAGCCCCTTGCTCGATCCCGACCGCGTTTCCGTCATCGCCGTGCTCGGCCCAACCACTACCTCTTCCTCCCTCCCCACCATCGCGATGCAGTCTCCGTTCGCAATCGTCGTCAGGCTCAATGCCCCACCACAACCCGACTGCACCACCGTCACAGACGAGGACTCGGAAGTCCCCAAAGCAAGGACAACGTACCTCTGAGCCTCCGGATAAACCAATCCGAGCAGCAGGATGTCGTCCAGTCTTAGCGAAGTCACGTTAACCGGTCCGGGCCAGAGATACTCGCAGGGTTTGTCAAGATCCAGCCCGCTCAGAGTGTCTTTGGAGAGGTCGCCGGCCACGGTCCAATCCTTCAAAGCCTTGGGAATAGCATCGCTGGTGACGTATGGACTTAGAAACGCTGCAACCTTGTCGCTGTTATACCTCGCCCCGGACTTGATCACAAGCCGGGAGTCCAGGACAGAAACGAGTTTCCCGCTGCCCATCATGAACGCATCGAAACCCATTGCGGGAGTTGACAAGTCTCGATCGTAAAGGTACAAAAGAGCGCCTCCAGACGAATCCCGACCAGCCAACAGAAAATGGTTCGGATTGGATGGATGCTGCCAGAACTTTGTGATCTTCTTTATCTCACTCGAACTCTCCGACTCGGAATCAATTGAAACAACCATACGAATCGCGACGACGCCCTCGCTCGTACCGCTTGCTAGTGAGGTTGACGACTTGCTTTCGAACGACGATGCCATGTGAACTCCCTTTTCTAGCTGTCGTGCGTTCTTCATCGCCGTGGATAATGGAAGGACCAGAGCGAGCGATCCTCGATTCGGAGTAATCATCAACAACGACTCGTCGGGTGCATTCCACGTTCCTCGAGGAATTGCAATCTGGTCGCTATTGAACCCTTTGGTGATGGATACAATTAGGGCCTCTTCCTGAGTGTGTCCCTCAAAGGCCCAGACCATTGCCGATCCGTTCGCAAAGCAGCACACCAAGCGATTCCGAGCTGAATCAAACCTCAGATCCGCTACCGGCACTTTTGTGTTCTGCACCAGGACCCTTGGACCCGACTTGTAAATGGGCGTCTCGCACGGAACCTCCCAAACAGCGACGACTCCCCCGGCGCACGCAGTTACGATTCGGGCGCGGTGGAGCTGAGCCGAGGGCCGCCCTGTGATAGCCACTATCGATACGATGGCCTTCTCATGCAGCTTGGTCGTGCCCGAAAACGCCGAGACCACTCCCGTCTTGACATTAAATGTAAACAGCGACCCAAACGTAGTCCCCACCACCAAGTGTTCACACGAAAGTCCCACCGCAGCGCCCGACAGCGCTCCTCCGGCTGCAGCAGCGACCTTGGCGCCTCCCAGTCCCGTCGCAAGTACCGGCGGGGCGTGCGGGGTGGATGTGCGCGTAACGCAGTCGTACACAATGATGCTTTTAGCGCAAATGGCGACAATGAGGTTCGCCCGGGCCTCGGCCACCAGTACCGGAGGAAGCATGTGGACGTGAACCAGGGAGTCGGCGTCGAAGAAGCACGCGGAGCGGAGCGGGCCGTACGTGGTCTGATCGACTGCGAACCGGTGGAGCGTCTCTCCCGACCGCGACGCCACCGTTCTGACCTCCCCCGACGAAAGGGCGAGGAGGATCCACGGGCGAGTGGGGTGCAGCTGGGCCTCCAGGACGACGCCCGCGGAGGAGGGGCTCTCCCCTCCCCCGTCCGGGCCGGCCAAGGGGATCGGAAGGAGCGACCCGGGCATGGCACGGAAGCTATTTAGCGACAATTGGCCGTTGTTGAGATGTGATAGTGAGTGATGATGATATCTGATGCGAACGTTTGCCTTCAAAGATCAAAGGTACGAGTACCAAGGTACGTGTAAACGCTTTTGCGGATACCCGGGTATTCGTTTGGATGGTCAGTGATGGGCTTGTGACATTTTTGGCACAGGGTCAGAGCTCCGACAATTACATATTACCCTCTGACGGCAGGTCTGCCTGTCAGTGACAGAAACAAGC
>Ga0075012_10003644_pt1 | contig 14565 bp, 10 predicted proteins | sample All_14_2_FD_71474 | JGI IMG/M metagenome (GOLD analysis project Ga0075012, IMG submission 71474) | Freshwater microbial communities in response to fracking from Pennsylvania, USA - Allegheny Zone_MetaG_DW_15 | ecosystem: Environmental > Aquatic > Deep subsurface > Groundwater > Drilled... | reverse complement strand
AAAATAAAGACCTTTTGTTAAGTGGTTCTTTTCGACCTAGAGTCCAATTTAAATCCAAAAAACATTATTATTTGTTCTTAACAGATTGGGTTTATACGAAGGGAGCAAATCAAACTTATGCTAATTCAGGAATGATTCATTTTAGGTATGCCTATCGCTTAAATTCATTTAAAGATACAATTAAGAAGAGTCCATGGAAATGGGAAAGTTATGCTCAAATACAGTATAATCAATTATTGGATCAACGTATGCGGGCACTTGCGGGTACTGGACTCAGAGTGAAGTTTTATGATAAAAAGGGGTATAAATTTTTTGCAGGAACCTCTGCCTTTTATGAATATGAAGATATTCGTACATCAGGAATTATAAATGAAGATATTAGATGGAGTAATTACATGTCTTGGTTTATAGATCCAAAAACGAACTTTACATTTTCCGCCGCAACTTATTATCAGCCTTTAATTACTGATTTCAACGATTTTCGATTCATGGGGCAATATGCATTTACATTTCATTTGTTTAAAAGAGTTGATTTTCGTTTTGAATTCACTAACTTCTACGATTCAAGACCTCCTGAAGGTATTCGCAATTGGGTGTTTAATTCGTCAATTGGTGTAAGAATAAGATTGGGTGAATAAGAAATAAAAAAAGCTGCATATAGTTGCAGCTTTTTTTATTTGAAAGGATTATTAGTTTAGTTTTTTCCAACTTGTTTTTTCAAATCTTCAATTTCTTTTCTCATTTCTTCAATAAGTAATTGCTGTTCTTTCATCGCTTCCACTAATACAGGGATTAAAGATACTGTGCTTACCGATTTAATATTTATGTCGATTGGTTGATTATCAAATGCTCTCGTTTGACCTGGAGTAAATGATTTTTCAATAACCATTTCTGGAAATAGGGCTTCAACTTCTTGAGCAATAAATCCATAAGTTACAGCATCTCCGCCTAAAAAATCAGCATAAGGTGCAGCATAACGATATGTTTTACCATCAAGTTTCATTAATCGTTCTAAAGCACCTTCAATTGGTTTAATGTCGGTTTTAACGCGTTGATCAGAAGCTACTCCAAAAAATCCAGTATAACCTAGATCATTCAAAAATAAACCACCCCAACCGGCGCCTCCGGCAGGTTTTTGACCTAATACACCGTTGTGATTGTTTGCTCCAGCTCCACCTTGTACACCACTACTGTTTGCTGGTATTCCTGCAGTTGTTTCACCTTGAACACCTCCCCAAGTTCCAGTTGATCCTGTTTGACGCAAACCATATGTTCCAGCACCATTAAAAGCAGAATAACCATTTACAGCCCAAGGGAAAGTTACATTTCCTACTCCATTCATTAAATCCCCTGGCAATGCCGTAACTGTTGATCCAATAAAGAATTCACCCAAGTTACTTAATCGACCTCTTACAATACTGTTAGAAACGAAATCCATACTTTGATTGGTTGAAGTACCTATAAATCGCAATCCTGCATTAGCATTAGTAGTAGCCGCAGAAGTACCAACAAGCCATGCAGCATTTGTTGATGTTATTGTAGAAGGAATACTAGTTGTAATAGCTAATGTTCCGTCAGTATTAAAATTATCAGAGGCAATTGTCCATGTTGGTCCTGCAGGTCCTGCAGGTCCTGCCGGTCCTGTTGCACCTGTTGGTCCTGCCGGTCCAGTTAAACCCGTTGCTCCCGTTGCTCCCGTTGCTCCAGTTGGTCCCGCTGGCCCTGTAGCTCCCGCCGGTCCTGTTGCACCTGCTGGTCCAGTTAATCCTGTTGCTCCTGTTGCTCCAGTTGGTCCCGCTGGCCCTGTTGGTCCCGCTGGTCCTGTTGCACCTGCTGGTCCAGTTAATCCTGTTGCTCCAGTTGGTCCTGCTGGTCCCGCCGGTCCTGTTGCGCCTGCTGGCCCAGTTAATCCTGTTGCTCCAGTTGGCCCAGCTGGTCCCGCTGGTCCTTGCGGTCCTGCTGCGCCATCAACACCATCAACACCATCAACACCATCTATTCCATTAATACCATTTGCACCTGCCGGTCCTGCTGGTCCTTGCGGTCCTGCTGCACCATCAACACCATTTGCACCTGCCGGTCCTGCTGGTCCTTGCGGTCCTGCTGCACCATCAACACCATTTGCGCCTGCTGGTCCTGCTGGTCCCGCTGGCCCTGTTGCACCATCCACACCATCTATTCCATCAACTCCGTTTGCACCTGCTGGTCCTGCTGGTCCCGCTGGTCCTGTTGCACCAGTTGCTCCTGCCGGTCCAGTTGCACCTATCGCACCTGCTGGCCCTGCTGGTCCTTGAGGTCCTGCTGGTCCAACAGTACTGCTGCATAAATTTTGCCAACCACCAACGGTTTTAAAGAAAAAATAACATTCAACATCTGTATCGTAAACAAGCAATGAATTTGCTGGCGCTACAATCGCAGTTCTTTGAGCAGTTGTCATTCTAGGAACAAGCATTCCTTTATCAGTTGCTTCTAATTCAAGGATGGCACTTGCATCAGGTGTTGTAGTTCCAATACCAACATTATTTTGAGCTGTTGACATGAACGCACCTGAAACGAATGCAATCAAGATTGATTTCTTAAATAGATTTTTCATATTCAGTTGTTTCGGTAAAAGGTTAATTTGCATTTAAAGTGACATGACCATGTTTGTTATAGTCATTTGAAGTTGATTTAGCTTTTATAATATAAAAATAAGTACCGTCTAAGCAAGGAGTGCCATCTGCTGTTCCATCCCATGAGGTATTAATATCGTTTGATTCAAAAATTGTATTACCCCAACGGTTTACAATTGTAAGATTAAATTCAGTGATTGCTTTTCCATCAATTGAAAAAACGTCGTTCACACCATCGCCATTTGGAGTAAATACATTTGGAATAGTTAATTCATCTACTAGATTCACCAATACGTAAGGAGTTCCTGGTTCTGTAAAATCCCAAGCAGCTTTGTTTACATATGTGTAGTTGCTTACAAGTGTATCTGCTGTTTGACCCATTGCATTCCATTGTGTTTGACCAGTGTGCCAATGTGCCATTCCTAACCAATCACCATCTGCTGATGGAAGATAAGCAACTCCAACTTCAGCAGGAGATGCACCATTTAAACGTTCTATTGAATGGAAAAACAAGGCGTTAGCAGCGTCAATGGTCCCATCGTTTTGAGCAAAGAAATAATTATAATTTTCCGCTGACACATTGTTCATGCGAACACCATAAGAATGTGCACTAGATGAGGAAGGCTGAATTTTTGAGGGACGATATCTTAATGTTCCAGCACTTGAACCTACTGGAAAAACATATGCATTCTGAGAATTTGTATTCCAGATTAAATATCCAGGATCTAAACTACTAACAAATCCTTCAGCGCCAAAAGTTGTAGAATTAGTAATTGAAGTAGACGATGGATTTAAAACAGTGAAATCATTTGCTTGTGTTTCTAATTCGCGATTATTTAGTGCTAAAATTCCCGTTAAAGAAACTCGAGCATCTACATTCTGTAAAGTTTTTTTACGATTGATACCATTTCCGTTTCCAGTCAGCGTTAAATTGTTGAATTCAGTAATAGTACCATTTGTACTCGTAATAAATTGCTGAAGATCTCCATATAAATTAACAGAACTAGTTTGCGCTGTAAAAGTTGCATCGTTCGTCCAATCTTGTTCTACCTGATACAACCCTGTACCATTAACAATGGTGGCGCTCGTTAGTGTGAAATTTCCAGGTTGAGGTAAAGTTGAATTATTCGTAATTTGAAAGGTACCGTTATTCGTTAAGTCGGTTCCATTCGTCAATAGAACACCACCATTCGAAATGACCTGTGCTCCTGAATTGATTTGAATCAACGCATTATTTCCATAAAATAATTGTGAAAAACCATATGTAGATATGGAGGAAACGAAGAAAACTAAAAGAATTTTTAAAGCATTCATAATTCGAGTAAGATTAGGTAGGTGCAAAGTTCTATAATTTAAATGGTTATACCAAAAATAAATTTTAGAAAACTTTTTTTATCGAACATCTAGAGGTCCTTTTATTGGTATTTGGTTGCACATGAATTCAAACAAAATAAATCACTACATTTGCAATACATTAAATTTCTATGGAAAGCACACTACAACAAGAAGCCACATTAGAGCAGGCTGTAGATTTAGGATTACGTCCTGATGAGTTTGAAATGATCAAGGAAATTCTTGGTCGAACACCTAATTTTACTGAAACAGCTGTCTATTCAGTTATGTGGTCTGAACACTGTTCGTATAAAAATTCAATTCTTTGGTTGAAAAAATTGCCTAAGGACGGACCGCATATGCTAGTGAAAGCTGGTGAGGAAAATGCTGGTTTAGTAGATATAGGTGGAGGATTGGGATGTGTTTTTAAAATTGAATCACACAATCACCCTAGTGCCTTAGAACCTTATCAAGGCGCAGCTACTGGGGTCGGCGGTATTAATCGCGATATTTTCACGATGGGTGCTCGACCAATTGCACAGTTGAATTCATTGCGTTTCGGTAATATCGACAATGCACGAACAAAATGGTTGGTGAAGGGTGTAACAAAAGGAATTGGTGATTATGGAAATGCCTTCGGTATTCCTATCGTTGGCGGTGAAGTCTTCTTTGATGATTCTTACAACCAGAATCCACTTGTAAATGCATTTTCAGCTGGAATTATTGATACAAAAAGAATTATTTCTGCGAAAGCAACTGGACCAGGTAATCCTGTATTTATCGTAGGATCTGCTACAGGAAAAGATGGAATTGCTGGTGCTGCTTTTGCGTCAAAAGATATTACAGAAGATTCTGCTAATGATTTACCATCAGTACAAGTTGGTGATCCATTTATGGAGAAATTACTTTTAGAGGCAACAATGGAATTAGCACAAACGGATTGTATCCGTGGAATGCAAGATATGGGCGCAGCTGGCATCACTTGTTCAACTAATGAGATGAGTGCAGCAGGTGGTGTTGGAATGGATATTCATTTGGATAGAGTTCCTACGCGTCAAGATAATATGTTACCATACGAAATCCTTCTTTCTGAATCACAAGAGAGAATGTTGGTTGTTGTGCAAAAAGGACAAGAATCAGTCGTAAAGAGAATATTTGATAAATGGGATTTACACGCTGAGGAAATCGGTGTTGTTACTGATTCTGATCGCGTGAGATACTACATGCATGGCGAATTGGTAGGTGATGTTCCTGCTGAATCATTAGTATTAGGTGGTGGTGCACCGCAATACGAAAGAGAATATAAAGAGCCAGCTTATTTCCAAGAATACAAGAAGTTTAATATCAATGATGTTAAGCAACCAGAAGATTTGAAGGAAGTTGGATTCAAATTGCTACAATTGCCAAATATTGCTTCCAAAAAATGGATTTATGAGCAGTATGACTCAATGGTAGGGACAAAAAATATGACAACTAATCGTCCATCGGATGCAGGTGTTGTAAATATAAAAGGAACGAATAAAGCATTAGCAATGACGGTCGATTGTAATTCACGTTATGTGCATGCTGACCCAGAAGTAGGTACAATGATTGCCGTTTCAGAAGCAGCAAGAAATATTGTGTGTGCTGGTGGTGTTCCAAGTGCGATTACAAACTGTTTGAACTTTGGAAATCCTTATAATCCTGAATCTTACTGGCAATTTGTTGGTGCTATTAAAGGAATGTCAACTGCATGTTTGAAATTTCAAACTCCAGTTACAGGTGGAAATGTTTCTTTCTACAATCAATCAGTTACAAACGGAGTTGAAGTGCCAGTTTTCCCAACACCAACAATTGGTATGATTGGTTTATTGGAAGATAAGGAAAAATTGATGACCCTAGATTTTAAACAAAAAGGTGATTTAATTTTTATTTTAGGTGAATGCGTTGAAGATATTGCTTCTTCAGAATACCTAGCAACATATCATGGAGTGAAAGCTTCGCCAGCTCCTTATTTTGATTTGGAAAAAGAATATTCTTTGCATCAAGCCGTTAATGGTTTAATTAATAATAACTTGATTAATGCAGCGCACGATGTTTCTGATGGTGGACTTTTCGTTTCATTAGTTGAAATGTCAATTCCTCGTGATTTAGGTTTTGATATTGTTACAGATTCAGAAGTACGTGAAGATGCATTCTTGTTTGGTGAAGGTCAAGGAAGAGTTGTGGTTTCAGTTAATGAAAACCAAGAAGAAGATTTCTTAGAATTCATGATGGAATCAGGCGTTAACTTTACATTACTTGGACATGTTACGAAAGGTAAAATGATGGTTGACGACGAACACTTCGGTTTCGTTAGTGAAGCAAAAGATTTATTTAATAATGCTTTAGGAAAAATCCTGGAGAACTAATAATTCGGAATTCGGAATTCGGAATTCGGAATCAAATTTTTAATTTGAAAATGGAATACAACACAACACGCGGTCCGCTTATTTTGCCAGAATATGGACGAAATGTACAGAAGATGATTGCTCATGCAATGGAAATTACGGATCGAATAGAGCGTAATCGTGCAGCACAAGCAATTATTGAAGTAATGGGTCAATTGAACCCTCATTTACGTGATGTAGATGATTTTCGTCATAAGTTATGGACGCATTTGTTTGTCATGTCTGATTTTAAACTAGATGTTGATTCTCCCTATGAGATTCCAAAACAGGAAGTGTTGAATGAACGTCCACAAATCATGGAGTATCCTTCAAGTAAGATTCGATTTGGACACTATGGAAAATATACACAGAAAATTCTTGAAACAGCAGGTGAGATTACCGATGAGAAAGAAAAGGAGTATATGAAAAATACAATGGCGAATTTTATGAAAAAGCAATTTCTTGCTTATAATAATGATGCCGTTGAAAACAATGTTATCGCAGAACAATTAAAGGAGTTATCCAAAGGAGAACTTATTCTTGAGAATCCGGATGAATTAGTGAATACCAATACCATTTTGCGATCGATGGGCTTAAACCAAAATAAATGGACGAATAAGCCTAAGAAGAACCAAAAGCAAAATCAAAAGAAGAAATTTATTAAAAAACCGTAGTAATTCATTTTGAAGGATAACCAATTGTCGGTTTATTCACTCATATCACTACTAGGTAAGTAGATTTTAGAAGGGCGGTAAAAACCGCTCTTTTTTATTAATAATAAATTGTTGAACAAATATTTGAGGGTATGAAATCCGAACAGTATTTATTCGTTCTTTTGATTTGTAAAAGCATAATATTTAAGAGATGTCTTCATTTGAAATTTACGGAGGTAAAAAACTAAAAGGTGAATTAATTCCACAAGGAGCTAAAAATGAGGCATTGCAAGTGCTTTGTGCACCGCTTTTGACTGCAGAAAAAGTAACAATTTCAAATATTCCAGACATTGTCGATGTCAACAAATTGATTGAATTGTTGCAAACGATGGGTGTTAAAATTGAAAAAGTAGAAAAAGGTACTTTCATTTTTCAAGCTAAAGACATCGATATGGCCTACTTGGAAACAGAAGATTTCAAGAAAAGAGCTGGTGCATTGAGAGGATCGATTATGATTGTTGGACCTTTATTGGCGCGTTTTGGTAGAGGATATATTCCAAAGCCAGGAGGTGATAAAATTGGTCGACGTCGTTTAGACACCCATTTTGAGGGGTTTCAAATGTTAGGTGCAAAGTTTAATTACGACGCTGGTGAACATTTCTATTCAATAGAAGCAAAAAAATTAAAAGGAACATACATCCATTTAGATGAAGCATCTGTAACAGGAACTGCGAATATTCTTATGGCGGCTGTGATGGCTGAAGGAACTACAACAATATACAATGCAGCTTGTGAACCTTATTTACAGCAGTTATGTAAAATGTTGAATTCAATGGGTGCTAAAATCTCTGGTATTTCGTCAAACATGTTGGTGATTGAAGGAGTAAAAGAATTGAAAGGATGCTTCCATCGAATTCTTCCAGATATGATTGAAATTGGAAGTTTCATCGGTTTGGCAGCAATGACAGGTTCAGAAATTACCATTAAAGATGTGAGTTGGGATAATCTTGGAATTATTCCAAATGTATTTCGACGATTGGGGATTAAATTAGAACGCCGTGGGGATGATATTTACATTCCTGCTCAAGAATCTTACGAAATTGACACCTTTATTGACGGTTCTATTTTGACCATTGCAGATGCGCCATGGCCAGGGTTTACACCAGATTTATTATCAATTGTCCTTGTCGTTGCAACACAAGCAAAAGGTTCCGTGTTGATTCACCAAAAAATGTTTGAATCGCGCTTGTTTTTCGTTGATAAATTAATAGATATGGGAGCTCAAATTATTTTGTGTGATCCACATAGAGCTACTGTAATCGGTATGAATAAGCAACATACCTTGAAAGGAATACAAATGACCTCACCAGATATTCGCGCTGGTGTTTCACTTTTAATTGCTGCTCTTTCGGCGAAGGGAAAAAGTGTTATTCATAATATTGAACAAATCGACCGAGGTTACCAAGACATTGAAAGACGCTTGAATAACATTGGTGCGGACATTAGAAGAATCGGATAATGAAGAAAATACTCCTAGTTTTATTAGTTGCTGGTGCAATCACTTGCGCGTTTAATTCAATTAACTCCAAGAAAGTGGTTGGATTGAATGAAAAGGCAACAGAAATCGAATTGAGTTCGCCTCAAGGTAAAAAAGTGAAACTTTCGAAGTTGAAAGGTAAAATGGTACTGATCGATTTTTGGGCTTCATGGTGCGGACCTTGTAGAAGAGAGAATCCTAAAGTGGTTGAAGCATATAACAAGTACAAAAACTCTAAATTCAAGAACGCGAAAGGTTTTGAAGTTTTCAGTGTTTCACTTGATCGAGATGAGGCCCAATGGAAAAAAGCGATTACTGACGATAAACTTAGTTGGTCTAATCACGGATGGGATAAAGAAGGAGTTGCTTCGAAAGCATACAATGTTCAATTTATTCCGACAGCTTATTTAGTCGACGGGGAAGGAGTAATTGTGGCACAAGGAGAAGAATTAAAAGGTTTGAATTTACATTTAACCTTAGATAAATACATCAAATAATTTTGTAATGAGTTTAGACAAAAAATTAGCAGAAAGAAGTGGAGAGAAGTGTGAATTATGTGGATCAACACATGAATTATCTGCTTATACGGTTGAACCAGGAAATGCGAAGAACACAGATGAAACAATTGCAACTTGTTCAACTTGTTTAACTCAAATTCAACATCCCGATCAAATGGACGCTAATCATTGGAGATGTTTGAATGATTCAATGTGGAGTGAAGTGGCAGCAGTACAAGTTGTTGCTTGGAGATTGCTAAACCGTCTAAAATCTGAAGGTTGGCCGCAGGATTTGTTGGATAGGATGTATTTAGATGAAGATAATTTGACATGGGCAAAAGCAACAGGTGAAGGTGTCAACGATGAAGAAGCAATTGTACATCGCGATAGCAATGGAGCTATTCTTCAAAATGGTGATACAGTTACCTTGACGAAAGAATTGGATGTTCGTGGTGCTACCTTCTCTGCTAAAAGAGGAACAGCAGTTCGAAATATTCGTTTAGTTCATGACAACCCAGAACAAATTGAGGGAAAAATCGAAGGACAATCGATTATTATTTTGACACAATACGTGAAGAAGTAAATAACGCTAGTTTTCGTAAAAAGTATACTCAAACCAATGGTGACGATAGTTATTCTCTACCCATTTTAATAGAATTCCATTTTTATTAAATACTCTGTAACCATAGCCATCAGTAATGGTTTTATCCCCGGTCCATGTATTATTCAGAATGGTTTCCATTTTCAACACTTCCATTTCTGGATCTGGATCATGAGGTAATCCATACATTTCTTCTTCTCTTTTTAATGAAATAGAGGAAGGTCTGCGCCATAAAAGTTTGCCATAATTATCATAAACCAACTCTTCGGTTTGTGTACCAAATGTATCGAAAATAAATTCCTTGTGTGCCCAAACATTTCCCAGTGAATCATATTGCTTAATTTCGATCAGTTGATTTACAGAATCATAACAATTGGCAATTCTTGAATAACTAGTTGGTCTTCCTTTAATGTATCCAATAGTGACAAAATCTAATAGATTTCCTACCGTATCGTACGTGAATATTTGTTGGTGTGTAGGTGTTAATGCATCTGGATAATAAGCAGTTTTTTCGAGCAAGTTATTTTCGGGTGAAAAGATGTATTCCCATTTGTAGGTGATACCCATTTTTAGATCGTTGCGCAGTTCATTTATTAAATTTCCATTTGTATCGTATTCATTAATTGTCACTAATTGTTTGGTTGATGTATCAGGATATGCGGCAGTAAATTCTTTGTAACTTTTAATTTTCAAAAGCTTAATTGAATCACGATCATGTTCATTGCCTTGTTTATAGCGGAATGGTTGAGCTAAAATTAATTCCGATAGAAAAATAAAAACCAGCAATAGAACGTTTGTTTTCATAGTAGAAAGTTAATGAATTTATTTAACCTCTGGGCAAAATTGGTGCCATGAGATTAATGCCTTAAATGGTTAAAATGAGCAACTAAAAAAATTCAAATCTTATATTTCTTTAATTTCCTCTTTTAAGTAGCTACCTTTGTCTTATGGTTAAAATCCGCGATATTGAATTGGGAGAATTCCCTTTATTACTTGCACCGATGGAAGATGTAAGTGATCCACCTTTTCGTGCTTTATGCAAAAAGAATGGAGCGGATTTAATGTACACCGAATTTATTTCTTCTGAAGGCTTGATTCGCGACGCAGCTAAAAGTGTCCAAAAATTGGATATTTATGAATATGAACGTCCCGTTGGAATTCAAATTTTTGGTTACGACATTGAGAGTATGCGCGAAGCTGCTCGAATAATTGAACGTACCAATCCTGATATTATTGATATTAATTTTGGTTGTCCAGTTAAGAAGGTGACCTGCAAAGGTGCTGGAGCTGGGATGTTACAAGACATACCGAAGTTGATTAAAATGACGGATGCGATTGTCAAAGAGACAAAACTTCCAGTGACAATCAAAACCCGATTAGGATGGGACGATCAAACGAAATTTGTTGTTAGTACTTCTGAAAAATTGCAAGATGTTGGAGTTGAAGCAATTTCTATTCATGGACGAACACGCGTTCAACTGTACAAAGGCGAAGCTGATTGGACCTTAATAGGAGAAGTGAAAAACAATCCGCGCATGCGTATTCCAATTTTTGGGAACGGAGATATAGATACACCTGAAAAAGCCTTAGAATATAGAAATCGGTATGGTGTTGATGGAATCATGATAGGTCGGGCAAGTATCGGCTATCCATGGATTTTCAATGAGGTAAAGCATTTTATGGAAACAGGAACACATTTAGCTCCTCCAGGAATCAAAGAAAGAGTAGAAGCTGCCAGAGATCACTTACAAATGAGTGTCAACTGGAAAGGTGAAATTCTGGGAATTGCCGAAATGAAACGCCATTATACGAACTATTTCAAGGGAATTGCTCATTTCAAAGATTACCGAATGAAATTGGTGACATCATATGATTTACAAGAAATCTTCGATTTATTGAATTATATCGCCAATAACGAACATGAATTCGAATTTGCTTAATTAGTGAATTTGGGATTCAGGATTCAGAATTTGGTATTAATCGATTACTCATCCTTCATAATTAATTAAATTAGTCCTCAAAATTCAACATATGCAACGCTTTCAAAATTACGCTTTAGGTCAATGGATCGACGGAGACGGAGTAGAAACAAACGTATACAATGCAAATACGGGTGAAAAAATTGGTGAAGTTTCCAGTGCGGGACTCGATTTTGAAGCGATGTTGGCATACGGACGTGAAAATGGCGGACGTAAATTGCGTAAAATGACCTTTCAAGAAAGAGGTCGCATGTTAAAGGCCTTGGCAATGCATTTGTTGACCTTGAAAGAGAAATATTATCAAGTGAGTGCTTGGACAGGAGCAACAAAAGTTGATTCATGGATTGATATTGAAGGTGGAATCGGTAACCTATTTGCAAATGCTTCTTTGAGAAGACAATTTCCAGATTTACCGTATTACGTTGATGGAGTTGCTGCACCTTTATCAAAAAATGGAACATTTATCGGTCACCACATTATGGTGCCGAAAGAAGGTGTTGCTGTGCACATCAATGCCTTTAATTTTCCAGTTTGGGGGATGTTAGAAAAGATTGCGGTTAACCTAATGGCGGGAGTTCCAGCTATCGTTAAGCCATCTGAATATACTAGTTTCTTAACAGAAGTTGTTGTTAAAGATATTATTGCATCGAAAATATTACCAGAAGGTTCCCTTCAATTGGTGGTTGGACTAGGACGAGGAATTCTTGACCATGTTACAACCGAAGATGTGGTTACTTTCACAGGAAGTGCGCATACAGGTAAAATGTTGAAAGGTTTACCTCGAATTGCAGAAGAAAGCGTCATGTTCAATTTAGAAGCAGATTCATTGAATGCATCTATTTTGGGTGAAAAGGCTGTTTTAGGAACCGAAGAATTTGACTTATTCATTAAAGAAACTGTTAAAGAGATTACGATCAAAGCTGGACAAAAATGTACGGCTGTTCGACGAATCATCGTTCCTGAAAACTTGATAGATGAGGTAGAGAAAGCAATTGCTGCTCGTTTGGCTTCAACGAAAATTGGAGACCCAAGTGTAGAAGGTGTTCGTATGGGGCCTTTGGCAACACGCACGCAAGTTGATCGTGTACGCGAAAGTGTAGAGCGTTTAGCGCAATCACAAGACATCGTTTATGGTAACATGGATGATTTTGAAGTTTTGGGTGCTGATAGAAACGTGGGAGCATTTTTCTCACCGATTCTTTTTAGAAATAATGATCCATTTAACAAAACGGATTGTCATGATATTGAGGCATTTGGTCCAGTTTCGACGGTTATGCCATATAGAACATTGGAAGAAGCGATTCTACTTGCAAAAATGGGTAAAGGATCTTTGGTTTCTTCTATTGTTACGCCATGTGATAAAGAAGCGACTGAATACGTAATTGGCGCAGCGAGCATGCACGGACGTATTTTAGTATTGAATAAAGACTGTGCGAAAGAAAGCACAGGACACGGTTCTCCAATGCCATTGTTAACGCATGGTGGACCAGGACGTGCTGGTGGTGGTGAAGAAATGGGAGGTAAGCGTGGCGTATTGCATTATTTGCAAAGAACAGCTATCCAAGGTCACCCAACAACAATTACAAAGATTACGCAGCAATTCCAAGTCGGAGCGGCAATGCCAGAGGCAAATCCACATGTGTTCAGACAGCATTTTGAGGAATTGATGATTGGAGACACCGTTTTCACGCACAAGCATACCGTTTCAGATGCTGATATCGTCAATTTCGCGAATGTTTCAGGTGATAATTTCTATGCTCACATGGATGCAACTTCATTGGAAGGAACCATTTTTGAAAAGCGTGTAGCTCACGGTTATTTCGTGCTTTCGAAAGCAGCAGGTTTATTTGTAGACCCGAAGAAAGGTCCAGTTTTATTGAACTACGGATTAGATGAAGCACGTTTCACGAAGCCAGTTTATCCAGGAGCAACATTGGGAGTTCGTTTCACTGTGAAAGAAAAAATTGACCAAGAAAAACGCAGCGAAGACGACATTGCAAAAGGAATTGTAAAATTCTTAGTAGATGTTTACGACGAAACTGGCGAGACAGTCGCATTAGCAACTATTCTTACGATGGTGCGAAAATTGGATCAATCGAAGTGATATATTGACTTCGAGAGCATTTCGACAGGCTCAATGTAGCACCTCAGTCAACGAATTAAAAACTGGCGGCTGAGGGGCTCGAAGCCAACAGTTTTTTACTTTCATGAGTGTCTTCTCTATTGAAGAGAGTCATCAATATTTTTCGTACCAATCAAAATTGTCTTGAACGATTTGAGCCTTTTCATGTTTTAGATATTCTAAAAAAGCTAAAGAAACTGGAGAGTGTTTTTTTCCTTTTAACCATATTAAGCTCCATGATGTAGTAATTGGGAGTCCGTTTACAGGTATGATTTTAAGTTCGTTGTTGATCAGTTCATTTTTTATTCCAATTAAAGGCATTATTGAATACCCTAAACCTGCCAATAAAGCTTGTTTAACAGCTTCATTAGAGGTTAGTTCCATTTTTTTAGAAACCAACAGATTGTTTCGCTCTATGTAACTTTCCATAGTTTGGCGGGTTCCAGATCCCATTTCTCTAAAAATTAATGGTAAATTATTGAAAATTTCTTTCGTTTTAAGTCCTTTTTTTAAAACCGCATTACTGTTGCCAACCAAATAAAGTTTATTGAGTAACAAATCAAATTTCTCGATATTCATATTGTTGGGAAGAATTGAGACTAGGGCGAAATCCACTTCATTGTTTTCCAAGCTTTCTATTACTTTACTTTTGTTGGTCACATCCATTAGAAGTTCAATTCCAGTGTGTCGCTTCATAAAATCAGCAAGAAAATAAGGCATAACATATTTTCCAGTCGAGACAACGGAAATTTTAAGTCGCCCAGCTAATTGACCTTTATATGCTAATGTCTTATAGTTAATAGCATATACTTGATTTATAATAT
>Ga0075012_10003642_pt1 | contig 14575 bp, 13 predicted proteins | sample All_14_2_FD_71474 | JGI IMG/M metagenome (GOLD analysis project Ga0075012, IMG submission 71474) | Freshwater microbial communities in response to fracking from Pennsylvania, USA - Allegheny Zone_MetaG_DW_15 | ecosystem: Environmental > Aquatic > Deep subsurface > Groundwater > Drilled... | reverse complement strand
TGGCGCCGTACCCGGCGTCCTCGATATCCTTGATCGGAAAGGTGTCGTCGGACGTCTTGATTTCCTGAAGGCATGCGACGTCGGGCTGCGTCTCGCTCAGCCATTCGATCAGGCGCGGCAGGCGCGCCTTGATGCCATTGATATTGAATGTGGCGATGCGCATGCGTCGGGCAGCGATCAGATCGAGAAGCTGGAGCCGCAACCGCATCCGGCGGTCGCGTTCGGGTTGGCGACCTTGAATGCCGCGCCCCCCAGGTCCTCGACAAAATCCACGGCCGCGCCGCGCACCAGATCCAGGCTCATCGAATCGACCACCAGCGTAACGCCATCACGCTCCACCGCCAGATCATCCGCTTCCACCCCGTCAGCCAGACCGAAACGATACTGAAAGCCGGAACAACCGCCGCCCTCGACCGCCAGACGAAGGATGGCGGGCTTGCCCTGCTTGCCGGCAATGGCGGCCACGCGCGCAGCGGCCGAAGGCGTAAGATCGATATCAGTCATGTGCGGAAGATAGGGGCAAGCAAAAGGCCCGGCAAGCAGTGCTGCCGGACCTTTGAAAAGCTATCAGCGAATATCGTACGAAAAAGGATCGCGGATCAGCGCGCCTCTTTCTCTTCCTTGCTGGTCGGACCACCCATGGCGACCGGCGGCTTGGTGTTCATCGCGATCATGTAGTCGGCGCCGGCCACGAAAGGCAGCGGGTTGATCGCGGCGCCATCGACACGCACTTCATAGTGCAGGTGGCTGCCGGTGGAACGACCAGTCGAACCCATCAGCGCGATCAACTGGCCGCGCCGCACATGCGTGTTCGGCGCGACGAGCAGCTTGGAAAGGTGGCCGTAGCGCGTTTCCATGCCGTTGCCGTGCGAAATCTGGACCAGGTTGCCGTAACCGCTCGCCCATTCGGCGCGGCTGACGATGCCATCGGCGGTTGCGTAGATCGGGGTGCCGAGCGGGCCGGGGATGTCGATGCCCTTGTGCATGCGGGCGCGGCCGTTGAACGGATCGGAGCGCACGCCGAAGCTGGAGGTCAGGCTCAGCTTCTCGACCGGACGACCCGACGGGATATAGACGGCCGACTGCGCCGGACCGTCCAGGCGCTTCCAGCTGGAAAACAGCGACGAAAAGCTCGCATCGCCCTGACCCAGAGCGCTGACGTCAGCTTCGGTGATTTCGGAATAGGGGCCGTCTTCATCGTCGGCGGCGTTGGCCGGTGCGGCAGCGCACAGTAGGCCCATGGCAACGACAGAGAGCAGCGACTTGATCGAGTTAGGAAGCGACCGGAACAAAAGATTGCGGCTTTTGTTATAGTTATGGTTTTGCGACATGCGAACCCCGAACTTCATCGCGCGGCTTTTGCCTGCCCGATGTGAGTGACCCCGTATATTAGCAGCTTGGCTGCCCCCGAATGACGCCAAGTCTGCACGGTCAGGTTAACGAAGCAAGCGCAGCATAATATTCGCGCGTTAAACCGGCTTGTCCGCGCGCCGAGTCGTTGAACGGAGGCTTAAGCGCCCCACGGAAATGCCGCCGCACCAACGTCTTGTACGTTTCGGTTGCGTCGAGCCGGGCTTCATCTGCGGCGAAATTGAACCATTTGGTCCCGGCGGCGACGTGCCGAATCTCGTCAACCATAATTCTGCCCAGAATCCGGGCAGTTTGCATATCTCCGACGGCCGAGAATCGCTCTATCGTGGACGGCGTGATGTCCAATGCGCGCGCTTCCAGTACCATCGGCACCACTGCCAGGCGCGCCATCACGTCGTGCCGGGTCTCTGTCGCGGCCTCCCACAGTCCGTCATGCGCGGGCAGCGCGCCATAATATGCGCCCAGTTGCCGCAGCCGCCGGTCGAGCACGGCGAAGTGCATCGCCTCGTCCGACCCGACACGCATCCAGTCGTCGACAAAGCCCCTGCCAAACGCCGCGCCGAACCGTCCCGCCATATCGAATGCCAGGTCGATGGCGACGAACTCGATATGGGCCAGTGCGTGCAGCATCGCGATCCGCGCCCGCTCCGATCCACCCTTTCCGCGCTTGGGCATTCTGGTCGGCGGCAACAGTTCGGGTTCCGCCGGTCGCGCGGGCCGGTCCGGCATGACCTCGGCAAAGCCGTGATCGATCCGCCCCAGCCGCCACGCCCGTGCAGCGGCGCGGGCCGCCATCACTTTCGTGCGCGGGTCGGCGGCCAGCAGCACGCTCCGGCACGCCCGTGTCACATCCAGACGATCAGACATTGTCAGCGCGCCAGAGCATGCTGAAGCTGGCTGGAACAGCCGGCGGCTCGCAGAATGCGGCAAACAAAGGATAAATTGAGCATCATCCGAATCGCGCCAATTGGATGATGCTCTAAAGCGCCTTCACCGCCGCGAGCACATCTTCGGCATGGCCTTTGACCTTCACGGCCGGCCAGGCGCGCAACACCGCGCCATCCCCGCCGATTACAAAGGTCGCGCGCGCGATGCCCATATATTTGCGGCCATACAGCGACTTTTCGATCCAGGTGCCCCACGCCTCGCAGAAACCGCCCTTTTCGTCCGACGCCAGAATAACCCGCAGGCCATATTTATCGGCAAACTTCTTCAGCTTCGCGGGCTTGTCCTTCGACACGCCGATCACGGGTACGCCCAGTTCGCCGAATTCGTCGGCCAGCGCGGTGAAGTCGCGCGCTTCGTTGGTGCAGCCCGGTGTATCGGCCTTGGGATAGAAATACAGAACGAACGGCCTGCCCATGAAGCTTTCAAGGCTGAGCGGCGCGCCGTCCATATCCTCCAGCGCCGCGTCCGGAATCCTGTCGCCTTCTCCGATCATGTTTCCGGTTCTCCATATTGGCGGACGATAGCGCCCCACTGGTCGGCGATGCTTTGCCGCGCCTCGCCATAGCGTGCAAGCAGATCGTCCCAGCTTTCCGCGCCGCAGGCCCGGGCCACCAGCGCGCGCGACGGTTCTGGCGGCTCCGTCGACTTGGGCGAAACCAGCCGCGACACGATCAGGTAACGCGTCACCAGATCATGCGCCGGCAGCAGGTCGTCCGGCAGTCGTCCCGCATCGATCAGGATTTCCAGGGCGTCGCGCAGGCCCGGCGTAAAGCCTTCGCCATGCCGGAACTGCGTGACATGGATCAGGAATTCCAGGTCGACCAGACCACCATCGATCAGCTTCACGTCCATCGGACCGGCCGGTGGCTTGTGGGCCGCAATGTCGCGGCGCATCTTCACGGCGTCACCCGTCAGCCGTTCGATGTCGCGCGGCATGCGCAGCACCGCATCGATGATCGCGGCCAGCGCCGCACGCGCCTGTGCGGAACCAAAGATCGGCCGCGCCCGCGTCAGCGCCAGGTGTTCCCACGCCCATGCTTCGTCACGCTGATAGCGCGCGAAGCTGTCGAAACTCACCGCCAGCAAGCCTTGCGCACCGGATGGACGCAGCCGCGTATCGACTTCGTAAAGCGGCCCCGCCGCTGTCGGCACGGAAAGCGCATTGCCGATGCGCTGCGCCAGCCTGTTGAAATATTGCGTGGCGCCCAGCGGCTTTGCACCATCGGACTCAGCCGCGAAATCGCCGGTGAACAGGTATATGAGGTCAAGGTCGGACGCATGGGTCAGCGCGCCGCCGCCCAGTCGCCCCAGCGCCAATATGACCAGTTCGCCGCCCGGCACCTTTCCGTGCGCCGCCTCGAATGCCGCGACGGTCGCGGACGCCAGCGCATCGATCGCCGCTTCCGCCACGCGCGAATAGCCTGCCGCAACGTCCAGCGGATCACTGGAGCCGCGCACGATCTGCGCGCCCAGTGCAAAGCGCTTGTCGCCCACCCGTTGCCGCACCCGATCCAGCAGCACCTGATAGTCATCGCCTGGCTCCAGTGCGCCGAACTGCGCCGCCAGCGCCGCGATGGACGGCACAGGATCAAAGGCGGAGGCATCGATCAATCCGTCGAGCAGTTCCGCGCGTCGCCCCAGCGCATCCGCCAATGCCGGCGCATGGCTCAATATCTCCACCAGCAGCGCCGCCAATCCGGGCCGCGCCGCCAGCAGCTTGAAGAAGTTGATCGCGCTCGGCAGCCGGCCGATCAGGTCGTCCAGCCGATTGAGCGCGCTGTGCTGATCCGGCGCCTTGGCGAGCGCCGTCATCACGCCCGGCAATACTTCCTCCAGCGCCTGCCGCGCCGGCGCGCCACGCAGGGCGCGCACCGATCCGTCGCGCCAATGGGTCAGGCGCGCCTGCGCCGCCGCCACATCGACAAAGCCCAGCGTCGCAAGCCGCTCCGCCAGCGCCTCCGGCTCCATCGGCAGCCGATCATCGCCGTCGTCGCGCGTCAGCCGATCATAGTTGCGCCCCACCCAGTCGACATGCGGCCGCAACAGGTCCAACAACCCGTCACTGTCCGGCAGGCCGTGCAGCGCCGCGACATTGGCAAGGCTCTCGGCGTTTTTCGGCAGTTCGTGGGTCTGGCGATCATCCACCATCTGCAGGCGATGCTCGACCGTGCGCAGCACGACATAGGCCCCGTCCAGCCCGGCGGCCGTTTCCGCGTCGATAACGCCGCCTTCGGCCAGCGCAGCTATCGCCTGCCGCGTTGCGCCCGGCCGCAGCGCAGGGTTGCGCCCGCCGTGGATCAGCTGATTGACCTGCGCAAAAAATTCCACTTCGCGGATACCGCCGCGTCCGCGCTTCAGGTCATATCCCGGCCCGAACGCCTGCCCCTGCGCATAATGGTCCCGGATGCGCCGGGACACGTCGAGTATCGCGTCGATCGCGCCGAAATCGAGCGACCGCCGCCACACGAACGGCCGGATCGACCGCAGGAAATAGTCGCCCAGTTCCCGGTCGCCCGCTGCGGCGCGCGCCCGAATGAACGCTGCCTGCTCCCATCCCAGCGCCGTCGATTCATAGTAGGAAATCGCCGCCTCCACCGGCAACGCGATCGGCGTCGCTTCCGGCGACGGTCGCAGCCGCAGGTCGACGCGAAACACATAACCGTCGCCGTCCCGCGTCGTCAGCAGTTCGGTCATCCGCCGCGCCAGCCTTACGGCCGCTTCCACCGGTTCCTCGCGCGCATTCCGGGGCAGCGTGGCGGGATCATAGATCAGTATGGGGTCGATGTCGGAACTGTAGTTGAGCTCGCGACTGCCATGCTTGCCCAGGGCAATGACGGCAAAGCCGCGCGGCGCCTCATCGGGATAGCGCTCGGCAAAGGCTGCAGCGAGCGCCTGATCGAGCGCGATGTCCGCAAAGTCGGACAGATAGCCTGTGACACGATCCAGATCCCAGCCGCCGGCAAGGTCGGCAATGCCCGCGACCAGCGCCACGGCGTTGCGCCGAAACCGCAACGCCTGTTGCACAGTCGATGCAGCATCACCGCTATGTTCCGCCAGCGATGCGGCATCATCCCATGCCCCTGCGCGCAGCCAGTCCGTTATCTCGGGATAGCGGTCCAGGGCGCGCGCCAGGAACGGCGAATGGCGGCGGGCGCGTCCAATTGCGCCTTCGCCGGTCATTGCAGCACCGATCGGCATGGATATGACCAAAAGGAGCGAATTTCCGAAACTTTTGGCACGGCAACTCGTTTCTTGAACATGAGTGCGGAGAACAGAATATGGCGCGAGGAGCAGACACCGATAAGCGGTCGCTTCACGCGGATTGATCCGCCACGCACCGATGAAGGGGTAGGGCGCGCGCTCAAATCTGCTTTTGCTCCTGCTTCAAATGACATTCCGGCAGATATGACTGTCCTGCTCGGCAAGTTGGATCTTGGCTGACCACGCGCTTGCAGGGCGCCGTTAGAGCAATTCCGGGAATGTGGGAAGCATCGGGTAGTGCCTGTCCGCGATAGCAGGCGCGGATCACATCCTGTTATTCGCCGCGGCTGAGCCGGTCGACGTCGTCCATGATGTTTTCCAGCACGCTGCCCTCGATCGCATCCTGATCATGCCGGCTGGGCAGCGACCCGTCCGACAAAATCTGCTCCAGCGCCGCGCGGCCCCGCGCCACCCGGCTCTTGATGGTGCCGACGGCGACGCCGCAGATTTCGGCGGCCTCTTCATAGGCAAAGCCGCCTGCTCCCACCAGGATCAACGCTTCCCGCTGCGGCTGCGGCAGTTGCAGCAGCGCCCGCTGCATGTCGCCCAGCTCGATATGCTTGTCCTGCCCGGCAGGCGCCGCCAGCAGGCGATCGGCGGTCAGTTCATCCCACTCCCCACGAAAGCGCGAGCGCCGCATCTGGGACAGATAGTGATTGCGCAGGATGATGAAGGTCCACGCACGCATGTTGGTGCCGGCCTGGAAACGTGTCCGCGCCGCCCATGCCTTCAACAACGTCTCCTGCACCAGATCGTCGGCCAGGTCACGATTGCCCGACAGCGACCGGCCGAAAGCGCGCAGGTGCGGAATGACAGCCGCCAGCTCCCGCTTGAAATCGCTGTCCGTCAGGGTCGCCCGGGCTTCGGGTTCCATCACTATGCTCGTTCTGCCCTCGATTGCCATTTCCACTACCGACGCCCCAACCGAAGGTGGGTATTGCAGGTCGGACTGGCAGACATGGCGCGGTTCCGCGGCGATGCTATCAAATTCACGCGGTGATTACCTCTACGGTCAGAGGGCCAGGACAACGGCCATCGCGATGACCGCCAGAGTGAGCGAAACGAGCAGCACATAGCGAACGATGTGGGGTGTCGTTCCCGCACGCGCCTCCTCCGCGTCAATATGCCGACCTTCTTCAGGCAAGGATCATCTCCTGTCGTTACGCCTGAATAACACCCGCCGACCCGCCGGGTTCCGATCAAAGTCATTCTCAGGCGGGCGCCGTCGCTTCGTCGAAGAACAGCGCCTGCGCGATCGCGGCTTTCACCGTGGCGCGCTGGAACGGTTTCGTGATCAGGAAGGTCGGCTCGGGCCGCTCGCCGGTCAGCAGGCGCTCGGGGAACGCCGTGATAAAGATCACCGGCACCGAAAATTCTGCCAATATGTCCTTCACGGCGTCGATGCCGCTCGAATCATCTGCCAGCTGGATATCCGCCAGCACCAGCCCCGGCCGCTGCGCCTTCGCCTCGCGCACGGCCTCGTCGCGGGTGACGGCGATGGCCGTCACGTCATGGCCCAGGTCGCGGACAATGGTCTCGATATCCATCGCGATGATGGGCTCGTCCTCGATGATGAGCACGCGGGCACGCGTCTGCTCCTCGATCTCGCGCAGCGCTTCGGCAACCAGCGCATCGACATCCTCTTCGCTGACATCGATCAGGTAGGCCACATCCTCTGTGGTAAAGCCTTCCATCGCGGTCAGCAGCAGCGCCTGACGCGGCAACGGCGTGATGCGCGCCAGCCGCGCACGGGCGATCGATTCCCGCGCTTCCGTGGATTCACCGGCGGCAACGCGGTCTTCCAGATGCGCCGACGACCAGATTGCGTGAAACGTGCGATAGAGGCCCAGGCGCGGATCGACATCGCGGGGGAATTCGTCGGGCGCCGCAACGATGGCTTCCAGCGTCGCCCGCACATAGGTATCGCCATGGGCCTGGCTGCCCGTCAGTGCACGCGCATAGCGGCGCAAAAACGGAAGGTGCGGGTGCAGCTGCTTGCCTAGCGACATAATGCTCTCATTCTCCCTACCCGCGTTGCGGGCAACTTTGATCCTTTTGGCCACGCGTTTCGGCGCAGCCAATGATGCTGGACGATGCATGGACATGGCCATGATTGGCAAGTCCCCGCCCGACAACACCCCAGTGCACAGGCCCGGTCGAGGCCGGACAAAAAATGCACACCGACATGGAACCATTGACGGACGAATTTGTTTCCGAACGGCCTGCAATTTTTTGCGGGCATTATCGGCGTGTGGGGGGCTTGAACGGGGCGGTCACCGGCTGCCTGGATCGTGATAGTTGATGGCAGCTGTCGAACACGATAGTTGCGATGGAAGTGACAAAGGGAAACGAGTTGGTTTCTTCTCATGTGCGACCGGGGATCGAGGACGGAAGCGTCGCGACCGACGCGATGGAACGGGAGAGTTGCGCGTCCATGACGGACAGTAAGCCGTCCAGCAAAAAGGCCCCGCCGGCGAAGCGATCGTCGCAGAGGAGCAAGACGGGCCAAGATGTCGGCCATGTCCTGAAATCGGTGTACCAGCACGCGATTGACGAAGATATCCCGGCAGAAATGCTGGATCTGCTCAGCAAACTCGACTGACGGGCCGGCCGCCGGCCATGCCTCCCCCATGGTAGACGAGACCGCTCTCCGGCGACTGCCTTTCCTTCAGACCACCGGCGCGCGGATGCTGGCAGTGATGACACTGTTCCTGCTGCCGCTCGGCCTCTTGGCCCTGCTGGCCTCACTCCAGTCGATCCGTTCCGCCGATACGGAAAAAAACGCCCTTATCAGCATGGCCGCGCAGCAAAGCGCGCGCCGCCTGTCCGCTGAGTTCACGGCAGACCAGGCCGCAATGCGGCTGATGGCGAATGCGCTCGTCTCGGGCAAGGCAGACCCCCGGCACTGCGCGCGCATGGATGCCTTCCTGCGATCCCGGTCACAGCCCGATACTCTGTTCATCGTCTACGCCCGATCCGGCCGGGTGCTTTGCCAATCCTATGGCGACGGTCCCGATCCGGTCCCCGAAGCGCTCCGTTTCACGCAACAGCCCGCAACGCTGCTTCCGGATCAGGGCGTGCTGATGACACGAACCTTCAGCACCAATGGCCAGGTTGTCGCGCTGGTGCTTTACGATCGCCGCTATCTGGGTCGCGTCACCGATCCTGCCCTGGCCGAACAGAACCGCCACATGGTGCTCAGCCAGGGCAATCAGAAACTGGACATCGGCGGATCGCTGACCGCTGCCCATCCGGCTGATGTCATCAGCCTTTCGGCCCCGGTCAGCGGCATGGGGCTGACGATGACGATGATGGTGCGCGATCCGCCGGCGACACTGGCGCGTACACTCTCGCTGTTTCTTCCGCTGCTCATGTGGTTCGCCGGCACCCTGCTCAGCTGGGCCGTCGTCAGCCGCCTTCTCATTCGCCCGCTCGTGGAACTGCAGCGGGTCGTCGCCAACTATCATCCCGGCGAGGTGCTGGAACCACTGCGGCGCATGCGCACCCCCGCGCGGGAGATCGCGGCGCTCGGCAACACGTTTCGCGAGATCAGCGAGGATGTGGCCGAACATGAGGCGGAGATGGCCGCCAGCCTCGATCGCCAGCGGCGGCTCACGCGAGAAGTCCACCACAGGGTCAAGAACAACCTTCAGATCATCGCCAGCCTCATCAACCTGCATGCCCGGTCAGCCGAAACGCCCGCGGCGGGCGACGCCTATGCCTCGATCCAGCGCCGGGTCGACGCGCTGTCCGTCGTGCACCGCAACCACTATGCGGAACTTGAGGAGAATCGCGGCCTCAGCTTGCGCGCGCTGATCAGCGAACTGTCCGCCAGCCTGCGCGCCACGGCGCCCGCCAATGCTGCCAAGGCGATCGTACAGGTGGACAGCGATCATCTGCATGTCTCTCAGGATGTCGCCGTTCCGGTTGCTTTTCTGATCACGGAAATCGTGGAACTGGCCATGCGTGCCGCGCCCGGCATGCCCGTCAGCATCGCCGCGCGCCGCGCCAATGAACAGGGCCGGGCGACAGTGGCGCTCACATCGCCCGCGCTGCGCCCGTCCCAGACCTTGCTGGTGCTGACGGAGGAACGCTATGGTCGCGTCCTTACCGGCCTGTCGCGGCAATTGCGCGCGCCTCTGATCTACAACGAAGTGGATGGTGGCTACGCCATCGATATCGCCGTTGCCGATTGAGGCCGTTTCCATCCTGCTTGGGATCAGGATTGGCATTCCCGGCCAAACGATTTAAGGACGCGGCTGATCGCGCGTTTCGGCGTGCGGTCATGATCGCGCCGGTGCCTCGCAAGAGGCTTAAAACGGGAAGGCGGTGCGGATGAACGCGCGTTGCGGCATCCCATTCCGCAGCTGTCCCTGCAACTGTAAGCGGCGAGCGCGATGCATATGCCTTTCGGATCCGAAAGGCGACCACTGGGTCGGGCGTCATGTCCGCAAGACCTGGGAAGGTGTGCATCAAGCCCTGACCCGCGAGCCAGGAGACCTGCCGGCGTTCTGGTCGCTCTTGCCATGGTCCAGGGATTGGCCAGGGCACGGTAACGCTCCGTCTGGGCGACGAAAGCATGCGGCGGGGGCCGCAAGGGCGCTTGGCTTTGGCCCGCGCCTGCCGTTGGTCGCTGCGCGGACGTTTCGCCGTCGCGCGAACGACGGGCTGCCCCTTCCGTCGACGTCGCCGTGAAGACAGGGGGAGTAAGTATGACGAGTGCGACAGAGGTCAGGGCCGATCCGCCCGATGGCCGGATCGCTCGGGGTGTGCGCCACCCCGCCCTCACACCGCTGCTGCTCGCGGGCATGATCGCCGTCGCCATCATTTCGGTCGGCGTGGGTCCGGTGAACCTTTCGCCCGGCCGCCTGCTCGCTGCCCTCTCCGGCCATGGCGACGCGATAACCAGCGCGATATTGTTCGATCTCCGGCTGCCGCGCACGCTCATCGCCCTGCTTGTCGGCGCGATGCTCGGTCTGGCGGGCGCCGTTCTGCAGGGCTATCTGCGCAATCCCCTTGCCGAGCCATCCGTCCTGGGCGCGTCGAATTCCGCCGCGCTGGGCGCAGTGACGGCCATCTATTTCGGCGTGGCGGAATGGCATGCCGTGATGCTGCCCCTGCTGTCGATCGCGTCCGGCCTGATCGCGCTCATTCTGCTGTTCCTGCTTGCCGGTCGCTCGGAAAGCCCCCTCACGCTGATCCTTGCGGGCATCGCTATGTCAACGCTGGCCGGGGCGGGCATCAGTCTGGCGCTCAATCTCTCGCCAAATCCCTTCGCCGCCATGGAAATCATGGCGTGGCTTCTCGGATCGATCGAAAACCGCTCGATCACCCATGTCTGGATCGCGCTGCCCTGCATCGCACTGGGCGCCACGCTCCTGCTCATGGATGGGCGGGCGCTCGACGCCCTGTCGCTTGGCGAGGATGGCGCACGGTCGCTGGGCGTCGATCTGCGGCGTACCCGGATACGCCTTCTCCTTGGCATTGCCATCGGCGTCGGCGGCGCGGTTGCCGTGTCTGGCTCCGTCGGCTTCATCGGCCTGATCGTGCCGCATCTGGTACGCCCACTGACCGATCGCAGCCCCTCGGCGATCCTGCTGCCCTCGCTGCTCGGCGGCGCGATCCTGCTCACGGGCGCGGACATTCTCGTACGGGTGATCCCGACGACAAGCGAGCTCAAGCTGGGTGTGCTGACGGCGTTTCTGGGTGTGCCCGTCTTCCTTGTTCACCTGCTGCGGGAGCGACGCCTGTGGTGACCATCGCTCTGGACAGTGTTTCCGCCAGCCTTGGCCGCACACCGGTTCTGCACGGCGTCAGCGCAACGCTACGACCGGGCGAATTCGTCGGCATCATTGGCCCCAACGGCGCAGGCAAATCGACGCTCATTCGCGCCTTGTTGGGACTGGTCGATACAACAGGCGGCAGCGTCGCCATCGACGGTCAGCCGCTGCGCACGTTCCGGCCACAGCAACTGGCGCGCCGCATCGCATATCTGCCGCAGGGGCAGACGCTGCACTGGCCACTCAGCGTGGAACGGCTCGTCGCCCTTGGACGTCTGCCGCACCTCGGGCCAATGTCGCGCATCACGGCAGAGGATCGGCGCGCGGTCGCCGACGCCATGGAACGCGCAGACGTTTCGGATCTTGCGGGTCGCATCGTCACCGAACTTTCAGGCGGCGAACGCGCCCGCGTGATGCTCGCCCGCGCCCTTGCCGTTGGCGCGCTGGCACTGGTCGTGGACGAACCGCTCGCCGCGCTGGACCCCGGTCATCAGATCGATGTCATGCGTCTGCTGGCGCGCGAGCAGGCGGATGGCGCGCTCGTCGTTGCGGTCCTGCACGATCTGACGATGGCAGCCCGCTATTGTAGCCGGTTATTGCTGCTTGATCGTGGGCGCGTCGTCACCGACGGCACACCGGCTGAAGTGTTGACCCACGCGGCGCTCAGGCAAGTCTACGGCATCACCAGCCTGATCGACCTGACCGCACAGGCGCCCATCGTCGTCCCACTGGACCGCTGTTCTTCGGAAATCTCTCTCCCATGACACTCTTTACGATCAACGACTTCAACGCCGCGCTGACGTCCCTGCCCGATCCGCATGCCGACGCCATAGCCGCTGCCAGCGCCCGGCAGGCGCAGCTCACCAAACCGGCGGGGTCACTGGCCCGGCTAGAGGATCTGGCGCTGTTCTTCGCCGGCTGGCAGGGTCGGGAACGCCCGGCGATCGATCGCGGGCGGGCACTGATTTTCGCAGGCAATCATGGCGTGACCGCGCATGGCGTCAGCGCCTTTCCGCCCGCCGTGACCGCACAGATGGTGGCGAATTTCCAGGCGGGCGGTGCGGCGATCAATGCGCTCGCTGCGGCGGCGGGCCTCGATCTGCGTATCGTGCCGATCGAACTGGACCGCCCCACCGCCGATTTCACCGCTGCCCCCGCCATGACGGAGGCGGAATGCATGGACGCCATCGCGATCGGCGCTGCATCCGTTGAAGCGGACCTCGATCTGATCGTGGTCGGCGAAATGGGTATCGGCAACTCCACGGCGGCGGCCGCGCTTGCGGCCCGCAGCTTTGGCGGCACCGCATCCGACTGGGTCGGCCCCGGCACCGGGCTGGACGCAGAGGGCATCCGGCGAAAGGTCGCGGTCATCGATCGCGCCCTCGCATTCCATGCCGATGCGCCCCACACGCCGATCGAAACACTGCGCCGCGTCGGCGGACGGGAAATCGCCGCGATCGCCGGCGCGGTGCTGCGTGCCCGGCAACTTGGCATACCGGTGCTGATGGATGGCTTCATCAGCTGTTCGGCTCTGGCGCCGCTGGCTGCAGCAGTACCGCGGATCACCGACCATTGCATTGCCGGCCATTGCTCGGCCGAACCCGGCCATGATCGCCTGCTCGGCCATCTCGGCCTCGATCCGCTGCTGCGCCTCGGCATGCGGCTGGGCGAAGGCAGCGGCGCGGCCGTGGCGGCGAACATCCTGCGTTCGGCGCTCGCAGCGCACGCCGGTATGGCGACCTTCGCCGAAGCCGGCGTTTCCGGTTCGGAATGAACATCGGGCGATGCGGGGTCTGCTCATCGCCATCGGCTTTCTGACACGCCTGCCGGTCCCAAAGGCAGATGTGTCGACGGATGCGTTCGCACGCTCCATGCGCTGGTTCCCGGCCGTCGGCCTCATCATCGGCGCGCTCCTGGCCGTGGTCGCCTATGGCGGGGCCTTGATCGATCCGTGGACCGGCGCATTGCTGACGCTGCTGTGCTGGGTCGCGGTCACGGGCGCGCTGCATCTCGACGGGCTGGGCGACATCGCCGACGCGGCGGGTGCGGCGCACAAGGACCGCGAACGGCTGCTGGCCGTGCTGTCCGATCCGCATGTGGGCAGCTTCGGCGTGGTGTCCATCGCCCTGCAATTGTTGGCAAAGCTCGTCCTGCTCCACGGCCTGATCGGCCGGGGCGACTATCTGGCGCTCGGCCTCGTTCCGTTCGCGGCGCGCATCGGCCCGCTCCTGTGGACCCGCTATCTACCGCCGCTGCATCAGGGATTGGCCGCACTGTTCGATGGCGCGATTCGCCCCTTCGATCTGGCGCTATGGGCGGCCGCCCTTCTTCTGGGCGCATGGTTCGTGCCTGCTCTTCTCGCAACGCCGATCCTGATCCTGCTGTGGGGCGCATGGGTGCTCCGCAGAATCGGTGGCATTTCGGGCGACGGCCATGGCGCCGGCATCGAACTGGTCGAAACCGGCCTGCTGCTCGCAACGCTCGCCATGGGGGCTGTGCAATGACCGGTCGCTGGATGTGGCATGGCGGCGGCCTGCGGGCGGCGCAGGCGCATTTTGGTGGCGATCCGCAGGCATGGCTGGACCTGTCCACCGGCATCAACTCGCACGCCTGGCCGATCCCGCCGCTCGACATCGACTGGGCGCGTCTGCCCGACGAGCAGCACCTGCGCGGGCTGGAGGCGACCGCCGCCGCCCATTTCGGCGTCGATCCGGCCTGTGTCTGCGCCCTGCCCGGCACGGAGCTGGGCCTGCGCCTGCTCGGCCCGTTGCTCCCCGGCCCCGCCCGTCATGTCACGCCCGGCTACCGCACTCATGCAGAAATGTGGCCCGTCGGCGCGCCCGTCTCGATCGATGCCTTGGCGGACGCCGATGGCCAGACCCTGATCCTGGCCAATCCCGGCAACCCCGACGGCCGCGTCACCGCCCGCGCCGCCCTGTTGGAAATGTTGGATCGCCGAGGCAGCGACGGCTGGCTGCTGATCGATGAAGCCTTCGCCGACGTCGATCCCACGATCAGCTTGACCGATTGCATCGCAGCGGACCGCCGCCTGCTCATCTTCCGATCCTTCGGCAAATTCTTCGGCCTCGCGGGCGTCCGCCTTGGCTTCCTGCTCGGTCCGCCATCCGTCCTCGACCGCATCCGCCACCTCCTCGGCGCGTGGCCGCTCCCCGATTCCACGATCAGGATCGGCATCGCCGCTTATGCCGACCGCG
>Ga0075012_10003641_pt1 | contig 14575 bp, 11 predicted proteins | sample All_14_2_FD_71474 | JGI IMG/M metagenome (GOLD analysis project Ga0075012, IMG submission 71474) | Freshwater microbial communities in response to fracking from Pennsylvania, USA - Allegheny Zone_MetaG_DW_15 | ecosystem: Environmental > Aquatic > Deep subsurface > Groundwater > Drilled... | reverse complement strand
ATATCGGTATGTGCGCGTGGGGCGATACGGAACAGATGAAGCCGCTCTTTGCCATGTACATCGACGCGCTGCTGCCGCTCTGTACGTATCGTACCAAACAGTATTGCGGGCATAGCGGCGCATTTTATCCCGAGTGTCTCTATTTCTGGGGCCCTATGTTCAGCGAGACCTACGGGTGGACGCCGTTTGAGCAGCGCACGGATAAATTGCAGGAGAATCGCTATCACAAATGGGAGTGGGTCGGCGGTCTTGAATTGTGCGCATTGGCGCTGGATTACTACGAACACACGCAGGAACGGTCGTTTTTTGATCAGAAGGTGTTGCCGCTCTGTCGCGAAATCCTGACCTTCTTTGATCAGCATTACACGGTAGGCGCGGACGGCAAACTCGTGATGTATCCTTCACAATCCTGCGAGACGTGGTGGGTCTGCACCAACGCCCTGCCGGAAATCGCAGGGTGCTACGCGGTGACGGAACGGCTGCTGGGATTGCGTGAAACGCCGCAGGCGGAGCGGCCATTTTTGGAGCAGCTGCGCGCTAAGCTGCCACCGTTGCCGCTGCGCGAGGTGGCGGGAAAAGCGATGTTGGCCCCAGCTGCGACCTGGGCGGAAAAGCGCAACAGTGAGAATCCTGAACTGTATGCCGTCTATCCGTTCCGTCTGGTTTCCTTTGAAAAGGCCAATCGCGATCTGGGGATCGAGGCGTTGACGCACCGTACAGACAAAGGCGCTTTCGGGTGGCGTCAGGATGATCTTTTCATGGCCTATCTCGGGTTGGCTGAAGAGGCACGAAAGGCGGTGGTGGAACGGGCCAGACGATTCGATAAAAAAGAACGTTTTCCCGCCTTTTGGGGACCCAACTACGATTGGACGCCGGATCAGGATCATGGCGGCGTGCTGGTCAAGACGCTCCAGTCCATGGTGATGCAGACCGAGGGACGGAAAATCTATCTGCTTCCCGCGTGGCCGCGCGGGTGGGACTGCGACTTCCAGCTGCATGCACCCCTGAAGACCGTGGTGCGCGGGACTGTGAAAAACGGGAAACTGGTTTCATGGGAGACCGAGCCTGCTGCGCGCAAAACGGATGTGGTGATTGTCTCGGAATAGACCGTTTGCGCCTGGGGATCGATTAGGGGATTGACTTTGTGAAAGTGAGGTCTGTACAATAAAAAGATAAGTAGATCAAATGTTGTGTGAAGGAGAACGGAAGATGAAAAAGTATGCGTGGTTATCTTGGGTTTTGCGTACTGCAGGCGTATGCGGTGTATGCAGTCCGATTGTCTTGCCTGCGGCCAACGGGATTTGGAATGGCACAGAGAGCGCGCTCTGGACAAACAGTGCGAACTGGAGTGCAGCGCCCTATCCGTCAGGGAACGATACAGCCAGTTTTACAAACGCAGGCAACAGCCAGACGCTGATCGATATCGCGGGGCTTTCCGCGATCAAGTCTATCACCTTTGATTCTGCGAATGCAGCAGGGTATACGATCGGGAGTGGTGGGGCTGATGCACAGGCCGTGAATCTCGTGACGGATGGATTCATTACGCTCTCCTCGCCCGTTGTGGCAGACCAGACGTTTGCCACAACTGTTCAATTGCCAGGGAATTACACGTTTGTCAACAATACGCTGACCCGCCTGCTGACATTCAATACGGTCAGATGTACGGGCGGAAGCACGCTATCGCTGAATGGCACGGGAGCCTTTTCGTTTTTAGGGAATCTCTTGCGCAATGGATTGTCGTTTTCCATTAACCAAAACACAACGAATGTTGTCACGCTTTATGGTACGAACAATCAGGTGAATGCGTGGAATATCAATGGAACAAAGGCGATTCTGAATTTGGCTGAGGGCGCTCTGATTACGTTTTATGGAGGCGGCGGCAACAACCTAATTGCATCGCAGGACGCGGTGATCAATGGTCCTGGCGCGATGATTTTGAGCAATGGCGGCGGCGAAAACTTTGCGGATAACTCGGTCGCCAGCGGCAAGACGCTGACGATCCATGCGCGGTTGACCGGTGCAACGGGATTTGAGTATTGGCACGACAGGAATTTCGGCACGATTGCATTGTTCGGGCAGAACGACTTTGCCTCGAATGTCATCATGAATGCGGCTGGCACGCTGGCGGTCACAAACGTGGGCAATCAAGGTTCGCTGACAAGCAATCTGGGTGCGGGGTCGAAGGTTATTTTCAATTCGACCTACGGTGGTGCTTCCTGCGTGAAGTATCTCGGTCTTGGAGAAATCACGGATCGTATTTTTGAATTTCGTAAAGACGGCATCCTCGAACAGGCCGGGTCCAACGGCGTACTGAAGCTAACGAGCAATCTCAACTCCTCCGGGACCTTGACCGTGACCTTGCGCGGATCGACAGAAGGTATCGGCGAAATCGCTGGCGTTATTTCCGGTAGCACGACGGTGGCGAAGTCGGGATCTGGGACGTGGTTCCTAACCGCTTCAAACACGTACAGTGGCGCGACCTTGGTGAATGCCGGAAATCTCGTTTTGTCGGGGAGCGGTTCGGCTCGGCTGGCCACGGGACTCACGCTCAGTGGAGGATCGCTGATTCTCTTCAATACTGCACTCTCGAACAGCGTGGATCGTCTCGCCGATACTGTTGCCGTGACATTGACGGGCGGCACATTGAGTTTTTCAAACGATGTTTCCTTGGCGGCAAACTACAGCGAAACCATCGGCGCAGTGACGGTGAGCAGCAACAGCAGCACATTCGCCATCACCCCGGCAGCGGAGGGTCAGACAGCGACGCTCCGTCTTGCCTCCATTGTCCGTAATGCAGGCGCGACCATCAATTTTACAGGTGAAGGCCTGGGTGACAGCGACCGTGCGCGCATCTTTATTACAGGGCAAGGCGATGGATTGATCGGTACCTGGGCGACCGTGAACGGCACGCAGTATGCCGCGTATAGCAGCACGCGCGGTGTCTATGCTGCACCGGCGGGCGTCGATATCGCGGCGCGCGGTCCATCCTCGGTGATTACCAACAACGCAGTGTTGGCCGTGCGGATTGCCTATCCCGGTGAATCGGGTCCGATCACGCTCGAGAGTTCGCCCGTGAGCAGTGCGGGATCTTTGCTGCAGAATTCGGATACGCCGGCTATGGTTTCAACCACCAGCACGTTGTTTAAGGTCTCGGAGATCATTGTAGCAACCAACAAAGCCGCATTGACGATCGGTACGGCGGTTCGCGAAGGCGCGCTGTCAACCCTGACACCGGGAGGACGGCTTTCGTTGGAGAATCATAGCCTCTCTGGCGCGTTAACGATCCAGGCGAATATCGTCTCGAATACAACAGCATGCAGTCTCATCAAGAGCGGGCAAGGTTCTGTGGTCTTGGCTGGTGAAAACAGCTATGGGGGTGCCACACTGATTGATGCGGGCGAATTGAACATGGGCGTCGGGGCGCATACCATTGGCGCATTGACCGTGAATTCGGCTACGTTGATTTTCACAAACCAAGCCGCCTCCTCCATCTATGTATCGAGCAATACGGCGTACATTGGAAACAATGCGAATGATACGGGGCGTATGGTGATCGGTGGAAACAGCGCGTGGTCGGGCTATCTCTATCCCAAGAATGCAAGCCAAGCCATCTTGGCAATTGGTCATTCCGGGCGTGGAATCCTGACCTTACAGGACAACGCCTGTGTTACGCAGCGCCTTTATGTGGGTAACAACAGTGGCAGCGCGGGTGCAATCTATCAGCGGGGCGGCGTGATGCACAACTGGGGTGGAAGCTCTGCGGACGGGCGCATCGGTATGTATGGATATGGGTATTACGAGTTAAACAGCGGCACCTTTACCAACAACGGCTGGACACACCTTGCTTTCGGTTCGCAGTCGATCGGCATCCTGAAGCAGATGGGGGGTATCTTTAGGATGGGCAACATCTATGATGGTAACCTCGGCATCAGCCGTGGAGGTACGGGCGTTGTCTATGTGGCAGGTGGAAACTTTTTCACCGCCGCTACCTTGGATGTCGGTGAACAGTGGGATAATGGCACGACCAATGGTTTTGCTGAATTTACCGTTACGGGTGGACGCGCAGAGATCAGTGGCGATATCTACATGGCGGATCGCTACAGTATGCTCAGCGTTGTCAATCTGAAAGGCGGAACCGTGGCCGCCAACCGTTTTGTGCGCGCCGGACGTAGCCCGGCAACAGCGGTGGTCAACTTCGATGGCGGTGTCTTTCAGACACGGACGTCGGGTGCTGTTTTCGGTACAGGGACCAATGCACCTACGGTTGTCAATGTCTACGCAAACGGCGTTACCGTGAATACGACCAATCTGACCTGTACTGTTCCAGTTCCGTTGCGGGCTCCCGCAGGCAGTGGCGTTACATCGATTGGGATCACGCCGCGTGACGGATATATCGGGCCGCCAATGGTGGCGATTAGCGGAGGTGGCGGAACAGGCGCGACGGCGGTTGCGACATTTGATTCAACGCTGGGCCGTGTGACGGGAATTGAGATCACCAGCCCTGGTTTTGGCTATACCTCAACCCCCACCGTGACGCTCTCAGGCGGAGGGACGAATGTACAGACCGCGCTCGGCAGCGTGACGCTTGGAGCGAACGTCTGCGGGGGTCTGACCAAGCTGGGTTCCGGAACATTGATTCTCAGCGCGACAAACACCTACACCGGTGTAACGGTGATCAGCAATGGTACGGTGCGTCTGGGCGTGGCGGGAGCCTTGCCGACGAACAATACGGTGATGATTTCAAACGGTACGCTTGATCTGGGATCGACGGAACAGAAACTGGCGGCTGTTCAGGTCATGGAGCGTGGATCGATTGTTAATGGCGTGCTGCAATGCAACCAGTTGGCGTTGAATGCGGGTTGCGCATTGGATGTTGGGACGGCGGTGAATGTGGCACAGACCATTCAATTGGACTCCGGCGTTCTGCGTATTCCCGCGACTCAGCCCGGACTGCTAGAAGGCCCTGTCCCCAACAATGGGAATACCTGGGATAGTATCACGACGAATAGTCTGGTTCAGCTAACCACGCGCATGGCCAATACCAATGCGAAACCACCTTGGTCGGACAACGTCACGTATGTCTATGTGGGATATATCTGGAATCGTGCAGCAACGAACGTGACATGGACGTTCGCGGAGAATGTCGATGATAATGCCTTGCTGAAGATTGATGGGATAACCTATTTGAACGATGGTGGCTGGGCAACCCCGAGTAAAGCGAATGTTACCGTAACACCCGGACCGCACACGTTTGAGGCGCGTTTTGGTAACGGCGGTGGTGGAGCTGGCGTTGTGAGCGGTGACGGAGCCAATTCACTGAGTTGGTGGAAGACGACCGCGTTTGGTTTTGGTGTCGATTATCAAGGTCGCAATGAGACGAACATCGCAAACTATGTCGCGTTGGTCGATCCAGGCGATGGCAGCGTGTTGACGCGCGATTTGATCAGCGGCAGCATGACCAATCGCTTGAGCGCGACGACCTCGATCGAATTGGGAGCAACGGCTATCCTCGATCTGGGCACCAATAGCTACAGCCAGACGTTGGCCAGCCTCAGCGGCTCAGGCGTGGTCTCCAATGGTTTTCTTGCCGTGACAGGGTTCATTGATCCGGGGGGAACCAATGCCATCGGAACGTTAACCCTTGCGAACTGCGCAGGACTCTCCGGCACGTTACGCATCGATGTAGTCCACGATGGCGAAACAGCGCTCTGCGATAGGCTTGCCGTTGTGGGTAATCTGGATGTTTCCGCGCTGAATCTGACGATCGCCAATCCCAGTCAGTTAAACCCGAATAAGATCTATACGGTTTTGACCGTCTCGGGTACACGCACGGGCCAGTTCGCATCAGTCTCGCTGCCGGATCCGCGCTGGCGCGTGATCTATCGCAACGATGGCTCCGTGGTGCTGATCTATGCCAATGGAACGCTGATCAAGGTGATGTGATCAGGAGGGGCTAAGGGTTCTGCGTACAGCGGAGACTGCGGTTCCGCTGTACGTACGCATGTATCTGAATCGGCAGCCAGGGGGGGGAACTCAGAATCCGTGCTTCTTGCCCTTGACGGAATCGATGGCAATACGGACCACAAGAGTCTGTCCAAAATTGGCCTGGGGAAAGGTAAAGGTTTTGTCTGTGAATTGCGCCACGATGCGATGGAGGATCTGGGCTTTCTGTTCGGCATCTTCAACAAAGGTTGCATGTCCGAGCCCAATCACGGTGCGGTGTCGGGCTTCGAAATCGCAGGCCATATCGCTCTCGATGATGCCGTGATCGAGGGTCACTTCGAAGCACGCCACAGGATTGCGTTTGAGGATCTCAATTTTGGTTCCCAGTTTTGCGGAATGAAAATAGAGTGCCGCGCCATCGTAGACATAGAAAAGTGGAACCACAAAGGGAATATTGTTGTCCGCCAGCGCCAGATGCATCACTTTTCCGGCGCGTAAAATCGCATCGATCTCCGTGCGCTCTTTAATTTCCCGATCTTTGCGGCGCAGTGCGCCGTGTGGATGTATTTTGGCTTCTTCGCTCATCATTACGTTCCTTTTTTAACAGCATCCTTCGCACAAGGCTCCGACCAGTAGAGCACGATCAAAACGTCCTTTTCGTGGTACGGGATAATGGGCTTTACAGGTGTCGAGGCACGTCCAGGTTTGGACCGCCGCTTCCGGTAAGTTGCGCACATGTGCAGCTGCGACGATGTTTGCCACATACGTAGCGTTCGGAAGTTGCGGGGTACCACAGACATCTTTTTTATAGATCAATGCAGGATAGCGCATTTTCTCCGCGCCTTCAATCACAACGGGATAATGAAAGTAATTTCCGCTACCATCCAGACGAACATCCTGCCACGCATCCAAGCGGTCGGCATCGCGATAGGAGAGGCGGTACAGCACGCCCCAGACCTCTCCATCGGGGTCTGGGATGACGGTCTCCTCCCCGCCATCCCAGACTTTGGAGTGTCCGAAAAACGCCACGCGATAGTTGGCCAGTCTGCCGATAGCGAGCACCTCCGCATGAACATTTCGCTCCGCGAGGGCATCCGGATGCATCAAGAGTCCATAAGCAAAATAAAGCTGTCCCTCGCATGGATAAAAAAGATCCATATTTTCTCCGCATGCCTTAGCAACCGATACAGTTACAGGAGCGGTGTCGACGTGTGCCACCACAGCGCCCGCCGCTACCATCACCAGACCCTCCGCACTTCTGTGGTTCGGGTGGTGGCACATCTTTTTCGCGTGCGATCGCGAGTTCTACCAAGGTAAGCTGTTCAAAAACTTCGCCTTCGGAGCGCCATACGCCGATACCCATGGAACTGATCGTTGCACAGACAATACCGCGCAACTCGGTCGTGATCACGGCTCGGACGCCCACCAGCTGCGTCGCCAACGCTGCGAGTGTCTGTTTCATCTCAGACAGGCCCGCATTGGGCGGCATACTGAAGGGAACGCCGTGATCCCAGCACCATTCGCCGTCGCGTTTTTCAAAAACGACAAACGTTCCTGGCCCTTGGAGGCTTGTCAATGCCCCGTTCGGATCAATGTATACAGCGAGTTTCATGTGATCTCCCTTGTCTTACCAGACGTTGAGCGACCATTCCCTGCACCGTTTATACTCCATATCGGTAAACAGTGTGTTGGCGATGTATTCTGCCAACCACGCGGCACCTTGGTAGCCCATGATCGCATGACGGTGCAAACCTGCACGGTCGTAGGTGGGGAAGCCTACGCGCACCATCGGCACGTTGTTGTCGATCGAAACGAAACGTCCCTTCGAATGTCCGAGGATGAGGTCAAGTTCCACTTTGCCCTGTTTGAGGCGCTCATCCAGTTCGAGCAAGTCGGCATTGACGATCACCTCCATCGTGTAATCCACGCCCTCGACGAGTTCTTTAATTCGCGGGTCGGTCTTGTAACCGACATTATCATCGCCGAGTAAAAGCAGCACAGGCTTCATGCCCATGTCGATGCAGAATTGAGCAAGCCCAATCACCAGATCAGGGTTGCCGTAAATCGCCACGCGTTTATCCGCAAGGAACATATGGCTCACATCGGTGATGGCATCGAGAGCACGTCCACGTTCACGCACAAGGGATTCCGGAATAGGTTTGCCCGTCAGCGTCTTGAGGTTCTGCAAAAACGTATCTGTGTTGCGGATACCGATCGGTGCCGGACCATTGACGACGGGGATATCAAACTCCTTGTGGAGGTAATCTGCGGCTTTACCCACTTCGTAGCGATTGAGTGCGACTGTGGCAAAGGCGTTGGCCGTATCTTGCAAATCTTCTACCGTGGTGTTTCCTGTGGCCACGGTGTTGCCAGAGGGCATCAGCGGCGCATCAAAATCTTCGATTTCGAAGATGACGTTCGCCGGAATCTGCATTTCGGACAGCAGGTGTTTTAATGCGGTAACATCGCCAGGATTGACCCAGCCCGTCAACAGGTTGATTTTGCCATTAGCATCCGTCTTTTTGGCGAAATATTCAACGAAGGCTTTGACCGCGACGTTGTATCCGCTCACCATGCTGCCGACAAAGCTCGGCGTATGAATCGGAATGAGATGCACCTCGCGCCCTGCGTACTTGGTTTTGAGCAATCCCTCATTCAGCGCAGTCACCAGACCATCGACATCGTCACCGATCACCTCGGTACAGCAGGTCGTGATGATGGGAACCACGCGAACATGCGGATAGCGCATCAACAAAACATCCACGGCCTCTTCCACGCGTTTGAGCGCTCCGAATACCGCGCCATCTTCATGCACGGACGAAGAGGCGATTTCAAAACTCTCTTTATAATGCTGCGAAAGAAGCAGGCGGACAAACATTACGCACCCCTGTCCGCCATGGACAATTCCGATGCAGTTTTTGATACCGATACTTGCGACTTGTGCGCCGCAGGGCTGACAGGTAAAGATGGGATTAATACAGCCGACCCGTTCTTTGTCTTTAATTTCACCAAGCATAATTATCCTCGTGCTTTCCTCTAGTAGTGCTCATCGGTTAGTTCAAGATTCAACGACCCCGTGATGGTCAAGTAATCCAGCTTTTCGTGCAGCTGTTTCATGATGTCCTTGACTTCTGCTACGGAGCATTCCACGATCCAGGGGAATTCCGTCCGGTAAGCGCGTGCGAGCATCTCCGCATCGACCCAGTAGCAGCGATCCGCAGGGGTCTCTAAATTGACCTTTTCATTGCAAAGCAGCTGCGTCGTCTTGGACAAAATGCCTTCATTCTGTGCCTTTCGATCCCAGGCGCGCGAATGAAATTGCCAGAGACAGTTCTTCATAATGTAATCCAACAACGAGTCAACAGCCTTTTTGATAGTGTCTTCGTCCATGCGAACATTCCTCCTTAACTGGCGGTTTCTGCAGAAACCTTGACCGGTTCATCAAACGTGGGATAGACGCGCGTCTTCAAATCCGCAAGATTGTCAAACTTACCCGTGTACCGACGAAGATCCGGCGCGTTTTTCACGGCGTCATCGAGCGTTGCATCCGAAAGTTGCCGTTGCGTCGCGAAGCCTTTATCAGTCGCAATCGGATCCTTGCTGATATCGATCATCGAAAGATTGTGGATGGGTGAATAGATCCCGTTGTAGATGTCGCGTGCAAAGCGAACCCAGCCTTCAAAGCCTTTCCATGGCCCGTTATGATAGGCGTGCGCATTGAGATAGGGAACGCGGATCTTCTTCGCCACTTCACCTGGACGCTTCCCTGTGAAGATAATATCCGGCTTGAGCATCTCCATGGCCTCCAGTCCCTCCAGTTCGTTGGGATCGTCGATAGCGAGCGCTCCGGTTTCGCACCGCGAAATCCCCTTTTCCATGTCGCCCTGATGACCAAATTTCGTATAGACAGAGACGACATCCACGCCCATCTCATCGTGAATCGCATGTGCCCAGTGCCACAGCTTTGATCCTCCGGGCCACAGACAGACGCGCTTGCCACGCAGCCGTTCCTTGTACCAGTCCAATTCGGGCTTCCACCGCGCGGTCTCTTCCGCAATGATCTTTTCGGCACGATCTTCGATTCCGAAAAAGAGACCGATCTTCCGCAGGGAATCAGACAACGCCTTGAAACCGAATCCATCGATATCGAGGCGTGGAATTCCGTATCTCACGCGCAACTCGTTGCAAATGTATTCGGCAGAACGTGCGCACTCCAGCACATTCAAATGCGCCCGATGCATCGCACGCAAATCATCGTAAGAGCCATTGCCGGTAAAGGTTGAGAGCACTTGAATACCCATGCGCTTGAAATAATCCTGCATGACCTCTTGATCGCCTTGGATATTGTATTCGCCCACATAGTTGATCACGTAGGGACTCGTGATCTTCGGTTCAATATTGCCAACCTTCTGGTTAATCCATGCGATGTTGATCTTATGGTGTCCACCCGATTGGCTGGGACCGCCAAATCCAGGGGAGTTGCAGACAAAGATATCCACGCCGGGCATTTCATCCATCACCTCTTGTGCAACCGCTTGGATGTCGTCGCCGATCAACGCAGAGGCACAGGTCTGATAGACGGTCATGCGTTTGATGTTGGGGAAGGCTTTGAAGGCTTCAACAATATTCTTCTTCAACATCTTTTCAGCGCCAAAGACCACGTGCTTTTCCTTCATGTCCGTAGCAAACGTGTACTTGAGTTGAAAATTATCGTTGTCGCTGATGTACCGTTTGGTCTGCCAGGTATCGTAGGTACATCCCACAGGCCCATGACTCAGATGAATCACATCCTTCATCGGCGTACCGATCACGTGCTTGGCGCCGCAGTAGGCGCAGCCACGTTCTGAGATGGTTCCAGGGATCGTGTTCAGATAACCCAGCGGCAACGCATCCGCCAGCGTCTCGCCTGGGCCTTTAATCACAGCATGTTTCTTCCGTTCGGGAATACATTTGCTACACTCAAATTCATGATAGGGCATCGTCTCGTCTCCTTTTTTCAACGATCTAAACCATCGTTGACGTGATCATCATTACAACGCGGTATCGCCCTTTTCGTCGGTGCGAACGCGAATTGCCTCTTCGAGTGAACAGACAAAAATCTTGCCATCGCCGACCTGTCCAGTCTGGTTCACTTCGATAATCGACTTCACCACGGTATCGACTTCCGCATCGGATACAACGATTGTGAGGCGTCGCTTGGGTACATACTTCATACCGGCGGATCGAGCCATACTCAGGAGCCGTTCAGGTTTGAAATCGTAGTGAACTTCACCTGCGATTCCACGCTGCTTACCACGGCCCGTCACGGCTTCCGCCGTGAACGACGCGAAGCCAAGCGCCTCAAGCGCATCCTTGGTCGCCCCGATTTTATTGGGGCGAATGATTGCAACAATTTCCTTCATCCTGCCGCCTTTCTACAGGCCTTCCTCGCCTGTGCGCACGGTGAAGCTACGCTCCACGTTGGTCACGAAAATCTTGCCGTCACCGTAACTGCCGGTATACGCCTTGTACTTGATCACCTTAAGCACCTCGTCCACGGCCTGATCCTCCACAACGATCATGATCATGACCTTGGGGAGTTCATCGTAATGGACTGTCCCAATCGTGATACCCTTCTGCTTGCCGCGGCCAAACACGTTGATCTTCGTCAACGAGGGGAATCCCGCTTCGATCAAGCCTTCGGATACTTTCTCTGCGGACTCCGGCCGCACAATTGCGCGAATCATTTTCATGCTGCACCTCTCTCTGGGTTGACGGGTTAATCGACCAGACCGTATTTGACGACCATCTTTTCGAGTTCGTCCATGGTCATCGGTTTTGGAATCACGAAATTTTTGTTCTCAATGATCTTGCGCGCCAGTTCGCTGTATTCATTCGCCTGGTTTTCGTTTGGATCAAATTCCGTCACCGTCTTCTTGTTGAACTCCGCCTTCTGCACAATGTTATCGCGCGGAACAAAGTGAATCATCTGCGTTCCGATGGCCGCCGTGAACTCCTCCAGGAATTCGCGTTCACGATCAACCTTGCGGCTGTTGCAAATCACGCCGCCCAGACGCACGCCGCTCTGCTTGGCATACTTCAGCAGTCCCTTGCAGATGTTGTTCGCGGCGTAGACCGCCATCATTTCACCCGACGCGACAATGTAGACTTCCTGTGCCTTACCATCGCGGATCGGCATCGCGAAGCCGCCGCACACCACATCGCCTAGCACATCGAAGAAGACGAAGTCCAGATCCGGTGTGTAGGCTCCATTGGCCTCCATCAGCTCAATCGCTGTGATGACACCACGACCTGCACATCCCACCCCGGGTTCGGGTCCACCCGACTCTACGCAGTGAATGTCTTTAAATCCAACCTTGATCACTTTTTCGTTTGTGACCTTCTCTGCGCCCTCTTCGCGCAAGACATCCATCAGGGTCTCCTGCGGTTTACCGCCCAAGATCAGGCGCGTCGAATCGGCCTTCGGATCACACCCGTGGATGAACACTTTCTTGTTGTGAAAATAGGCCATGGCGGCTGCGGTATTTTGTGTTGTGGTGGATTTTCCGATGCCACCCTTACCATAGATAGCGATTTTTCTCATCGTATGCTCCTCGTGTTACTGATGCTGTTCGTTTCCGGCTTTTTGATCCGGTTGTCTCGCTTAAAGCAACCGCTGTGCCAACTGTATAAACAGGCCGATTTGCAAGGGGAAAACGGAGATTTCGCATGGTTTTGACCGCGCTGGGCGCAGGATTAGCCGAGGCGTGTTCATTCTGGAACATTTCGCAACGATGCTGTACGTTCGCGAACAGTTAGTTTCCCTGGACGATACAAAAAAAATAGCGGCCGGCAAACGGGAGGGCGCTTTCAGGGTGTACGCATCAAAGCGATGTGTGGATTAATCGCGGAAGGGTTTATAGGTAATCTTATATTTTTTCATGCGCAGTCCTAAAATTCTGCGCGTCATGCCCAGCTGATCCGCGGTATCAGAAATGTTGCCTTTATTTTTGCGAAGCGACTCGACGATATATTCGTATTCGACGGCTTCCAGTTTTTCTTCCAGACGCGTGCGCAAGCTGTCGCCTGCCGGTAAGGTCGATTCGCGTAAGGAGGGGGGCAGATCATAACCGTGGATCTCTTCGCCTTCGCACAGTACCACAGCGCGCTCAATCGCGTTTTCCAGTTCGCGAACATTACCCGGCCACGTGTGGTTCATCAGCATGTGTAAAGCAGGTTCGGAGATACGCATAACTGACTTTCCATTCTCGCGCGCAAATTTGGTGACGAAGTGGTCTGCCAGCGTCACGATATCGTTGCCACGGTCGCGCAGCGGCGGAATCGTCAGTGGCATGACATTGAGACGGTAGAAGAGATCATCACGAAATGTTTTCTCCTCGACCATCTTGGCCAGATTGCGATTTGTCGCTGCGATGATACGGATGTTGACGCGTATCGGCTTGTTTCCTCCTACGCGTTGAAACGTCCGCTCTTGCAGGACGCGCAACAGCTTGGCCTGCATGGCCAACGAGAGCTCTCCCACTTCATCCAAAAAAATCGTACCGTTATTGGCCTCTTCAAAACGCCCCATGCGATTTCCTTCTGCACCGGTAAATGCTCCCTTTTCGTGTCCAAATAATTCGCTTTCAACAATGCTTTCAGGAAGTGCAGCGCAGTTGAACTTAACAAGTGGACCTTCTGAACAGACGCCATTGTAATGAATCGCGTCGGCCACGAGTTCCTTGCCTACACCGCTTTCACCCAGTAACAACACGGTGATGCGCGATTTGGCAATCTTCTCGATCATCATGTACACCGCGCGCATCACGGAGGAGTCGCCAATGATGTTGGTGGGACGGAAGCGCTCCTTGAGTGCATTCTGCAAGCGGCGGTTCTCGCTTTCCAAATGGACGTTTTCTTCGTATTTGAGCAGATGGAGTTCAACGGTCTGCGCCAAAATGGAGGCAATGAAGGTGAGCAATTCCACGTCTGCGTAGCGATGCACACCGTCAATATAGTTTTTTTCCACGCTAAGCGTTCCGAGAACCGATTTGCCTGTACGAATCGGGACACAGATGAACGAAGCATCCAGATCAGCTGCTTTGCGATTGTGCGTGCGTCCGAGAAAATTAGGTTCGTCGCGGATCTTCGGAACCACGATGGTCTGCCCGGTCTCGACAACGCGCCCCGTAATTCCTTCGCCGATCGTGTAGGTACCGCGCATGCGCTCCTCTTCAGTCAGGCCGATGCTATCATAGGTTGAGATCGTCCCGGTTTTCTGATGATGCAACGTCAGCATGAGGTGATTCACCTTCAAATGTTCGCGCATGATTTTCACGAGGAGCGGTGTTGTCTTATGCAAATCTTCGCACGCGGAAATCATCTCTCCCATTGCGTAGAGCAAGGGAAGAACAGATGTAAAACATACAGTGTGGTCACATGTCTTCACGGGTGGGGTACACATATTTCCCCCCTTCTGGCAAAACCAAAAGAGCCTGTTCATCCAAGAAAAAGTCGGGATTCTAACGCACCTGCTGGATGATGTCCAGTTCCCATTTTTGATTTTTTCGCTTTATTTTTGATTGAAAAAAGAGCCGTTGTCTTGGTGTCAACACGGCACGTCTACATAACATATTTTCCTTCATGGTTAAAC
>Ga0075012_10003640_pt1 | contig 14579 bp, 13 predicted proteins | sample All_14_2_FD_71474 | JGI IMG/M metagenome (GOLD analysis project Ga0075012, IMG submission 71474) | Freshwater microbial communities in response to fracking from Pennsylvania, USA - Allegheny Zone_MetaG_DW_15 | ecosystem: Environmental > Aquatic > Deep subsurface > Groundwater > Drilled... | reverse complement strand
GAAGTGATCGCCGGGGCGGCGCCCGTCGTGCGCACTCTCGAGGCGCCAGACCGTGTGGCGAGAGTGACCGCTGACCACGGCTCCCACCTCAACGACGAGCGCGCCCTCCGCGCTCACCATGAGCTGGGCGAAGCGATGTGACTCGTCGCTGCTCTGTACGAGCAACCAAGCCCAACGCGGGCTGCCGACGCGGGCCGCGAGTAGCGAGAGCTGATCAAGAGACTGCACTGGAGCGTGGTCGCCGTGCAGTAACTCGGCCGTCCACGAGAGGTCGAGCACCTCGGGGGCGCGCTGCACGCGCGCGCGGTCGTCCGATGCGAGCATGCCGAGTCCTCCTCTGCGTCGTACACGTCGGTGCGATCTCCCGCAGGACCCTGACGCTACGGTCGACCTCCGACACGCCCGGCGCACCAGGTGCCGTCACTCGCGTCGATAGGCCGAGACGATCAGTTCTCCGCGAGCGTCGGCGATGCGGTCGATGAGACTCTCTACGGCGGACTGCGAGAGGCCGGGCACGACGACATCCCAGGGGCCGAGTGGCCTCAGCGGACGGCATCGCACGCGCACGACGATCCAACCGACGTCATCGAGCAGACGATCTTTGCGACGATCAGACCGTTCACGTTCGCCGATGTGCTCATCGGCATTGCGCCCGTTGGTGTCGTACTCAATCGCAACGGCGAGCTCCGGCACCACGATGTCGGGCCACACCTCGAGCTTTCCGAAGAAGGGCGTGCGCACGCGCACCGCATTCGGCGTGAGATCGACGTCGAGGCGTTCGGCGAGCAAACGCTTCAACTCGCCCTGCGCCGCTGAGGTCGCCTGCGAAGCGACAGCACTGACGAAGGCCTCGCCCGGGCGCACCTCGACCGCCGAACGCACACCCTGCAACGACGCGCGCCGCGCCGCCTGCGGTGTCAACGACTCAGGACGAGCATCCACACCCTTGAGCGCAGCGCGCGCCCCGACGCCCGCGCGAGTACCGTGGGATGCCCGGAGTCCTGAATTGTTGACGGCCGGGGCTGGCGGCCAGCGGCGCGCCGGCGGCACTGCGGGAGGCTCTGCGCAGACGGGGCACCACGAGCGGCGCGAGCGCGGCCGGTGCGGTCGAGCTCGTTGCTCGGCAGGAGTCGCAACGAACTCGTGGCCGATGCCGCACACCCAGAGCAGGTACACCTCGGCGGCGGGAGGGATCTGCGACAACTGCAGCTCGAGATTGAGCTCGGGCCGAAACTGCGCGACGAGCTTCTCGAACGGAGCCCACGCGTCGCGGTAGCGCCCGATCTCATAGGGCACGCTGAGCCCCGTGACGCGCTGACGACGCGACCACCACTGTTCGAGGCTCACCGGCACGAGGCCACGCTAAACAAGGCCACCGACACAGATACACTGGGCGGCACAGAGTGCGCTCCGACGGCGGGCGCACGTCGCGGGCACTTAGCTCAGTTGGTAGAGCGCCTCGTTTACACCGAGGATGTCAGGGGTTCGAGTCCCTTAGTGCCCACCGTTCACTCTGCTGGCAGGGCAGCGAGTGCCTCTCGGTAGGCCGAGAGTTCACGGGCCTCGCCCGGGCTCGTCGCGAACGCCGCCGCGACGCGCCCGTCACGACCGATGACGTAGGTCGCGCGCGTCGCGAACCCCTTCTCCGGCATGAAGGCCTCGTAGGCCTGAGCCACCGCGCCGTGAGGCCAGAAGTCTGCCAAGAGCGTGAAGTCGTAGCCTTCGCGCTCGGCGAAGACCCTCAAGGTCGCGGTCGAGTCGACAGAGATACCGATGAGTCGAACGCCCGCGTCGGCGAAGAGATTGAGGTTGTCGCGCAACTCGCACAACTCGCCCGTGCACGTGCCCGTGAACGCGAGGGGGAAGAACACGAGGACGACGGGGGAATCGGCAAGGGCATCCTGCAACGACAGCGACTGCCCGAATTGATCGCGCAGTACGAAGTCGGGCGCAGGTGCGCCGACGGAGAGAGTCATGGAGACGCCTTTCGCGAGTCGGGGCGGAGACGAGGGTGCTCTGCGCAAGCCGCCAGGAGCGACCGGGCTAGACTCGACAGCGCTCGTGCTCCCTGCCGCCGCGACCCGGCTGCGAGGGGGCGCCGACACACTCTGTCTACCATCAGAAAGAGGTCAAGGGTGACGGTCAACGACCAGGATCCGTACTCAGTCGAACACACGGATGCGGATCCGGAGGAAACCGCCGAGTGGAACGAATCGCTCGACGCCGTTGTGCACGAGCGGGGCCCGCAGCGCGGCCGTGAGCTCATGCTCAGCCTGCTCAAGCGGTCGAAAGAGTTGCACCTCGGTGTGCCGATGGTGCCGACGACCGACTACCTCAACACCATCGCGGCCGAGAACGAGCCCGAGTTTCCCGGTGACGAAGAGATCGAGCGACGGTATCGTTCGTGGATTCGCTGGAATGCGGCCATTACGGTGCACCGGGCACAGCGGCCCTCGATCGGGGTCGGCGGCCACATCTCGACCTATGCCTCGAGCGCGTCGCTCTACGAGGTGGGTCACAACCACTTCTTCCGCGGGGCAGATCACCCGACCGGTGGCGACCAGATCTTCTACCAGGGCCACGCCTCCCCCGGCATGTATGCCCGCGCCTTCCTCGAAGGACGACTGACGCCTGCGCAGCTTGACGGATTCCGCCAAGAAAAGTCGCACGCCGGCGCCGGCGGTGGCCTCTCGAGCTACCCGCACCCGCGGCTTATGCCCGAGTTCTGGCAGTTCCCCACGGTGTCGATGGGTCTCGGCCCGATCAACGCCATCTACCAGGCACAACTCAACAAGTACGTGACGCACCGCGGCATCGCCGAGGCCGACGACAGCCAGGTCTGGGCCTTCTTGGGCGACGGCGAGATGGACGAAGTCGAGAGCCGTGGTGCGCTACAGCTCGCGGCGAACGACGGACTCGACAACCTCAACTTCGTCATCAACTGCAACCTGCAGCGGCTCGACGGCCCGGTGCGCGGCAACGGAAAGATCATTCAAGAGCTCGAGAGCTTCTTCCGTGGCGCCGGATGGAACGTCATCAAGGTCATCTGGGGACGCGAATGGGATGCCCTGCTCGCGAACGACCACGAGGGCGCGCTGCGCGACCTCATGAACCGCACCCCCGACGGTGACTACCAGACCTACAAGGCCGAGTCGGGCGCGTTCATTCGCGAGCACTTCTTCGGTCGCGACCCCCGCACGGCCGCCATGGTTGCCGACTACACCGATGACCAGATCTGGGGCCTGCGCCGTGGGGGTCACGACTACCGGAAGGTCTACGCGGCCTTCAAGGCGGCGAGCGAGCACAAGGGCCAGCCCACCGTGATTCTCGCCAAGACCGTCAAGGGCTACGGTCTCGGCCCCAGCTTCGAGGGTCGCAACGCGACCCACCAGATGAAGAAGCTGACGCTCGACAACCTCAAGCAGTTCCGAGACGAGATGCGTATTCCCATCTCCGACGCTCAGCTCGAGGCTGACCCGTATCAGCCGCCGTACTACCACCCCGGTCAGGACGACGAGGCGATTCAGTACCTCCAAGAGCGCCGTCGTGCTCTCGGCGGCTACGTGCCCGAGCGTCGCTCGAAGTACACCCAGATCACGCTGCCAGAGCCAAGCACCTACGACGTCGTCAAGAAGGGTGCTGGCAAGCAGGAGGTCGCCACGACCATGGCCTTCGCGCGACTGCTCAAGGAGCTGCTGCGCGACAAGCAATTCGGCAAGCGCATCGTGCCGATCATCCCCGATGAAGCACGCACGTTCGGTATGGACGCGTACTTCCCGACCTCGAAGATCTATAACCCGAACGGCCAGCACTACACCTCGGTCGACCGGGAGCTGCTGCTCGCCTACAAGGAGAGCCCGCAGGGGCAGATCATTCACACGGGTATCAACGAGGCGGGCGCCGTTGCGGCGTTCACCGCGGTCGGCACGAGCTACGCGACTCACGCTGAGCCGCTCATCCCGGTGTATGTCTTCTACTCGATGTTCGGCTTCCAGCGCACAGGCGACGCCTTCTGGGCCGCTGGCGACCAGATGGCACGCGGTTTCATCATGGGAGCCACGGCCGGTCGCACGACGCTCACGGGAGAGGGCCTTCAGCACGCTGACGGTCACTCGCCCCTGCTCGCGAGCACGAACCCTGCCGTCGTGACGTATGACCCGGCGTTCGGCTACGAGATCGGCCACATCGTTCGAGCCGGACTCGAGCGCATGTACGGCGGCAATCACCCCGACCCCAACGTCATGTACTACCTCACGGTGTACAACGAGCCGATCATCCAGCCGGCGGAGCCCGAAGGTCTGGATGTCGACGGGCTTCTGCGCGGTATCTACCTGTTGCGCTCTGGCACGGCGGCGGGCCCGAAGGCACAGTTGCTCGCCTCGGGTGTTGCCGTTCCTTGGGCGCTGGAGGCCCAGCAGTTGCTCGCTGACGACTGGAACGTCTCTGCCGATGTCTGGAGCGTGACGTCGTGGAACGAGTTGCGCCGCGACGGCCTGGCCGTTGACGAGCACAACTTCTTGCGGCCAAGCGAGCCCCCGAAGGTGCCGTACGTCACCCAGAAGCTGCAAGGCGCTGAAGGGCCGTTCGTCGGTGTGAGTGACTTCATGCACGCCGTGCCCGACCAGATCAGGCAATTCGTGCCGGGCGACTATGCGACCTTGGGCGCCGATGGCTTCGGCTTCAGCGACACGCGCGCTGCGGCCCGCCGCTTCTTCACCATCGACGGACCGTCGATCGTCGTGCGAGCGCTCCAACAGTTGGTGCGCCAGGGAGCGGTCGACGCGAGCGCAGTGCCTGCCGCGATCGAGAAGTATCGTCTCTACGACGTAACCGCCGGCACCACCGGCTCGGTGGGCGGAGAGTCCTAGCGCAGTCAGCGGGCGCCCTCCCGCGGGGCGGGCGCCCGCGACTCGAAGAAGGAGATCGGTGGCAGAGCTGACGAAGGCGCAGACCCTTCAGTGGTTGCGCAACATCTCAGGCGATTTGGCAACGGCAACCCTCAAGCGGCTCGATGACACCCTGCCGTGGTACGGCACGATGCCGCCCAGCCGTCGTTCGGCGGTGGGGATGGTCGCCCAAGCGGGCATTTCGTCGTTCATCAGCTGGTACGACGACCCGACGTCGCAGCCCTGGATCGCCGCCGACGTCTTCGGCTCGGCGCCGCGTGAGCTCTTGCGCTCGGTGAGTCTGCAACAGACGCTGCAACTCATTCGCGTCGTCGTTGAAGTGGTTGAAGAGCGAGTGCGCGATCGCGACGAGTCGTTGCGTCACGGCATTCTGCTGTACTCGCGAGAGATTGCCTTCGCCGCCGCTGACGTCTACGCCCGTGCCGCTGAAGCACGAGGGCTGTGGGATGCCCGCCTCGAGGCTCTCGTTGTCGATTCGATTCTCAGCGGCGAGTACGACAACGAGCTACCCAGCAGAATCGCGGCTCTCGGCTGGAACGGTCACGGCGAGGTGTGCGTGCTCGTGGGCACGACTCCGCGCATCGTCGATGTCGACCAGATCCGCCGCACAGCGCGACACGTCGATGCCGACGTGCTTATCGGAGTGCAAGGCAATCGCCTGGTCGTGGTCATCGGTCGGGCGACGCCTGAAGGTGAAGATCAATCGAGCGCACCGAGCCACACCTTCCAGCAAATCGCCGAGGCGCTCGAACCGAGCTTCGGCACGGGTCACCTCGTGCTGGGCCCCGAGGTGCCTGACGTCGTCGACGCGGGCAAGAGCGCGAAAGCGGCGCTCGCGGGCTTCGCGGTAGCTCGGTCGTGGCGCAATGCCCCGCGCCCCACCCTCGCCGACGACCTGCTTCCCGAGCGCGCACTCGCGGGCGACCCCCTCGCTCGAGGCACTCTCGTGAGCCGCATCTACAAACCGCTCAAGGCCCATAACCCCGAACTGCTCGTCACGCTCTGGGCCTACCTCGACAATGGTCGTAGCCTCGAGGCGACCGCCCGCGAGCTTTTCGTGCACCCCAACACGGTGCGTTACCGCCTCAAGCGCATCAGCGACGTCATCGGCTGGGACGCGACGGGGGCGCGCGAAGCGCTCATCCTGCAGACTGCGCTCATCGTGGGGTCGATCGCCGAACCTGAGAGCGCGGTGCGACGCTGAACATCACGCCGAGTCGCCGCACCCCGTCGTTCGCTGTAGGACCCGCACAAGCGCCTTGTAGCGTTCTGCACGAGTTCCCCAACCCGCACCCTCACAGCCCCTTGGGAGGATGGACACCATGATTGTCGTCGTCGCGCCTGGACAAGGCTCGCAATCTCCCGGATTCCTCGAGCCATGGCTTGAGGACGCCGGGCACCGAGCTCGACTGGAGCGCTACTCCGAAGCGGCGGGCGTCGACCTGGTTGCGCACGGTACCGTCTCAGACGCCGACACGATTCGCGACACGGCGATCGCTCAACCGCTCATCGTGGCCGCGAGTCTGCTCAGCGCCTCAGCGCTACTCGACGGGTTGCGCGACCGCGTCGGCGGCGTCGCCGGACACTCGGTGGGCGAGTTCGCGGCTGCCGCGATTGCAGGCGTGCTCGACGACGGCGAGGCGCTACGACTTGTGCGCGAGCGCGGGCTCGCCATGGCCGAAGCCGCCTCCGCCGTGCCCACGGGAATGAGCGCGGTACTCGGGGGCGACGCGGATGCCCTGCGCGAGCGCCTCGCCGAGCTCGGCCTTGAACCGGCCAATCTCAATGGCGGCGGGCAAACCGTCGTCGCAGGAGAGTTGCGCGGACTCGAAGCGCTCGCCGCCGACCCCGTTCCCGGCACGCGTGTCATCCCCTTGCAGGTGGCCGGAGCCTTCCACACGAGCTATATGACTCCCGCCGTCGACAGACTGCGCACGGCCGCGTCGACGACGAACGTCTCCGACCCGACGCTGCGGCTGTACACGAACCGCGATGGCTCGGTCGTGACCTCGGGCGCCTCGTTCGTCGATCTGCTCGTCGGGCAAGTGTCATCGCCCGTGCACTGGGATGCCTGCATGGAGTCGTTCGCGCGTGATGGAGTCACCGGCATCATCGAATTGCTTCCCGCTGGAGCCCTCGTCGGACTTGCCAAGCGCGCCCTCAAGGGCGTTCCGACAGTCGCCGTCAAGACCCCCGACGACCTCGTCGCCGCTCGAGAACTGTTGGAGTCCGCATGACCGCCCCCACGCTGCACCAGGCTGTCGGCTCGCCGTTCACCCGTATCTACTCGGTCGGCGCCGCCCGCGGCGAGCTCGTCGTGACCAATGACGACATCGCCGGCCCAATCGACTCGAGCGACGAGTGGATCAGGCAACGCACGGGAGTCATCACGCGCATGCGTGCCGGAGCCGACGTGCAGGCGGTTGACCTCGCAGAAGCCGCGGCGCGCGAAGCCATCGAGAAGGCGGGAATCGAGCCGACACAGATCGGTGCCGTCATCGTCTCGACGATCAGCAACGTCGTCCAGACGCCCTCTCTCGCCGCACTGCTCGCCGACCGCATTGGAGCCACTCCCGCCGCCGCGTACGACGTCTCCGCGGCCTGCGCCGGCTACACCTACGGCATCGCGCAAGCCGACGCCTTCGTGCGCGCCGGTCTCGCACAGTACGTACTCGTGGTGGGCGCCGAGAAGCTCAGCGACTTCGCGAAGCCGACCGACCGCACGATTTCGTTCCTGCTCGGTGACGGGGCCGGCGCCGCCATCGTCGGCCCGAGCGACTCACCGGGAATCTCTGCGACCGTGTGGGGCAGCGACGGTTCGAAGTGGGACGCCGTGGGTATGGACCGACCGTTCAAAGAGGCTTTTGACGACCCCGAAGGCGAGTTCCCGACGCTGCGGCAAGAAGGCCAGACCGTCTTCCGTTGGGCGGTCTGGGAGATGGCGAAGGTCGCCCAGCAGGCTCTCGATGCCGCAGGAGTCACCTCCGACCAGCTCGCCGCGTTCATTCCGCACCAGGCGAACATGCGCATCATCGATGAGTTCGCAAAACAACTGAAGCTTCCGGAGAGCGTGGTCGTCGCGCGCGACATCGCGACGACGGGAAACACCTCGGCGGCATCCATTCCGCTTGCCACACACCGCTTGCTCGAGGAGCACCCTGAGCTCAGCGGTGGGCTCGCACTGCAGATCGGCTTCGGCGCGGGACTCGTCTTCGGCGCCCAAGTCGTTCGACTGCCCTGAACTGCCCGATAACCGCGGCGTGAGGCCGCCCGCGAGCCCATCGCTCTAGGATGGCTCTCGGTCATACGACACCCCCAAGGAGAAGAACATGGCATTGTCCACCGAAGAGGTACTCGCCGGTCTGGCCGAGCTCATCAACGACGAGACCGGCATCGCGGTCGACTCGGTCGCCCTCGACAAGTCGTTCACGGACGACCTCGACATCGACTCGATCTCGATGATGACCATCGTCGTGAACGCGGAAGAGAAGTTCGACGTCAAGATTCCCGACGAAGAGGTGAAGAACCTCACGACCGTCGGCGACGCTGTCAACTTCATCGTGAACGCGCAGGGCTGAGCCCGACGAACCGATGTCGCTCGGGCGGCGGTGCCCACGGCACCGCCGCCCGAGTTGCACCATCCCACCATTGAAAGAGTTGCCGCTATGACCACCATCGTCGTCACCGGAATCGGCGCCACCTCCCCGCTCGGAGGCACAGCCCGCGAAAGCTGGGATGCCCTGTTGCGGGGCGAGCCTGGCGCGAGCACGATCACCCACGATTGGGTTGAGAAGTACGAGCTCCCCGTCACCTTTGCCGCGCAGGCAAAGGTGCGCCCGGAAGAGGTGCTCGAGCGTCAAGAGACGAAGAGGCTCGACCCTTCAGCGCAATTCGCCCTCATTGCGGCGCGAGAGGCCTGGGCCGACGCGGGAAGCCCCAGCGTCGAGCCCAAGCGCATCCTCGTCGACTACGCCACCGGCATCGGCGGGCTTTGGACTCTGCTCGACGCCTGGGACATTCTCAAAGAGAAGGGCCCGCGCCGCGTCCTGCCCATGACCATCCCGATGCTCATGCCCAACGCGGCTGCCGCCGCGATCAGCATGGGCCTCGGAGCGCGTGCTGGCGCCCGCACCGTCGTGTCTGCGTGCGCATCCGGCACCGAAGCGATCGCTAATGCGTACGAGCACCTGCAACTCGGCCTGGCTGACGTGGTCGTGGCCGGCGGCACCGAAGCCGTCGTGCATCCCCTGCCCATCGCCGCCTTCGCGTCGATGCAGGCCCTCTCGAAGCGCAATGACGACCCCGCAGCAGCATCGCGCCCCTACGACGTTGATCGTGATGGATTCGTACTCGGCGAGGGCGCGGCCGCCATCGTGCTCGAGACCAAAGAGCACGCGCTCGCCCGTGGCGCCCGCATCTACGCTGAGCTCGCTGGCGGCTCGGTCACGAGTGACTCGTACCACATCACCGCGCCAGACCCCGAGGGCTCGGGCGCGGCTCGAGCCGTTCTTGCCGCACTTGCTCAAGCGGGCGCGACGCCCGACGACGTCTCACACATCAACGCGCACGCGACCTCGACTCCCGTCGGTGACATCGCCGAGTTCGAAGCGCTCAAGCGCGTCTTCGGTGACCGGGTTGGCAGCATCCCAGTCTCGGCCACAAAGGCCTCGACAGGGCACTTGCTCGGCGGGACAGGCGCGCTCGAGGCCGTCTTCACCATTCTCGCTCTGCACGAGCGCACGGCTCCGCCCACGATCAACCTCGACAGCCAAGACGAGGCGATTCCGCTCGACGTCGTCACGTCACCGCGCGCGCTTGGCGACGGCCCGCTACTCGCGATCTCGAACTCGTTCGGCTTCGGTGGTCACAACTCCGTCGTCGCCTTCCGCACTGCCGACTGACTCAGCGCAGCATGGATGCCCGGCTCAGCCGGCGCGGTGCAACCACACCACACGAGCACCGTCGCCGGCGTGCCGGAAGGGCTCGAGTTCGTCGTCCCAGGCTTGACCGAGCGCAAGCCGCAACTCGCGGTGCAGTTCAAGGGTGTTGGAGCCAGCAACCTCGAGTGCGTAGCGCACCCGGTCTTCCGGAATGACGGTGTTGCCAGCCACGTCAGTCTGAGCGTAGAAAATGCCCAGGTCTGGAGTGTGCATCCAGCGGCCACCGTCTGTGCCGAGCCCGGCATCTTCGGTGACTTCGTAGCGCAGGTGCTCCCAGCCACGTAGGGCGCTCGCGATCTTGGCTCCGGTGCCTCGCTCGCCTTCCCATACGAACTCCGCGCGTTGCGAGCCCTTGAGCACGGGCTGCTCGGTCCAGTCAAAGTTGACGGCGCGATCAAGAGCGCGACCTGCTGCCCACTCGATGTGCGGGCAGAGCGCGCGAGGAGCGGAGTGCACGAACAGCACTCCGCGAGCTTGTACTGGTGCCACGGTGTCGGTCGACACTATTCACTCCGTCCGGTTCAGGTGCGACTTCCCCATCGACCTGGTGCACAGAGTGTGCGGCATATGAAATTGGCGCGGTCACCCGCTCACCCCGCATTCTGCCGTACGAGCCCGAGAATCACAAGAATGTCATTCCCGACTTCACCCAGCATGCATACTCGGCATAGTCTGGACTCATGACGCTGCGGCACTCCTTGCTCGCTGTACTCACCCTCGGGCCGGCCTACGGCTATCAGTTGCACGCAGAAGTGATTGAGCGAACGCGTCGTGATGCACCGCTCAACGTCGGGCAGATTTACTCGACGCTCGACCGCCTGCGCCGAGACGGACTCATCGAAGACGCCGGCACGACTGCTGACGGTCTTCCCTTGTACGGCCTCACCGACGAGGGTGCCATCGAAGCGCACATGCACCTCACCGAGCCCGACCTCGCAGACTGGCACGAGATGGTCGAGCGCGTGCTCCTCGCACTCTCGCTGCCAGGAGACCAAGCAGACGCGCTCATCGCGAACTACCGGCGTCTCTGGACGCCACGCGAAGGGGCATCCCACGAAGTTACTGACCCGACCGGCGGGGCAGCGCAAGGGGCGGCAGAGCACGCGGCGCGGCTCTTGAGCTCAGCGGCGCTCGCCTGGCTCGACTCCCTGCCCGTCATCGAGCCTTGGCCTTTGCGCACCGACCGACGTAGGCGCGGCCGACGTGCCGCCGAGAACGCGCATCCGGCCCCTTAGCCGCAACGACTACTTGGCATCGCTGTACCGATCGACGGCAGCGACGGTGACCGGGAAAGTCACATCAGTGCCTCCGAACACCACGCGTGCCGCCTCCGCGGCGGCATCGCGCATCGCTGCCGCGGCCATCGCAACGTACTCGGTGGGGCAGTGCACCACGAGCTCGTCGTGCACGAACATGACGAGATGCGGTTGGTGTTCGAGCGGCCCGAGCCGAGCATCCCACAGGCGCTGGCGCACGCCAGCGATCCAGGTGAGCGCCCACTCTGCCGCGGTGCCCTGCACCACGAAGTTGCGCGTGAAGCGGCCCCACGAACGCGCATCACTCCTCGCGGCGCGCACGTCGGCCTCAGTCGCACCTTCGCGCGCCGCAGCGGACTGCCGCTCGCGCCAGCTCGCAGGGGGCTTGGGAGAGGTGCGACCAAGGCGGGTCGACACGGTTTCGCCTCGCTCCCCCGCTCGCGCCGCCTCCTCGACGAAGGAGATCGCGCGCGGAAAGGCGCGCGCAAGGCGCGGAAGCACTCTCGCACTCTCGCCTGTCGTGCCGCCGTACATTGCCCCGAGCATGCCCACCTTCGCGTGCTCGCGGGACGAGACCGCGCCGCTCGCCACGATGCCTGCATAGAGGTCGACTCCCGCAGAGGCCCGGGCCATCGCCTCGTCTCCCGAGAGCGCCGCGAGAATGCGCGGCTCAAGTTGCGCCGCGTCGGCAACCACGAGCATCCACCCCTCGTCGGCGACGACGGCAGAACGCACCTGTTTCGGCAGTTGAAGCGCTCCCCCGCCGTCGGTCGCCCACCGACCCGTGACGACTCCACCGGGAACGTAGACCGGGCGGAACCGACCATCGTGCACCCATTCGTCGAGCCAGTTCCAGCCATTCGCGGTGAACAGCCGGTAGAGCGATCGATACTCGAGCAGAGGAGCAATGGCGGGATGATCGAGCTTCTCGAGCTCCCACGAGCGTGTGCTCGACACATCGAGACCCGCCCGGCGCAGAGCCTTCACGAGTTCAGGCGCAGAATCGATCGGCACGGGACCGATGCCGAGTAGCCGCTCGACCTCATCAGCGAGCTGCTGGAGGCGCTCGGGTCGCTTGCCGGGCGCCGGTCGTGCTCCGAGCGCCTCGGTGAGCAGCGCGTTGTGCGCGACTGGACTCCACGGCAGGCCGCAATGCCGCATCTCGGCGGCGGCGAGGGCCCCGGCAGATTCGGCAGCCGCAAGCACTGTCATGTCGCGCGACTGAGGAAGTGCGGCGATCTCGTCGCGTTGTTCGGCGAGTAGCTGCACCGGGTCAGGGCGCTCAGCCGGCGGCTCGTCGGGCTCGACCTCGAAGAGAACGTCGGCACGCGCCGCCGCTCGCGGGCCTCCCCAGTCTCGGCGAGGCGCTCGCCCCGCCCTCGCCGAGAGCAACGCATCGACGAGTCGCAGATCGTGGCAGCGCTCGACGCGCACTCCTGCCGCCAACAATTCCGGGTACCACTGGGCGGTGTCGGTCCACACCCATCGTGGATGCTCCGCTTCGCGCCGCAACACGAACTCGGCAAGGTCTCGCTCACCGACGAGGGTTTCGACACCAGACTCATCGATGACAGCGACGCCCTGCGGACGACGGTCGAGCACGATGCGCATGCTCTCAGTCTGCCGGTGCGCGGCGACAACCGACGGCAGGCCTGAGTGCGGCATCCACCGACGCCACGAACCGACCTAGTGCAGAAGCGAGCCGTCCTTCGCGAGCACGTTCTTCTCGCCTGCCTCGACGCGGAACGGGAAGCGGTTCTGCTTCGGAGGGAGCGGGCAGTTGAAGCTGTAGCTGAACGCGCAGGGAGGCAAGACCGCCGTGTTGAAATCGAGCGTGATCGTTCCATCGGCGTTGGGTGCGAGGAAGAGGAAGCGGCCGACGCTGTAGGTGTCATCTCCATTCGTGGCATCGGCGAACACGAGCTGCAGTGCTCGCCCTGACTTGAACGCTGCGATGTCGTACTCGACTCCGTCATGTTCGAAGCGAATCTCGCCCGGAACGACCTGGTCGCGCGTGTGGCCGTCGCTCTTGAGGTGCTCGAAGCCGACCGTCGTGCCGCCCTCGATCTCACGGAAGGTGCCGGTGATGACCCAGTCGGGGTTGTAGTCGAAAGCGTCGATACCGCCGAAGCGAGCGATTGCTTCACTCTCGGCATCCCACACCCGCAGGGCGTAGCTGCCGTCTTCGCCCGCAATGACGAACCCGGTCGTGTGGTCGTCGAATCTGATGCTGCTCGGACTCTCGTCGTCTTTTCCGCGCACGATGACGGTGCCGTCGACGAGCTGGCCATCGACGTCGATACCGTCGGCAGCTGTTGCCGTGACCTGGAGCCCGCGCACACCGTCGGGAGCAGGAGCCCAGGTGCCGGGCACTCCCCAGATGGTCTGCTCTTCACCCACCCACTGCGTGTTCACGAGCGCGAGCGGCCCCTGTGGCTGCGCTGCGGCAAGGGCGCGGCGCTCGCGGAAGACGGCGTAGCGCTCTACAGGAGTAGCGGGGGCTGAAGTGGCGTTCTCGGTCATGATGTCCATCCTGTCGGCTCTCGAGGCTGCAACAGCTTCGTGTGCCCGGCGATTCCCGTCGCGACACCGAGCTATACCAGTGCGGAGGGTCGCGAGAGACCCGCGACGAGCACGAGCAGCACGAGCCCCAGCGCGAGCATCAGTGCGGTGCGCACGACGTCGAGCCGCTCTGCAGAATCGAGACCGAGCTGCGAGCGCCTCTCACTCCACCACAGCGCGCAGAAGAGCGCGAGCACGACCACGGTCACCACGCGCACGATAGGCGACGGTGGCGACGAGACCACCAGCCCCGTCACCTGGTAGAGGGCCACGACGCCCCACGGCACGATGGCGATCGCCGCAGCGACGCTGAAGGGCCAGGGGTCGGCACGGGATTCCGTGGGGCGGCGCGACTGCACCCAGAGCAACGCGACGCTCCCCGCCGCAACCCCGTAGCACAGCACGAGAGTGCCCGTCTCGGTGATGCCGTTGAGTTGAGCGATGAGGAACATCGTGATTCCTGAAGCCTGAGACGCCTCGAGGTACCACCACGCGCTCCGGCGACTATCAGCGGTCGTGGACGCAGCACTCGCGCGGCACAGCACGGAAACGAGAACCACCACCGCGGCGGCGGCCGCAAGGTCGACGACCGCAAACTGACCGGGAAGACCCGTGCGCAGTGCGAGGCCGACGGGGAGGAGGATGGATGCTCCGCTCACGGCGATCGCCAAGAGTGCGATCGCGAGCACGAGGTGTAGTGCCGCAGCAACGATGAAGAGCCTGCGTCGAGGAGCCTGCGCTGCGCTGAGCACGACCGTCACCTCGCTCCCTTTCGCACGCCTACGCCGTGGTGAGTAGGGCGGACGGGACTTGAACCCGTGACCGATGGGTTCCGAATCCGCCCTGTCGTTTCGCTGAGAACTTATCGTAATAGGGTGGGGTGTAACGATATGTCTACCCCTTCGTCTCTCTAG
>Ga0075012_10003639_pt1 | contig 14579 bp, 8 predicted proteins | sample All_14_2_FD_71474 | JGI IMG/M metagenome (GOLD analysis project Ga0075012, IMG submission 71474) | Freshwater microbial communities in response to fracking from Pennsylvania, USA - Allegheny Zone_MetaG_DW_15 | ecosystem: Environmental > Aquatic > Deep subsurface > Groundwater > Drilled... | reverse complement strand
CAGCTCGAAGCGGCCGAGCTGATGGTTTCGGCCAACAACTACAGCCACAACTACGCCAAGGCGCTCCTTGCGACGACCAAGCCGGTCGACCTGCACCGCCCCGACGAACTGAAGCGAGCGACCGGTCTTTCGACCGAGCAGATGGCCCGCCTGGAGCGAGAAATGTCCGCCGTGAGCGCGGACTACAAGGAGCTGGAAGTCTCCTATGGCGACGACATGCTGGTGCTGGTCGTCGCCGCGGGCTTCCTGGAACGGCTACTGTCCAAGCCCGAAATCGAGCGCTTTCTTGCGAGCCGTCATTCGGAGTTCTTGGAGACGTTCCGCAGCATCGTTCAAGCGGCGTCGCTCGATCAGGCGACCGCCGCGGCGTAACAATCGACTTGCGCGGTGCGAGCACAGCGTGCGGTCTACCCCTACCAATTCACGCCCCCAAAATTCCGTGGGTCCGGTAAGAATCGGTCACCGCCTGCGCTCCCGCGCCACGCGAACAGCTTTCGCTGCTCGACGTGGGATCTTACAAACTCAGTGCAGGGGCGCCTATGGGTGACAAGGTTGGTCAGCTACCCGGCCGCTCCATTCGGCTTGGTACAATAGGCATCCAAAATCGGTTTGATGAAGGCGAAATCAGACCACTGCCGTTCCTCGTCTGCGCCCCTGCGCGCCGCACGGAGGCGAACTGCATCCAGCCTTGCCTGACGAACAACTGTGAGGCGGCAAGATGGAATCACGAACAGTCGTTGGTCTCCTGCCCCGGCGGCGGCAACCATGTCGGCGGGCAACTGTGCCTCGTAGCGGCCCAAGTCCACTCTCGCCGTCACGACATCTTCCGCGGGCGTCGCCTTTGGCAGCCACCAGGTGACCCCGTAGGCGGGATTCGCCGACGTTCCCCTGAAGAGTTCTGCGAAGGTGAGCGGGTCAACGAGGGCGTGACCATTGAGCACGCCTTGATGTCTGACGAATTCGCCGAACAAGGCCCATTGATCCGCCGTGAACACCGCTCCCTGGTCCATCATCGGGTCCCCGGCCGGGGTGCGGCGCCAGTCGCTCCAATGAACCCCGATGGGATCGAGAATTCTGGCCTTCAGGTACAACGTCGGGTCGCCGGGGCGGCCCGCGGCGACGAGTTTGCGCCGCATGAGTTCGCCGAAGACCTGGAACGGCGCGGCGCCATACTGGAAGCGGGCGCCCGGCGCGGCGTTGAGGGGCATTGCGATCGCTTCGGCGAAATCCGGCGCCGGAAAGGCCTTGCTGCCAAGGCCACTAGTCAGCTGCAACAACTGGCGGATGGTGACGGCTGCTTTGGCCGGGTCGGATCTCCATTCCGAAATTGTACGTGAGACCGGCTCGTCAAGGGTCAATAAACCATCCTGGACCGCGGCGGCGGCGATGATTCCGTTGAAACTCTTGGTGCCGGAAAAGATCGGAAAGGCCTCCCCCGCCGTCGCGCCGTTTTCGAAGTCTTGGCAAAGAACCTTCCCGTCTCGAAGAACAAGTACTGTGACGCCATACCGAGGGGCGGAGTAGGCGCTGGCTGCGGCGCAGGTCCCGTTGGCGGGAGTTGCGGCCGTAGCGGTCGTGCAGCCACAGAGGGACAGCGCGGCAAGGGCAATGGCAACGGTGCGTTTCATCAACTGGAAATCTCTGGGAGGGGCGGTGGGTTACGGCCGTTCGCCGGCCGCCTTTGCTCAGTGATTCGAGGGCCGTGGGGCGCTTCGCTGGCGGTCAGGTTGACCTGCCGGAGACGCGCCCTGAGCCTCAGACCGGAATCAGCGCCGGGAACCGGTACTCCCCGGTGAGCAACGACGGCCTTGGCAGATAGGCTCGCAGGCTCAGGATGAACGCTCCGTCAGGAGCCGGGAGCCAGTTGGCGGTGCGGGGCCCGCCGGGATCCGTCCGGCTAATCCAGAGATCGAGCGAGCCGTCGGGACCGTAGCGCAATCCTGGCGTTCGATCGCCGATCGAGTATCGGTCTATGGCGTTCGGCGCGAACAGAAACTGCCCCTCGGCCATGGCCTTGTAGGCCGTCAATGACCAGAAGGCGTCGACCGGCGGCAACTTGTCCGCATCGAAGTGCAGACGGTACCGGCCCCCATTGAAGAACTCGCTACCCTTTTCACCAATGGAGCGCGTGTACACCGCCTCGGCCAGCGGCAGCGCGCCAAGGCCGGTCAGCGCGATTTGCGCGCGAAACTCATAGTCCTGGCCAAAGTCGCCCAGATTTGCGCGGGGATAGGACCATCCGCCCGCCTGATAGGTCCCGGATCGGGGGCGGACCGATGAGGCGACGGCGTCGGCGACTCCCGCCGAGATCTGGGCCTCCTGGGCGGGGGTGAAGTCCGGGGGCGTGAACCCGTCCGGAGTCAGCCCCAGCGCGGCCGCGCGATAGAAGAAGGCCCGGTCGGTCGCCGGCGGCGGTGTCTCCCGCAGGAGCGCGCCGACGCTGCCAAAAAAGTCACGCCAGGCCGCCATGCGGGCGACGGGCGCGACGGCAGTGGGGGCGGCGCCGGAGGGGCCCGCCAGCTTCAGGCCGTCCTGGGCGCGATGAGCGCTGTCGAGGTCGCTAGGTCCGTTGACCACGGTCCGTCCAAGCAGAAATACCCAGGGCCCCGGCGAACGAATGGCGCCCTTCGGGGCGGCGCCCGTCGGGCCGGCGATGACGAAGCTGCCGCCCTGGGGGCCGGTCGTGCGGCTACCCAGAACGGCAAAGTTGTTGGTGAACATGTCCATCAACGCGACCGACTGGTAGCGCGACCCGATCGCGGGCAGGTCAAGTGCGACTGGGCCGCGGCTCAGGTCGAGCACTGCACGGCTGTAGAGCGTGTCGTTGTTGGGCGCGGTGATGGTCTGCGTGGCCGGTGTCTGCAGCTCTCGCTGATGGAGAAGCGTGTTGGCCGGCGCGGCCGCCAGCGCCCGATTCCGGGCCGAGGCCATTTCGATCAACGGCAAGCCGTACATCCACGCCTGCCGCGCCAGGGCCCGCAACCCGTTCGGGCCGGCATCGGGTGACCGCGCCGCGACCACTCGCGGGGCCAGGGCCACGGCAGCCGCCAAACTCGCGCCGCCGACAATCAGTTCGCGCCTGTCCATGGTTCGCTCCCTTGCCTTCTTCGTTCATGAGGGTTGGCGCCCACCATGGAGCGGCAAGTCGCGCTTGGCAATTGTCTAACATTTTTTTCTCTGCTTTGTGGGGCATACTGAGCGGCCAATTTTCGCGTCAGGATGGCCAATGAGCGAGCCCAACGATGTTGCGACCAAGTCCGGTCGAAAGAGCGATCAAACGCTGGACTCCCGTCTGTCGCGGACCTTGATCCTTGAGATCATTGATAGCCACTACCCGCCGGGCGCCTGGCTGCGGGAGCAGGAAATCTCTAGTCGGCACGGCGTAAGTCGCGCCTCGGTCCGGGAGGCTCTCCGCACGGTGGCGCGTGCGGGCTTCGTTGAAATGAAACCCTGGAGGGGTGCGCAAGTCGTTGAGTATAGCGTCAAGGAGATGTTGGACGTCTTCCGCCTCCTGGAAGAGTTATACGGTCAGTGCGCGCGACTAGCGGCGGAGCAATTTCCCGACGAATTATTGGGTCGACTTGATCTTTTACTAAAAGAATTGGAAGAAAAGGTGATGGATAAGGGAGGTCAGCTGGAGCTATATGGCCTTTCATTCGGCCTTGGGCAGTTCATTGGTCGGCACTCCGGCAGTCAGCTCGCCTACAGGATGCTGGTCCAGGCGGCGAGTCTGGCGCTCTGGCAGCAGAGGTTGCTCCGGCCGGGCAACAGCGTTTCCGAGCAGCAATCCCTGCTGGCGCACAAGCTGCTGGTTTCCGCCATCAAGGAGCGGCAGCCCGAGGTTGCCGATGCCGCCGCCCGTATGATCGTGATGATTACCCGGCATTCTTTGCACGCGGTCCAGCAGGCCGCCGAGTCGGTCGAGGTGCGGGGGCGTGCGGCCGATTCAGGCGATGGAAAATAAAATTGTTTGACAATAATTTCCATCGACGAGATTGTCCCCCTCAACAAGAACAAGAGGGTTGGGGAGGACGCTGTGCCAGGACATGTCCGGTTCGGAAAAACGATGACGGCCATCAGCCTCGCGCTTATGGCGACAGGGTTGCCGACGTTTGCTCAGGCCCAGACGGCGCCGGTTGCGGACAATACCGTGGACGAGGTGGTGGTAACGGCGCGCAAGCGGTCTGAAACCCTGACCGAGGTGCCGGTCGCAATTTCGGCCATTACCGCCGAGGATCGTCAGAACCTCGTTCTGGACGGCATGAAGGACTATCTCCGCCAGGCACCTAGCACGACCCTTGTCAGCTCCGGTCCCGAGTATCTGCAGGACATCGCGATCCGCGGCCAGGGCAGCGGCCGGCTTGGGTTCTCGGAGGCGGCCACCGGCCTCTTCAAGGACGGGCTCTACAATTCGGGCGGCGGCTTTGGCGGCCGGTCTCTCAGCCGGTTGGATTTTCTGGACTCGCAGCGCATCGAGATCCTGCGCGGGCCCCAGGGCGCCTTGTACGGGCGGAACTCTGTCGGGGGCGCCGTCAATGTCGTCAGTCAGACGCCCGAAGACCTGTTCAGTGGCAGCCTCGTCCTGCGTTATTCGGACCCGGAGCGCGTCGCGACCGAGGGCGTTCTCAACCTCCCGGTGGCCGACGGGCTATTCGCCGTCCGCATCGCCGGGCTCTATGACGACCAGCATGCGGGTTTCACCCGGAACCTGACAACGGGCCACGATCTGGACAAGCAAACCTTCAAGGGGCTGCGGGTCGCCGCGCGCTGGACGCCGGCCGACGCAACAACGGTCGATCTCAGCTTCGAACGCTACGAGAGCGATACGCCGTCCTTCAGCAGTCTGGGGCGCCGCCCGCTCCGGGCGGACGGCACGGTGCTGGACCCGTCGCCGTGGGTCCGGGCGGACCTGGACCGCGAGGGAAGGGCCGTCATCAAGGAAGACGCCTACTATCTGTCGGTCCAGCATGATCTGGGCTTTGCCGACCTGGTCCTCAAGGCCTCCAGCCGCGAACGGGACGGCGGACGCACCAACGAAGACAATGATCACTTTTCCGGACAGTCGGGCATCGACATCGCCCCGGGCGCCGCGGTGCTGACGGCCGACTATGCGGTCGACCAGTTCGAAGACTATTCGCGCGCCGTCGGCCAGGCCTATTTGTCGTCGAAGTCGGGAGGACGGACGACCTGGCTGATCGGGGTCGAGTATCTGACGTCCACGGATGAGGTCGTCGTCGATCCGAGATACTGCCCCGCCTATTCCGGAGTCGCCCAACCCCTCACGGCGGGGTGCATTGCCGGCCAGGCGGGTCCCCTGACCGGTGTGCCGCTGACGGTGCGGGCGGGGGTGAAGGTCAGCCTCAATCACGACGAGTTCACGGAAGAACTTACGTCCCCATCTCTCTTTGGCAGCTTGGAATTCAAGTTGTCGCCCAGTTGGACGTTGGGCCTCGAGGCAAGGCTTCAGCAGGACAGCAAGGAGGTCGATTTCGAGCGCTATTCGGAAGATCCGCTTGTCTATTTCGGCGCCGGCGCGCTCCCGGCGGGGATGATGCTCCCGAGCACTTCGGATCCGGACGGCGCGGGACCACTGCCGGCCTCACCAATCCAGTTCTGTCCTCCTGGCCTGGCCGCGGCCAACTGCAAGGCAGGTCTTGAGGCCGCCACCGAAACCGCCAGGCGCGACTGGACCTTCTTTACCCCGGCCTTGACGCTGCGGCGGAGCTTCGCGTCCGGGACCAACATCTATGCGCGTTTCGCCACGGGGTATCGGCCCGGGGGATTCAACACCAGTCTGCCGCCCACGACGGTCCGGTCACAGCTCGCGGGCCAACTCCTTTATGATCCCGAGTACGCCTACTCCTATGAGCTGGGCGCCAAGGGGCGGTGGCGTGGCATCCAGTTGGCGGCGGCGATCTACTACACCTGGACCAACAACGTTCAGGTCGTCAGCGCGCCGTCGGTGCTTTCGCGGGGCTTCCTCTTGCAGAACTCGGGCGATGCCCACGTTCAGGGCTATGAAATCGAAGCAAGAAGGATGTTCCGAATGGGCGACTCAGATCTCATGCTGAGCGCTTCCCTGAGTTCTCAGCAAGGCGAATACGAGGACGGAGCATCTGTTCTTCTGGACATAAATGGCGACGGGATTCCGGATAACGCTGATCTCGGCGGATACGAAGTACCTCGGATGCGCGACTACCAGATTGCGATCAATGCCGCCTATACCTTCCCTCTCCGGGGCGACATGCGCGGGTTCGTTTCAGCCGGCCTGCAGATGGCCGACGGCGGCTACGAGACCGCCGACAACTCCCGATCGTACGAGGGCTATGAGTTGTTCGACGCCCGCTTCGGTGTGCGCAAGGGAGACCTGCGCTTTTCAGTGTTTGGCCGCAATCTCGGGGACCAGACCTATGTTTCCCAGGTGGTGAACGCGAACGAGTTCTACAGCGAACCCCGGGTCTTCGGCGCCGAACTCAAGCTTGATTTCTGATGCGTCCCGCCTTTCCCTCCCCCGGACCTTGCTGGCCGCCCCCTCAAAAGGGGCGGCCACCCTTTTCGCCTCTGGCGGGAAGAAGGCGCCGGGTCTGGGCGAAGAAGTCGAGGTCCGTGTTCGCGGGATTTGTCGGTAATTGAGCCTGAAAGGTTGAGCATGGGATCCCGGACAGTTGCGGCCCTTGCATGTTTCCTGGTCCTTCTCGTACCGGTATCGGCGGCGCCAAGACCCAAGCCGCCTGAAACCCGGCCCAATGTCATTGTCATTCTGGTCGACGACCTAGGCTACGGTGACCTTGGCGTCTACGGCGGCAAGACTGTCCCGACGCCCAATATTGACGCCCTCGTCCGATCCGGCGTCCGGTTTACCCAGGGTTACGCGACGGCGGCGGTTTGCGCGCCGTCCCGCGCCGGACTTCTGAGCGGTCGCCACCAGGCGCGCTTCGGGTTCGAGTTCAACCCGGTCGGACGGGATGAACAGATCGGCCTGCCACCAAGCGAGACGACGATCGCGCAGGTCCTGAAGCGCGCGGGTTACGTGACCGGCATGATTGGAAAATGGCACATCGGGCAGGCCGAGGGCTTCCATCCGCTGGACCGTGGTTTCGACAGCTTTTTTGGCGTCCTTGGCGGCGCGACGAGTTACTTTTCAAATCCTGCGGACAGTCCGATCCCCGCTGACACTGGCGCCGACGGACTGACAACGCGAGCGCGATTCCCGATCACGCGGGCGCACGAGGTTGTCGATCCGCCCGGCTATTTGACAGATGTCTTCACTGACGAGGCCGACAAGTTCATCACCGCCAATCGCGACAGGCCGTTCTTCCTTTATCTGGCCTACAACGCGCCCCATACGCCGCTACAGGCTCCCAAGGCCTACACTGATCGCTTTGCGGAAATCAGCTCCCCGCAGCAGCGGGTCTATGCGGGCATGGTCGCATCGCTGGATGACAATATTGGCCGCCTCCGGAAGGTCATTCGCGACCAGGGTTTGGAACGCCGGACGGTGATCCTGTTCATCAGTGACAACGGCTGCCCCAACTATGTGCGCGGCGCATGCTCGAACGCCCCCCTGTCCGGCTTCAAGGCCTTTCCCTGGGAAGGCGGCGTGAGGGTTCCCTTCGCACTCTCGGCGCCAGGACGGGTCCCGGCGGGCGGGGTGAGCGACCGACCTGTCTCGACGCTGGATGTGATGCCGACGCTTGCGGCCCTGGCCGGCGTATCCGCGCCGCGGTCCGCCGAGGGGCTTGACCTGTTCACCCTTCTGAAATCCCCCCGCCGCGCCGGAAATGACCGCCCGCTGTTCTGGCGCATGGGCCCCAATCACGCGGTTCGCGACGGGCGGTGGAAGCTTCTGGTCGTCAACAGGTCCGACACCGTGCAAGATCTGACCAACATTCTGGGAGCGCCAACGCCTGACGGGATCAAGGCCGAAGTATCGCCGCTCGGTCAGTGGGTGCTGCTGTTCGATCTGGAGGCGGATCCGGCGGAGAAGCACGATCTGGCCGCAAGATATCCGGCCGTGGTCGCCCGCCTGTCGGGTGAGTTCGCGGCCTGGGACAGACTCAACGTCGACCCCGTATTCACCAGTCGCCGACAGTTCCGCACCGAAGTCGATGGACGTCGCGTCCAGCTGTTCAACTAAGAGCGGCTGACGCCGGTTCCCGACGCATGGACCAGGCCAGGACCGTCTCATGGCTGGTCGGCCACCCGTCCAGGGATCCCGGGACTCGCCCAGGGGGTTACGTCGTGGGGCCGGACGCAGCCTGTCCGACCGCGACCTCAATCCGGGCCGGTGAGTTGCTGCTCGAGTATCCGGCGGAAGGCCCGCTCGGTCATGGCCTTGCCCAGCATTTCCGCCGCCAGCTGGTCCCGAAGGTTTACGGCGGTTGCGAGTTCCACCCAGAGGTTCACGGCATCTTCCATCGCCTGTTCGCCGTGCACCCCGACCGGAATGTAGCTCGACAGGGCGCCTTGGGGCACCGGGCCCACAACATCATCGAGACATCTGTTGTCGGCGAGTTGGACGGCGAAATTTCCAGCCTCGCGCACGGCTGCGCCGAAGGTCGCCGGATCGGCCGGCCGGGCCCGGCCGATCCGCACCACATCCTGGATCTTGCGGACAAGATCGTTCAATTCGCGCTCGCCGCTCTTCATGATCGCAAAGCGAAAGGCGAGGCCCAGCATGGATCCGCCGATGAGAACGGTTTCCAGGGTCGGCGCCAGATCCCGTCGCGCGACGCGCGCGCCCTGCCGGGGCACGAGTTCTATCCAGTTTCGTGCATTGAGAGTCTGCAGCGCGTCGCGCACGGGCCCGCGGCTGGTCTGAAACTCGTCGGCCAGTGCCTGCTCGACGATGCGGTCCCCGGGTTTCAGCTCCCCGGACGTAATGCGCCTGACGATTTCCCCGGCGATTCTCTCGGCTGGAGGGCGGACTTGAGGCAGCGGCATGGCTAGCGGGATCGTTCCAAGGGGACCGCGAAGTAATCCCCCGGAGCCATATCTCGCAACCATGAAAAGCGCGTCCAAGGGCCCGACGATATCGTCGACAATCGTATCAAATTGTTGACAATCGAGAGCGGGAGCCATAGCTTACCTCCACACCGGATCGACACAGAGCGGACCGGTGAGGGGAGGACAAAATGAAAAATCGCCACATGGGTGCGTTGCTGTGCGGGACCGCGCTTGTTGCGCCGCTGGCGTTTGCGCTGCCGGCCTATGCCCAGGAGGCGGAGGTCGCCGAAGTCGTGGTCACGGCGCGGTTCCGCGAGGAAAGCGCGCAGAAGATCGGCGCCAGCATCACCGCGTTGGGCGGCGAGGCCATTGAGCGGGAGGGTCTCGATGACTTCGAAGACGTGGCTCGCCGGACCGGTGTGAACTTCATCGATCGCGGGCCGAACCAGAACGACGTCGCGATCCGCGGCGTTGCCAATGGCGTCAATCCGCGCCTGTCGGATCTCGGCGGCTCCGGCCCGCTGGTGAGCCAGTTCCTCGACGACATCCCTGTGGCGGCGGCCACGGCAAGTCAGCGAGATTTCAACTATTTCGACTTTGATCGCATCGAAGTCCTCCGTGGGCCGCAGCCTACCCTATTCGGCGAGGGGTCTGTCGGCGGTACCATCCGCTATTTCTCGCGCGACCCGGACCTGGCGGTCAGCGGCGTGTCTGATGGCGACTTTCGATCAACAGTGTCGGGAGTTGATGGCGGGGGGACGAACTACAGCGCCTCAGCGGCGGCCTCACTGACTCTTGTCCCCGACACGCTCGGCATCAGGGGTGTCGTCAACTACCGGGATGACGATGGGTTCATCGACAATCCAGTTCTCGGCCGGGAGAACATCAACGATTACACGGCATCTAGTTGGCGCGCCGTGGTCCTTTTCACGCCCACTGACGATCTCAGCGTCCGCTTTACCACCTTTTCGGGGCGAGACGATTTCGGCAGTGATAACCAGGTTAATGCGCCACCCGCCAGCCGGCGGTCTCTGGAATTGTCGACGCCTGTCCCGGGCGCCAACGAAGATGATTTCGACCTCTACGGCCTTCGCGTCCAGTACGAAGCTGGACCGGTGACCCTCACCTCGATCACGGGTCTCTACAAGCGCGACCGGCGGTCCGAGTTCTTTGACGCCCAGTCCGCGGCGGGGTTCGGTCTGTTCACCACCCGGCTGACGGCTATCGGCGCGGCCGCCAGCGAAGACAGGAGCGCCACCCAGGAAATTCGCGTGGTCTCGAACTTCGAGGGCCGGCTCAATTTCACGGCCGGATTCTATTACCAGGACGCGGATTTCCGGTACGAAAACCAGACGACGGCCGCCGAGTTCGCGCCGTATACGACCCCGGTGGGCGGCACGACCTTGATCGAGCAGGCCGGAACTGTGTCCTCGATTCAGACGTCCGGCTTCATCGAGTTGACGTATGAGGCCGCCGAGGGGCTGCGCCTCATAGCGGGAGCGCGCTACGTCGAAGAAGAGGTCACCAGTTTGTCCGTCACGTCCAAGGCGGCGTTCGGCGGCGGCCCGTCCGGTCTGCAGCCGCCCTTCGTGATCAGCGACGTGAACGCCCTGGCGGGACTCTTCGGCATCCCGCTTGAGGAGACGTTCAAGCTCACCAAGACGCTTCCACGGGTGTCGGTCGAATGGGACCTGAACGAGGACGCCATGGTGTACGGCATCATTGCGACCGGTGTCCGAAACGGCAATCTGAACCCGTTCACGTCCGCGCTGCGCGGCGCCGGCACGCCGCCGAGCCCGGCCGCGTTCGCCGCCGCCCGATCATTTGATGAGGATGGGGTTCTTTCCTACGAGGTCGGCCTGAAGACGCGATGGATGGACAATCGGCTGGTTGTAAATGCTGCAGCCTACTACACCCAGTATGACGATCCGCAGATCGTGACGTCCAACCCGTTCGTCTTGACTGTGAATGGGCCTGATGAAGAGATCCTCGGTCTCGAGATTCAGTCGAACTGGCGTGCGAACAGGAATTTCTCCTTCTACTTCAACGGAAACTGGCAACACGCCGAGTTCGTGGACGGCGCGGTCCTGACCAATCCGGCGACGCTGGCCGGGCTTGGCTTCACCGAGGATCTGCGCGCCGGCAACGAGCCGGTGAATACTCCCGAATGGCAAATGGCGCTTGGCGTCGATTTCCGTCGGCCGGTCGAAGGTGTCGATTTCTCGGTCGTCGGCAATGCGAGCTACCAATACATCGGCTCCCGCTTTTCGACTTCGCAGAACTTCCCGTCGAGTGAAATGGGGGAGCAGCAGTTCCTCAACCTTCGTTTCGGCCTGGAAGGCGATGACTGGTCGCTGGTCGGCTTTGTCGACAACGCCACGAACGAGATCGAATACCAGGCGATCCAGGGCAATGCCGGAACGCCGATCGTCAACAGCTCGGGTCAGCTCGACTACCGGCCGTCGACGGTCTCGATCAACAAGCCCCGTGAAATCGGACTCGAGTTGCGTCTGAAGTTCTAGGCGCGGTCCAAACCGTTGCGGCCGAAGGACGCCCCCGGCGGGGCCAATAGACAAATCGCGTTGGAGTTGAGAGTTGTGGCAATGTTGGCGATCTGGCGACTGAGCCTGGTGATCCTGTCGGCGGGGGCGCTTTCCGCCTGCGCGACACGAAGCGTCGGACCCGTTCCGCTCCCGATCGCGGCGACGGAATTTGACCTGAATGGCGACCGGCTTATCGGGCGTGAAGAAGCCGGTCCCATTCTGAGGCCGCGCTTCGCGGAGGTTGATCGCGATCATTCGGGCGCGCTCGACGGGCGTGAGCTTGGGGACTATTTCGCGGCGCTTGCGGCGCCCCGCGCCGCCCCCCCGTCTTCGTTCGCCGCCGACAAGGTCCCGGCCGTGGTTTCGAGCCAGGACATTGATGCCGGTCTCCGTACAATGACCGAGGACATCGCCGTTCCGGGGGGCGCGTTGATATGCGGATCGCAGGGTCGCGAAATCTACCGTCACGGGTTTGGCGCGATCAGCGACACGACGTCTGTCCCGATCGCGTCGGCGTCGAAGTGGATATCCGCCGTAATCCTGATGCAGAGCGTTGAAGCAGGGAGCGTGCGCCTTGATGCGCCGCTTTCCACCTATCTTCCGACCGCGCCGGCCGGATGGCGGGAAATGACGCTGCGCCAGATGTTCTCCCATTCGGCCGGGGCGCCGCGCTCGCACGCGCTTCGCTATCCGCCAGATATGAGCGCGGCAGAGCTGGCGCGAACGCTCATGGCAGGTCGACCGGCCGCGGTTCCCGGGTCAGCCTTCGCATACGGCGGTGAGTCCATGCAGGTCGGCGCATTCGCGGTCGAGACCGCAACCGGATCCAGCTGGCGTCAACTCTTCGACCGCGGATTCCGGAGCCGGCTGGGTCTGAAGGACATCTCCTTCCGACACCCGATCTGGTACGATCCCGCTCGGGAAATTGTCACCCCGAATGTGGCGGCCGGCGTGTGGTCGTCTGCAAGCGACTATTTCCAGATCCTGTCCGCACTCGCATTTCCGACTGCCGAAACGCGTCTATTGTCGGACGCGAGCCTGTCCGAGATGGAGAGTGACTATACTAGCGGCCTGTCCCAGACATTTCGTCCGCCGGGGATCCACGACGACTGGTCCTATGGCCTGGGCCTTTGGTGCGAACGCCGCGCGGGCAATCGTTGCCAGTCGATCAGCAGTGCCGGCGCATTCGGCACCTACCCCTGGATTGACCGAACGACGGGATCCTATGGCGTGTTGGTCACGCTTGGAGACGTGAAGACCGCCTTGCCTTACGCGTTGAAGCTGAGAAAGATGTGCGAGCGGCTACCTGCTCCGGCGCTCTGACAAGTCTTCTAAGCGGGCGCATGAGTTCGCGACTTCATCTCCCGCCACTATCCTCTGCGAATTCTACAAAACTGGGCGGGCTCGGTTGTTAGATCGAACCCAATGGAGATTCCATCGGGTGGCCTTTTCCCGAAGAAGTGGACGGGGTTGTGCCGTGACCTGCCCCTGATCTTTCATCCAGCGCGGACCAGAGTCTCGGTAGTGATTACGCCTTGCGGCGCGGTGTGAGCAACAGGACGGGCCGTGGGGCTTCCACATTGCGCAGCGGGTCGGCCTGTTGCGTTCAGGCGCGCGGCGTAGCACTACATGATCGTCCGGGCCCTGGACCGCGGCGTTCCCGAAGAGAAGCTCGCCCGCGCCCTCAACGTCGATGTGAAGGTCAAGCGAAACGAACGCGAGTTCCGGCTTCCGCGAAGCGCGGGCCCTGCAAGCCCCATCAACAAACGGACGGGGATTCTCAAGCCACAACGCGCACAGTGCCTGCATGATGAGCCCTCAAGACTGTCGCGCCAAGGCTCAGGGGGCGCTCGAAAGCGCCAATCGAGCCCTCGATCCAAAGTTGGCGGCGCTGCTCCGGACTCACGCGCGGGGGCGGCTGACCTTGGCTCAGATGGCCGAGCGGCAGGACAGCCTGACGCGAGACCTGATCCAGCGCAGCGAAAGCGACACTTCAAACAGAGGCGCTACGAAAGATGGCGTCGGCAGTGTGATTCAGAGAATGGTCTGACTCTTCAGATCGCCAGGGCTGCGGGTGAGCACCTCGGGCGTCTCGCCAACCACAACCGTGTCATCTTTCCGGAAGCCTCCGAGACCGTAGACGTAGATTCCCGGTTCGGCGGAATAGACCTCGTTTTTCAGCAGCCGCCGGTGGTTGAAGGCCATGTCCTCCGGGAATTCGTGGCCGAGCGTGCCCATGCCGTGTCCCGTGCGGTGCAGGATATAGTCCGCGCAGCCCGCCTTTTCGATGGCCGTCTGCGCGGCGGCGTCGATACCGGAGACAGGATGACCAACCACTGCGGCTTCAAGCGCCGCCTCGTTGGCGGCCCGAGCGGCCTCGAAATATCGCTCTTGCTCAGACGTGGGTTTTCCGCAGAACCATGTCCGCTCGTTTTCTATGACGATCCCGTTCAGGCGCGGGATGATCAAATTGATGAGCCCGTGACCGGCCTCAATGGTAGCGCCGATTTGCCGGCCGTCTCCATGTGGCGCGGCGGAAGCTGGTCCCGAGAGGGTCCAGCAACGGAGGATCTCCAGGTTTTCGCCTGGGAAGCGGCGGGCCGCCTCCTGGCCCATCAGAGTCGCCATGGCCATGTCCAGCTCGTGGACGGCGCGGCCGGGTCGGATGTTCTCGCGGTAGCGGTCCTGAACCCAGTCCGAGAGCGCGGATAGCTGGCGCATCAGCTCGATCTCTTCATCGTTCTTTACCCAGCGTAATGACCGGATCTGTTTGAGCGGCGCCTCAAGCCGGGCCTTCGGCAGAAGCGCCACCGCCTTGGCGAAGGGCCCCGCGAGCCCCTCGGCTCCTATCCGCGCGCGTGCGAGACCATGGGCAGCGAGAAGGTCGGCTACGTGCTCGCTCCACTGGGGGAGAAGCGGCTGCCGCGAATTCACGCGCGGGTGCTCGGCGTAGTAGCTGGCGTCCGACACCCAGAGGCGGTTGTCCTCCACGCCATAGCGCCAGTGGTTGGTGGAGAGTTCATTCAGCAACACGAAGGGCTCGCCGTCCCGCGGCACGACACAGACAATTGGCCGCTCCCAGACCTGAAC
>Ga0075012_10003638_pt1 | contig 14580 bp, 13 predicted proteins | sample All_14_2_FD_71474 | JGI IMG/M metagenome (GOLD analysis project Ga0075012, IMG submission 71474) | Freshwater microbial communities in response to fracking from Pennsylvania, USA - Allegheny Zone_MetaG_DW_15 | ecosystem: Environmental > Aquatic > Deep subsurface > Groundwater > Drilled... | reverse complement strand
CACACCGCATTGCCTTCGCAGCGGTCACGATCGACTTCTACGTGCATGACAACCTCCTCGCACTCCGGGTCAGGGCGGGCTGTCCCTGTGCTGTCCGACAATACCGCCCTGGACCGCAAGACTAGAACGTGTTACAACGAGACGGATGCACGGGTACCACCCTGTGCCCGTCGGTGCACCGGCAACAAACCCCGAACAGTGAGGACGTCACCCATGCGGATCGGTTATACCGCCGAGCAGGAGGAGTTGCGCCGCGAACTGCGCTCCTACTTCCAGAAACTGATGACTCCCGAGCGGGCCGAGGCACTGGCGGCCAGCGATGGCGAGATGGGACGCGGCAATGTCTACCGCGACACCGTCGAGCAGATGGGCAAGGACGGCTGGCTCACACTGTCCTGGCCCAAGGAGTACGGCGGCCAGGCCCGCCCGCCGATGGACGGCCTGATCTTCAACGACGAGGCCGCGATCGCCAACGTGCCGGTGCCGTTCCTGACCATCAACTCGGTGGCGCCGACCATCATGGGATTCGGTACCGAGGAGCAGAAGCAGTTCTTCCTGCCCAAGATCGCGGCGGGCCAGCTGCATTTCTCCATCGGATACTCCGAGCCCGGCGCGGGCACCGACCTCGCGTCCCTGCGCACCACCGCCGTGCGTGACGGAGACGAGTACGTCATCAACGGCCAGAAGATGTGGACCAGCCTGATCGCCTACGCCGACTACGTATGGCTGGCGGTGCGCACCAACCCGGAAGCCAAGAAGCACCGCGGCATCTCGATGCTGATCGTGCCCACCACCGCCGAGGGCTTCTCCTGGACACCGGTGCACACCATGTCCGGTGTCGACACCAGCGCCACCTACTACCAGGACGTCCGGGTCCCCACCAGCGCCCTGGTCGGCGAGGAGAACGCCGGCTGGAAGCTGGTCACCAACCAGCTCAACCACGAGCGTGTCGCGCTGGTGTCTGCGCAGCCGATTTTCGTCGCGCTCAACGGTGTTCGCGAGTGGGCGCAGAACACCAAGGATGTGCACGGCAAGCGCCTCATCGACTCCGAGTGGGTCCAGCTCAACCTCGCCCGGGTACACGCCAAGGCTGAGGTGCTCAAGCTCATCAACTGGGAACTCGCGTCCACCGAGGATGCCGCGCCGTCTCCTGCCGACGCATCCGCTGCCAAGGTCTTCGGCACCGAGCTGGCGACCGAGGCCTACCGGTTGCTGATGGAGGTGCTCGGTACCTCGGCGACCCTGCGTACCGGCTCACCCGGTGCGTTGTTGCGCGGCCGTATCGAACGTATGCACCGCTCGTGCCTGATCCTCACCTTCGGTGGCGGTACCAACGAGATTCAGCGCGACATCATCGGCATGGTCGCGCTCGGCCTGCCCCGAGTGAACCGGTAAGGAAAGTCATGGATTTCACACCCACCGAGGCCTCCGTCGACCTGGGCGGCCTGGTCCGCACCATCTCCGAGTCGGTCGTCACCAACGATCATCAGCGCGTGCTCGACAAGCTCGACCAGCGTTTCGACGGTGACCTCTGGGCCAAGCTGATCGAGGCCGACATCCTGTCCACCGCGGCCCCGGAATCCCTGGGCGGCGGTGGATTCGGCGTCATGGAGCAGACGGCGGTGCTGACCGCGCTGGGGCGCCAACTCGCCGCGGTGCCCTATCTCGAATCGGCGGTGCTCTCGGCCGGTGCGTTGGCGAAGTTCGGATCCGATACCCTGCAGCAGGATTGGGCGGTGCCGGCGATCAACGGCACCAAGATCCTCACGATCGCCCTCGACGGCGAGATGGGCCAGGGCGCGGTCCAGGCTCAGGCGGACGGTTCGGGTTTCCGGCTGACCGGATCTCGCACCCAGGTGGCCTACGGCCCGGTGGCCGATGCGTTCCTGGTGCCCGCAGACACCGAGACCGGCACATCGGTCTTCCTGGTGACCGCCGACGATCCCGCCGTCACGATGAGCGCGCTGGACACCACCGGACACGGTGCCGTCGGCCACCTCGAATTGGGGGGCACGACCGTCGATGCGGCGCGCGTGATCGGCGGGGCCGAGGTCCACGAATGGCTGGTCGTCCAGACAGCGCTGGGCCGCGCGGCATACCAACTCGGGGTGCTGGAACGCGCACTGGAGCTGACGGCGCTCTACGCCCGCGATCGCGAACAGTTCGACCGTCCGATCGGCAGCTTCCAGGCGGTCTCGGCGCGGCTGGCCGACGGTTACATCGACGTCAAAGCGCTGCGGTCGACTCTCATCCAGGCCGCATGGCGGTTGTCCGAGGACCTCCCCGCGAGCATGGATGTGGCCAGCGCCGCATTCTGGGCGGCCGATGCCGGTCACCGCGTCGCGCACACCGCCGTCCATGTGCACGGCGGTGTCGGCATCGACATGGACCATCCGATCCACCGCTACTTCCTGGCCGCCAAGCAGACCGAGTTCGCGGTCGGCGGGGCGACCGGCCAGTTGCTGCGGATCGGCCGCGAACTGGCCGACACACCCGTGTAGCCGGTGAGCGAAAGCAACGGACCCACCGTCACCGAACTCCTCGCGCCACTGCTCGATGTCACCGATCGTGGTGTGTACGAGGGCGATTCGTTCATCAGCTGGTCCGAGCACATCGCCGCGGGGGCGCAACTTGCGGCCGCCCTGCAGGCCCGGCTGGATCCGGCCCGGCCCCCGCATATCGGCGCACTGCTCGGCAACACGTCGTTTTTCTCGACGCTGCTGGTCGCGGCCGGGTTGCGCGGCCTGGTCCCGGTGGGACTGAACCCGACCCGCCGTGGAGCGGCACTGGCCGCCGATATCGCCCGCGCGGACTGCCAGGTGGTCCTCACCGACGATCCAGCCCTGGTGCCGGGCGGGGTCGACCACATCGACGTCGGATCGCCCGGGTGGACGGCCGAACTCGCCGCACACGCGGGCACCGCGGTGAGGTTCGCCGACGTGGCCGCCGACGACCTGTTCATGCTGATCTTCACTTCGGGGACCAGTGGTGAACCCAAGGCCGTCCGGGTGACCCACGACAAGGTCGCCTTTCCGGGAAAGATGCTCGCCGAGCGGTTCGGGCTGGGTCCGCAGGACACCTGCTATCTGTCGATGCCGCTGTTTCACTCCAACGCGATCATGGCGGGCTGGGCGGTGGCGGTGGCGGCCGGCGCCTCGATCGCGCTGCGCCGCAAATTCTCTGCGTCGCAGTTCCTTCCGGACGTCCGCCGCTACGGCGCCACCTATGCCAATTACGTCGGAAAGCCACTGTCCTACATCCTGGCCACGCCCGAACGTCCCGACGATGCCGACAATCCGTTGAAGTTCCTGTACGGGAACGAGGGCGCTCCACGCGATCTGCCGCGCTTCGCCGCACGTTTCGGGGTCCGCGTGATCGACGGATTCGGTTCCACCGAGGGTGGGGTGGCGATTGCCCGCACGCCCGACACCCCGGAGGGCTCGCTGGGGCCGCTGACCGACGAGGTCGCGATCGTCGACGTCCAGACCGGCGTGGCGTGCCCACCCGGGGTGGTCGGCGAGCTGGTGAACCCGACCGGCGCCGGTTGGTTTCGCGGCTACTACAACTCCCCCGAAGCCGAGTCCGAGCGGATGGCCGGCGGTATCTACCACACCGGGGACCTGGCCTACTGCGACGAAGCCGGCTACGTCTACTTCGCCGGGCGCCTCGGCGACTGGATGCGGGTCGACGGCGAGAACTTGGGCACCGCGCCCATCGAGCGGATTCTGTTGCGGCATATCGACATTGCCGAGGCAGCCGTTTACCCGGTCCCCGACCCCGATGTCGGCGATCAGGTGATGGCCGCGGTGGTTCTCTCCGGCGGTGCGAGCTTCGACCCCGAAGCCTTTTCCGCCTTCCTGCACGAGCAACCCGACCTCGGGCCCAAGCAGTGGCCCTCGTTGATCCGGGTAGCCACCGCATTGCCGCGCACCGCGACGTTCAAGGTGCTCAAACGGGAGCTGTCCGCCCAGGCGGCCGACTGCTCCGACCCGGTGTACCGCATTCCGCGACCATGACGTAGATCGCGCGGAATCCGCGGCTTCTCACCATCGTCGGCGCGGTGGGCGGGATATCGTCCCAGCATGCCGATCACCCCGTCCGCGGTGTCCCTGCAGGGACGGGTCGCCGTGGTGACCGGCGGCGGCGCCGGCATCGGCCGGGGTATCGCGGCCGGCCTGGCCGCCTTCGGCGCCAAGGTGGCGATCTGGGAACGCGACGAGACCACCTGTGCCTCGGCCGCGGCCGAGGTCGACGGGTTGGCGCTGGTCACCGATGTGCGGGACGCCGCGGCCGTGGACGCCGCGTTGGCCGGCACCATCGAACACTTCGGCGGGGTGCATATCCTGGTCAACAATGCCGGCGGCAGCTTCGACTCACCGTTGCTGGAAACCTCCGAGAACGGCTGGGATGCGCTGTACCACGCCAATCTGCGGCACGTGTTGTTGTGCACCCAACGGGTGGCCCGGGCGATGGTCGAGGCCGCCCACGGCGGCAGCATCATCAATGTCACATCCATCGAGGGTGTCCGCGCCGCACCCGGGTACGCGGCCTACGCCGCGGCGAAGGCCGGTGTCATCAACTACACCAGAACAGCCGCGCTCGAACTGGCCGAGCACGGCATCCGGGTCAACGGTCTGGCACCGGATTTCACGCTCACCGAGGGCCTGGCGGCGATGGCGGGCCCGCAACGGTTACACGACGCGGCGCGGATGGTCCCGCTGGGACGCGGCGGTCACGTCGACGAGATGGCCGGCGCGGCGGTGTTTCTGGCCTCGTCGCTGTCGAGTTACGTGACCGGTCAGACGCTCCACGTGGATGGCGGAACTCAGGCCGCGGGCGGCTGGTACCGGCACCCGGCATCGGGCCGATACACCCTCGGGCCGACCGCAACGCCGTAGGCAAGATGTTTGCTGCTTTGATCGACACTCATCCGAGCGCGATTTTTGAGTACTTCTACCTACCATGTAGCAGCGATATGTGGGCTACGCTGCCGAAAGGAATGATCGTGGCAGTTGTTTGCCATGAATAAGACTTTCACACAAGGAGTTCGCAAGATGAAGACATCCGCCATTGCCGGTGTCGCGGCAATAGCCACGACGTTGGCCTTGATCCTGTCGGGCTGCGGCTCGGACACCAAGACCACCGAGGGCTCCGCGAAGACCAGCGCCGAGACGGAGTCCTCGGAGACCTCGACGAGCAAATCCGCCTCCGCCACAACCAAGCCCAAGGTCGCACCCCGCGACGAGGTGACCGACGGATCCGGCCCCAACGAGACGATCGCCAGCTACATCCAGGCGAACGACATCCAGGAAACCCCGATCAAGCGAGGCGACCCGGGTTCGCCGACGATCGATCTGCCGTTTCCCGACGGCTGGGAGGACGCCGGCAGCGACACCCCCGAATGGGCCTACGGCGCGATCGTCTACACCGGCCCCGAGGCCGCCGAGTACACCCCGAGCATCGTCGCATTGGTCTCGAAGCTGACCGGCAACGTCGATCCGCAGCGGATCATCGATCTGGCCGGTGGTGAACTGCAGAACCTGCCGGACTATGAGGGCTGGAACGACGGCGCGGTCAGCACCCTCGGCGAGTTCCCGGCGTTCCAACTCGGTGGTACGTGGGTTCAGGACGGGGTGACCAAGATCGTCGCACAGAAGACGGTCGTCATCCCCGGAGCCGATGGCCTCTACGTGCTACAGCTCAATGCCGACGGCCTCGAGGATCAGGCCGATATCGTCAGCGCGGCAACCGATGTCATCGACTCGGACACGGTCATCACGCCGTAGTCCCGTCGTGCACGAAGGGTCCCATCCACAATCGTGGACGATGCCGGCGCACCGCGGATTGCACGCGGGCGCCGGCATCGCCGTATGGCGAGACAGTGAAGCGGAAGCAACCCGCCGACAGCCCCGGCCCGGGGGCGGTCAGCTCCTGCCAGTCACCGCGCAGTCTCGGATGGTTGGCAGCCAGAGCGGCGTCGGTGAGGTAAATCTCGAGGCCTGACATGGTTTTGGTCTGCAGACCGCGATAGGTGCGCGCGTACGAGCCGAACCCGACCGCAGCGATCTCGTGCCATCCGATGCTGTCCACCGTCGCGCCGTCGAACGGGTGAATCCCATTGGCGTCCACAGCCAGTCCCATGCCCCGCACCGTCTTGGGAACCCGCCGGGCCACCCAGAGGAACGGCACCGCCAGCACACCCACTCCCAGCCAACGCAGCACCAGGTCGGCGCCCCCGTAGCTCCCGGTCATCAGGTACCCCAGTGGGACCACCCAGAACACGGCGGTCACCGCGAGCACACCCGCGGCCAGCGCCGGGCTCCACCGCACCAGGACGATCCGCTCTTGCATTACGGCATTATGTCCCTGAGGACACACCGCGTCCCGGTGTACACCGTCGGCATACATTTCATGCAGTGCACGCACAGCCCGGCTTTCGCGGTCTCGTCCTGGAAGCGGTTGATCAGGCCGGGATCCCGCAGCAGCGCGCGGGCCATGGCGACGAACGCGAAGCCCTCGGCCAGCGCACCGTGCACCGTCTCCAGCTCGTTGATACCGCCGAGCAGGATCAGCGGCATGTCCAGCGCCTCACGGAACTGACGGGCCGGCGGCAGGAAGAAGGCCTCCTCGAACGGGTACTCCCGGAACAGCCGCCTGCCGATGACCCGAAGCCCCAGCCCGACGGGGGCCGGCTGCGAGGCGATGAACTCTTCCATCGGTACGGGGCCGCGAAAGTAGTACATCGGGTTGAGCAGGGAACTCCCCCCGGTCAGTTGCAGCGCGTCGAGGTGTCCGTCGCCTTCCAGCAGCCGAGCGGTCGCGAGGCTGTCGGGCAGCCAGAAGCCGCCGCGCACACCGTCGTCCATGTTGAACTTTGCGGTCACCGCGACGGATCCGCCCACGCTCGCGCGCACCCGTTCGGCCACGCGGCGGGCCAGGTCGGCGCGCCGGACCGTGTCCCCACCGAAGCCGTCGTCGCGGCGGTTCAGGTTCGGGCTGAAAAACGAACTGATGAGATAGCCGTGCCCCATGTGGATTTCGACGGCGTCGAAGCCGGCCTGGACCGCATGGTGGGCGGCCACGCCGAACTCGTCGACCACGGCCTCCAGTTGCCCGGCGGTGGCGGCCTTGACCCGGCCCATCGCCGGAGCGCTGAACCGGCTGCTCGGCGCCAACGACGGGGCGCGGTTGGACAGCGTGTTGGCGACCAGTCCGGCATGCCCGATCTGAGCGCAGGCCAAGGCTCCCTCGGCGTGCACGACATCGGTCAGGCGCCGCAGGGCCGGCACCCGGTCGGCGTCGAGCACGATGGTGTCGCGGTGCACCCGGCCTCCGGGCGAGATCGCCAGGTACGCGACGGTGGTCATCGCCGCACCCCCGCGCGCGACCTCGCCGTGGAAGTCGATCAGCGCATCGCTGACCTCCCCGCGGGCCATCACACCTTCGAAGGTCGCGGCTTTGATGAACCTGTTCTTCAGCGTCAGGGGACCCAGCGCGCCCGGCGCGAATGCTTTCGATACCATTGGCATCGAAATATAGCAGGAGGGCCGCATGCACATCGCGATCACCGGCGGGACCGGCTATCTGGGCGCGCACACGACGCGTCGCCTGCTGGAAGCGGGACACCAGATCCGGATGCTGGTCGCTCCCGGCTGCGCCGGCGAGCCGGTACTACCGCGACTGGCCGCCCTCGGCCAGGTGGAGGTTCTCGCCGGCGACATCCGCTCCCCCGCAACCGTGGCACGGCTGCTGGACGGCTGCGACGCGGTCATCCACGCGGCCGGGGTGGTCGGTACCGACCGCCGCCGCGAAACGCTGATGTGGGAGATCAACGCCCACGCGACCGAGGCGGTGCTGACAGCGGCCGCCGAGGCCGGCCTGGATCCGATTATCTCGGTGAGCAGTTACAGCGCGCTGTTCCCGCCGCCGGACGGCGTCATCACCGCCGACACGCCCCCGGCACCGGGGCGTAGTCCGTACGCGCGCACCAAGGCCCACGCCGACCGCGCCGCGCGCCGCCTGCAGGACCGGGGCGCACCGATCGTGGTCACCTACCCGTCCAGTGTGGTCGGCCCGGCCTTCTGGACCGCCGCCGGCGTGACCGAACGGGGGTGGGCTCCGATGGTGCGAGCCGGTGCCGCGCCGCGTATGCGCGGCGGCATGCAGATGGTCGACGTCCGCGATGTCGCCGATGTACACGCCGCGCTGATGCGCGCCGGGTGTGGCCCCAGACGGTACGTGTGCGGTGGCATCATGCTGAGCTTCGACGAGATGGTTGACGCGCTGGAGCGGGGATCGGGCCGGCGTATCCGAAGAATTCCGCTGTCTCCCTGGGCATTCCGCATGATCGGCCGGGTGGCCGATACCTGTGGTCGGGTGATACCCCTGGGCGACGGCCTCAGCTACGAGGCGGCGATGCTGCTGACCGCGGCCACTCCCACCGATGACGCGCGCACGCTCGCCGATCTCGGGCTGGACGGCTGGCGCAGCCCCCAAGCGGCGATCATCGCGTCATTGCGGCGGTGAGGTTCCCAGGCCCGCACACAGCAACGTGACCAACCGGTCCTGCAGCACCGGCGCATCGTCGTCGGCGGCCACCGTGGTGACGAAGAGGGCCGCTCCCGCCGCCATGGCCAGCGCCGCCCGCGCGTCCACCTCGGTGCCGTAACCCTGAGCGGCGAACAGCTCGATCGCCGGACCGCTGAAGCCGGCCCACAGCGCCGAGCGCATCTGGTCGTTCTCCCGCAGCGCCAGCAGCAGGCCGGGCACCGCCTCCCTGACATCGGGGCGCCCGAACAGCAGATGGCTGCCACGCACCACCCAGTCGATCCAGCCGGCGAGGTCGGTGCCGGCGAACGGCGACATGTCCGGCGTCTCACCGAGAATCGCATGCAGTACCAGTTCGGCCTTCGAGGACCAGCGCCGATTCAGGCTCGAGCGTCCCACCCCGGCACGGCTGGCCACCAACCGCACGCTGAGGTCGTCCCACCCCACCTCGACCAGCAGCTCCCGCGTCACAGCCAGCACCCGGTCGTCGATCGAGGTGTCCCGTGGCCGTCCGGTCATGGCTCCGATTCAACCGCACCGGCCTTGGTAGGACCGCCGGTACCAGGTAGATTGTCGGCACCAGCAAGTTACTCACCAGTAGGAGAGTTGCCATGCCCGCTCCGTCCACCGCCGACTTCGACCGCCTGCGTGCGCTCTGCGCCATCGGGGACATCGACGCCCGGCCGTCCCGGCAGATCTACGAGATCTTCACCGGCAAGGAGCTCACCACCATCCCGGTCGGCACCGCCGAGGACGTCACCGCCGCCTTCGAGGCGGCGCGGGCCGCCCAGCGCGCGTGGGCCGCGCGCCCGGTCCGCGAACGCGCCGCCATCATGGAGCGGTTCCGCAGCCTGGTGATCGCACACCGTGATTTCCTGATGGACGTGGCCCAGGCCGAGACCGGCAAGGCCCGCGCCGCGGCGCAGGAAGAGATCCTCGACATGATGCTCAACGCGCGGTACTACGCGCGTGAGGCGAATCGGCTGCTCTCCCCCAAACGCGTTCAGGGACTCCTGCCCGGTCTGGTCAAGACGGTTGTCAATCACCAGCCCAAGGGAGTCATCGGTGTCATCTCACCCTGGAATTATCCGATGGCACTGTCCATCTCCGATTCCATCCCGGCCCTGCTGGCAGGCAACGCGGTCGTGGTCAAGCCGGACAGCCAAACCCCGTACTGCACGCTGGCCAACGCCGAATTGCTCTACGCCGCAGGTGTCCCGCGCGAGGTCTTCGCGGTGGTGCCCGGGCCGGGATCGGTGGTCGGCACCGCGATCGTCGAGCACTGCGACTACCTGATGTTCACCGGTTCCACCGCCACCGGGCGCGCCCTCGCCACCCAGTGCGGTAGCCGCCTGATCGGTTTCTCCGCCGAATTGGGCGGCAAGAACCCGATGATCGTGACCAAGGGCGCCAATATCGACACCGCCGCCAAGGCCGCGACCCGGGCCTGCTTCTCCAACGCCGGGCAGCTGTGCATCTCGATCGAACGCATCTACGTCGAACGGGAGGTTGCCGACGAATTCACCGCCAAGTTCGGCGACCGGGTGGCCAACATGCGCCTGTCCACCGCCTATGACTTCACCGCGGACATGGGCAGTCTGATGTCCGAGGACCAGGTGAAGACCATCTCGAACCACGTCGATGACGCGAAGGTGAAGGGCGCCAAGGTCATTGCCGGCGGCCATGGGCGCCCCGACATCGGTCCGCTGTTCTACGAACCGACGGTACTGACCGATGTCACCGACGAGATGGAATGCGGCCGCAACGAGACGTTCGGCCCGCTGGTGTCCATCTACCCGGTGGCCGATGTCGAGGAGGCCATCGCACGGGCCAACGACACCGAGTACGGGCTCAACGCCAGCGTCTGGGCCGCCAGCAAGGCCGAGGGTGAGGCCATCGCCGCGCGGCTGCAGGCCGGCACGGTCAACGTGGACGAGGGCTACGCGTTGGCCTTCGGCAGCACCGCCGCCCCGATGGGCGGCATGAAGGCCTCCGGCATCGGCCGCCGGCACGGCGCGGACGGCATCCTCAAGTACACCGAATCACAGACGGTCTCCACCGCCCGGGTCATCAATCTCGATGCCCCGCTGGGGATTCCGCAGACGCTGTGGCAGAAGGCGTTGCCCTCGATGATTCAGCTCGTACAGAAACTGCCCGGCCGTTAGCGGCCGGCGATCCCGTCGAGACGCGTGGTCGCCTCTTCGAACCCGCTCACCAGTTCGGCGATGATGTCGGCCACCGGGCGGATCTCGTTCATCCGGCCCACGATCTGACCGACCGGCATGGCGACGGCGGTCGGGTCGCTGGACTCGTTCATCCGTTGGTGGGCCTCGCTGACCAGGATGTTCTGCAGCGGCATCGGCAGCGGATCGGGCGCACCGTCGGCATCCCAGGCGTCGGTCCAGCGGCTCTTGAGCAGGCGGGCGGGCTTGCCGGTGTAGATCTTGCGCCGCACGGTATCCGCGGATGTCGCATCGAGCATCGCCTGCTGGATGGTCGACACGCCGGAGGCCTGCCGCACCCCGAGATCGTATTCGGCCGAGGTCAGGAACGCCGAGCCCATCCACACACCCTGCGCGCCCAAAGCGAGCGCGGCCGCCACCTGGCGCCCGGTGCCGATACCGCCGGCGGCCAGCACCGGTGTCTTGCCGTCGAGGGCGTCGACGATCTCGGGCCAGAGCACCACCGAACCGATCTCCCCGGTGTGCCCGCCGGCCTCGTGTCCCTGCGCGACCACGATGTCGACACCGTTCTCGGCATGGCGCAGCGCATGTTTGGCGCTACCGGCCAGGGCCGCCACCGGCACACCGGCGGCGTGCGCCTGGTCGATGACGTCCTTGGGCGGTGAGCCCAGTGCGTTGGCGATCAGCTTGATGGGATGCTTGAGCGCGACCTCGACGTGGCTACGGGCCACCGAGTGCAGCCAGCCCAGCACGCCTTCGGACTTCGCCTCATCCTCGGGCAGCGGCGGCACTCCGAGGTCGGCGAGGGTCTTGGCGACGAAATCGCGGTGGTCCTGCGGGATCAACTTGTTGATGTCGACGCTGGTGCCCTCGGTGGGCACCTTGGCGGGCATCACGATGTCGACACCGTAGGGCTTACCGTCGGTGTTGTTGTCCATCCACTGCAGGACGTTTTCCAGGTCGTCGGCATCGTTGAATCGCACACACCCCAGCACGCCCAGACCGCCGGCCTTGCTGACCGCGGCGGCCACCTTTTCCGACGGGGTGAAGACAAAGATCGGGTATTCGATCCCGAAGCGTTCGCACAGTTCGGTTTTCATGATGAGGCTCCTGCGTGCTTGGCGTGCACGTCATCGGCGGCACGTTCCTCGGTGGTGTCCTTGGCCCAGCGGTAGTCGGGCTTGCCCGCGGGCGAGCGCTTGACCTCGTCGACCAGCCACAGGCTGCGCGGCACCTTGTATCCCGCGATCTCGGTGCGGACGTGGGCGTCCAGTTCGGCCAGCGTCGGGCGAGTGCCCTCGCGGGCCTGCACCACCGCCGCGACGTGCTGGCCGAAGCGCTCGTCGGGCACGCCGACGACCAGTGCGTCGAACACGTCGGGGTGGCCCTTGAGTGCGGCCTCCACCTCTTCGGGGTAGATCTTCTCGCCGCCGGAGTTGATCGACACCGAACCGCGGCCCAGCATGGTCACGCTGCCGTCGGCCTCGACCTCGGCGTAGTCACCCGGAATCGCGTACCGCACACCGTTGTACGTGCGGAACGTCTCTGCCGTTTTCTTCTCGTCCTTGAAGTAGCCGACCGGGATATGCCCGCACTTGGCGATGATGCCGCGCACACCGGAGCCCGGGACGACCTCGTTGCCGTCCTCGTCGAGCACCTTGGTGTTCTTGTCGATGGTCACCCGGGGACCGCCGGTGTGGCTCTGCCCCTTGGCCACGATGCTGGTGCCGCCGAACCCGGTCTCCGAGGAGCCGATCGAGTCGGTGATCACGCGATTGGGCAGCAGTTCGAGGAACTTCTCCTTGAGGCTGGTGGAGAACAGTGCCGCGGTGCTGGCCAGCAGGAACAGACTCGACAGGTCGTAGGTGTTCCCCTCGTCCTGGTGCGCCAATAGGGCGTCCAGCAGTGGGCGGGCCATCGCGTCGCCGGTGAAGAAGAGCAGGTTGACCTTGTGGTCGTGGATCAGCCGCCACACCTGGTCGGCGTCGAATTCCGGTGTCAGCACCACGGTCTGACCGGAGAACAGTGCCATCCAGGTGGCCGACTGGGTGGCGCCGTGGATCATCGGCGGGATCGGCAGCCGGACCATCGGCGCATTTTCCTTGGCCTGTTTGGACAGGTCGTACTCGTCGGCGATGGGCTCACCGGTCGCGAAATCGGTGCCCCCGAACAACACCCGGTAGATGTCCTCGTGACGCCACATCACGCCCTTCGGAAATCCGGTGGTGCCGCCGGTGTAGAGCAGGTAGATATCGTCTTCGCTGCGCGGGCCGAAATCGCGCTCCGGGGAACCCAGCGCCAGCGCATCCTCGAACGGCACCCCGCCGTAGCGCGCGAAATCGTCATCGGAGCCGTCCTCGACGACCAGCACGGTCTTGACGTTGGGGGTCTCGGGCAGCACATTGGCCACCCGGTCGGCGTAGCGGCGCTCGTGGATCAGCGCGACCATGTCGGAGTTGTCGAAGAGGTACTTCAGCTCACCCTCGACATAGCGGAAGTTGACGTTGACCAGGATGGCGCCGGCCTTGACGATGCCGAGCATGCCGATCACGATCTCGATCCGGTTCCGGCAGTACAGGCCGACCTTGTCGTCCTTGCGCACGCCCTGATCCATGAGGTAGTGAGCCAGTCGATTGGCCCTCTCCTCGAGCTGGCCGTAGGTCAGCTGCTCGTCGCCACAAATGAGGGCGACGCGGTCGGGCACGGCGTCGATGGCATGCTCGGCAAGATCGGCGATGTTCAGGGCCATGGCACCTAAACTAGAACGTGTTACATTTCGTGACAAGTCTGGGGTCGGAACACAGAGAGGCGGACTGTCGTGAGCGAGACCGAAAAGGGGCCCGACGCCCTCATCGAGCAGCGCGGACACACGCTCATCGTGACGCTCAACCGACCCGAGGCGCGCAACGCGCTTTCCGGCGAGATGCTCTCGATAATGGTCGAGGCCTGGGACCGGGTCGACAGCGATCCCGAGATCCGGACCTGCATCCTGACCGGCGCCGGCGGGTACTTCTGCGCGGGAATGGACCTCAAGGGCGCCACCAAGAAGCCACCGGGCGACTCGTTCAAGGACGGCAGCTACGACCCGTCACGGATCGACGGTCTGCTGAAGGGGCGTCGTCTGACCAAGCCGCTGATCGCCGCGGTCGAGGGTCCCGCGATCGCGGGCGGCACCGAGATCCTGCAGGGCACCGACATCCGGGTGGCCGGTGAGAGCGCGAAGTTCGGTATCTCGGAGGCCAAATGGAGCCTGTACCCGATGGGCGGCTCGGCGGTGCGCCTGGTGCGCCAGATTCCGTACACCATCGCGTGCGAGATGCTGTTGACCGGTCGACACATCACCGCACAGCAGGCATTGGACTACGGGCTGATCGGGCATGTCGTCCCGGACGGCACGGCGCTGGAGAAGGCGCTGGAGATCGCCGAGGTGATCAACAACAACGGCCCGCTGGCCGTGCAGGCCATCCTGAAGACCATCCGGGAGACCGAGGGCATGCACGAGCTCGACGCGTTCAAGCCCGACACCGCCAACGGCATCCCGGTGTTCCTGTCGCAGGACGCCAAGGAAGGCCCGCTGGCCTTCAAGGAGAAGCGCGCGCCCAACTTCCAGATGAAATAGGCATTGCGATTTGTGGAGTCTTAGCCGCAACCATTACGGTGTGGTGTCTCGGGACATCGTTGACACTTATGTCTCGGGACATCGCTGACACCTATGGTGCCGGTTGGGGTTCTCGGGTGCGATAGCTGGTGTTCTTGTCGCCAGGTTGGTACTTGCGGGTGGGGTCGACAGTGAGTGTCCGGACCAGGCGGTTGCCGCTGAAGATGATGATGTGCTCGCCGTCGCGGATGC
>Ga0075012_10003637_pt1 | contig 14586 bp, 9 predicted proteins | sample All_14_2_FD_71474 | JGI IMG/M metagenome (GOLD analysis project Ga0075012, IMG submission 71474) | Freshwater microbial communities in response to fracking from Pennsylvania, USA - Allegheny Zone_MetaG_DW_15 | ecosystem: Environmental > Aquatic > Deep subsurface > Groundwater > Drilled... | reverse complement strand
CTGTTCCGGGCCGTCCGGGGTTACTCCCTGCTCGACCTGATGTTCGGCGACGACCCGGCCCTGAACCTCACGGAAAACACCCAGCCCGCCGTGTTCATAGGAACAGCGGCCATCTACGATCTTTTGAAGAACCGGGGGTTTTCCCCAGACGCCGTCATCGGCCACAGCGTGGGGGAATTTTCCGCCCTTTACTGCTTGGGCCTTCTCGGCTTCGACGAGGCCATGAACCTCATTCTCACCCGCTCCAGCCTGATGAAAGAGGCCGCTGACCAGATCCCCGGGAAAATCATGGTGGTGTTTGCCGGTGCCGACGAGACCGAAACCCTGATCCGGGAATCGGGCCTCACCGTGTACGTGGCCAACAAGAACAGCGACCGCCAGACCGCCGTGTCCGGCCCTGCCAAAGACATCGAGGATTTCTGCGCCTTTCTCTCGGACAAGGGCCGGATGTTTACCAGGCTCCCCCTGTCCGGGGCTTTCCACACCCCCCTGTTCCAACACGCGGCGACGGAGCTTGAAAAAACCCTGGCGGACCTCACGTTCAACACGGCCCAGGCGGACCGGATCATCGCCAACGTCAACGCCGAACCTTACCCTGCGGATCAAGAGGCCATCCGACGCCTTCTGATCCGCCAGATCTCCTCGCCGGTGGAGTTCATCCGCTCGGTGAAACGGGCCTTCCAGCCGGGCCGGACCTGCTTCGTGGAAATCGGTCCCAACCGGCTTCTGGCCAACCTGGTCCGGAACATGGGCCTTCCCGGCGTGAAAGAATACGCGTCGGTCAACGAAAAAAAAGGGCAGCTTGCCTCGTTCCGAACGTTCCTGGACGATCTGGCCGCAGTTTCCATCATCCAAAACCCGAAAAAAACCACATCCCTTCCCCCTGAAAACAGACAAAAGGCCGAGGAACAGGCCTTTGACAGCAAGGAATTCGACATGAACTTCAACGGAAACGGCGAGGATGATTTCTCGGCCTACGTGCGGAACAACGAGGAACACCTGAAAAAGACGCTGTACAACGAATATCTGAAACACAAGAAACAGCAGGCCTTCGACGCCCTGGAAAAATTCGATTTCAATCCGGGAAAAATCGTCGTGTCCGGCGTATCCGTGGGTCTTCCGGGCACCGGCAAGGCCGTGTTCGATCCGGACAACTTCACGAAACTCCTGGCCGGCACCAGCTTCATCGATCCCCTGCCCCTTTCCACCAAGGAAAAAATCGTGGACAAGAACGTCACGAAACTCCACAAATCCCCGGACGGCAACGCCCGGTTCGTGGAAATCACCAGCACTGACGACGTGATCCAGCTGGCCGGTCAGCTCGGCTACTTCGACCTGGACAAGGAGTACGGCATCAAGAAGCAGTACGACACATCCATCGCCCTGTCCATGGCCGCGGGCATCGAGGCGCTGAAAGACGCCCATATCCCCCTGACGATGCAGTACAAACAGACCTCCACCGGAAGCCTCATGCCCGACGGATACGCCCTGCCCGTTGAAATGCAGCAGGGAACCGGCGTGATCCTGTCCTCCCTCTGGCCCTACTCGGAAACCCTGATCCAGGAGATGACCCGGTATTTCTACAACAAGTTCTACGTAAAACCCTACGAGGAACTGGAAAAGATCTACTACCACATCATCGAGAGCGTGAAAGACCAGGACGTGAAAGAGCAGGTCACCGAATGGTTCTTCAAAATCAGGGAACGGAAAAAGGTCTACGGCGAATACAAACTCACCCGGGATTTCGCCCACAACATCACGCCGCTGGGCTCGGCCCATTTCGCCCAGTACATTAAGGCCAAGGGGCCCAACATCCAGATGAGCGGGGCCTGCGCCTCCACCACCCAGGCCATCGGCATCGCCGAAGACTGGATCCGGGCCGGCCGCTGCGACCGGGTCATCGTGCTCGGGGCCGAAACCCCCACGTCCGAAGGCCAGGGCCAGTGGATCGGAGCCGGATTCCTCAGCCTGGGGGCCGCTTCGGTAAAGAAGAACGTGGCCGAAGCCGCCAAACCCTTTGACGCGGCCAGAAACGGCACCATCCTGGGCAGCGGGGCCGTGTCCATGATCGTCGAACGGGAGGAAGCCGTAAAGCGGCGGGGCATGAACGGCCAGGCTGAAATCCTGGGAACCTTCATCGGCAACACGGCCTACCACACCTACAATATCGACGTGAAAGGCATCGCCTCGGAGATGAAACGGTTCGTGGGAAAGGTTGAAAAACGCCAGGGCCTGAAAAAAGAGGACTACTCGAAAAAACTGGTGTTCATGAGCCACGAGACCTTCACCCCGGCCCGGGGAGGCAGCGCCGACGCGGAAATCACCGCCCTTCGGGCCACGTACCCCGACACCTACACCGACATCGTGATCTCCAACACCAAGGGCTACACCGGCCACACCCTGGGGGCGGCCCTGGAAGACGCGGTCCTGGTGAAAGTGCTCCAGACCGGCACGGCCCCGCCCATCGCCAACCTGAAAGACATCGAGGACAATTTCAAGGATCTGAAGCTGGCCACAGAGCCGGTGAAAGGGGATTTCGAATACGGGTTCCACATCGCCGCCGGGTTCGGGTCCCACCTGGCCTTCGCCTTTTTCAAACGGATCGAGGAAAACACACCCGATAACAACCCCCGCTACCAGTCCTGGCTCAAGGCCGTGACCGGCAGCACCGCCCCGAAACTCACCGAGTTCAACCACACCCTCATGGCCGAAGCCGGCGGGGAACGGATCGTGCTGAGCAACGCGGCCAAACCCCTCATCCAGAACTCCGCGCCGGAAAAGGGCCTGACCCTGGACACCCCGGAAGTCCCGGTGGTCCAGGCAAAAACTGTCCAGCAGACGCCGGTCAGCCTGGATCACCCGGATGTGGTGGACGTTCCGGTGTCAGCGCCTTCAAACCGCGCCGTTTCTTCAGACGTCATGGAGACCGTGAAACAGACCATCGCCGAACAGACCGGCTACACGGTGGACATGCTGGAACCGGACCTGGACCTGGAAGCGGACCTGGGCATCGACACGGTGAAGCAGGTGGAGATCTTCGGGAAAATCTCGGCCCGGTTCAGCCTGAAAGTCCCGGAAAACCTGAAGCTCAAAGACCTCAACACCATCGATAAACTGGTGGCCTACCTGAAAACCAAAGTGGATCCGGCTATGCTCCAGCCCGGCCCCGCTGCCGTGGAAGAGCTGAAACAGACACCGGTCAGCGTGCCTTCGAATGACGCTCCGGCATCGTCCATCCTCTCGGACATCAAGCAGGTGATCGCGGCCCAGACCGGGTACGATCTGGACATGCTCGACGAAAACCTGGATCTGGAAGCGGATCTGGGCATCGACACGGTAAAACAGGTGGAGATCTTCGGGAAAATCTCGGCCCAGTACAGTCTGAAAGTCCCTGAAAACCTGAAACTTAAAGACCTCAACACCATCGGCAAGCTGGCAGCCTACATGGAAACCAAAGTGGACCGATCCCTGATCACCCCCACGCCAGCCGCCGAATCTGTGAAACCTGAACCGGTCAGCGCACCTGTTGCCGCTCCGGCATCGTCCATTCTGTCGGACATCAAGCAGGTGATCGCGGCCCAGACCGGGTACGATCTGGACATGCTCGACGAAAACCTGGACCTGGAAGCCGATCTGGGCATCGACACGGTAAAACAGGTGGAGATCTTCGGGAAAATCTCGGCCCAGTACAGTCTGAAAGTCCCGGAAAACCTGAAGCTCAAAGACCTCAACACCATCGGCAAGCTGGCGGCCTACATGGAAACAAGAGTGGACCGATCCCTGATCGCCCCCACGCCAACCGCCGAATCTGTGAAACCCGAACCGGCCAGCGCACCTGTTGCCGCTCCGGCATCGTCCATTCTGTCGGACATCAAGCAGGTGATCGCGGCCCAGACCGGTTACGAAACCGACATGCTCGATGAAAACCTGGACCTGGAGGCCGATCTGGGCATCGACACCGTGAAGCAGGTGGAGATCTTCGGAAAAATTTCGGCCCAGTACAACCTGAAAGTCCCGGAAAACCTGAAGCTCAAGGACCTCAACACCATCGGCAAACTGGCGGCTTACATGGAAACCAAAGTGCCGGTGGTAAAGACAGCCGATCCTGTTCGTGAAACAGCCCAGGCCCTGCCAGCCGCTGAGCCTGTGCGCTCCACAGAAGCCTCGGGCGTGCGGCGCTTCGTACTCTCGGTCCGGAAAGCGGAACCGTCTACGATCACGGGGAACCGTTTCGAAAAATCCTGCATCCTGGTGACCCTGGACAGCCACGGGTTTGCCGAGGCGGTGTGCCGTGAAATCCGAAAACGCGGCGGCAGCGTGATCACCCTGGGACGTCAGAACTCGGCGGATATCCGCATCGACCTGGGCCAGCCGGAAACCCTGGAATCCACCCTGCCCGTTGACGGCTCCCTGCGGACCATCACCGGCCTGATCCACCTGGCACCCCTGGACCACTACCTCGCAACCCCCAAAGCCTTCGATTTTCTCTCAAAGAAAACCACGGTGGCCGACACCCTGAACCTTGCGGTGAAATCCCTGTTCGTGCTGGTGAAAACCCTGAAAAACGTGTTAGACAGACCCGGCGCCCTGATCGCGGGCCTCACCTTCAACTCCGTGGTCTTTCCCTACATGGACGGGTTCAAAGGAACCATCCACCCGGCCTTTGCCGGTCTTTCCGGTTTCCTTAAAACCGTGAACAAGGAATACCCGGAAACCCGGGTCCGGCTGGTGGACTTTGCCGAAAACACCCCGAAAACACGGGTGAACGACCTGGCCCGAACCTTTGTCGACGATATTTCCAGCGACGACAGGCGGGTGGAAAAAGGGTACATGAACAACACCCCCTACGTCCTTCGTATGGCGGAAAAGCCGGCCACGGCCGACTCACCCCTGATCCGCAAAGGCGACACGATCCTCGTCACCGGCGGGGCCCAGGGCATCACCTACGAGATCATCCGCAAAACCGCCCTGGCCTACCAGGCCGATCTGATCATCCTGGGACGCAGCGACGTCTCAGGCCTCGACAGCCATTTCCTTCTTCCCACGGTGGACGAAAAAATGGTTCTGGCCCGGGTGAAAGCCGATATGCAGGGCGCCAAACCCCTTGACATCAAACGGGCCGCGGACCGGATCATGCGGACCCGTGAAGCGGCCCTGAACATCCGTCGCCTTGAAGCCGAAGGCATCCGGGTCACCTACGAACGGGCCGACGTCACCGACGCCGCGGCCGTGGAGCAGATCGTCCGCAAGCACCGGAACATCAGCGGCGTGATCCATGCCGCCGGTGTGGAGGAAAGCCAGTTCATCGAGAAAAAAGACCTGGCCTCGGTGTCCCGGGTCATGGACGTGAAGGTCAAAGGCCTCGACAACCTGTTGAAAGCGTTGAAAGACCGGCCCTGCCGTTACCTCATCGCTTTTTCCTCGGTCACGGCCCGTTTCGGCAACGAGGGTCAGTGTGACTACACGGCGGCCAACGACATGATCGGCAAAATGCTGATGAAGGAAAAACAGGAGCGCCCGGATCGCCAGGTCAAGGTTTACAGCTGGACAGCCTGGAGCGGCGCGGGCATGGCCGAAAACGAGACAGTGAAAAAGGTCCTGGAGTCCAGGGGCATCACCTTCCTGCCCCTTCACGAGGGGGTGGATTTCTTTCTCCGGGACCTTGTGAACGGAAAAGACACGGAAGTGGTGATTTCCGGTCCGGACACCGTGGCCGACCTGGACGGCCTTCTCGCCGTTCCTTCTCCCTCGGGCATCGGCCCGTTTCTCGACACCCGGCAGTCCGGCGACGGCCATCAGGCCCGTTTCACCCGGACGTTAAGCCTGGACCGGGACCTGTTCCTCTTTGACCACAGCATGGACGGCACGCCGATCTTCCTCGGTGCCACGGGCATCGAAACCATGGCCGAAGCGGCCCACAGCCTGAACGGCGAACCTGACACGGTGGTCCACGAGCTCCGTGATTTCTCCATTCCCTACGGCATCAAGATCCTGAAAGGACGGCCCAAAGAGATCTTCATCGACGCCGAAAGCGCCGGTCCCTCCGGTGAAAAGGCCTGCGCCTGCCGGATCAGCTCGGTGTTCACCAATCCCAAAGGCCAGGTGGTGAGCGATCCCACGCTCCACTACCAGGGTCTGTTCATTCTGGACAGCGCCTACGCCCCGGCCGAACGCCTCGTGTTGCCCGAATTCAGGAAACCGCGCTACACCGGCACCACCGATTCCCTGATTTACCATCCCCAGCGCCTGTTCATGGACGACCTGTTCAAGACCCTGAAAGACGTGCTGTCTTTCCACGACGGCCTGATGGTCACGGAATTCGCCGATACCAGCGAAAAACCGTTTTTCAAAGGCATCACGGTTCCCGGTTTCCTCACCGACGTGACCGCCGTGGACGCCATGTTCCAGACAGGCGGCCTGCTGGAGTTCTTCACCAGCAACAACCTGGTTCTGCCTTACAAAATCAGGACCATGACCGTTCACGGACGAATCGAAAAAGGCCGGAGCTACCTCTGCCTCACCCGGAAAACCGCCGAGGACGACGAGACCTGCACTTTCCAGCTCCAACTCACCGACCGCAGCGGCAACCTCCTGGTCCGCATCGAGGATTTCCGCATGGTGAAACTGGCGAAACTCGACGAAGCCTTCCGGATCACGGACCGGCTGCTGCCGTGATGATCAACAAAAAAGGGACGGCATGGTTGCCGTCCCTTTTGTTTTGATGCCCAATTTGTTTTTGTAAACCTTGCCTCCGGCGGCCCTTCCGGCGGACCGGATTTTAAAAATCCGGACAAATAAGTTTGGGCTGCGCCCATCCAAGAGTCCTTGCCGCTTCTTGAAGCTTTGAGTCCAGATTCACCGTGGATGAAGTTGATGTATGTCAGATATCATGGGTGTTTCAAGCGGCACTGCCGGACAGAATAGTCATCACGGCACTGTAAAACGCAGAAAAACTGTTTGATTGATTTCTCCCGAAATTCATATGACGTGTAATTTCTCGAGCGCACTCCACCTTACGAAGGCCTGTTGAAAAATATCCAGCCTTCTTCATTATTCGCTCGAAAGCCTCCCATGTACCGCCTTTGATAGAATCCGGATCACGATAAGGCGCTTGTTGAGGAATCGTATCCGGGACCTTTGGGTAAGCCGTCTTGACGGCTACCCAGTCTCCAAAATACCATGACTCAAGTTCTTCAATGACAATACGGTTCGTCACCTTGAAACACTGGTCCGGAGCTGCTTTCGTCTTTGTCAGCAGCCCAGCCTCTTGAGCATAGTATTCAAGCTTTCGTTTTAGCTCTATACAATCATCATCATCCCGATCAACGAGAACAAGTATCGACCAGCTTTCCGGAAGCCACTTCCCTAACCCGTTTAAGCGACTCGGAAGTTGTTTCAACAATTCATCCTTGCACTGAAACCGGATAATCTGGAATTCGACATTCCCCATCATTTCAGGCAGAAGCGTTTCCAACGCCGCCTCCATAGAATACTCTTCAACGAAAACAATCAGTTTCTCCGGTTTCATTTCTTCCCTTTCTTCACAGTTTTAGGAGAACCCGCGTTGATCAGAGGATCTCCAAATCCGAAAAAACCCTCCATCCATAAGTATCCTAAGCTTGCACCCGACTTGATCATTTCCGGTATGCCTTTAATTTCCGATGTCATGACTGCCCGAGTAAAACCTTCTTCATCACGGTAGAGGACACGGACTTCATCAACCCTCATTGTGTTCAGTAAAAATGGCGAATGACTGGTAATCAAAAGCTGGGAAACTTCCGAAGCGGCCCGGCATTCTTCAGCCAATTCGGGCAACAATCGCGGATGCAGAAAATTTTCAGGCTCTTCAACGCCAATAAACCGAGGAGGAACCGGATCATGAAGAACCGCCAGATAAGCCAGCATTTTCATGGTCCCATCGGAGGCAAATCTGGAGAGAATAGGCGTTTCAAATGGAGCGTCCTTGATCTGTAAAAGCAGACGTCCATCAGGCATTGGAACAGCATCCACACGTTCAAGCCGTGGAATCCTCTTCCGTAATATACTAAAAATTTTTTCAAGTCTTTCCGGGTGTTGCTCTTTCAAATATTGAATCACATTAGGCAGATTGTCGCCTGTTTTGCTTAATCGTTCCTGTGGCCCCGCCTCCGGTTGATTTCGTGTTTGATCAACAGAGAGATAGGACACATACCAGTCCGTGATAAATTCTCTTAATGCGGCGACCCGAGGGTGTTCTGAAAATTGACCCAGCGTGTTGACGGCAATCAGGTCTGGAGAACGAAGGTTGACCTCGACACGATCAGCATCGGCATCCGGTGTTTCGCCACGAACAGCTCTCCCTACGCCTTTTTTAAAATCAATAAAACGAAAGGGTTTCCCAGTTCTTCCACGCCGCCATTGAAGCCATTCCTCCACCACCTCTGGTCCTTTCAAACCTTCATCAATGGCAAGATGGTAGGTGATAACCGGGGTCTCTCGATTTTCACGGTATTTCAATTCAAATACGATGGGCCCTGTGGCTCCCCGGCTTTTCAACTCCTTTGCCCTCCCCCGCCGATCCCAGGCATGGCGGAGGCCGTATTGAAAGCACTCGGCCAGAAAGTTAAACACGTCAAAGACCGTAGATTTTCCACTACCATTTGGGCCAAGTAAAACAGTCATGGGTGTCAGCCTGTCAAGGGCAACCTGCCTCAACGCCCGATAGTTTTCAACGCGAAGTGATTCGATCCGTGAAATCCCATGGTTTATTGATCCAGACTGTTTCGTATTCATAATCGTTTCCTCAAATCCTACCGACAGGTTTTCATGGTTTCAACGTTTTTTATAAACAATACATCGCAGGGTAAGAAACAATGCTGCATCACGTTATTTTCAATCCCGATATTTGTCCAGGGCATTTTTCATGGCCCCGGTATCCGAAAGGTCATCCTACTCCTGACAACAGGCCACAGATGTCGCTCAAGAACTTTCCACCGAAATTTTCCCTATCTCGATTTCTTCACCCGGTTCCCCGTCGTCCTCCGCCGCCTCGACCAGCTCACCGGCCAGTTCTTTTCTTGTCTTGGCCCCCAGAGTTTTCAGCTTCTGAGCCCGGCCCACCAGGTTTCCACGGCCGCTGACAAGGCGTTTGTGGGCCTGGTCGTAGATGTCCCCGGCTTTTTTGATTTGCTCGCCGATCTTTTCCAGGGATTCCACAAAGGCGACGAACTGATCGTGGAGTTTTCCGGCTTCGGCGGCGATAGTCCGGGCGTTGGCGTTCTGGTACTCGTAGCGCCAGATGTTGTGGATGATCTGCAAGGTCGACATCAGGGTGGAGGGGCTGACCAGGAGGATCTTTTTGGCGAAGGCCTCGTTGAACAAGCGGGGTTCGTGCTCGAAGGCGAGAAGCAAAGCCGGTTCCACAGGGACGAACATGATGACGATGTCCAGGGAACGGACGCCGATGAGGTCGTCGTAGTTTTTCGCGGCAAGGCCGCTGACGTGGGTCCGGATCGAGGCGATGTGGGCCCGGAGGTGACGCTGGCGCTCCTCGTCGCTTTCGGCGGCGCAGGACTGTTCGTAGGCCACCAGGGACACCTTGGAGTCGATGACCACATCCTTTTTTTCCGGTAGATGGACCACCACGTCGGGCATGAACCGCTGGCCGTCTTCGTTCCTGAAACTGGCCTGGACCTCGTATTCCCGGCCCTTGACGAGCCCGGAATCTTCGAGGAGCCTTTCCAGCTGGATCTCTCCCCAGGTCCCTCGCACCTTGCTGTCACCTTTCAAGGCTTTGGTGAGGTTCAGAGCATCTATCCCGATGCGCTCGTTCAGGGATTTCAGGCTCTGGATCTCCGTCCGGAGGGACGCCCTGTCCCTGTTCTCCCGGTCGTAGACATCCTCCACTTTCTTCCGGAATTCCGAGAGCTGGTCCCGCATGGGGGCGAGCAGGGTTTCGACCCCTGTCCGGCTGACCTCGTTGAACGTCCGGTGCTTTTCTTCAAAAATCCGGTTGGCGAGAAGTTCGAATTCTTTGGCAAGCCGTGTTTCCGCCGTCTCCAGCAACGCAATCTTTTCCCGGGACGATTTCCGCTCTTCGGCCAGGGTGGACAGGGTGGCGGCCAGTTCGGCATCGGTTTTGTTTTTTTCGCGGATCAGGTTTTCGTAAAGCTGGCGTTCGTTTTCCTTTTCAGACCTCAGAACCGAAACCTGCCGGTCCAGGGATTCCTGCAACCGTGCCAGTTCCCCGTCGCGGGCGTTCAGGCGCTCCTTGAGCGAGGCCATCTCCCGTGCGTTCAGGACTGATCGCCAGGCAAAAAATGCGGCGGCAAAGAGCAGGGCCCCTGCCGCGACAATCCATGGTATAAGCTGGGGATTCATCATGCTGGTTTTTTCCTCGATTCAAAACACACCTCAGCAGGCGTAGGGGCGAACCTTGTGTTCGCCCTGCCCGCATTTCAACCCTGACCGAACGACCGCCCAGCCCGTTTCCTGGTTCATCGCCATCATGCGGTCTGCCTGGTTTGTTTCGATTCCTGAACAGACAACGGGCGGCACGGCGATTTCCGGGCGAACACAAGGTTCGCCCCTAAAGACCGCGCAGGTTGCATATGTTTGCCACATATCACACACAGGCCAACGGCGTTTGATTAAACCTCGGATGCATCATCATACCACACACATTTTTCTGTTGATCACCCACACATGAAGGCCGTTCATCCAATCCGTAGGGGCGAACCTTGTGTTCGCCCTGTCCGCATTTCAACCCTGACCGAATGACCGCCCAGCCTGATTCCTGGTTCGGATCCATCATGCGGGACGCCTGATTTATTGCGATTCCTGAACAGACAACGGGCGGCATGACGATTTCCGGGCGAACACAAGGTTCGCCCCTACAAGCCGAAGAGGTCTCATACGGTGGCATTCAAGCTGTCGCATGCCCATTGGACAGGGTTGCTGTGAATGTATTCCCGAATGCCTGTCAATTCATCATCGTTTCGGATAACGTGCTCCCAATAATTCCGCTGCCATAATTTCCCGGGAAACGGCTTCCACCCCCATCGCCTGACACCATCAATGTATTTGTTTGTGGTGATGGATTTAAACGCCTGAACAATCCGCCCGACCGTACCATCCAACGTGCCGGAAACTTTTTTGAATCCTGCCTTATCTATGCTGACAGGGCCAACAGAGGGTTCACCCTGACGAGGCCCCAGAATGAAAATGCCATGAATATGGTTTGGCATGATCACAAAGGCATCCAGACCGAGACCGGCAAACCGTTCCGGCAATTGATACCATGCGGCACCGACCATCCGGCCCGCGTCGTTCAGGGCCATGTCACGACCTGAAACGTTTCCGAAAAAACATTCCCGCTGGCAGGCGCAAATTGTCACCACAACCATTCCGGCCTGGGAATAATCGTAATGCCTCAGACGGATGGTCCGGCGGCGATGAATGTCAGGATCGTATGCCAATCGCGTTGTCCCTGGGTAGATGTTGACGAGCGGCCGTTTCTTCAACAATGAAGCAATTCCCGTTTTTGTATGAAAGCCCCGGCAGCTTGTCAACTCCTTTCATCTCGGCTTTTCCAGGCAGGGAAAGTTACAGGCGGAAGGGATCTGAAGAAAAAAGTACAAATCCCGCATTGAAATTAAACCGTATTGATGAGATACATTCCATACGTTGGATCCATTCACCCATCACAAACCAACACACAGGAACCCGTCCCGATGAAAACAGCCGCCTTCATCGCCTTTTTCTGCGCCCTGGGAGGGCTTGCACGGTATTATGTTTCAAGCTGGATCTACAGCGTTGCAGGGCGGAGCCTGCCTTGGGGGACGTTGGCCGTGAACATCACCGGCTCATTTCTCATCGGGCTGGTCATGGAACTGGGTCTCCGGAGCACGGTCATCCCGGCCGATCTCCGGGTGGGGCTCACCGTGGGATTCATGGGAGGGCTCACCACCTTTTCCACCTTCAGCTACGAAACCCTGATGATGCTGGAAGACGGAAGGATTCTGGCATCGTTCGCCAATATCCTGGTCAGCGTGGTGGCCTGCCTTCTGTTCTCCTGGCTGGGCATGACCGCTGTGCGGACCCTTTACTGAACAAGGAGGAACCATGAGCAAACTGGTGGGAGAAAACACGCTGATGAGAATCTTCATCGGGGAAAGCGACCGGTTCCAGGGCCAGCCCCTCTACGAGGCTCTGGTGGAGATGCTCCGGAAAGAGGGTTTCGCCGGGGCCACGGTGATCCGGGCCGTCAGCGGATTCGGAGCCCACAGCGTCTACCACACCCAGAAACTCCTTACCCTGTCCTCGGACCTGCCCCTGATCGTCGAAGTGGTGGACGGTCAGGCGAAGATCGACAGCATCATGCCCCGCATCGACGCCATGATGGGCGGCGGCATGATCACCCTGGAAAACGTCAGGGTGATCCGTTACAGTCCCGACGAAAACAAGACAAAAACCTGATCAGAATACAAAACTTTTTCCCGCATGGCCCTGGTTCACCACAAGACCGGGATCGTTTTTCAACGCTTCCAAAGCCAGGTCTCCTGTGCAATGACAGGGCGCCAGGATTCCCGGGTCTATCTTTCTGAGGGCGGCCCTTGTTTTTTCCATGCGTTCGGCCCCTGCGTTCACCAGATGAAATCCCCCGATCACCGCCCGGATCCGGTCACATCCGCTGAGTTTCTTCACCTGGGCAAGGGTGTTGACAAGGCCGGAATGGCAGCAGCCCACGCAGACCACCACCCCGTCGTCGGTGTTGATCCAAAGGGCCATGTCGTCGGTGAGACGGTCGGGGCGGTGACCCTGGGCGTCGAGAAAGAACGGGCCGCCCACGTCTTCGTAATCCGTCACCCGGGGTATGGGGCCGGTGAGGCCCACGTTTTTTGAAAGCATCACCGGGGCCGGTGTCCAGTGAAGGAGACTCCTGGGCCTCTTGTCCAGAGCGGCCATGGCAGACCGGGGCATGTGGATGGCTGTGGCGTCTCCGTTCCGGACGGCGTATCGGGGGCGGACCGCTTCCGAATGGCAGTAGACCGTAACCGAAGGAGCGGCCTGAAGGGCCTGGTCAAGGCCTCCGGTGTGGTCGTAATGTCCGTGACTCAGAACCAGGGTGTCGGCTTTTCCCAGATCGATCCCAAGGGAGCGGCAGTTGGGTTCCAGGGCCTGGCCCTGGCCGGTGTCGAACAGGATGTTCCTGCCGTCCGCCTCGATCCACATGGCCAGGCCGTGTTCCGGTACAAGCTCCCCGTCCACCCTGTTGTCCACCAGGATGGTCACCTGAATCGGATTGTCTTTGTTCATCATGCGGGCTCCCCGTCTCCCGGGTGTTACTCCTGTCTGTTTTTTTCCATGTCATCCAGCCGCTTCCGGATCATGTCCAGTTCGCGCTGAAGGACGTCGGCCTGACTTGTCAGGGCCGTCTTTTCCAAATCAGGGCTCATGGCACCCAGCTTTCCGTAACCTATTCCACCCCGTGAATACATGTTCTGGGCGCCCCAGCAGCGGCCTTTGGCAAATCCCATTCCCGGTCCGCTCCAGGAACCGGCTCCCCGCCCTGCCGTGGCAAAACCCGGGGCTTTGTTTCCTGAGCAGTATCCCGCACCTCGTCCTGTCATCGATCCCATTCCCATGGGTCCTGTTCCATTTCCTCTTGGCATAATCTTTCCTCCTTTACCTTGCGCCATAAAAGCCTCCTTCATGCCTCGCGCCCTTCCCATGTTTCTTCGCCGGAACGAATGACATCCGGGCATGGCGGCCATGTCATGTCCCAGCCGGCCTTAACCGGAGCGATCCGGTTGTTCCAGACTGAGAATGCGGTTTTCATCGTCTCCGTCCTCTCTGCGTTTAATCATACCTACTGCAAGAGCCGGACCATAAAGGAAACAATGGGAATATATTTTATATCACACTGGATTATTTGATTTTATCTGATGATGATCAAAGGCTGGATTATATTTTTGTTGCATTATAGCAACCCTTCATGACGTTTAACAGTTGCATAAAAGCCACTTTTTGCCCTTGCGGTCAGCCCGGCCATCTTTTCCCTCGAAGGTCAGACCGATTTTTTTGATTTTCCTGAAAAGGGTGGCTTTGTGAATACCCAGTTCAATGACCGAACCATACCTGAAACTCACAAAGACCCGGCTTCACTATAGGAACGCCGAGTTGCACTCGGCCCACCATGCCGGGTTCAACCCGGCGTTCCCATAATCACCTTGCCATTCGTCCCGCATGATGATACGTCAGGGAACATGAAAAAACGATCCGACCTGAAATTTTCCCACGACAAGCTGTTCAAGGAAGTCTGGAGCGATCTGGACAACGCCCGGACCTTTCTGGAAAACTACCTTCCGCCGGACCTTCTCGCCGTGATGGATCTCAAAAGCCTTGAAATCCACAAGGGCAGCTTCGTGGAAAAGAACCTGAAAGAGTACCATTCCGACCTGCTGTACCGGGTGAACACCTCCCAAAGCCAGGCTTTCATCTACATCCTGTTCGAACACAAAAGCTACCCGGACAGCCTGATTCACCTGCAACTCCTGAAATACATGGCCGGGATCTGGACCCTTGCCCTGAAACAGAACCGCTCAG
>Ga0075012_10003636_pt1 | contig 14587 bp, 13 predicted proteins | sample All_14_2_FD_71474 | JGI IMG/M metagenome (GOLD analysis project Ga0075012, IMG submission 71474) | Freshwater microbial communities in response to fracking from Pennsylvania, USA - Allegheny Zone_MetaG_DW_15 | ecosystem: Environmental > Aquatic > Deep subsurface > Groundwater > Drilled... | reverse complement strand
TCCTGCTGCTGGCGGAGCTGCTCCACCAGGCGGCTCTTCTGGTCCTCGGGATCGTTGAGCTCGGAGTAGGCGTTGGCGATCTCCTCGGTGCCCGCGAAGAACTCGAAGCGCTCCACCAGGCACTCGTCGCCGGGCTTGCACTTCGCGAGCGGGGTGATGGCGGTCGGGTGGTCGAAGACGAAGGTCGGCTGCTGCAGCTCGTTGAGGATCTTCTCGTCCATGATGCGGTCGAAGATCTTGGCCGAGGTGGTGTCGGGGCCGCACTCTATGTGCAGCTTCTTGGCGAGCGCCACCAGGTTGGGCCTGTTGAACCGCTTGCCGTCGAGGATGTTGTGGATGTCCTCGCCGGTCTTGGCCTTCCATTCGTCGGGCAGGGAGAGGCGGCGGAACGGCGGCTTCAGGCTGATCTTGACGCCGTTGTAGTCGACGCTGTCGGAGCCCACTATCTTTATGAAGCGCTCGAAGAGCTTCTCCACCAGCTCGGCCATGCCGTGGTAGTCGGAGTAGGCCTTGTAAGCCTCCACCATCGTGAACTCGGGGTTGTGGCGGGTATCCACGCCCTCGTTGCGGAACACGCGGCCTATCTCGTAGGCGCCCTGGAAGCCGCCGATGAGCAGCTTCTTGAGCGGCAGTTCGAGGGCGATGCGCATGTACAGCTCGTTCTTGTAGGCGTTGTGGAAAGTGATGAAAGGGCGGGCGGACGCGCCGCCGGCCTGCGCGCAGAGCACGGGGGTCTCCACCTCGAGCATCCCTTCGCCGTTGAGGACCTCGCGCAGCGCGGCCACGATCTGGGAGCGCTTCACGAAGATGCCGCGCACGTCGTCGTTGGTGAGCAGGTCCAGGTAGCGGTCGCGGTAGCGGGTCTCGGAATCGGTGAGGCCGTGGAACTTCTCGGGCAGCGGGCGCACGCTCTTGGAGAGCACGGTCAGCTTCGCCGCGTCCACGGTGAGCTCGCCGGTCTTGGTGACGAAGAGCTTGCCTTCCACTCCGAGGAAGTCCCCTACGTGCATCTGCTTCTTGAAAATCTCGTAAGCCTCTTCGCCCACGGAATCCCTCTTGACGTAGATCTGCATCTTGCCGGTGCCGTCCTTCAGGTGGGCGAAGGTGGCCTTGCCCATGACGCGCATCAGCATCATGCGGCCCGCTATCGTCACCTGCGCCTCCGGCTGCAGAGCCCCGGCTTCGGCCATGGTATGGGTGGGCTTGAAGCGGTGCGGGAAGGGGTCTATACCCTTTTCCCTGATGGCCTTGATCTTGGCGTAGTTATTGGCGACTATTTCGTTGATGCCGGAATTGTTGGGTGTAGTAGTCATTTTTTTGAGGCCACTGCGTCTTTCACTATTTTTACCAGGTTCTTGGGTTCGAAAGGTTTTTCCACGAAGGCGAAAATATTAGAGGAAAGCTCGAAGAGGTCTTTCATCTGGCCCTTGGCGGTCAGGATGATGATCGGGATCCGGTTGAGGCCGTCTATCTCCTGCAGCTTGGACTGCAGGGTGTAGCCGTCCATCTCCGGCATCATTATGTCCAGTATCATCGCGTCGGGCAATACCCGGCCCGGGTCCTTGGAGGTGAGCTTGTTGTAGGCCTCCAGGCCGTTATAGGCCTCCAGGACCTCCAGTTTCTCCCTCTCCAGGAGCACCTTGATCAGGTAAACCACGTCTTTTTCGTCGTCGACGACCATTACTTTGGCCATAATTCTCCAGTTGGCCCGGCAGGCCTCTACGCCTTCTTACCGGAACCGGCTCTTTAAAGATAATTGATTTTACAAGATAAGGGGCGCGCAAAACAAGGAGAGAATGCTGTAAAGCGGGCCTTCCTTTCAGCGCGGGCCGCAAATATGTAGAATAAACTATCGCGATTTTCCTGAAAACGGAGGCAGCATGGCTATAGAAAGGACCCTTGTACTTATAAAACCCGACGGGATGCAGCGCCACCTGGCGGGGCTGGCGATAGACCGCCTGGAGAACACGCACATGGAGCTCGTAGGGGCCAAGATAGCTACCGTGACGGACAAACTGGCCAGGGAACATTACGCCCTGCTCGAGGGCAAGGGCCCTTTCGTCGACAAGAAACTCTTCGAGCACCTGATAAATTTCATAAAGGGCGAATACCACGGCGACCCCAAGCGCCGCGTGATGGCCCTCGTCTACCAGGGCGAAAACGCGGTCCAGAGCATCCGCGCGGCGGTGGGCCTGACCAACCCCGAGGACGCCTCCCCCGACACCATACGCGGCGCCTTCGGCAGGATCTGCCGCAAGCACGGCTATTTCGAGAACGTCGTGCACGCCTCCGGGAACCTCGAGGAAGCGGCCCGCGAAATAAATATCTGGTTCAAGCCGGAAGAACTGCTGAACTGAAACGGGACCCCGCATGAGAAAGTTAAGCACGGTCATAGCCCTCTTCGCGCTCTGCGCGGCCCTGCCCTGCGCCTCCACCGCCCAGGAGCGTGAGGAGGAGCGGGTGACCCTGCTTACGGAGGACGGCTGGAACCTCGGGGCCCGCTACCTGCCGGCCGCCCCCGGGGCACCGACGGTGGTGTTCATCCACACCCAGAAGAGCGACATGAAGGAGTGGACCCCCTGGTTCGGCCCCATGAAACGCTACGGCTTCGGCTACCTGGCGATGGACCTGCGCGGGCACGGCAACAGCTTCGTCGCCCCCGACGGCTCCACCACCAGCTGGCGCGCCTTCAGCTCCGGCGGCTCGGACAACGAATACAACAGGATGCTGCGCGACGTGGAGGCCGCCCTGGCCTTCCTCTCCACCAATTCCGTCACCGGGGAGCAGACGGTGCTGGCCGGCTCGGTGCTGGGCGCGAACCTGGCCATCAAGGCCGCCGCCATCCACCCCGAGGTGGCCATGGTGGTGGCTGTCTCCCCCGTGCTCAACGTCAACGACGTGCTCTCCGTGAACCCCCTGCGCGCCTACGGCCGCCGGCCGCTGCTGATGATAGCCGGCGTGGACAGGGCCAAGCAGTACAAAGAATTCCAGCTCCTCAACGACATCGCCAAGCGGACCTGCGGCAGGGAGAACGCGGCCGTCATCATCGAGTCCCGGGGCTTCGGCCCCGGGCTGGTGAACAAGTACAACGTCCGGCGCGTGCTGGACTGGATCAGGAACCCGCGCCTGCCGGAACTGGTGGAGTATTCCAGCGCCGCGCCCGCCGGTTTCGAGCCCGGCGGCGAGATCCAGGAAGAGGCCCCGGCCGAAGACCGGTAAATTTATGACCATAAAACAGAACGACGCTTTCGCCCGCTACTCCCGCCTGCCCACCGAGCAGAGCAACCCGCGCACCCGCGACCTGGACCGCGTGCCGCTGCGGCGCGTGCTGGAAAAACTGAATTACGAGGACATGCTGGTGCCCAGGGCCGTGGCCAGGGCCATACCGCAGATAGAGCGGGCCGCGCGCGCGATCTCCAAAAGTTATCTCGCCGGGAAAAAGATCTATTTCATAGGCGCCGGCACCAGCGGCCGCCTGGGCGTGCTGGAAGCCGCCGAGATCCCCCCCACCTACGGCGTCGCCCCGGATACCTTCACCGCGCTCATGGCCGGAGGGCAGATGGCCGTGTTCCTCTCCAAAGAAGGCGCCGAGGACGTCTACGAGAACGGCTTCAAGGAGATAGGCAAGCTGGCCCGGAGAGGCGACACCGTGGTAGGCATAGCCGCCAGCGGCATCACTCCCTACGTAAAGGGCGGCCTGGCGGCGGGCGGGGCGGCGGGCGCCGTAACCGTGCTGCTGACCTGCAACCCGAAGGAGCGGGCCCCCGAGGCGAAGGTCCGCATCGCCATAGACGTGGGCCCCGAGCCGGTTTCAGGCTCTACCCGCATGAAGTCCGGCACGGCCACCAAGCTGGCGCTGAACATGCTCTCAACCGCCTCCATGATAGTCTCCGGCAAGGTCTACCGCAACTGGATGGTGGACGTGAAGACCACTTCGAAGAAGCTGGTGCTGCGCGCCGAGCGCATCACCGCCACCGTGGGCGGAGTGGACCAGGCCGAAGCCCGGCGCCTGCTGGACCTGACCGGCAACGACGTCAAGACCGCCATCGTCATGGCGCGCCTCGGCGTTTCCCGGCAATTGGCCGCGGCCCGCATCAAAAAGGCCCGCGGCTTCCTGAAGAACATACTGGGCTGAATGTGCTGAACTTCCTTTCCTCCCTGCGCCTCTTTTTCGCGCTCTGCCTGGCGCTGGGCCTGGTCTTCGCCTGGCAGACGCTTCTCAACCGGGGGCCCTCGCTCTACGGGTCGCCCTGGTTCCTGGCGCTGGGCGCGCTGCTGGCCGTCAACATCGCGGCCTGCTCGGCCCGCAGGGCCAGGACCGCCCCGCTGTCCTTCCTGCTCATCCACGCCGGGCTGGTCGCCGTCATCCTGGGCGGTTTCACCAGCCGCTTTCTCCGCTTCGAGGCGCAGTTGCCGCTGCGCGCCGGCACGGAATCCGACCGGGCCTACTCGGGCAACGCGGTCTACCGGCTGCCGTTCTCGGTGAAGCTGGAGAGCTTCAGGCTGGACTATTACGGCGAGCCCGCCGGGGTGGTGACGGTCATGCACGCCGACGGCAGCCGCGACTACCCGGTGCAGGAGGGCTCCGCCATAAGCCTCCCGGAGTTCGGGGCCGGGATCAAAGTCCTCAAGCTGGCCCGGGACTTCGGGCTGAACGCGAAGAACGAGGTCTCCGACAAATCCCCCTACTGGCATAACCCGGCGGCCAGGCTGGAGATCTCCCTCGGCGGCAAAAAGAAAAACCTGTGGTTCTTCGCCAAATTCCCGGGCATGCACAGGGCGGAACTCCCTTTCCACGTCTTCTACCGGCTGGACAACGCGGACATCAAGAACTTTACCAGCGCGGTGCTGGTGCGGCCCGAAGGCGGCGAAGCGTTCAGCGCCGAGATCTCGGTGAACAAGCCGCTCCGGGCCATGGGCTACACTCTCTACCAGAGCAGCTACGACCCCGCGGAAGCCTCCTACAGCCTGCTGACGGTAACCCGCGACAGGGGCCTCTGGGCGGTCTACCTCGGCTTCGCGGCGCTGCTGGCCGGCGTCTTCTTATGGCTGAAAAAATAACCCTCTTAATAAACCTTTCCTTCGCCCTGGCGCTGGCCGCCTTCGGCGCAGCGGCGGCCGTTTACCTGTTCCGGGAGCGGGTGCCGCGCAGGGTGCTGCCGGGCCTGCTCGCCGCCTGCTGGCTGGCGCTTACCGCCGCCCTGGGCCTGCTCTGGCTGAAGCTGGGGCGCCCCCCGCTGTCCAACCAGTACGAATCCCTGCTGACGATGCTCTGGTTCGTCTTCCCCTTCTCCTTCTATTTCTACCGCAGGTACCCGGCGCCCGAGGCGCTGTGGCCCGCGGCCTTCTCCGCACCCGTCCTCCTCGGAGTGGCCAGCCTGCTCGACAAGACCGCCCGGCCACTGATGCCGGCGCTGCGTTCGGACTGGCTGATCCTGCACGTGCTCTCCTCGATGGCGGCCTACGCCGCCTTCGCGCTGGCCGCGGTCGCGGCCGCGGCCGCCCTCGCGCGCCGCAAAGCCGCCGAGGACGAAGACCTGCTGCTGCGCCTGGCCAAGGCCGGCTTCGCCGCCCTGACGCTGGGCATAGTCAGCGGCTCGGTCTGGGCCAACACGGCCTGGGGCGCCTGGTGGAGCTGGGATCCCAAGGAGACCTGGTCGCTGCTGACCTGGCTGGCCTACGCCGCCGCGCTGCACCTGCGCCGGCAGGGCTGGCGCGCGCACAAATTTGCGATAATGATGATAGTCTGTTTCGCGCTGGTGCTGTTCACCTATTTCGGCGTCAATTTCCTGCTCAGCGGACTGCACAGCTACGCTTAAAATGAATTCAGCGGAACTCCTGCAAAAGGCGCGGGCCCTAGCCGCCAGGCACGAACCCCTACTGGTCAAAACCGCCGTCTACGGCGGCGCGGCCGGTTTCGCCCTGCTGGTCCTGCTCTTCGGCCCCCCGCACCTGATAGAGCGCACCGAGACGCCGCAGTTCTGCGGCCTCTGCCATTCCATGAAGCCGCAGCACGCCGACTGGGCGCATTCGGCCCACCGCTCCGCGCGCTGCATAGACTGCCACCTCCCGAACGACAACGCGGTGAACCATTACGTCTGGAAGACCATAGACGGCAACAGGGACGTCTTCTACGAATTTTCAGGCCTGCGCGAGCACGACGAGATAAAGCTTTCGGCCCACGGCCACAAGGTGCTGCAGGCCAACTGCATCCGCTGCCACGAGAGTACCGTGGCGCACATCGACAATAAGCGCGCGTGCATAGACTGCCACCGCACCGCCGGACACAAAAGACAGGGCATGACCCGCGTCAGAGAGGACTAAAATGAAGAAACTGATATTCCTGGCCCCGCTGCTGCTGCTCGCCGTCTCGGCCTGCACCAAGAAGGCCGAGCCGATACTGATCTCGGAGATCAAGGCCGGCGAGTACGAGCCCAAAGAATGGGCCAAGAACTGGCCGCTCGAATACGAGGGCTGGGAGGCCACCGCCAACCCCACCCCGGCCGGCAAGAGCTACTACAAGAAAGGCTGGGACGCCGACGGCAAGATCTACGACAAGCTCTCCGAATTCCCGTACATGCCGCTGCTGTTCGCGGGCTGGGGCTTCGGCATAGAGTACAACGAGCCGCGCGGCCACATGCACATGCTCTCGGACGTGCTCGAGGTGGACCCGTCCCGCCGCAAGGCCGGCGGCGCCTGCCTCACCTGCAAAACCCCCTACGCGCAGGAACTGCAGGCCAAGCACGGCAAAGACTATTTCTCCAAGCCTTTCGACGAGATCCACGCGCTGATACCCAAGAACCACCAGAAACTGGGCGCGGCCTGCATACACTGCCACGACGAATCCGACGCCTCGCTGCGCATCCTCAACCAGTTCACGCTCGGCAAGGCTCTTAAGGACATGGGCGTGGACGCCTCGAAGCTGTCCAACCAGGACATGCGCTCACTGGTCTGCGCTCAGTGCCACGTCACCTACGTGGTCAGGAAGGACAAGGACATGAAGTCCGACTCCGTCTTCTTCCCCTGGCAGAACTCCAAGTACGGCCATATAGCCATAGAGGACATAATAAAGAGGATAAAGAGCGACCCCGCCCACCTGGAGTGGACGCAGGCCGTGACCGGCTTCAAGCTGGGCTTCCTGCGCCACGCCGAGTTCGAGCTGCTCTCCAACGACAGCACGCACTGGAAGGCCGGCCTGGCCTGCGCCGACTGCCACATGCCCTACACCCGCGCCGGCTCCAAGAAGATCTCCGACCACCGCGTGATGAGCCCGCTCAAGAACGACATGAAGGCCTGCATACAGTGCCACACCGAAGGCAAGGAATGGCTCATGCAGCGCGTGAAGTCAATACAGGACCGCACCGCCTCGCTGCAGCTGCGGGCCGGCTACGCCACCGCCACCGCGGCCAAGCTCTTCGAGCGCGCCAACGCCGTCCGCAAAGGCGGGAAAAAAATCGACGAGGCGATGTACGCCAAGGCCAAAGAATATTACGAGGAAGCCTTCTACCGGGTCACCTTCATAGGGGCCGAGAACTCCATGGGCTTCCATAATCCCCCCGAAACCCTGCGCGTGCTTGGCGACGCCGCCTACTTCGCGGGCAAGTCAGAGGCCCTGGTGCGCCAGCTGCTGGCCGAGGCCGGCTCCCCCGCCCCCGCCCGGGTGGACCTGGAGCTGCCCAAGTACCTCAACAACCGCGGCGAGCGGAAGCTCAACTTCGACCGCACTGTGGAATTCAAGGACCCCTTCGGCAACCAGGCCAGGTTCTGAACGCCACGGAACAGGGAAGAGCCCGCGCCCGCGCGGGCTTTTTCTTTTTGGCGCAACCGTACGCGGGGGACGCCCGTATTACAACAGGAGCCACAGGCACCCCGTCGGTAATTTTGTAGAATTAATGACAATGACCCCAGCCTTCCTACTGTTGCTTGCCGCGCTGCCGGCCGCCGCGGCCGACACCCTGACTTTCGAAGAGGCCCGCAAGGCCATGCTGGCCGCCAACCCGCAGGCGCTCGCGGCCGCGCAGGACCTGGAGGCCGCCCGCCTGAAAGTCACCGCTGCGCGCGCGGGCCTTTACCCCTCCCTGTCAGCCTCCGCCTCCTACTCCCGCGCGGGCTCGCAGGGCCTCGAGCCCGGGGATTCCTATTCCTACGGCTTCGCAGGCAGCCAGCCGCTCTTCGCCCCGGCCGTGCCGGCTTCGGTACGCGGGGCCGCCGCCGCCCACCGCTCGGCCCAGGCAGCCTACGACCGCACCGCCTCGCGCCTCGGCTACGAGCTGAAGACGGCCTTCGCCGACATCGCCAACGCCGCCGAAACCCTTAAGCTTTCCGGCGAGACCCTCAAGCGACGCGCCGAGAACCTGGAACTGATCCGCCTTAAATACCAGGCCGGCCGCGAGAACAAGGCCGCCCTGCTGGAAACGCAGGCGGCGCTGAAGACCGCCCAGTGGCAGCACGAGCGCTACGCCAAGGACCTGCGGCTCCTGCAGCGCAAACTAAACCGCCTGCTCGGCCGCCCCCTGCAGGCCGACGCGCCGGCCCCCGAACCCCCGGCGCAGGAGGAGCCCCCTTCCGATTTCCAGGCCTTTTCCGCTAAACTCAACTCCCATTATTCCCTGCGCGCCGCCCGCGCCGCAGCCGACTCCGCCCGCGCGTCGCTGGATTCCTCCGCCGGGGCGCGGCTGCCCGAGGCCTCGGCCAACGGCTCCTACCGTTGGAGCGGCACGGACTGGCCCGAGAAGACCAGCGCCTGGTCGCTGGGCGCCAGCGTCAGCCTGCCCCTTTTCTCCGGCGGCCGCCTGGCCGCCAACCAGGCCTCCGCCCGCGCGGCCCTGCGCTCCTCCGAGGAGGACCTGAAGAACGCTTCCGACGAGGTTTTCCTCAACGCGGAAGACGCCTTCCTGGCCTGGCGCGAGGCGTGGGCCTACCTGGACGTCGTCAAGAGCTCCCTGGAAGCCGCGGAGGCCAGGGCCTGGCTGGTACGCACCCAGTACCTTTCGGGGCAGGCCTCCTATTTCGAGTGGCGCGGGGTGGAAGAGCAGCTGATCAGCGGACAGAACCAGTATCTCGCCGCGGGCCGCGCCCTCGCGCTCAGCCGCGCGGCCTTCGCGCAGGCCATCGGGGATTAACCATGAAAAGACCTTTTTTCAAGACCAAGAAATTCATCTTCGGCATAACGCTGATCCTGCTTGTAGGCGGCGGCTGCATGGGGCTTAAGCACAAACAGGCCAAGGCCGAGGCCGCGCGGATAGCCGGCCTGACCGCCGTGAAGCCCGCCCGCGGCGCGCTGGTGACCAAGACGCAGGCCACCGGCACCGTGGAGCCGGAAAACCGGGTGCTGGTAACCCCTTCGGTGGCGGGCCGGGCCGAGGAAGTGCTCTTCTCCGAGGGTCAGCGCGTGGAAAAAGGCGCGATCCTGGCCTGGGTAAGCTCCAGCGAGCGCACGGCCCTGCTGGACTCGCTCAAGATGGGCGAATCGACGCCGCAGGAGAAGAAGCTGGTGGAGGAAGCCTACAACCTGGCCCCGGTGGTGGCGCCCATCTCCGGCATGATCGTCAAGCGCTCGGTGGAACCCGGCCAGTCCGTCAGCCAGGCCAAGGAACTGGCCGTCATTTCCGACCGCCTCATCGTAAAGACTTTCGTGGACGAAACCGACATCGGCTCGGTAAAAGAAGGGCAGCGGGGCGAGTTCTACCTCGACGCCTTTCCCAAGGAAAAGCGCACGGGCCGGGTGCTCTCCATCTCGCACGAATCCACCATGAAGGACGGCGTGACCGTCTACGAGGTGAAGGTGCTGCCCGACGGGCCCGGCGCGGCCCTGCGCTCCGGCATGACCGCCGACGTGCTGATCGTGACCGGCGCCAAGAAAGACGCCATGACCCTGCCCAAAAAGGCCGTAAAGTACCGCGACGGCGACGCCACGGTATCCGTCAAAGAGGCGGCCTCCGGCAAGCTTACGGAGAAGACCATAAAAGTCGGCGCGGCCAACGAGGCCAGCATCGAGGTGCTCTCCGGCCTCGAGGACACCGACACCGTCTACTATTCCACCGGCGTAGCCAGGGAGCGGTCAGGGTTCAACGTCAGGATGTAAAACCGATGCACCCCCTCATCGAGCTCAGGCAGGTTTCCAAAACCTACACCACCGGCAATTTCACCGTCTCCGCGCTGAAGGAAGTCTCCCTCAGCGTCCAGGCGGGCGAGATGGTGGCGCTGACGGGCCCTTCGGGCTCGGGCAAGAGCACGCTGCTGCATATCATGGGCTTCCTCGACCGGCCCGACTCCGGGGAGTACTACTTCGGGGGCCACCCCACCGCGAAGCTCGGCGAGGGCCGCCTGGCCGCCATCCGCAGCCGCATGGTAGGCTTCGTTTTCCAATCCTTCCACCTGCTCAAGCGCACCACGGCCAGGGACAACGTGATGCTGCCCATGGTCTATACCGGCCTGGGCACCGACTCCGCCAAAGCGCTCGAATGCCTGCGGCTGGTGGGGCTGAGCGACCGCGTCAAGCACAAATCCAACGAGCTCTCCGGCGGGCAGTGCCAGCGCGTGGCCATAGCCCGGTCGCTGGCCAACGACCCGCTGGTCATCATGGCCGACGAGCCCACCGGCAACCTGGACGCCGCGAGCCGCCAGGAGGTCATGCAGGTAATACAGGGCCTCAACGCCCGGGGCCTGACCGTGGTGATCGTAACACACGACGAGGAAGTGGCCGCCCTGGCCGGCCGCGTGGTGCGCATGAAGGACGGCGTGATCGCCGCGGACGAGGTCCGCAGGCCCGCCGGGACCGGCGCGGCGGCCAAGGCCGAGCTGCCGCCCGCGCGCCTGGGTTTTTCCCCCTCTGAATTCGCCGAGCAGCTCAAGGTGGCTTTCAAGGCCATCTGGAGCCACAAGATGCGCAGCGCCCTGACCGTGCTGGGCATCTTCATAGGCGTCGGGGCCATCATCTCACTGATGACCATCAGCGAGGGCTTCATGAAGAGCCTGCTCTCCGGCTCCAGCGAGGAGGACGCCAAGAAGGTCTGGGTCACGCCGCGCTGGCAGCACGGCCAGCCGCGCCGGCGCTTCACGATGAACGAAGTGGAAGCCCTGCGTGCGCGCGTGCCGCTGGCGGAAAAGATAACGCCGGTGCTGATGCGCAGCAACCTGGAGGTCTCGGCCGGGGACAAGCGGGTGGAAACCACCGTCCACAGCCGGGAGGGCTACGACCCCGCCGAGCAGCGGGCCCGACCCGACTATTTCGAGAACCGCAAAGTCTCGGGGCGCTTCTTCACCCGGGCGGAGAACCTCAACCGGGCCCGGACCGCGGTGATCAACCAGGCCCTGGCCAAAAAGCTTTTCCCCGACGGAGAAGCGGTCGGGGAGGAGGTCAGGATCAAGAACGTGACCTTCACCGTGACCGGCGTGGCCGATAACCACAAGGCGGAGGACATATTCGGCGGCCAGCCCACGGCCTACATCCCCCTCAACACCGCCGCCAAGCGCGTCTTCGGCACCGCCCGCCTGGATTACCTGGAAATCACGGCGCCCTCCCCCGACGACGCCCAGGAGGCGCGCCGGCAGATCATAACCGCCCTGCGCGAAGAGCGGGGGCTGCGGGACGACGCGGAGGAAGATTTCGACGTTAAAACCTTCGAGACGCAGATCGAGATGTTCAAGAGCGCCATGGGCAAGGTTTCGATGGTGGTCTACGGCATAGCCGGCATTTCGCTGCTGGTGGGCGGCATCGGCATCATGAACATCATGCTGGTCTCCGTGACGGAGCGCACGCGCGAGATAGGCCTGCGCAAGGCGCTGGGCGCGCGCAACTCGGATATTCTGAGCCAGTTCCTGATAGAGGCCGTGGTGCTCTGCATGATAGGCGGCGGCCTGGGGATAGGCCTGGGCTACGCGCTGGCCTGGGGCGCCTATTTCTTCACCAAGGTGCCGCCCGCCCTGGGCGCCGGCACCATCGCCTTCGCGTTCGGTTTTTCCACCTTCATCGGCGTGGGGTTCGGCTTCTGGCCGGCCATGCGCGCCGCCATGCTCGACCCCATAGAAGCCCTCAGATACGAATAGGCTCTACGCCAGGGCAGTTTAATAAGAATTATAGAGCTCCAGCAGGAGCTCCTCGTGCATTTTGTCGGCGGCGGAGCCGGGCATGGAGTAGTTGTTGAGGATGGAGGTGAAGACCAGGGTCTTCCCCTTTTTGGTTTTGAGGTAGCCGGTGTAGGAGCGCACGCCGTTCAGCGAGCCGGATTTAAGCCGCAGGTTCGCCTCCAGCGGCGTGCCCTTGCCCAGGCCGCGCACGTGCCCGGTGGCCTCCGGGTCCCCCGGGAACACCAGGGACTCGTAGAACTCCGGGAAGTAGCTCCGGCCGTGCACGTAGCGCAGCATGTCGGTGAAGGTCTCGGCCTTGGTCATGTTGCGCCAGGACAGGCCGCAGGCGTCGGCCATCCTGAGTTCCGAAACGTCGGCGCCCGAGGCCGCCAGGAAATCCCGCACCGCGTTGGCTCCCGCCGCCGGCGAGCCGGCGCCCAGGTGGCGCAGCAGCAGTTCGGCGTAGAGGTTGAAGCTCCGCTTGTTGGTGACGCGCACGGCGTCTTTGAGGGGCCTCGATACGGTTTCGGCCACCGGCGTCAGCGCCGCGCCGGCGGGCGGGGCGCCCTTGAAAGGCTTTTTATTGGCGTTCACGCCGGCGCGGGCCAGATAGGCCCCGAAGCTCTGCGCGGCGAACAGGGCCGGGTCCGGGAGCGCGCCCTTTATGGCGAACTCGGGCTGCCCCTGGGGGATAGTGCCGCGCAGGACGGCCGAGGCCTGGCCGGGGAAGGCGTAGATATAACCGTTGTCGCCGGAGCCCTTCGGTCCGGTCCGCATGTAACTTTCGAACTTCAGTCCCTCCACGTAGGGCTCGGTGCGCAGCACCGCGGCCTCTTCCCCGGCTTTCTCCGCGGGCTTGAAATAAAGTTTATACAGCCCGTCGTTGACCGTGAGCGCGGAAGGACGCGCGGCGTAATAATTCCCTATATCCTCCCAGGCCCACGAGCCCGGCTGCAGGCTTTCAAAAGCCGACTCGTCCCCGGCCACGGCGCCGTTGATGACCTTTATCCCCGCCGCCTTCAGCGCCGCCGCCCAGCCCTTATAGACCTCTTCCAGCGGCGGGGCGTCTTTTATCAGCTGCGACCCGAGCGAAGGATCGCCGCCGCCACGGATGTAGAGGTTGCCGTTGAGGAAGCCGTTGGAGACGCTGCCGTCATGATACAACCCGGTGACAAAAGTTTTTTCGGGGCCGAACTTATCCAGGGCGGCGGCGGTAACCAGCACCTTTATGATGCTGGCCGGGGTCAGGTTCAGGGCCGGGTTGCGCTGCGCGACTTTCCTGCCCGAGAGGTCCTTGACGCTCAGGCCCCAGGAGGCGTTGGCGACGCCGGGCGCGGAGGCCAGCTTCTTTATAGTCCCGTCCAGATGCGCGGCGTTCAACCCGCAGGGGGCGGCCAGCAGGAAGGCGCATAAAATTATTGATTTCATAGGGGAAAGTATACAAAAAATGATAAATTATCACTCTATGAAAGCGCTCCTCGCCGCCCTGCTCCTGCTTCCCGCCGCCCTCTCCGCCCAGGAGGCGGGCAAAAAGACCACCGTGGAGATAGAGCTGGACCCCTACTATTCCGCCGTCGGCGTCTACAACAGCCTGACCGGCAAGCCCATCCCCCACCTCAGCGTCAGGAACGAGGCGGAGATCTACAAAGAGCTGATAGTCAATTTTTACCGCCCGCGCACGCTGATCGTAGAGGCCAGTCTGAACCCGCTGCCCTACGCGGGCACGCTGATCCGCCGCCACCAGCCCGGCTTCTACGAAGACATGCGCTGGACCAGCAACCTCAACGTCGTGCAGGCCGTCACCGCCGGCTTCGAGGAGCCGTGGGCCCTTTCCGTCTTCCTCGGCAACGTGGTCTCCTTCGACACCATCAACAAGTCCTTCAAGGGCAAGCGCAACGGCTACTCGGGCCTGCTGCTCGACCTGGGCACCCACCACATAAAGGACAATGTGCTGATACGCGACAACTGGCTGCAGTTGGAGGGCAAGCTCAAGGGCGAGCAGATCCTGGCCGACCGCAGCCTGCGCTGGAGCTTCCGCGGCGGCATGAAATTCCACGAGAACCGCTACATCTCGGATTCCTTCTTCCTCGGCTTCCGGCGCAGCCGCACGGACTTCAAGGAGAAAGGCAGTTTCTGGCTCAACAACAGCGGCTTCGAATACACCTCCGACTTCTCCCAGGAGAAGCTGGAGCCGATACGCCATTACCTGGTGGTGGACAAGAAATTCCCGGCGAAGAGATCCAGGATGGCCTTCACCCTGGGCCTGGGCTTCGTGTGGACCGCCGACAAAAAATATTCCGGCCCGCTCTCTAGCAGCGCGGCCGGAACCAAGACCCCCAACAGCTTCCAGTTCATCCTGCGGCCCAACCTGGAATTCTAACCCGGGAACTTCCCTAGAACGCCATCGAAAGGCTGAACTTCCTGGTGGTGTCCAGCCCGCCGAAAGGCGCGAAAGAATAATCCATCTTCAGCGGCCCGGCCCCGAAGCCGACGCCGCCCGACATGGCCCCTTCGGCCC
>Ga0075012_10003631_pt1 | contig 14618 bp, 12 predicted proteins | sample All_14_2_FD_71474 | JGI IMG/M metagenome (GOLD analysis project Ga0075012, IMG submission 71474) | Freshwater microbial communities in response to fracking from Pennsylvania, USA - Allegheny Zone_MetaG_DW_15 | ecosystem: Environmental > Aquatic > Deep subsurface > Groundwater > Drilled... | reverse complement strand
GACGCCATGGTCTGGGCCCTGCAGAAGTTTTCGGGCCTGCCGAAGGAGAAGGTCGTCGGCATGGCCGGCGTCCTCGACTCGGCCCGGTTCGCCTATTTCCTGGCTGAAAAGACCGGTGTCTCCGTGCAGGACATCCACGCCTGGACCCTGGGTGGTCACGGCGATGACATGGTGCCGATGGTGCGCCACTCGACCATCGGCGGCCTGCCCCTGCCGGATGCTGTCGCGGCCGGCTTCCTGACCCAGGACGAGCTGGATGCCATCGTCAAGCGCACGCGCGGCGGCGGCGGCGAGATCGTCGCCCTGCTGAAGACCGGCTCGGCCTTCTATGCCCCGGCCGAGAGCGCCATCGCCATGGCCAAGTCGTACTTGCTTGACCAGAAGCGCGTCCTGCCCTGCGCCGTCTGGCTGTCGGGCGAATACGGCCTGTCGGACCTCTATGTCGGCGTTCCGGCCCTTCTGGGAGCCGGAGGCGTCGAGAAGGTGATCGAATTCACCACCAATGACGACGAAAAGGCGATGTTCAAGAAGTCCGTCGAGTCGGTTCAGGGGCTGATCCAGGCCTGCAAGGATATCGAGCCGTCGCTGGCCTGACCGGCTGCGACACATGGACAAAAAGGGCCGCAGTGCGAACTGCGGCCCTTTTTCATGCGTCCGGGGTCTCCCGGCCTATTCGAAATAGCCGACGTGACGGGCGAACTGGTCGACCAGTCCGACCCATACGGCCGTCGGGTCGTTCAGCTGCTCCACCCCGCCGGGCTGCAGCAGCAGGTCGTACTGAACGACCGTCGAGGGCTGGCCCTCAGGTGAACCCGGGGCGAAGAAGGCGGCCTTCAGAAAGCGCTGGCCCTGGTTCCAGGCATTGATCTTCTCCAGCGTGATGGCGGCGTTGGAGAAGACGGCGCTGTACTGGATGTCGGTACAGACATCGCCGGTACAGCCATAGAAGAAGACCATCCATGTCAGTTCGCCGTCCTGGACGGTGAAGAAGGTCTCGCCCTGTTCGCGCTGGATCGGGCTGACCACTCCGCCCTTGGACGTGATCCAGCCGCTGACCGCATTGATGTCCAGACCAGACGGGGCAGCGGCCTGGGCCGTGGCCTGCGACCCGGTCCAGGCCAGAGCGGGAGTCGCGGCCACAAGAGCCAGTGTGGCGGCGAGGGTCGAAATCAGGCGGCGGGTCATGGGTATCTCCGGTTCGAACCTAGCCTAACCCCATCAAGGGCGGATTTGCGGCATAGGAGTCAGGATCAGGTCCTGGCCGCCTTCAACCAGGCCTGACCGGTCATTTCGTTCAGACGTGACAGGGTGCGGGCAAACTCGAACGCGCCATCGCCGGCCGTATAGATGGCCTCCGGTGGACCCTCGGCCAGCACCACCAGCCGGGTCTTCGCCTCGTACAGCGCATCAACCAGGGTCACCAGGCGCCGCGCCTCCGCGTGACGGCCCGGATCCAGCACCGGGACCTGCTCCAGAAACAGCGTGTGGAACCGTTGGGCAACCGCCAGATAGTCCTGTGGCCCGAGGGGTTTCCCGCACAGGTCGGCGAACTGCGCACGGGCCATGCCGCCGACTGTCCGCTCGATGACGACCTCGCGTCCCAATACGGTCAGGGCCGTCGGCTCTTCCGGCTCTTCACCCTTTAACTGGTTCCACAGGGTCTCGAAGCCCGCCTCGCGGCCAATATCAGTCCCCGAGTACCAGACGCGGCTGACGCTCATGCGGAACAGGCGCCAGTCGTCAGCCCCGGCGGTCTCAACCACCGCACACCGCCGCCGGATCATGTCGATAAAGGGCGTGAACAGCTGGCGATTGATGCCGTCGCGGTAAAGTTCACCCGGTTCCCGGTTTGAGGTGACGGCCAGCACGACCCTCTTCTCGAACAGGGCCTCGAAAAGCCGTCCCAGGATCATTGCGTCAGCGATGTCGGTAACCTGAAGCTCGTCGAAGCACAGCAGCCGCGCCTCCGATGCGATCAGCGTCGCGACCGGACCGATCGGGTCGTCGCCCTTGAACTGGCCAAAAACGGCCTTGCGCGCCTTGCGATCACCCTCCCGCCACTGGCGGATAAGGTCGTGGATGCGGGCCATGAAGGCGTGGAAATGCGCCCGCACCTTCCGCTTCTCGGGGGCATTGGCGAAGAACAGGTCCATCAGCATGGACTTGCCGCGCCCCGGCGGTCCCCAGAGATAAAGGCCCTGGACCTGCGGTGTCTGGCCGAACAGGCCCCGCTGTTTCAGGTCGCGCTCCAGCCTTTCCAGCGCGACCACGGCCCTGTCCTGCGCCGGATCGGGCTGGATCTCGAGCGCCTTCAGGCGGCGATCATAAGCGGAGCGAATGCGGGAGGTCATCGAACTCGGGCTTAGCTTGGCTGGCCCGGCGTGAAAAGCGATTGCTTCGCGGGTGCGAAAGACCATATGCGAGACTCGCCGCACCGTTGCATTCGGGTCCCTCCGGGACCGGACCGGTGTGACGGCATATCAAAACGTGCTCAAGCCGCGAGCCACCGCTTCGCGAGCGACAGCGCACCTGGGAGACTTTTCATGGGCTATCGCGTCGCCGTCGTTGGCGCCACCGGCAATGTCGGCCGGGAAATGCTGAACATCCTCGAGGAACTGAACTTCCCCGTGGACGAGATGCACGCGATTGCCTCGCGAAAATCCAAGGGCGTCGAGGTGTCCTGGGGAGACCGGACCCTGAAATGTCAGGATCTGGAAACCTTCGATTTCTCGACGGTCGATCTGGTTCTGATGAGCGCTGGCGGGACGGTGTCAAAGGCCTGGTCGGAAAAGATCGGCAAGGCCGGTCCGATCGTGATCGATAACTCCTCGGCCTTCCGCATGGACCCGGATGTGCCCCTGATCGTGCCCGAGGTGAATCCGGACGCAGTCAAGCAGATCCGCAAGAACATCGTCGCCAATCCGAATTGTTCAACCGCCCAGCTCGTCGTGGCCCTGAAGCCACTGCATGACGCCGCCCGGATCACGCGCTGTGTGGTCTCGACCTATCAGTCGGTGTCCGGTGCCGGAAAGGAAGGCATGGACGAGCTGTGGAACCAGACCAAGGCCATCTATGGCCTGGGTGACGCTCGGCCGAAGAAATTCCCCAAGCAGATCGCCTTCAACGTCATCCCCTACATCGGCACCTTCCGCGATGACGGATACACCGACGAGGAAGCCAAGATGTGGGACGAAACCCACAAGATGCTGGATCCGGACATCAAGCTGACCGTGACCTGCGTGCGGGTGCCGGTCTTCGTCGGCCACTCCGAAGCGGTGACGGTCGAGTTCGAGCGTCCCCTCGCGGCCGACGAGGCCCGCGCCATCCTGCGCGAGGCGCCGGGCGTGCTGGTTGTCGATAAGCAGGAAGCGGACGGCTACATCACCCCCGTCGATGCCGCCGGCGAACATGCCGTCTATGTGTCGCGTATCCGCAAGGACCATACGGTCGAGAACGGCCTGTCGCTGTGGGTGGTGTCGGACAATCTGCGCAAGGGGGCGGCATTGAATGCCGTCCAGATCGCCCAGCTTCTGGATGAGACCGGCACGATCAAGCCCTCGAGCGGATACCGCTCCATCACCGCGTGACCGGACGGGACCCGGCGCGCGATGCTTTCGTCGCCGGGGTCGCCTGCTATGTCGTCTGGGGCCTGTCGCCCCTGGTCTATCAGCCGATGGGCCGTGCCGGGGCCGATGCCTGGGAGATCATGGGGCACCGGGCCCTGTGGGGATCCGTGTGGGCCGGCGGACTGGTCTGGCTGACCGGTCAGGCGGGCACTTTCCGGACCCTGCTGGCCGACTGGCGCACCCTGCGCTGGCTTGCCCTGTCGACCGTCATGATCGCCATCAACTGGGCCCTCTATGTCTGGGCGGTGAACAACGGCCATACGCTGGAGACCAGCCTCGGCTACTATCTGAACCCGTTGCTGAACATGGCGCTCGGTGCCTGGTTCTTCCGGGAACGCATGGACAGGCTCGGGCTGGTTGCCATCGCCCTCGCCGTCGTCGGGGTGCTGCTGCAGGCCCTGGCTCTCGGACGACTGCCGGTGGTGTCCCTGGTGCTGGCGGTTTCGTTCGCCATCTACGGCGTCATCCGCAAGCAGGTGAAGGCCGAGGCCCTGCCGGGCCTGTTCGTCGAATGCCTGATCATGCTGCCTTTCGGCCTGGTCTTCCTGACCTGGCTGGAGACACAGCACGCCGGCGCCTTCTTCACCGGCTGGGATGCCGCCTTCTGGCTGATGATGTGCGGGCCTGTCACCGTCTTTTCCCTGGCGCTCTTCGCCTGGTCGGCGCGACGACTGCCCCTGTCGACCATGGGATTTCTCCAGTTCCTCGCCCCGACCATCAGCTTCGTCATCGGGGTGGTCCAGGGCGAGGCCTTCACGCCGCTCAGGGCCCTGTCGTTCGGTTTCATCTGGCTCGGTGCGGCGGTCTTTGCCATTGCGGCCTGGCGACGGTCCCGCCTGGCTCGCGAGGTTGCCGGACCAGCCTAGACCGGGCCAGCCTAGACCCTGCCAGCCTGGAGGGCTGCGTAGACCGCATTGATCAGGCGTACGGCGCGCGGGTCGCCGATCAGATGCGGTGACTGGCGCGTCATGACATAGGCGGCCGACAGGCGCTGTTGCGGATCGGCAAAGGCGCAGCTGCCACCCCAGCCGCAATGGCCGAGGGCATCCGGGTTGGGTCCAAAGATTCCCAGCCCGCGGTTGCGGGTGAACCCGGCGGCCCAGCTCAGGGTGAAGGGCAGGACCCGGTCCGGCCCATAGACCCGCTCCATCGACGCTTCGGCCACCACCCCGGGCGACAGGACAGACCGGCCGTCCAGCACGCCGTCGGTCGCCAGGACCGACAGCATTCGCGCCAGCCCTGCGGCCGTGCCATGCATGTTGGCAGAGGGAATCTCGACCTCGCGCCAGGTCGCCGCTTCCCGCGGACCGGGCGAGGAGCCCCGGTCAAGGAAGGCTGCGCGCTTGATCGGATCGATCACACCCAGGTCCGGTGCCGATGAGGGTTTTCGCAGTTGTGCCACCCGGCCATGCTCGTGTGCCGGCAAGCCGATCCACAGGTCCAGTTCGAAGGGTTCGGCGAAATCCTGCCGCAGGGCGGTCCCCAGGGTGCGGCCGTCCGCTATGCGGAACAGCTCTCCGGCCAGATAGCCGATGGTGATGGGGTGATAGCCTGAGCCCTCGCCCGGCGGCCACATCGGCGTCTGGGCGCAAAGCCGGTCCAGTACGGCCGACCGGTCGAACCAGATCGCGGGATCAAACACGCCGGTCAGGCCCGAAAGCCCGGCCTGATGGCTGAGCAGCTGGGCGACGGTCAGCCGGTCCTTGCCCGCCTGGCCGAATGCCGGCCAGAGGGCGGACACGCGCTCGTCGAACGCCAGCTTTCCGCGCTCGACCAGACTGGCCATCATCAGCGCCATGACCGCCTTTCCGGTCGAGAAGACCGGTACCAGAGTCGTGTCAGTGAACGGCGCAGTTCGGGCGATGTCGGCGTGTCCGGCCCACAGATCGACCACCGCCTCGCCGTCCCGGCAAACCGTGAACCGGGCGCCCAGTTCATTCAGGCCTTCGGGCGCGTCGGTGAAGTTCGCTGCGAAGGCATCCTTCACGGCGGCGAAGCGGGCAGGGCAATGGCCCTGGATGTCTGGAGATCCGGTCATGACTGCGACTTAGCCGCGGATTGTGACGCCAGCCAGTCCAGGGTGCCGCGCGCCGCCACGACGCCGGACGCCAGGCTGGCCTGCAACAGATAGCCCCCGGTCGGCGCCTCCCAGTCCAGCATCTCGCCCGCCAGAAAGACCCCCGGTCGTTCGATCAGCATCAGCCGGGTATCCACGGCGTCCAGCCGCACTCCGCCGGCCGACGAAATAGCCCTGTCCAGGCCCTGAACGCCCGTCAGGGTCAGCCGCACCGCCTTGATACGGCGCGCCAGCTTGTCGGCCCCCATCGGAACGTCTCCCGGAATTTCACGCATCAGGCCAAGCCCGACAGGCGACAGCTTCGCCGCCTTGCGCAGCCAGTTCGTCACACTGTCCTTGCCCGGGCCCGCCGCCAGCCGCGCGGCCAGGGCCTCGATGGTCAGGTCGGGCCGCAGATCGACCGTCAGGACGGCCTTCCCGTCCGCCGTGATGGCGTCTCTCAGGGCTGCCGACAGCGCATAGACAGCCCCGCCCTCGATGCCATAGCGGGCAATCACGGCCTCGCCCCGTATCGTACGATCGCCAAAGGTGAATCCGGCACTTTTCAAGGGGTGTCCGGCGAACCGGTCCACGAAGATGCGCGACCAGTCGATATCGAAGCCGGCGTTGGCGGCGCGCAATGGAGTAACCGGGGCCCCCAGCCATTCGCTCCAGGCCCCGTCGGACCCCAGCCGGGGCCAGCTGGCCCCCCCGCAGGCGACCACGACTGCATCCGGCCGTTCGACCTGTTCGTTCTGCTCGGACCCGAAAACCACGCCACCGTCACGCCACCCGGTCCAGCGTGAGCGGGTCCGGATCTCGACGCCCAAGGTGCCGAGCCGGATCAGCCATGCCCGCAACAGGGGCGAGGCCTTCATGGCGCGGGGGAAGACACGTCCGCTGGTCCCGACGAAGGTCGGCTGACCCAGCCCTTCGGCCCAGGCGACCGTATCGGCCGGGCTGAAGGCGTCCAGCCAGGGGCCGATGACAGGTGCGGCCTCGCCATAGCGGGACAGGAAACCCTCGGCAGTTTCGGAGTGCGTCAGGTTCAGGCCACCGCGCCCGGCCATCAGGAATTTGCGCCCGACCGACGGCATCCGGTCATGCACCACGACCCTTGCGCCCCCGCTCGCCAGGGTTTCGGCGGCCATCAGCCCGGCCGGGCCGGCGCCGATGACATGAACAGTGTGCTGGATGGCCATATGCGACATCCTAGACCGGAACACACAGGACGCGCATACGCTCGTGTCCCATGAGCGTCGCATTCACACGGGATGAGGATCTGGAGGCCACGGCCGCCGATCTGCCCGACCGTCCGGTTTCCCTCCACCCGAACCACGTCACGGCCGGGGGACTGGCCCTGATCGAGCATGAGCTGGCTGCCGCGCGCGCCGCCTATACGGCGGCCCAGACGGCAGGCTCCATCGAGGCGGATCGCACCGCCATGGCGCGGGCGACGCGCGACCTGCGCTACTGGTCGTCGCGCCGCGCCAGCGCCCACCTTCTGGAAGTCCCCGACGACGGACGCGTGCGTTTCGGCGGCGAAGTCGTCATCGAACGCGAGGACGGTCGTCGCCAGACCTGGCGCATCGTCGGCGAGGACGAGGCCGACCCGGCGCGGGGCTCGGTCAGTCATGTGAGCCCCCTGGCCCGGGCCCTGATGGGCCGGAGCGTCGGCGACGAGGCTGTGGTCGCGGGTCAGACGGTCGGGATTGTATCGGTCCGCTAGGCTTGAAGCCCGTCAATTTCCCGCTGCAGCCTCGCCGCGCCGGGGATTTCGACCGGAAGGCCTAGTCGCGGGTCCAGCCCTTTTCGGCCATACAGGCGGCGAAGGCCGGCGTGCCCTGGTTGCGGCCGGCGTATTCGCGGCACCCTTCCAGCGAGGCGTCGAACGGCTGGGCGTTCTGGCCGCTCCAGCCGTAGCTGTCATCGTCGCCGGCATCGATCACCGTCACACAGGCCGAGGTGGTCAGGGCGGCGGCCATCACGGCCAGGATCATCAGTTTTTTCATGGTCAGTCTCCGGTTCAGGGGATGACCGCCATATTCCAGCCCGGCTTCGGACAGTCCCGTTACATAACGGAAAGCTGGATGAATTCGCCGTAAGGCTGATCCCCTCAGTCGCGGGTCGCCACCATCATGTAGTTGATATCGGCACCGCCCTCGCTCCACCGGTCGGAGAGGGGATCATACTCGAGGCCGAACGGGCCGGTGATGGTCAGGCCCGTGTCCCCAAGCATGTCGCGGACCTCGTCGGGCTTCAGGAATTGACGCCAGTCATGGGTGCCCGCCGGGACCCAGCGCAGCACATATTCCGCTGCGATCTTGCCCAGGGCCAGGGCCTTCAGCGTCCGGTTCAGGGTGGCGACGACCAGCAGCCCGCCCGGCTTCACCAGCGAGGCGCAATCGCGCAGGAAGGCCCCGGGATCGGCCACATGCTCGACCACCTCCATGGTCAGGACCACGTCGAACGGTCCGGCCCCGGTTGCGACCAGTTGCTCCACCGTCGCGCAGGCATAGCGGATGTCCAGCCCGACCATCCCCGCATGCGCACGGGCCGTGCCGATGTTCTCGGCCGAGGCATCCACGGCGGTGACGTCGAATCCCATCCGGCGCATCGGCTCTGCGATCAGCCCGCCGCCACAGCCGACATCGAGCAGGCTCAGGCCATCGAATGGTGCGCGGGCGCCGGCATCGCGTCCGAAATGGGCCACAGCCGTCCTGCGCACGAAGGCCAGCCGCGCCGGATTGAACCGGTGCAGGGGGGCGAACGGGCCGCGCGCATCCCACCATTCTGCGGCCTGGGCCGAAAAACGCGCCACGTCTGCAGGATCGATTGAAGGGCCGCTGGCCCCCTGATCGGGTTCAGCGAAGCTTTGGGGGTTGCGCAGCCCCGGGCTGTGGGTAGAAGCGACCATGCCCGACGGGATGAACCGGCGCGGCCCAGCATGCAAGACGGGACAGACAGCCACGATGACGCGGCCCGACACGAGCCGACTGGTGATGAAGTTCGGCGGCACCTCCATGGGCGACCTCGAACGCATCCGTCGTGCCGCCCGTATTGTCGCCGCAGAGGTCGACCAGGGCCGCAAGGTCGCCGTTGTGGTCTCGGCCATGGCCGGCAAGACCAATGAGCTCGTGGCCTGGACTGACGGCGCCGGTCGCCCTGACCCGAAACTCGCGTCCATGGGGATCGAACTGTCCGATGACGAATATGACGTCGTCGTCGCCTCGGGCGAGCAGGTGACATCCGGCCTCCTGGCCCTGACCCTGCGCAACATGGGCCTGAATGCCCGCAGCTGGATGGGCTGGCAGATTCCGATCATCACCGATGACGCCCATGGCAAGGCCCGCATCGAGGATGTGCCCGGAGAGGTTCTTGGGGCGGCGCTCGACAGGGGTGAAATCGCCGTGATCCCGGGCTTTCAGGGGGTCAGCCCCACGGGTCGCATTACGACACTGGGGCGCGGCGGGTCCGACACCTCGGCCGTGGCCGTGGCTGCGGCCCTGGGCTGTGCCTGCGACATCTATACCGATGTGGACGGGGTCTATACGACGGATCCGCGGATCGAGAGCCGGGCGCGCCGCCTCGAAAAAGTCTCGTATGAGGAGATGCTGGAGATGGCGTCTCTGGGGGCCAGGGTTCTGCAGACCCGCTCTGTCGAACTGGCCATGGCGAAACAGGTGCCCGTCAGGGTCCTGTCCAGTTTTATCGAACCCGACGCAAACGGCGTCATGCCGGAGAAATCCGGCACCCTGATCTGCGACGAGGAGGAGATCGTGGAGAAACGCATCGTATCCGGCGTGACCATGAGCCGTGACGAGGCCCGGATCACCCTGCTGGGACTTTCGGACCGCACCGACGCCCCGGCCGACGTCTTCACCCGTCTGGCCGAGGCCGGGGTCAATGTAGACATGATCGTGCAGAGCCAGGCGCGGACGGAAGGCGCGGTGAATCTGACCTTCACCACAGGCCGTCGTGATGCGGCCCGGGCCGCCGAACTGATGCGCGCCGCCCAGGCCGCTATCCAGTTCGAGGAAATCCGCGTCGATGAGGACGTGGCCAAGGTCTCGGTCGTCGGCGTCGGCATGCGCAGCCATGCCGGCGTGGCCCAGACCATGTTCCGTGCCCTTGCGGACAAGGGCGTTCGCTTCCAGGCCATCTCGACCAGCGAGATCAAGATCAGCGTCCTTATCGACGCCGCCTATGCCGAACTGGCCGTGCGTGCCCTGCATTCGGCATACGGGCTGGAAGCGGTATAGGATTCAAATTTCCGCGCCGGTCCGGCGGCGGAAACACCGGAGGAGCCATGCCGATAGGCGGATTGACGACGCGGGGTCCCAGGAACCTCCTTCGCCAGATCCGCGAAGCCATGGCTGGCGCGGCTCCGGCCCAGGAGCGCCTGGACAAGGTCGTGCGCATCATCGCCCAGTCGATGGTGGCCGAGGTCTGCTCGATCTATCTGCGTCGGGCCTCCGGCGACCTGGAGCTGTTTGCCACCCAGGGGCTGAAGCCCGAAGCCGTGCACAATACCCGCCTGCATCCGGGCGAGGGGCTCGTCGGCGAAGTGGCCCGCATGGCCCAGCCGATCAGCCTGTCCGACGCCCCGTCCCACCCCAGCTTCTCCTACCGGCCGGAAACCGGCGAAGATCCCTATCACGCCTTTCTAGGTGCCCCCCTGTTGCGTGGCGGGCGGGCCATCGGCGTTCTGGTGGTCCAGAACCGGGCCGAGCGTCGCTATGACGAGGATGAGGTCGAGGACATCCAGACCATCGCCATGGTGCTGGCCGAGACCGTGGCATCCGGTGAACTTTTGGGCCAGGACGAACTGCGGGACGTCGAGGTCGCCCCCCATCGGCCCGAACGGATCAGGGGCCAGAAATTCGCCGAGGGGTTGGCCTTCGGCCACGTCGTCCAGCACGAGCCCCCCCTGGCCCCCGAAAACCTGCTGGCCCAGGATCCGGTGCATGAGGAAATGCGCCTGAAGCTCGGCCTTGCGGATCTCAAGGCCGGCATCGACGCCATGCTGGACGGCGGGCAGGGCAAGCTGGCCGGACAGTCATTCGAGGTTCTGGAAACCTATCGCATGTTCGCCGACGACCGGGGCTGGAACCGGTCGCTGGAGGAGGCTGTGCGGTCAGGTCTGACTGCAGAGGCCGCCGTTGATCGCGTGCGAAATGAACACCGCGCCCGCTTCGCCAAGGCTCGCGACCCCTACATCAAGGAGCGGCTGCACGACTTCGAGGATCTGGCCAACCGGCTCCTGCGGGTGCTGGCGGGCGACAATCCGGGCGAGCGGGAACTGCCGGATGACGCCATTCTGGTGGCCAGGAACCTGGGGCCGGCGGATCTGCTGGAATACGACCGGCACAAGCTCAAGGGGCTGCTTCTTGAGGAAGGCTCGGCCGCGAGCCACGCCGCCATCGTCGCCCGGGCGCTGCAGATTCCCTGCGTCGGCCGCCTTCAGGGCCTGCGTGACCGGCTGTCCGAGGGTGATCTGGTCATCGTCGACGGGGAAACCGGCGAGGCCTATCTGCGGCCCCGGCCCGACATGCTGTCGGCGGTCCAGTCGCGCATGGCCGTGCGGGACCAGAGACTGGCCGAGTTCACCCGTTTGCGCGACGTGCCGGCCCAGACCGTCGACGGTGCCCGGATCACACTGCTGACCAATGCCGGCCTCGCCGTCGACCTGGAGAACATGGTCGAGACCGGGGCCGAGGGCATCGGCCTGTTCCGCACCGAGTTCCAGTTCATGGTGTCGGAAGAACTGCCGCGTCTGGATACCCAGACGGCGCTTTACCGACATGTGCTCGATGTCGCCGGCGACCGTCCGGTCACCTTCCGTACCCTCGATATCGGCGGCGACAAGGTGCTGCCCTATCTGGAAACGACGGAGCGCGAGGAAAATCCGGCCCTGGGTCGGCGGGCCATCCGCCTGGGCCTCGATCGTCCGGCACTGCTGCGCATGCAGTTGCGGGCCCTGCTGGCTGCCGGGGCCGGACGCGAGCTGCGCATCATGTTCCCGATGATTGCCACGGTGGACGAGTTCCGCGCGGCACGGGATCTGGTCGACCGCGAATGTGACTGGGCCCGCCGTCGTGGCCGGTCCCTGCCCGCCCTGCTGCGTGTCGGTGCGATGATCGAGTGCCCGTCGGTGCTCTGGCATCTGGATGCCCTGCTGCCCCTTACGGATTTCGTGTCCATCGGCACCAATGACCTGCTGCAGTACATGTTCGCGGCCGACCGGACCAATCCACTGGTCTCGGATCGCTACGACCCCTTGTCACCGCCCGCTTTGCGGGCCCTGGCCGAGGTACAGAAGCGGTGCGCCGAGACGGGCACGCCGGTTTCGGTCTGTGGCGAGATGGCGGGACGGCCGCTGGAGGCCTTCGCCCTGCTGACGCTGGGCTACACCCGGCTGTCGGCCCCGGCCGGGGGGGTCGGCCCGGTCAAGCGCATGATCCTGTCCACGGATCTGGGGGCTGCGAAGCGCGCCATGGCCGTGCTTCTCGGGTCCTCGGCTGGCTCGGTCCGCGGCGAACTGGAGACTCTGGCCCGGAAGTTGAACGTCGCTCTCTGACCGGTCCCGTCCTGGGACGGACCGGCGCGTTAACGACGTTGATCGGGCGGGGCGAATGAGTTATCCACAAGACCGGTTCTGGGGGCCTCCGGGGGGAGGCAGTGACCGTCATCCGGATATGCTAACCGGCGGGTCACGGATGAGTACGGCGATCACCGGCAATGCCGGAGCGCCGATAGTGAGGTCGGGCGTCATGGCGCTGGATGCGGGGAATGTCCCCGAAGAGTTTCGTAATCATCCAGACTGGAAGGAACCCGTTCCTCCCGTGACAGCCGCCCCGACTCTGGGAGAGGCGTTTCGCGCCGCCCGCGCGGTTTCCGGAAAATCACTGGCCGAACTGTCGGCCGTGACCCGCATCCATACCCGCTATCTGACCGCGCTGGAGCAGAACGACTGGTCCGTCCTGCCGACCCGGGTCTTCTCCATCGGCTATGTGCGGTCCTATGCCGGCGTTCTCGGCCTGGACGAGCAACTGGCCGTCGAGCGCTTCAAGCGGGAAAGCCCTGATCCGTCGGTACCGCTACAGGCGCCCGTCGGGGTCGCCTTCGAGGAAGTGCGCCGCTATTCCCCGCGCGTGATCGGTGTTGCCGCCCTGATCGGCCTGGCGGTGATCGGCTGGAACGTGTTCCAGCGCGTCAATCTCATGCATCGTCCGGCACCGTCCGACATTGTCGCCGTACCCGAAAGCTGGACCCTGGGTGCCGTGCCCGGCCAGTCCTCCGGTCTCGTCAGGATCAGCGCTGCCCAGCCGGCCCCGCCGGACCAAAGCGTGCCGGCCCCCTACTATACCCCTGGCCTTGAAGCCCAGATGACGGGGATCGACCCGGCCGATACCGCGGCTCTGGCGGCAGCCTCGACCGCCTCGGCCGGACCGGTGCAGCGCGCCTTCAATCCGCGCGGTGCCGTTTACGGTGCCGCCGCCACCGCCTCGCAGATCGTCATCCAGGCCCGCCGGGCCGCCTCCATCGTCGTGCGTATGGCCGATGGACGGGTGCTGTTCGCCCGACAACTGGCCGCCGGTGAGGCCTGGCGTGCGCCTGCGGGCGTTCAGGCGGTGGTCGATGTGTCCGAACCGACGGCCTTCGACGTCTATCTGAACGGTGAGCATGGCGGGGCCCTGCTCGGCTTGCAGACTCCGTTGTCGCAACTCAGTGCCCGCGCGCAGCAACAGGCCGAGGCCCTGGCGCGCCAGGCGGCTGCCGAACTGGCGGCTCGCACGGAGGCCGCGCGTCGGTCCATGGCCGGTACCCCGGCGTCACCTGGCCAGGCGCCCGTGCCGGGCCAGGCATCAGTGACGGGTCAGATCGCCACGCCGGCACCCGTGACACCCCCTGCTGTCGCTGCACAGACCCGGACACAGGTCGCCAACTGATCCACCGGACGGTCGCGCGCGGGCTCCGGTTGCCCTATATGGCGGCATCATGAGCGCTGATCACACCCACGTCCGTCCCTGGCGACATATCGAACGCCGCAAAAGCCGCCAGATCATGGTCGGATCGGTGGCGGTCGGCGGTGACGCTCCAATCAGCGTCCAGTCGATGACCAATACGCCGACTTCTGACGCGGCGGCGACGATCGACCAGATCCGCCAGCTGGAGGAGGCCGGCGCCGACATCGTCCGCGTCTCCTGCCCTGATGAGGAATCCACCGCCGCCTTCCGCACTATCGCGCGCGAAGCCAAGGTCCCGCTCGTGGCGGACATCCATTTTCACTACAAGCGCGGCATCGAGGCGGCCCAGGCCGGTGCCGCCTGCCTGAGGATCAATCCGGGCAATATCGGCAATGCGTCGCGCGTCCGCGACGTCATCCAGGCGGCCAAGGACCATGGCTGCTCCATGCGGATCGGGGTCAATGCCGGCTCGCTCGAGAGGGAGCTGCTGGAGAAATACGGCGAGCCCTGCCCCGAGGCCATGGTCGAGAGCGCCCTGAACCACGCTCGCATCCTTCAGGACCACGACTTCCACGCGTTCAAGATCTCGGTGAAGGCGTCCGACCCCTTTCTGACCGTGGCTGCCTATCAGCAGCTGGCCGACGCCATCGACTGTCCCCTGCATCTGGGCGTCACCGAAGCGGGGCCTCTTCGCTCCGGCACCATCAAGTCGGCGATCGGCATGGGGAATATGCTCTGGGCCGGCATCGGCGATACCATCCGCGTGTCCCTGGCCGCCGATCCGGTGGAAGAGATCAAGGTCGGCTTCGACATCCTGAAATCGCTGGGCCTGCGCCACCGGGGCGTCAACATCATCGCCTGCCCGTCCTGTGCCCGTCAGGGCTTCAATGTCATCCAGACGGTCGGGATCCTTGAAGAAAAACTGGCCCATGTGACCACGCCGATGTCGCTGTCGATCATCGGCTG
>Ga0075012_10003630_pt1 | contig 14618 bp, 13 predicted proteins | sample All_14_2_FD_71474 | JGI IMG/M metagenome (GOLD analysis project Ga0075012, IMG submission 71474) | Freshwater microbial communities in response to fracking from Pennsylvania, USA - Allegheny Zone_MetaG_DW_15 | ecosystem: Environmental > Aquatic > Deep subsurface > Groundwater > Drilled... | reverse complement strand
GTTGAATTTGCGGCAAAGCAGCGTTTACGTCCAATTCTAATGACTAGCTTAGCAACCATATTTGGAGCATTACCAATTGCGCTTGCATTAGGAGCCGCATCAACAAGCCGTATACCAATGGGTATAACAATTATTGGTGGATTGTTATTCTCGTTAGTGCTCACACTATACGTTATTCCTGCTCTTTACACATATATTTCGACAAAGAAAGCCAATGTGATAAGACACGATGAGGAGTAGTATTGAGTTAATAGTTATTGGTTATTAGGAAAAAGTAATAAAGACCTATGAATTTGACTAAAATAAAATTTTTGATGATAGCAATGATGCTTACAAACATCATTGCCATTGGACAAGATACATTAACGCTTTCCGATGCTGTTAAAATTGGAATGGAGAACAATTTTTCCATTCGAATTGCACGTAACGATGTATCAATTGCCGACAACAATAACACCCTTGGTAATGCAGGTTTTCTTCCAAAGGTTGATGCTTCGGTATCGAGCAATAATTCCTTTTATAACATTAAGCAGGAGTATGCCGATGGAACAAACTACAAAAACTCTAGCTATCCCAGTTATGGCTTATCGGGTGGAGTTTTATTAAACTGGACACTTTTCGACGGTTTTGCGATGTTCGCCAACAAGCAAAAGTACTCAACCCTTGAGGAGTTAAGCAATATCAACTTTCAAATGACTGTTGAGGATGCTGCTGCATCAATAATCATTAACTACTATACGATTGCCATTGAGAATAATCTTTTGGAAAACTACCACGAGGCATTAACACTATCGCGCGATAGAATGAGAATTGCACGTGAAAAAGCCGTAATTGGAACAAGTTACCAAATTGCAGTAATGCAGGCGGAGGTTGATTATAGAGCCGACTCATCGCAGATGTTACAGCAGGTTAATAAGATTCAGAACTTGAAAATCAACCTGAATAAACTAATTGGACGCGAACCTGAAATCAACTTCAATGTAAAAAAACTGGCTCCCGAAGTTGTATCCATTGAACTCAATACAATAATTGAGAATTTAGTTAATCAGAATAAAGAAATCCAAGCGGCTAAGTTGAACTTACGACTCAAAGAAATAGCCATTCGTGAGGCACAAGCATCACGCTATCCACGAATTGGAATTTCGCCTGCTTATAGCTTCTCCCGCTCATCAACTCCAGAGGGTAGCACAGAGCTAAACCGTTCTTTTGGCCCAGCTATTGGTATTAGTGCAGGAATATCTTTATTTAATGGTTTTAACGCAACCAGAAATATCAAAAATGCACGAATATATAGGGATAATCAGGATTTAATAAATCAGTCCAAAGTCCAGAATTTAAAAGGTGAGGCCATTAAATACTACAACAATCTAGTTCTCGCAAAAAACCTTGTTGAACTTGAGCAAAAATCAGCAGAGTTGGCCAAAACAAACTCTAACGTTGCGATGGAAAAATACAGGATTGGAATTATTAGCGATATTGAACTCCGCGATGCGCAAATCAAGTATCTCGATGCCGAATACCGATACCTTAACGCCTTGATGCAGGCCAAAACTGCCGAGGTGGAACTTCAGGTTTTAATGGGAGCAGTCAATATTCCATAAAATAAAACTCCGTCAGGATTTTAAACCCTGACGGAGTTTTCAGTATTCGACTTACTTCTTAAGCACTTTCTTCAAAACAGTATCCTTATCCAATTTCTTGGTGCAGAAGAACCAATCGTGGCACTTCACAGTTTCGTCCTTGGTTTCCATACGTTCCTTGGCAACACCACACGAACCAGCAGTTGGCACAATTACATCGTCGCCTGGACGCCAATCGGCTGGTGTAGCAACCTTAAACTCATCGGCGGTTTGAAGAGCAATAACCACTCGGTAAAGTTCATCGAAATTACGTCCCAAACTTAATGGATAGTAAATAATTGTGCGGATAATTCCATTTGGGTCAATTACAAACACGGCTCTTACTGCCTTGGTGTTGCTCTCGCCAGGCATCATCATACCGTACTTTTTGGCAACATTCATTGTAATATCTTCAATCAAAGGGAATGTAACCTCTACATTCTTCATGCCTTTGTACTCAATCTTCTCCTTAATTGTGCGTAACCATGCAATATGACTGTAAAGTCCGTCAACAGAAAGACCCACCAACTTACAGTTAGCCTCGTTGAACTGCTTTTCCATCGATGCAAAAGTCATAAACTCCGATGTACACACAGGTGTAAAATCGGCAGGGTGGCTGAACAGTATTACCCAACTTCCCTTATAGTCAGCAGGGAAATTAATTTCGCCCTGAGTGGTTACAGCCTTAAACTCAGGAGCCTTGTCGCCAATACGTGGCATTGCATAAACTTGATTCTCTTCCATTTTTTGATTTTTATTTAGTTAAACAATTTGAAACATATCCATGGAGAGATGTATTAATGGAGTTTTGGAGTGCCATTATCAATTTTACTCCACCAATCCATTTCTCCAACACTCCTATTTTCCCTATGTTTATTTAGTTCCGTTTCCCATCTTTAGTCGGTTTATGTTCTTTATAGTTTCCAACTATTTGAAGATTTATCTCCTTAATGTTAAAATTCGGAATCTGTTTCTTATCAAAATAGTCCTGTAGCATTTTATCGAGTTCCTCATCGTAATAATTCTCAATATAATCGCACTGCTCGCAGTATAAATGATGATGCTTATGCATCTCAATATCGTACCGCATAAAATCCTTATCGGTTTTTACCTTTTTGATTATTCTCTTTTCGCAGAAGGTGTCGAGTATGTTGTAAACCGTTCCTAAAGCTAGGTTTGGGTGGTTTTTACGTACATACTCTTTAACGGCATCGGCTGTTGGATGGTCTTTAATGGCCATTAACGCCTCCAAAACGGCCACACGCTGTGGCGTTACCTTTAGATCGTTTTGAGTAAGAATACTTACCAGTTCTGAATAACTCATACTATTTAGGAATAATTCTTATTTAGGAAAAACAATAAGTTACATAAAAGGTTCAACTCTCTCAAGAAAAAAAATTAAATCGACGAAAAGCAATAAGAAAGTTATCTGTTAATTTCTGATAAAAACACATTTTCACTACAATACAACTTGAATATCAGTACACTACAAAAAACAAGAATTAAAAACACTTTTGAAACCTTATTTCCGTTTATCAGTTAAAGTAGATGTAGTAATGCCCAAAATACCATTCTGATCTTTCCGCCCCTTTTTGTGTAATACATTGTGATGGTGATTAAGTGAGTTGATTTATGGAGCAAGATGTATTTAATTTAAGCGATAGGAAGAAGTTACTCTATATTCTATCCTTTTTTTCGTTATTAGGGAATATTGTTGATATTGTTAGTTATAGCAATTCCATTTTTAATGTTTCAATAAATACTGTATTTATAAGCTTGGTCATTGGCGTATTAGCTCTTAATAAACTATCCTCGTTATCTACAAAAAAAACTTTCACAATCATTATATACTCATTGTTACTGAATGTAATAATGAGTTGGGCTCTTGAAACTTTCTTTATTGAATTCAATGAACTTACAGCCTTACGAACCATTATAATTACTAGCGTTTTACTTCCTATTTCAGGTTTTATTCTAGGAAAAAAACATTCTGTTTTTATTGGCGCTGTCATTGTTACATTTATTGTTGTAATTTCTTTTTTGACCGAGAACAGCTACATCCAAAGGAATATCTTTTTCTTAACCATGCTTATAGCTGGTTACACCTATGGAATTTACTATATAATCAGCATTTTTAATAAGGGTTTCGATAATGAGGAAAAACTCCTAGGAGAACTTTCCCAGAGAAATAACGATATCTCGTTTATCAATAAACTATCGCTTAAACTTGCCGACTTTTCTCCCGAGAACGATTTTATTCCTTCAACCCTAAAGGAAATTGCGCAACATACCGATGCTAAAGTGGCTGTTTTTTGCGAGTACAACGAAAATCAAAAGGCACTTGTAGTAAAAAGTATTGAGGCTGATGGGGTAATTCTTAAGTCGGCAATTAAAATTGGTGGCGAAAAAATACTTAATACTATTTCTCCAATTTCCACGGAAGCATATAAAAGAATTACAAGCAACAAAATTGAATTATTGGATTCGTTTACCGAGGTTTCTTTCGGAGCAATACCAGAATCGACGAATCAAATGATCAAAAAGTTAACTGGAATTAACAATATATACGCATTAGCGCTTATTGTATCGGGCAAACTATACGGTACTACAATGCTGGCTTTCAAAAAAAACCAAAAGCTTCCAAGCGATGAATTACTGAAATCATACTCTCACTTAGTAGCACTCACATTAAGAAGAAGTATTGCCGAAAAAGCCCTGATTATTAACGAAAATCAACTACGTTGCATTACCGATAACATCAGCGATGTGGTTTTTACCACCGATATGGATTTAAACACAAAGTATGTAAGTCCATCCATATTCAAACTCACCGGCGAAAGTCCCGAGGCCTATATCAACAAAAAAATTGAACGTAAACACCCTATCGACTCCCTCCGGCTAATTAAATCAGCCCTAACAGAGGAACTTGAAAAGGAGAAGAATCCAAATATCGATAAAAAGAGAACCCGAATTATTGAGGTTGAACTTTACAAAAAGGATGGAAGCAAAATTTATGTTTCCACCCACCTAACTTTTATCAGAGATAACCAAGGTAATGCAATAGGATTTCAAGGAATCACAAGAGACATTACTAAACGTAAATTGGCAGAAATTGCCTTGCTTGAAAGCAGAAAGAAGTTAAACACCGTTGTAGAAACCATCCCCGACCTACTATTCCATTTTAACCGAGAGGGTAAGTTTGTAAACTTCTATCAGACCAGCAAAACACACCAACTTTTTATTGAACCAAGCCAATTTGTGGGGAAATCGATATATGATGTGTTAGACAAACCCTTGGCCGATAAAATTCAGAAAGCAATTAACAAAACTCTACACAAAAACTCCTACGAATTTGAATATGAAGCATTTATCGGAGAGATGAAATATTTTCATGCCCGTTGCGCTCAGCTAAACGAGCACGAAATCATAATTATATCGAGTGATATATCTAAACTTAAAAAATCCGAGAATCAACTTAAACAAAACTCCAAGGAACTTAAGCAGCTAAATGCCGATAAGGATAGATTTATGCAGATATTAGCGCACGATTTAAGAAACCCGTTCAATGCTCTGCTTGGATTCTCCGATTTACTGCTGAGGAACTTCAAAAACTACGATGATGATTTAATCAAATACTACCTTGACATTATCAAACAAACATCAGAAAGAACATATTTAATGCTCGATGAACTGCTCCTTTGGTCGAAATCGCAGGCAGGAAAATTACCATTCGAGCCCACAAGCATAAACTTATCGAATCTAATAGCATCTATCTACTCCGAAACACAAACCAACGCACAAAGAAAAAATATAACAATCAAACTTAGCGTTCCTGAAAATTTCCAAATATTTGCCGATGGCAATATGCTTAAAACTGTTATTCGAAATCTGGTCTCAAATGCCATTAAATTCACCCGAAAAGATGGAGAAATTAAAATTATTTCTCACATAGATAATGGGAATGTAGTTATCGCTGTTGCCGATAATGGTATAGGTATAAACAAAACAGACCAAGAGAAACTTTGGAATATCAGCAATCCTCATACAACAGTAGGAACTGATAATGAAAAGGGAACAGGACTAGGACTACTGCTTTGTAAAGATTTTGTGGAAAAACACGGCGGAAAAATTTGGGTTGAAAGCGATGAAGGATTTGGAAGTAATTTCAAAATTCAGCTACCTTTATTGAATTAAATCAATAAAACTATGGAGCAAAACCGTAATAACTACCAGAATAAGGCTCACGAAACAATCGATGAGATATTTAAGGGTATCAACTCGTTGGAAGAAAAGGCTAAAACAGCCAGCAAAGATTTTTCCGATACAATGGAAGAAACTATTCAGCAAATGAAGGTTGAAGGCGAAAAGCTAAAAGTAAAACTTGATGAATTGGCAAACACCAACAGTGAATCGTGGGAGGAGATAAAGAATGGATTTGAACAAGCCGCCAACTCGCTCCGCGATGCTTTTTCGAATGCGTTTAATAAATACAAGGATAAATAATAGTTGAAATGTAGCCCCGAGTTTAAACTCGGGGCTTTTTTCATTTAATGGTATTGATTTATCACCCAAAATATAAAGGTTCTGTTTCATATCATGTTCTTAATAATTGCGATGCAAACCTTAATGATCGTTTCAATCTAGTTTTTTACTTGCATCGCTTTTAATGCTTCGCATTAAAACCCCGAGTTAAAACTCGGGGCCATACATTTCACATTCTAAATTCTACATTCATCATTATAAATTACTCTTCCTCGCTCTTTCCTCCACCAAGCGCATACCAATTTATCTTTCTGGATAGGTACATCACAGTGGCCAGAATTATAAATAATCCAACGCTACCCATGAGCAAAGCATAATCTTGTAGTTGGAGAAGTATATAAAGGAATCCATAAAGCAACACCAAAATACCTGCAAGAATTACGGTTAGTCTATTATTCTTGAAAATACTGTGAGCATAGGTGGTTATCATAACCAAAATGCCTAAACTGGCAACTATGTAGGCCAAACCAAAACTCATCTGCTCCGAAAGCGATAGTAACAGTAGGTAGAATAGAACTAGGCCAAAACCTACAAGAACGTACTGAATTGGATGAACCCTCAACTTTCGCATCACCTCAACAAAGAAGAATACGGTAAAGGTTAATGCAATAAATAGAATTGCATACTTCATGGAGCGCTCTGTAATTTGGTAGGTTTCCACTGGTAGTAGTAATGCAACTCCAAAAGCCGATTCGTCCAAATCAAGGTCGCTATCAATCCATTTTTGAGGATAGTTCCTGTTCAACTCCAAAACCTTCCACGATGCATTAAAGTTACTTTCCGTTATAGTCCTGTCGAATGGTAAAAAGGCCCCTTCAAAACTTGGATTGCCCCATGGCGATTCAATATGCACGTTGGTCTCTCGTCCTACTGGAACAAAACTTACGCTACGCGAACCATTCAACGCAATATTGAAAGAAAAGCGGTACTCTCCTACCTCAGTATTTTGCTGTAATGGATTATTAACTGTAACACCCGATTTTACAATATGGCTAATTTTAACACCAGGTTCACATGCCATATCCTTATCGTTCCACTTAAAGTTAATGGCCTCCTTAATTCCTCGTAAATCGGAAATTCCAATTGTTAGAAATGCTCCATTCCAATCAATTTGAATACTCTCAGTGGTTTCAATTTTAGGTGATTTAAAAAAACCCTCAACCTTTAGGTTTGAACTGTAAACAGCCACATCAAAAATACCCCGGTTACGGATTTCGGGAGTTAAACTGCCATCAACCTTAAGCTCCTCGGGTAGAAAGTAAGCCAAATGCCCAATTTCAATGGTTTTCTTAGTCTCCTTATCGTACTCAAAGGTTTTGTAAGGAACCACCAAAATGGGCCCAGTTAAGCGCTGCTCGTAACCCCACTTGGAGCTAATCTCGTTGGTGGCCTCCTTTTGTCGCGCCCTACGCTCCATAACCAACTCCTGAATCATAGCCATAGGAATTAGCAGAATTAAGGTTAAAAAGCCAATGGCTGCAACCTTTATCATCACTGCGTTTTTCTCAAAAAATGTTTGTGTTTTCTCTGTCATAGTGGTAAAATTATAAAATTAATATTAAAAGTACTTTGCATTTCAAAGTTTATAGATAAAAAAATTTAACGTCCAGTATTTATTAACTTTTCCAAGGCAGCGAGATGCTCCTCAAAAGCTTTTCGACCCTCAATAGTTGCCCTATAGGTGGTATTGGGCTTCTTATCGAGGAATTGTTTCTTCACCTCAACATACTTCTCTGCTTCAAGAGCCTTCATATGGCTAGCCAAGTTGCCATCGGTAACGTTAAGGGTCTCCTTCATTGTGTTGAAGTCAACCCAATCGTTCACCATCAGCACCGACATAATGCCAAGCCTAATGCGGTTCTCGAAATGCTTACTTAGATTTATCAGTAGCTCTTTCATACTTTATGTACATAGCTAATCCGTAAACAATGTGCAAAACCCCAAAACCAACAGCCCAGAATATAAGGCCGTACCCAACAAAAATCATAGCAATTAGCCCAAGAATTATCTCGCTGATGCCCAAATAACGAATATCGGTTAGAGTGAATTTACTGGCATTAATCAAAGCCAATCCGTAAAAAAGTAAGGTTGAAGGAGCTATAAGATATACAAGGTGATGGTAAAGAAGTATTAGGCAGAATACCCCACCTGCAATCAACGGAATAAAAAGGTTGATTAGCATCCGTTTTACAGTGGCATCCCAAATAGGTAAGCCTTTCCTTCGGGCATTGCGGGTTGTAAAGAATGTAGCAAAGAATAGAGCTAAAACCAGCACTAAAAAAGCTACAACAAAACTAAACACAATAAAATTGGTTAATGCATTACCCGACATTAACTCCTCGGGTAAAAATACGCCTCCGTTCTGGTAACGACTAAAAAAGAACTCCTTATGGAAGATATAAACTGCCAATGCGCCCATAAGCGCAACTATACCGGCAAATACCCCCGATAATCCGCTTAACGAAATAAACCGTGTAGAGCGTTCCATTATGGAGCGGATTTCCTGTAAGTTTTTTAAATGCTCATTCTGAGTGTCCATAGAAAGACATTTTTAAAGTTCTTTGTGGTACAAAGTTAATGTATAAAAATTTAAATCCAAATGTTTTAACAGAATTTTTGATTGCAGAGACAAGTTACAAGTGACGGGTGACAATTTACAAATAAAACTATCTTCACTGTGGCCTAACTTTCCTTCTCAAAATACAGTTTATAGAAGTTCAGATTTTTATCCTTATCGTACCCCTTCTCTACCCTCTCCTGTTTTCCGTGAATGTAGATATGAAAGTATTTATCGAGCTTTATAACGCTTTTGAAGAACTTATTGGCCTGTTTTGTTGCGTCAACTGAAATAGTGAATTCATCGGGAATATTGTACCCTAACTCGGCCTCGTAACTTTTCTTGTACTCACGGAATGCTTCCACAACCTCAGGCTCAGCAATTACTTTAGCCTCAAAATCATCCTGAGTGAAAGTTTCGTTCGATTTAAAGAAATCGCGGGTTTTGGTAAGCATTTCGGCTTGCTCCAATTTGGCAAAGTTATTCTCAGGGCGAATCACATCCTCCACAAAGCCTTTGCAAAGATTGATTGCCGTTTTGGTTTGGTAGAAATCATCGTTACGCATCTTCACACGGAGGAAATCGTCAATCCAGTACTTAGCCTCGTCGCGATTGGTATTATCAATGATGCTAAGCTTATACCCAAACTCTTTTTCCGTATTGAAAATAATGCAACCCTTGTCTAATCTCTTAGGATTGGTTCCAAACTCGCACGATACAGTTAATTTGCTGCTATTCCTATTTATTTTGATGAACTTATCCTTGGTCTCAGACTTAAAAATCCCAATGGCATCGGCCATTTCGCCGTCCACAACGCAATCTATCAGGCTAACCACGTATAGTTCACCATCCTTAATGTTTGGATGCGTTGATACGTGTTTCAAATGCTTGGCAATCTCTCTCGATACCTCCACAAAATCTTTATTTCCCTCAAAGAATGAAGAACAGTAGGAAAAAAGTTCGTTCAACTCCAAATTGCTATCGTGTGTAAACGAGTAAAATCCACTGGTTTTGAAATTACTTATAAAGTAATCGCGGAGCAGATTGCTAAGTAACTCGTTCGAAGTGTCGAGTGGTTCGTTGGATAGAGTTAAATCATCGCTATCGAATGTACCAACGTAGTGCACTATGGTTTGGTCGAGTTGAGTATTTGCAAAATCGAGCATAATCAGAAATTTTCTCAAAATTATAAAAATTGTTGATAGTTTGTTGCTTGGAGATTTAGTGATTGGGTATTGGGTAACAACAGCGGCTTAAATTTAATAATCGTATATTTGGAGTCTTATAAACAGTTGAAAAATGAAGTATATTTTTTTAATAGCGGCATTCGATGCGATATTTTTTGCTGTATTACTTTTACAAAAAAAGCCTAAAGCACTACATGATAAAATTTTGTTTTATTGGCTAATTTATTTAGGGTTATTTACAGCGTTTTACGCTTTTACATTCCATGAGATTTTCTTTCAAATTCAGCATATTTCGAGTTTCATTATTTCGTTGTTTTTGCTTCATGGACCTTTTTTATATCTCTACGTCGAATCATTGACATCTTGTAAAAAAAGACTCACAAAAAGCGATTTAATTCACTTTATACCATTTATTTCATTTTTCCTTTACCTGTCAATTTCGTTATGGTTTCCTGAATACTCATTAAGAATAAGATTGGACCATGTAACAATAGATGTAAAACCACCTTTTGAATTCGTCATATTCCTTTTAATTACCGCATTTTCAGGACCAGTCTATTTTATTGCATCGTTCTTAAAGTTTAAAAATATCAACATAAGTATTCTGAATAACTTCTCAACAACCGAAGAGATAAACCTCGATTGGTTAAAGACACTCGTTTATATTTTTGGAATTATTTGGTCGGCTTTAATTGTAATTGCAGTCATTCACCATATTTTTCATTACGCTTCAATGGCTTTTTGTACCGATGGACTATTCCTATCGCTTTCGGCATTCATAATACTTGTAGGATATTTTGGACTAAGACAGAAAGAAATCTTCACTCGATTCGCAAAAGAAGACCACGTTCTTTTAGTTGACCAAAAGGCAAAATACCAAAGTATGAATTTGAGTGAAATTGAGTTTTCTGACTTTATTGGAAGAATAAACCACACAATGGAACACGAAAAGCCATTTCTAAATCCTGATATTACGCTTCCTGAACTTGCATCATTGGTTGACATTCCATCCTATCAACTCTCAAGAGTAATCAATGAAAAATTTGGATGCAACTTCTTCGATTTTATAAATGGCTACAGGGTTAACGAAGTAAAACGCAAATTAAACGACCCTGCTTTCAGTAATTTATCGTTGCTAGGAATCGCTTACGATTCTGGTTTTAACTCAAAATCTGCATTCAATAGAATTTTCAAGAAAATGACAGGGCTTACTCCTAGCGAGTATAAAAAATCAAGCCAAAGCTCTTAGAAGTCTCCTCTTATAAAAAAGGTCTAATTCACGAGTAAAAAGAAGTGCCATCTTATAAACTAGGTCGCACAAGCGCTTAATTGACTCTACTTTTGTTCCAAATCGTTTCATTAATAACTTAAAATTAGAAATCATGGAAACAAAAGAAAAGAATTCATTGACGAACAACGAAAGTGAAAACAAAGTTCAACGTAAACAGTTTGTACCGAGCCTTTTTATTGGCTTAATTATTAGTTTGATGTTTGTACTCCCACTTACATCGCTTGCACATTGCGACTCGTACGATGGCCCTGTTATTAAAGATGCCTATAAGGCATTGGAAACAAACAATGTAAGCCTTGTATTTAAATGGATTTCAAAAGAACAAGAGCCAGAAATCATTTCTCTGTTCAACAAAACATATAAACTTAAAGGTGGGGATAAAGAAATTTATCAAATTGTAGAGAAGCATTTTTTAGAAACACTGGTGCGATTACACCGAGAAACTGAGGGCGCGCCATACACTGGCTTAAAACCAGCAGGAACAACAAAAAAAATAGTTGTTTTAAGCGATAAGGCAATTGATAGTAAGAGCGCTGATGATTTGGTAGGAAAACTAAATGGCCATATCGAGAAAGTTGTAAGAGAAAAGTTTAATAAAGTTTCTGCCCTATACAACGAAAAGGATAGTTCTCCAGAAAAAGGCCGTGAATATGTTAAAGCCTATGTGGACTACACCCACACCCTCGAGGCAATTCATGATATTCTAGAACAAGGTGGAGGACATGCGGAACATAAACACTAACAATTAAGATATCATTTAACAAAACCAACCTTTATCTGAAATTCAGATAAAGGTTGGTTTATTGCAGTAGATTAAATCAGCCTCAAAGTTGGAAATTAATCTCAGGATTAGTGCGTTTGCCCCGTTGAGGGTCGATATAATCTCTATCTCAAATAATAGTCCATGTAATAAACAATTAGTTTTTAATTAATCTATTCATGTTCCATACTAATACTCTTATTGTTGCGATGCAAAGATTAAATCTCATTTCAAACAAACGGTATTACTTGCATCGCTTTTAAATGCTTTGCATTTATACCCCGAGTTGAAACTCGGGGCTATTGCTTGTGCCCCGTTGGGGCTTTTTATTTTTCATTCTGAATTCTTCATTCTACATTTTACTTTCCTCCTCTCCAACTTAGAATCACTTAAAATTATCTAATCATTACACTATTATTCAACATATTACACCACATTACAACATAGTGCCAATCATTTTTTATTTCAGAATCATATAAATTTTTACTTTTGCTTGTTAATGCAATAACATCAACGTTTAGTTTATTTAGACGGCTGATGTTACGGTAATTTAAAGGAAAATGGGAAAATTATTCGATAAACTCAATAGCGATGTTCGGTTTGTTGAGGGGATTAGTGGCTGTATTAACTGTGGTACTTGTACAGCAATTTGTCCTGCTGCAGAGGTTTACAACTACGAGCCACGCAATATTGCAAACCTTGTTCAAACACGCGACGATTCTGTAATTGAGGAGTTGCTAAAAAGCGATACCATATGGTACTGCGGCGAGTGTATGAGCTGCAAAACTCGTTGTCCACGTAATAATGCCCCGGGTTTGATTATTCAAGCACTTCGCAAACTTTCAATAGAAACAGGTCTATTTGTTGAATCTGAAAAAGGACGTCAGCAACTAAACTTAAAGCGAATGATCGGCAATACAATCCTCGAAAGTGGCTACTGTGTTCATTTCGATCACTTATTGTTGGATGTTTTCCCTGAGCAAGGTCCCATTTGGCAATGGGTTAGAGATAACCGCGATACTGTTCTTAAAAAGGTGGGTGCCAACTACAACTCCAATGGCCCCGGAGCAATGCGTGTGGTTTCAAAAGAAAATCTCGACGAACTCTATAAAATATTTGAAGTAACTGGTGGAATTGATTTCTTCGATAAAATTGAGAAATTCTCGGCTGCAAAAGCCAAAGAGCTTAATAAAGAGATTGGCGACAGTACCAATAAAAGTTCCGAGTATTTCAGCGAGGCATATACTGTCAATAGTATCAATAAACATAAACGCTAAATCATATCCCAATGATTAAGGATGGTAAAAAGAAAATTTGGGACGATTACCAAAAGGAAATTGCCGACGATAAATTCTACTATGTTCGTAGTTGCATCCGTCAAACATTATGGCCTGGAAGTGAGAATACTTACCTCAGAGTTATCCGTGATGTTTTGGGAAAAGAAATTTACGAAAGCGAAAATCACACAACCTGCACAGGTATTGGATATCACTCCGAGGTTGTTCCCTTTGAAACAATTCAAACAGTTGTAGCCAGAAATTTTTCCTTAATGAAAGAAGCTGGCTATGAAAACTATAACCCTTCATGTGTTACATCGTTTGGAATATACACCGAGATACTTGAAACTTGGCACCATTTTCCTGATGAGAAAAAGAAAGTAATAAGTTTTCTGAAACAGGCTACAAATAGAGAATTTGTTGAACCTAAAAATCTTGCACATACCAGCGATGTTATTTTTAAGTTCAGGGATGAGATTGCTGCCAAAGCAAAGTATAAGTTGATTAATAAGGAAACTGGTAAACCTCTAAAAGTTGTTGACCATATTGGTTGCCACTATGCCAAAATGTTCCCCAACAAAGGGGTTGGCGGAGCTGAGTACCCTCAGGTTTTGGCTGGCTTAGTTGAGGCTTTTGGCGGTGAAGTTATTGACTATCCTGAGCGCCGCCACTGCTGTGGATTTGGATTTAGGCAATACTTGGTAAAAGCAAACCGTGGCTACTCAATTTCGGCATCGAAAAAGAAGTTTGAATCCATGGAACCATTCAAGCCTGATTTTATTATCACCAATTGCCCTGGTTGTAACTACTTCATGGACAGGTGGCAATACGCCTTGTCCGAAATGGAGCATAAAACTTACGACGAGGATGGCTACGGAATCCCAGTATTAACCTACGAGGAAGTTGCAGGCTTGGTATCGGGTTTCGACCCTTGGGAAATGGGAATGCAAATGCATCAAGTGGACGTTGAACCTTTACTTAAGAAGATTGGAGTTGAATACGATCCTTCACAAAAATTTAAGGGAGCAAATGGAGAGGACTTACCACTACCAGAAAAACCAAATCATATCAATTTTTCAGTTTGATAATTTGAGAATGAACCAATTTGAAGAATAACCAAACACTAAACACAAATATATGGGTAAGGAAGTAGCAATTATTGGAGGCGGTGTAGCAGGTCTTGAGGCCGCTAATCAACTGGCAACTCTGGGTTACAACGTTATCATTTTTGAGAAAAAGGGACAGCCCGGCGGCAATGCAGCCAAATGGGACAGACTTTTTCCAAATCGCAGGCATACCAGCGAGGTTGTTAATAGTCTAAAATCGCGCTTAAATGGGAATCCTTCCATAATGCTATCTACAGCCATATCGTCGGTTACAAAATC
>Ga0075012_10003629_pt1 | contig 14620 bp, 13 predicted proteins | sample All_14_2_FD_71474 | JGI IMG/M metagenome (GOLD analysis project Ga0075012, IMG submission 71474) | Freshwater microbial communities in response to fracking from Pennsylvania, USA - Allegheny Zone_MetaG_DW_15 | ecosystem: Environmental > Aquatic > Deep subsurface > Groundwater > Drilled... | reverse complement strand
TCCGTGGTGGCAGCGGGCTGCGCACAGGCAACCAGGGCAAACACTGTGAACAGGCAAAGTGCGAGTGCAATCAGTTTCCTCATGATTTTGATTCCCTTCCTTATTTTGATTTATATGAACGCCTTTCGGCGGCCATACCATACATTGCGTCACAAGAGCTTACATTATTACCGTTTTCATAAAATCGGAGAACAAAATTCCAAGCCCCGCGATCCGGTGCGATTCTTTCATGCGATTTCCGATGTCTTCAGGTGCCAAGGTCGTTCCGGTCAGTTCAAAAGTGACGTTGCGATTCGGATGGATCCGGCTTAGCAGCTCTTTGCGGTCGGCTTCATGGCCTTCATCACGTTCTTCTGCGTGCGGATATTCGGAATGGTCACGACGACAATCAGGATTGCGCCGATGATCATCAGGATTGTCTGGGAATTGACATTGATCAGGCCAAGACCGTATTTCAAGAGCCCGATGGTGAAGATCGAAATTACGGTTCCGGGGAAGTTCCCTTTGCCGCCCGCGGTAGATATGCCGCCGAGTACGACCATGGAGATGGCCTCCAGCTCATATCCCGTCGCGATATCAAAGCGGACGGTACCCATCCAGCTTGCGTAATAAATTGCCGATATGCCGCAGACAAAGCCCACGAGCGTGAAGCAAATCAGGCGGATGGTCTGCACCGGAATGCCGGAATAATGCGCCACTACACGGCTGTTGCCGATTGCATAGAGATATCGGCCAAAGGTGGTTCTGTGCAGCACAAACCCAAACACAACTGCCAGAATGCAGAAGATGATAAAGATATATGGAATTCCGGCGATTCGCGCGTAATACAGGTTATAAAACCAAGTGACATTCTGAAGGCCGCCTGTGCTCTGCGAGCCGAGGATCATCTCCGCGATGCCACGGTAGAGCGTCATGGTGCCAAGGGTAACAATCATCGCGGCGAGTTCGGTAAACCTTGTCAGGATAATCCCGTTGATCAGCCCGCAGAGTGTGCCGCACAGGATCGCGATGACGACCGCAACCCCCATCGGCAAACCTGCATTATAGGAAACACCGAGCAGTGTCGCGCTCAGAGCGACTGTGGAACCGACAGAGAGATCGATATCGCCCAGTACGAGGATGTATGCCATCGGAAACGCAATGAATCCTTTGACCAGAAACGTGCTAATTGCTGTAAATAGATTGGAGGCGTTCAGATAATTTTTGGAGATGCTCGCGTTCATAATGTTTACGACGATAAACAGGATGATCAGCAGTGTCTCCCAGCGCAAAAAGAGGGATTTAAGCGATTTCTCTTTTTCGATGACGATGTTACGTTTCACTTGGGTAGTCATACTCAAATCTCCCTCTCTTTCAAGGCATTCTTCCGCATCATCCGCTGCGTGAGTACGTTAATAATGATCGCGGTCAGTATGATCAGCCCTTTGATCGCAGTCTGCCAGAATTGTGAGACCCCGATGAGCGGGAGCGCTTTGCCGATCACGGCCATAGTTAGAGCACCAAGGAGCACACCCACAACGCTTCCCTGCCCGCCGTTGAGGCTCACGCCGCCAATGACACAGGCTGCGATAACATCCATCTCCATGCCCATGCCCATATCGCTCTGCGCGCTGGCATAGAGCGCGGTATACATGGCGCCTGTTAACCCGGCGAATGCACCTGCGATGCTGTAGACCGCAAACTTGATCGCGCTGATGTTGATACCGCTGACGGAGGCTGCCTCCGGATTCGATCCGACGGCGTAGATCCTGCGGCCGAACCGCGTCCATTTCATGATGACGAAAAACACCGCGTAGCAGACGATCGTGATGAACACGAGGTTGTTGACAAGCCCGAAGGAAAGCGTATTCGTCTGCGCAAACTGCTTGAATGCACTCTGGAACTGATAGGCGGATACCCAGCGGCTGCCGGATACGATATAGGTCGCACCGCGAAAAATATTGGTTAACCCAAGCGTTGCGATGATGGGAAGCACCTTTCCCTTAGTGATGACGAGGCCGACCACCATGCCACAAAGAAGTCCGATGCCGACGCTGACGAGGAACATTACAAGCGTGGAGGAATATACGCCGTCACGCATCATCAGCGATGCACACATGCCCGAGAAGGCAAGCGACGAGGCAACCGAGATATCGATACCACCGATGAGCAGCACGCTCATCATGCCAAGGGAGAGTGTGATCGTCGTGGAGTAGTTCTTGAGCATGTCGTTGATGGTCTTCGAGGTTAAGAATGTATTGTTTCGAAGCTGCACCGCGATGCAAAGGATTGCGAGCACCAGGAACAGGCTCAACTCACGAGAACTCCTCAGTTTTTTGAATAGGCTCTTCATCTGGGTTTGCATGTTCACTCTCCTTGTGCATGGGCTGCGTGATGGCTGTGTTTCGCCATCGCCAGCTCGAGGATAACTTCCTGAGAAGCGACTCCTCTGCCCAGTTCACCGGTCACTCTACCGTCGCACATGACATAGACGCGGTCGCTCATTCCAAGAATCTCCGGCATTTCCGAAGAAATCATGATGATAGCAAGACCCTGTTTGGCCAGTTCACCCATGATTTCGTAGATTGCGGCTTTCGCGCCGACGTCGACACCCTTGGTCGGCTCATCCATGATCAACAGCTTTAGATCACTGCCCAGCGCCTTTGCAACGACGACCTTCTGCTGGTTGCCGCCGGAAAGCGAACTGGCCTTATCAAAAATTGTAACCGCTTTGACGTCAACGCTCTCCGCAAGCTGTTTTGCGGCTACGTTTTCCACTTTCTCATTGGTGACATGGCGCTTTGCGTATTTCCGGAGTTCCGGAAGCGTAATATTCGCGCCGATTCCCCAGTCTAAAATCAGTCCGCATTCCTGCCGGTCTTCGGTGAGAAGGCCTATGCCGCGGCGCATCGCGTCCTGCGGCTTGCGGATATGAATCTCTTCTCCTTCAAAGAAAATTTTGCCGGAATCATACCGCTCGATGCCGAAGAGCGTCTGCATCACTTCCGTGCGCCCCGCGCCGACAAGCCCCGTAAACCCGACGATCTCGCCGGCACGGACGGAGAACGAAACATCACGGAAATATCCCGCGCGGCTGAGATGCTCCACGCGCAGCACTTCTTCGCCGATCTCGACATCCGGCTTGGGGAACAGCTCCTTGATTTCGCGGCCGACCATCGCCTTGATGAGCTCCGGCGGAGTGATCTCCGCAACTTGATAGGTGCCAATATAGTTCGAATCGCGAAATACGGTCACCCGCGTTGCCAGGCGGTACATATCCTCGAGCCGATGCGAGATGAAGATGATCGATTTGCCTTCGTCGCGCAGTTTTTCGCTGATGCGGTACAGCTCCTCGGATTCGCCGCGCGTCAGCGCCGCAGTGGGCTCGTCCATGATGATAATGCGCGCGTCCATCGAAAGCGCCTTTGCGATCTCGACCATCTGCTGCTGGGCAACCGAGAGCGAGCTCATCAGCGCCGCGGAGGAAAACTCCGCATTCAGCCGACTTAAGAGCGCATCCGCGCGCTTGTGCATCTCTTTCCACTGGATCATGCCGCCTTTGACGGATTCATGGCCCATGAAGATGTTTTCCGCAACGCTCAGGTGCGGGTAGCTGGTCACGTGCTGATAGATTGCGGCGATTCCCGCGCGCTGCGCATCCAGCGGGGTTTTGAATTCCACCTTCTTGCCGTCGAGGAACATCGTTCCGTCTTCGGCATGGTGCACGCCTGTGATGACTTTGATAAACGTAGACTTGCCCGCGCCGTTTTCGCCCATGAGCGCGTGAATTTCGCCTGCTTTCAGCTGAAAATTCACGCCGTCGAGCGCTTTTACGCCGGGGAAAATCTTCTTGATGTTGCAAAGTTCGAGAATGTATTCCGACATTTCATGTCCTCCGAGATCCGTGGGAAATTGTTGCGCGTTTCGCGCTTTTCTCAACCGTGAAAGAACACCTGGCGGAGCTTCTGTGCTTCTCCGGTCTTGGGGTCGGTCGCCATAAACATGACGTCCTTCATGTAAACATTCCAGCGGGCGACTACTTCGCTCTCGCGCTGTACTTTTGCCGCGTACTCCACGCTGTCACACTCATAGTAACCGAAGAGCTCTTCGCCGGTCGTCCAGATGGTGTAGTTGCGGATACCCGCTTCGTTCAGTACCCGTGTCATCTCCGGCCAGATCTCATCATGCCGTTTGATATATTCGTCCAGCATGCCGGGAAGGATATATGCTTTCCACGTGAAACGTTCCATTGTCTTCGTCCTACTTGTATTAGATTGCAGAATATTGGTATGATGATGTAGATGAATTTGAAGATGTCTGATTGTGTTAAGAAACTTGTACTTCTCTGGATTTACATAATAAATGATTTTATAATACTAGAATATCCGTTATCAAGAAGGTTGTCACTTTCCAGAGTTGGCGTAAGATTACGGAATCTTGACAAGGAGAACACCATGACTCAGGTTTCATTAAGTTATCAACTCGATCTGGATGACCACTCCATTTGGATCACCGCAACCCCCAGCCAAACCGCCAAGAGCTCCATACTGTATGTCCAGGAACTTGGCGATTTCATCGCGGGTCGCAACTACTATACGCGCCGCGCAAACCTGCCGTCCTATCTCATCAAATACTGCATCTCCGGAGAAGGAATTCTGGAGTATGAAGGCACCGTCTACACGGTCAAACCCGGTCAATTATTCTGGATTGACTGCGAGAAACCGCAATATTACCGAACCTCTCCCGAAAAAGGCGACTGGCGCATCCTCTGGGTACATTTCTACGGTCAGACCGCGAAAGCATACTATGAACTCTTTCTTGCGCAGAACGGCGGCAACTCGCTGATGAACATCGATGCAGATGTTGCGGTGCGCAGTACGCTGGAGAGTTTGATCGGGCTCTATAAAAACGGAGACAACAACCTGCTGGACGATATTCAGGCTTCCGGCCTACTGACGCTCTTGATGACGCGATGCATCAGCGCGGCCTCCCACCAGAAGGAGACAAGCCGACTACCGGAGTACATCATCGATGTGCGCTCCTATATCAACGCGCACTTCACCGAGCAGATCACGCTAGATGTGCTGAGCAAGAAGCTCTCTATCAATAAATTCTACATCCAGAAGCTCTTCAAGCGCTATATGGGACTTTCACCCAACGAATATCTGATCCAAACGCGGTTGACGCGCGCAAAACAGCTGCTGCGCACCACCAAGCTCTCGATCAGTCAGGTCTCCATGGATGTCGGCATCTCAAACATCGGACATTTCATCAGCCTGTTTAAGCAGCATGAAGGCATCACGCCCGGCGCCTATCGCCAGCGTTGGTATCAGGGCAGCGAACCCGCTCCCTACGAAACAATGGACTAAACGAAAGTAGGATTTCCGCAGGGATGGCGCAGAAGACGTCATTCCTGCTTTTTTACTTCAACAGCATCCCGAGCAGATACTTCTCCGCTTCAGGGCACCAGAGTCCGTTGCAGGCGTTGACGATCTCGTCCAGACGCGCAAACATCGGGTCGGTTTTGCCCTTTTCGGCAAAGTCCGCGATTGCGGTCAGCGGAAGATCGATCTGCGTGTAGATCAGTTTCTTACCGCCGGGGATCTTCGGCAGGTTTGCCGTGGTCTCGATGACGCAGTTGAGGCCGCCGATGTGCGTGATCATCGCGGCGGGGTTCAGACGTCCATCGTTCATCATCGCGATCGCCTCGCGCATGTCATCCGTGTTGCCGTGGCTGGTCGCGGCGACGTGCGTGCGGTTGTAGTGCACATTGTAGAAGTTCATCGGCGCGGTGAAGGCGGGATCACCGGGACCCGCGAAGAAATTCAGGCAGCCGTCGACCGCGAGGATGCCGTCACTCTGCTCGACCACCTGCTTGACAGGCGCAAAGCAGATCACGTCGTCGTAGCCGTCGCCACCGGAGAGCGCGCGCAGGGTTTCAATCGGGTTTTCAAGCTTACCGGTGTTGATGTAGTGCAGGTCGATGCCGCACGATTTCGCGTGCTCGACGGTGTAGATCGAGGCGGCGCGCGCCAGTCTCGCGTCGTCGATGTCGGTGACGACCAGCAGGCTGGGTTTACGGTCGCAATGCAGCGCGTAGTCGATGGTGCCGAGTCCCATCGGACCAACACCCGCGAGCAGCGCCATCTTGCCGCCCTCGACGATGCCCATGTCGTGTACGTATTCGCCGTCGCGGGTATGGTACATCGCGTGGAACGTGCCGATGATGCAGCTCATGGGTTCGGCGAGAGAGCCGTAGAAGAAGACATCGCTTTTGTAAGGCAAGAGGCAGTCCATGTGCAGCGTTTCCCAGGGGATATTGACATAGGTCGCGTCGCCGCCGCATTCGCGGAAGGAGTAGCCCGGCGCGGTCAGCGCACCCTGATAGGAATGTGCAGGCTGGATGACAAAGCCGTCGCCCACTTTGAATTTGTGCGCCCAGTTTTTGCCGACTTCATCGACGATGCCGCAGAATTCGTGCCCGATGATCGTCGGGTTTGTCGCGACGTCGTCCGGCACACGCTTGTGCGCCGCTCCCTGCATATAGACCTTATAGGACGACATGCAGAGGCTATCCGAAATCACCTTGCAGCGAACGCCGTCGTCGCCGACCGGGCTTAACTCAAACTCTTCCAGCCGCAGATCCTGCGCACCGTAGATGCGAACCGCTCTTGTCTTCATCTTCTTTACTCTCTTTCTCCGTTCTCGTGACGGATCAGTCTCCATGTGCTCTCGATTAAGTTGCTGAATTGTTCTTCCCGCATCTTTTCGATGATAAAACTCTGCCGCGGGGAGTTGATGTCCTCGCCCGTGATCTGCTGCATGCCGTATCTATCGCAGAGGCTACGCAGCCGCTCAATCTGGGTTTGCGAGTTTCGCGTGGGCATATACGTCACCGCGCGGATACCCGCCCGGTCGATTACCTCAAACAGCTCGTCAAGATAGTCGTCCTCAAACTTCTGTGCCTTCTTGTCGCCGGTCACGCTGCTGGTCACGTCGCCTAAGTAGGCGTAGGCGAGGATGCACCCGACTTCGCTCGCAAACCGCACGATTTCGCTCAACGTCGGGCACTCGTCTGTCGCGGGGATAAATACCTTCGGGATGCAGTCCTTCTTGAGCGTACCCACCAAATCATATTCGGCAAGCATCGTTTCCAGCTCGCTTGCGTTCTCCGGCAGCTCCGCCTTGCCGAGCGAGATCAGCTGCCGCGCAAGCGCGAGCATGAGATGCCGCTCGGTGACGCTTCCGCCGTGCGCTGCCTGCGAAAGCGGCAGCACGTCGCGGTCGAAGTCAATCTTCACGCCGTCTGTGGCGTAGAGTTCGTTGATCCGTTCGACCATTTTGCGGTTGCGCAGGTTGCGCTTCTCGCGAACGGGTGCGAAATACGCCTGCACTTGTTCGATGTTCTCGTGCGGCACGGCGTGCAGCACCATGTAGCTGTTGCCGATCTGATCGGGGTTGTTGGTGCGCCTGTCCACAAGCGGCGTTTCCGTGAACGAGATCCGCGTCTCGATGCCGATGGTCGTCGGAATGCCGACGATCTTCCCCGCCTCGATGAACTCCCGTGCTCCGCCGATGCTGTCGTGATCCACGATGCCGCAGGTGGCGAGGCCTTCCGCGCGTGCCGCGTAGACCGCGGCAGATGGCGAATAGGGAGAGAACGAATAGTTCGTGTGAACGTGATTGTTGACCATGCGCGGGTCAACGGGCGGGAAGTTCGCGCGCGCTGCCGCGCGCGCAAGCGCTGCAAGCCGCTGCTCCTCCGTTCCTTCATTCAACGATTTCAATAAAGAGAGGTCGATCATCTGAGCATCACCTGTCCGCCGGTCACGGGAATCGCCTGACCCGTTTCGTAGGTCTGCTCCACCGCGTAGAAGATCGCCTTCGCGACGTCCGACGGCAAACACCCGCGCTTGATGAGGGACTTACCCAAATAGAACTGTTTTACGTCTTCAATCGTCTTCGCGCCCGGCACCTTGCCCGTGCGAAGATACTGCACAAATAGTCCGCGCTCGGGATCGCTCCAGAGCGGGCCGTCGTAGTAGTTGCCGGGGCAGATCGCGTTGACCTTGATGTTATAGGGCGCGAGCTCGAGAGCAAAGCTTTCAACCAATCCGATGCCGCCGAACTTTCCGCCCGCGTAGGCGAAGTTCTTGTTGCTGCCCTCGAGGCCGGATTTGCTGTTGATCTCGATGATATCGCCCATCCAGCTATTGTCCGCTGTAAACTGTGCACGCATGATCCGCTGGGCGTATTTCACGCAGGTGAAGAACGCGGTGTAGTTGATACTCGTGACGAACTCAAAATCCTTCTTCTCCATCTCGTCGAGAGAACCTGCCTTGAGCACACCCGCGTTACTGACAAACAAGTCGAGTCCGCCGAATGTTTCCACGCAGGTTGCGATCAAACCCGCAACACTCTCCTCGCTGGAGACGTCCGTCTTCACCGCAACCGCTCTTTCGCCCAGCGCGCTTGCGACCTCCTGCGCCAGCGGCTCGTTCAGATCGGCAATCACGACACATGCGCCCTCGCGGTAGAGTTCCTCCGCGATGCCTTTGCCGAAGCCCTGCGCGCTGCCCGTGACCACCGCGATCTTCCCGCCGAGCCGTCCCGCGATTTTCTTTCGATTGTGTATCTGTTCGGAAGCGATTTGCTCCCATTTCGTCATGTCGATCATGGTTACTTCTCCATATAGTTCAGTAGCCTTGCATACGCATCTTCCCAGGCCTTCGTGTGGTTCGGCTCATAAACACAAGGTTCCACCGAACAGCGGACGACATATCTCGCTTCTGCGATGTCCTGGATTTCACCGAGTGCCATCGCCTGCATCAGCGCGTTTCCCATGGCGGAGCCTTCGACAGGTCCGGCGATGACGCGACGATCGAGCACATCCGCCGTCATTTGGCAAAGCAGTGTGTTGCCGATGCCACCGCCTGTGATATTGAGCGTATCAATCCGCTCACCCTTCATTTTCTCCAGCCACTCCAGCGCCCAGCGATACTTCAGCGCTAGGCTTTCATAGACACATCGCGCAAATTCGCCCGGTGTTTCCGGCGGTGTCTGCCCTGTACGTTCGCAATAGCGCACGATCTTACCGCACATATTCCCCGCGGAGAAAAACGGCGCGTCGTCCGGGTCGATGATTGCGGCAAACGGCTTTGCCTGTGCTGTGAAAGAGTCGATGTCTTTCCACGAGTAGCACATGCCCTGTTCAGCCCATTCTCTTCGGCATTCCTGCATAATCCACTGACCCATGATGTTTTTGAGCGGACGGAATCCGCCCTGCACCGTGCCCTCATTAGAAAAATTCGCCTGATAGATCGATTCTCCCAGCAGCGGCGTTTCTGTCTCGATGCCGAAGAGCGACCATGTTCCGGAGGAACAGAACGCAAAGCTACCCTCGCCGGGAATCGCCGCAACAGCGGACGCCGTGTCGTGGGTTCCGACAGCGGCGAACGCAATTTGCGAAACGCCGAGTTCGTCAGCAATCTTCTTTGTCAGCCGCCCGCGAAGCGTCCCCGCTCGGTCAATCGGCGTGAATATTTCCTTTGGAATACCAAGCTTTTCAATCAGCTCAAAGTCCCAAGACTGTTGTGCGGCGCTATAAAGATTCGTAGTGGTGCCATTCGTGTATTCGCTCTTCTTCTCGCCGGTCAGAAGATAACCCAACAGATCCGGCATGAGCAGCAACGTCTTTGCACGCTTGAGAGATTGATCCTCCGCACGTACCCGCCGAACCAGCTGATAGATCGTGTTGAAGTTCATGGCGGCGATTCCAGTGCGCTCGAAAATCTCTCGTTTTGATGCAATCTGCCAGGCAGCGAGCATCTCTTCATCCGTCGCGTCGCGATAACAGCGCGGGTTTTCGATCAGTGCGCCCGATTCATCCAGAAGGCCGAAGTCCACGCCCCAAGTGTCGATGCCGAAACAGTCGATTCGCCCGTTTGTTGCGGCATTGCAGGCACGAAATCCCTGCTTTAGCTGTGCAAGCAGAAAGGCAGCATCCCAGTGATGCGCGCCGTCCTGCTCGATCATCGGGTTCTCAAAACGATGCATCTCGGTCAGCGTCATCCGTTCGCCGTCAAACCGCGCCAACATCGAGCGACCGTTGGAAGCGCCTAGATCAAACGCCAGCAGGTTGCGTGTCTTCATGCCTTTGCTCCCAAAAGCGATTTTCTGTATTTTTCGCTCTCCCAGTTGGCGATAAAATACTTTGCCTTCTCGCCCATCGTGGATAGCGTATATCCCTTTCTCTCGATCAGTTCCTGAATAAAGAGCACCGCAGCGATGGTCTCGGTGACAACGCGCGTCTGCGCTTCGCCCGCCGCGGAGCGGATCACTCCATTGGAAAGATTCAGCAGCACTTCGCCGCTATGCGGTTCTGCGGCGCCGAATCCCAGCGTACCGATGAAAAACACCATCTGATCCGGGTATAACGGAGTTTCGATAAAGAACGACCCTTCATAGGAACGCACGCACAGCTTGGCTGCGATATACGCTTCCAAGTCCATCGTAGCAAACGAATCCGCCGCAACGCCGAACGCTTCCGCAAACCGCGCGTTGACCGCGCTGTGCAGCGCGAGGCATTTGTCTGCGGTTTCCTCATGCACGATCAGCCCATGGTTTTGCATGAACAAGACAGTCGGTACTTTTCCGGTCGCGCGCTCTACCCGATCCAATTCATCCAGAATCGCAAACGAAAGCTGTGCGCCGGGGTCAATATACGGCACCACGCCCCAGGAGAAATCAACACCCTGAAGCACATCGGCGAGTATTTGCTGCATCTCGATTGCGCAGCAGGCAAAGTTCGTGTAGACGCTATGGCTGTGGATGACAAACTTCCCAAGCAGCGAGTGAAACCCTGCCTCGACCGAGGGACGCAGCGGAGCAATGCCTTCCACCGCGATGGTCGATGCTTTGGCAAGCTCTGAACCTGCTTTCTCCGGCTCTTCGAAATCATCTGCATTGTGACCGCGATAAAACGCACGAATCGCCGCATAGTCCATAACGGCATAAGCGCGATCGGGCATTACATCGCCGAGGCAAAAGCCGGAGGCCTTGACCGCCATCAGCCGATCGTCCAGCTTGACAGACGTATTGCCGCCGCCGCCCTGCACAAAATCCCTCCGCGCACCCGCATCCCGCGAGACACGCGAATATTCTTCTAAAATAGATGTATATTGCTCTAAAAAAGTGCTCATATCAAAAACCACCGTTGCTTCTATTCACTCGTTGGGTTATATCCGCTTGCTTAGCGCTTGCTCAAAGTATCCCGCTCATATATTTTCACATCGTCCAGCCAGAGTCCGTCCGGCGCAACACCGCGGCTCTCGCAGTAATATGCCCAGACGAGACCGAACGGTAGCGTTTTGCGGTCTTCCAGCTGGGCCAGGCGCGCGGTATAGTCCCCGCAGTATTCGGCGGAGCGAATCGCCGCCACCGGTGCGAGACAGGCGTTGAGAATCGCCTTTCTTGCGTTGCGCATACCGACAGCCCAGGCTGCGATGCGGTTGATCGATGCATCGAAATAATCCAATCCGATGAACACGCGCTTCTCATAGTTGTTCCAAACGATCTCGTCCATGATCCGCTGGAGTTCGTCGTCGAGCGTGATCACATGATCGCTGTCCCAGCGCACACCACGGCTGACATGCAGCAGAATCTGATCCACAAACTGCAGCACAGCTGAGATCTTCGCGCTGATAACTTCCGTCGGGTGAAAATGGCCTGCGTCGAGTGTGTAGAGCAGGTTGCGGGAAATCGCATAGCCCAGCGAATATTCATGGCTTGCGACCGTGTAGCTCTCAACGCCGAGACCAAAGAGCTTGCTCTCGACCGAGGCCAGCACATTCTTGTGATCGTAAGCGGTCGCGAAAATCTCATCCAAAGACTGCGTCATGAGCGCGCGGCGCTTGGCGGTATCCGCACAGGTGTCCTTATAGCCGTCCGGCATCCAGAAGTTCACCGTGCAGGGCTGACCCGTGCCCTTGGCAAAAGCGCCCGCAATCTCCAAACAACGCTTGCCGTGCTCAACCCAAAAGCTGCGTTTCTTCTCGTCAAAACTGCTCAGCGAAAAATCACCGTCCATCATGGTATGCGAAAAATACGTGGGGTTGAAATCCAGTCCGATCTTGCCGGATTTTGCCCAATCCAACCAGCCAGAGAACTCCGAGACCGAATATGCATCTCGATCGACCGCTTTTCCGGCTTTTTCGGCATAACATGCATGCAGATTCAGCTTCGTCTTACCGGGGATCATCGAAATTGCCTTGTCGATATCCGCGCGCAGTTCTTCGGGTGTGCGCGCACGGCCAGGATAATTTCCGGTGGTCTGAATTCCGCCCGAGAGCGAATCCGATCCGTCAAAACCGATCACGTCATCTCCCTGCCAGCAGTGCATCGATACGGGAATTGCGTCCGCACGAAGAATTGCAGCTTCGACATCGACGTCGCGAGCGGCGTATACCTCTTTGGCAAATTCAAACCCCTGTTGAATCTTTGTTTGGCTCACCGGAAAAATCCTCCATATTTCTTGCGCTTCGCGCTTGTTTATAGTTTGTGTTTTTTGTGTGTGAAGATGGGTTGATCATACTAAATTATGAAAACTTAAGTATCTGAGTACGTAATCTTGCAGAGCATTATGGATGAAAAGCCATCTGTTAGTATCAGTATTACAGATTCTTTCCGCTCTGTCATTTGTCATTATTGGTGATTCATTCAACTATCTTGGCATTGATAAAGTCTACGGAAAGATCACATATGTATTGTACATAACTACGCATCCATAGCCCGGGTCGTAGGTTATTGTGTTTCATGGATTTTAATTTCCAGGCTTGAGTAGAGTTGTTCATTGCTTATTGACTAATTGACACCCAAGTTGATCCAATATATCATATTCAATTGTTTGCACCCACCCCCTGAACAGAACCCCAAAAAACGGACAATTACGATGCACCCTCTGCATGATAAAATCATAAAGTGAGGGTGATATTATGAGGCCGATTGAAGAGCGAAGTAAAGTGTTGCGGCTATATTTAAAAGAACACAAAAGCTATGGTGAGATTGTAAAAATAACCGGCATTTGCCGTAACACGGTCAAATCATGGATAAGACGATACCGACGCGAGCAAAATCTCTTAATTGGTAATCATTCTGGCCCTGCTCCACGTGCAAGGGCACACTCAAGTGATGAGTTGTATGGGGGCAATTATGAAAAGCGTATCCGCCAGCTGGAAATGGAAGTTGAGCTGCTGCGGGATTTTCTCGCGGAAGAAGAAAGAAGGTCGATCGGAAAGTAGTTTACAGTGTCGTATATAGAAAAAGTTCTAAATACCCTATCAGTGCGATGTGCTCGTTCTTTGAAGTTTCAAGAAGTGGTTATTACGCATGGGTAAAGCGTGAACAGGAATCCGGCAAAGATTTGCAACTAAGGGATCTGATCGTTGAGTGTCAAAGAAGAAACAAACGACTTTATGGATACAGAAGAGTCCGCATTTGGCTTTTCCGCGAATATGGTATAGTTGCAAATCATAAACGGATTCTGCGAGTCATGAACAAATATGGGATGCTGTCCGTTATCCGGAGAAAAGGTTATTATCGCCGAATGCTCTCTTCTGAGCTAAGGTATCCCAATATTCTAGATCGAGATTTCAAAGCAACCGCACCAAACCAGAAATGGTGCACGGATATTACCTATATCAAGACAAAAGAAGGCGTCTTGTTTCTGTCTGCCATTAAAGATTTGTATGATAATTTTATCGTTAGCTATAAGACCGCAGCATCGCAGGATTATGGTCTCGTCGATCGAACCCTTCATGCAGCAGTAGTTAACGAAAATAAGTACTCAGGCCTAGTACTTCACTCAGATCAAGGCGCGCTTTATACAACGTTCACGTACAAACACTTCGTTGACGAAAACGGTATCATCCCGTCCATGTCCCGACCAGGCACGCCGTTGGACAATGCTTGCGCTGAAAATTTCTTCAGTATATTGAAATGTGAATGTATTCATCGTCAGAAAATTAAATCACTACTGGAAGCACAGGCGTTGGTTGATGAATATATCGACTACTACAATTACGAACGCATTCAAAATAAAACTGGTTTAACTCCATACGAGAAACGGCAGGCTGCGTACGCAGCCTGATCTAGAATCTGGAAGCATTCTTGAGTAATAATGCGATTGGGTGCAATATTCTCTGTCCACCGTCAGGGGTTCAGTACACCCCACCAATTTGCACCCACCCTCTTTGATTCGCGCGATTGTATCACTTCGTTAGGGTTTAGCCAAAACAAGAGTCCATCATCGATGGGCTCTTTGTTTTTTACGCTGTATTTGAAGGCGAGAAGCCGCGTTAAAAAAACGCCGCAGTATCGGCGTTTTTTAGCGGCCGGGAGAGCCCCTCCATCCCCACCAAACAAAAACCACCTTCAGGTGGTTTTTGTTTGGCTTGCGTTCATAGGGGCTCGAAAGGCGGATCAGCAAAACGTCCAGTGGCCGGTTTGCCCACCCCGGGTAGCGCCGCCGAGAAGTTGCGCCGCGCAATGCGAAAGCAGCCTGAAGGCGAAACGGAGAGCCCCCATCCTCTCTATTAGTTCCATGCCGCATTCAACGCATTTGTTACCATCCACGTTTATGGCC
>Ga0075012_10003628_pt1 | contig 14621 bp, 13 predicted proteins | sample All_14_2_FD_71474 | JGI IMG/M metagenome (GOLD analysis project Ga0075012, IMG submission 71474) | Freshwater microbial communities in response to fracking from Pennsylvania, USA - Allegheny Zone_MetaG_DW_15 | ecosystem: Environmental > Aquatic > Deep subsurface > Groundwater > Drilled... | reverse complement strand
ACGAAAAAAGTAGGAAATTCGTAGGGAAATACCTATGTTTTCTTAACTTTTCCAAAATATAATTCTAAGCCTTGCTTGAAAACAAAGGAGAAATTTTATGTTGAAACCCATGAAACCAAAGCAAACACTTCCGAACAACACCATTCTATGGATCCTGGTGGGTGTCCTTGTCGTCGCAGGTATTATTGCCATTGTGGCAGCCTTTAATGGAGGAGGGGACAATGCAGAAGATGAAGTTAACGCCGTTTACACGAACGCTGCCGCAACACTTGCCATCCAACAGATGACATTGCAAGCCGCTTCTCCCTCGGTCACACCGACCCTCCCAACCCCAACCGCGTCTGCTACATTTACTCCGCAACCGCTTGCGACAATTCCAACCTCACAAGGTGTTTCTACTAGTTCATCATCAGGTGGCGCCTCCGGCGCGGTGGGATGTAATAACTCGCTCTTTGTCTCCGATGTCACCGTTCCCGATGACACCGTCATGACACCCGGACAGTCCTTTACCAAGACTTGGAAATTGCAGAACACAGGCTCATGTGCTTGGAGCACTTCATACAAAGTAAGCTTTGTGTCTGGTAATGCAATGGGCGGAACCACCACCGCTCTTGTGGCTGCCGTCCAACCGGGTCAATCTGGCGATATTTCGGTTGCCATGAAAGCCCCAACCACTGCTGGCGATGCGATCGGTTATTGGATTCTCACCAACGATAGCGGACAGAACTTCGGCTCGACCTTCTATGTCAAGATCAAGGTGGGTGGTACTTCTTCAACGGGTACTGCGACTGCTACAGCCACTGCTACAAGTGGCGCTTCTGCGCCAAATGCGGCAAGTAATCCTGCCATAAACCTCACCGCTTGTACTTTGGGAGGGAATGGAAATCAATACGAATATTCCGGTACCCTTACTTGGAAAGATGAATCAAATAATGAAACCGGATTCAATATTTATATAAACGGCACTTTGGTTGCTACTGTATCTGCTAATATCGCTTCATACGGAATGCCTACAGGTGTATTCTTTGATACGAATACTCCATCATTTGCAATCGAAGCGGTTAATGGCAACTTGAAGGCTACTCAAGCCACTATTTCCGGAACTTGTCCTCCATAACTTAAACGAAAAAGGAGCCTGTGTCGAAAACACAGGCTCCTTTTTTTTTATTCCACCAACTTTGACAAACTGTCCGCAATGATATTCGGATTCCAATCCTTTGCCTCTTCGAGCTTGGAAACCCCGCTCAAGACGAATGCTGTTGGGCAGCCCACAGCCTGACCCGCCGCAATGTCCGTTTCGAGGCGGTCACCGACGACTAGAGTCTCTTCCTTGGAAGTACCCAACCGTTCAAGCGCAAGTTCCATCAAATATGGAAACGGTTTGCCCGCCACCATTGGCTCCACACCCGTAGCGGATGTAACCACCGAAAGCCACGACCCAGACCCAGGGATCTCTCCACGCGGAGTGGGGAAGGTGCGGTCGGTATTCGTCGTATAAAACGGACATCCCGCCCGAACCAGCAAGGTCGCCTCGGCAACTTTTTGGAAGTTAATGCCGCGGTCAATGCCCATCACAACCGCTTCAGCTTGCGGAGCATCGTCCACGCCAAGGACTTCGAAACCCTTTTCTTCCAATGCCGCGCGGATACCATTCTCACCGATCATGAAGATCTTCGTCCCACGCGGATGTCGCTGTGCCAGCATGAAAGCGATGCCCAGAGCAGAAGTCACAACCTGATCCGGCTCCACATCCACGCCGAGTTCGGCGAGTTTTTGTTGATAATCTTCAGGAGTCTTCGTCCCATTATTCGTGGCGAACACAAACTTCAACCCGCGCTCGCGGATTCGTTTGAACGTAGCGGGCAAGTCACCGATGGGGGCGTCGCCTTTCCAGATCACACCATCCATGTCAAGAATTAATGCTTTGATATTTGAAGGAATCATACAATTTCCGATTTTAGTTTTCAGATTTACGAATTACGTATTACGAATTTCGCAGCGGGCATTATACCTATAAAAAAAGACCCCAAAGATTTCTCCTCAGGGTCTGTCCATCTACCAAATACCGATCTACTAATTTACGAAACTTACTTGAAACTCTTCTCCGGCGTTTCGATGATCTGATCCACCAAACCATAATCAACAGCTTGTTGGGCATCGAGATAGTAATCGCGGTCGAGGTCGCGTTCGATCACTTCGAGCGGCTGACCGGTGTTCTTCGCCATAATGCCATTGAGCAGGCTCTTCAAGCGCAATATCTGCTTCGCCTGAATTTCGATATCCGTCGCCTGACCTTGAGCACCGCCAAGAGGCTGGTGCATGTGGACGGTTGCATGGGGTAGGGCGTAGCGTCGACCCTTGGTTCCAGCAGCCAGCAACACGGTCCCGAAAGAGGCGGTCACGCCAACGGCAACAGTGCTGATCGGGTTCGAGATGATCTGCATCGTGTCATAGATCGCGAGTCCCGCATAGATCACACCGCCGGGCGAGTTGATGTACATGCGAATTTCTTTTTCAGGGTCTTCGTGATTAAGGAACAATAACTGGGCAACGATCACATTCGCGACCTGGTCGTCGATGGGCGTGCCGAGGAAGATGATGTTGTTACGCAGGAGCAGCGAGTAAATGTCATAAGCGCGTTCGCCGCGACCTGTATTTTCAACCACCATGGGTACAACATTCTTGAAATCTGGGATCATGTTCGTCTCCTTTATTCGACCAATGTTACCGAGTGTCTATTGGATTTGTATTAGAGTTTGATAGACGATATAAATGCGCCGCGTCCGGTTCGATGAGAGGATTCTACCCGATGGACGCGGCGCACGCTTCATTCTTAGACCTAAGTTTGCCAGCCTTCGAAAAGCCTTTTCTTACTCTGCGGCTTTTTCTTCGCCAGCCTCCGCCGGAGCGGATTCTGCAGCAGCTTCAGCGGCTTTCTTCGCTTCGGCTTCGCGTTCTTCGAATGGCTTGTAACTGCCGGTGGCGATGTTCTTCAGCATGTCGAGCGCCTTGCGGGTCATCACACGGCTGGCGGCATCCATTGCGATGGCTTGGCTCAACTCACGCTGACCCTTCTTGCCGCCGCGGATCTTGCTGAAATCCATGCCTTGCATTGCGAGGTTGTTGATGGCGTTCATGTACTCAGCATTCAACGCATCATCATCGACCTGGATCTGTTCTTTGCGCACAATCTCATCGAGGATCAAACCACGTTCAAGGCGTTTCTTCGCAACTGGGTTCACATCCGTTTCAATGAACTGCTCACGGGTGGTGTTGCGCATCTTGAAATAGGTTTCGAGGTCCATGCCTTGCTGGGCGAGGCGCTGGGAAAGGTCTTGCAGAACGTGCTCACCTTCGTGCTCGAGGGTATGTTCATGATACTTGAGGGTCGCGCCTTCCTTAACCTTCTCGATCAATTCGACAAAGTACTTGTCGTCGTATTCGTTCTGAGAGCGGGTTTCAACGTCTTTCTTCACCGCTTCCATTAATGCATCGACAGTTTCGCCAGCGCCAGTCATCTTGGCGAATTCGTCGTTGATCTCAGGCAGGGTCACGCCGCGCACGGTTTTGATGGTGGCGGTCAATTCCACATCCTTGCCCTGAAGTTCTTCCACTTCCCAATCAGCGGGGAAGCTGTACTTGATGGTCTTGCTTTCGCCAGCCTTCAAACCAATGAGTTCCTTGGCGAAGCCATTGTACGGCCATTCGGTATCGCGCTCTTCCTTGCGGACAAATGTCGCAAAGCCGGTGCGGTTGAGTTCGGGCGTTTCCGAAGCGACATCGAGGAGCACATAGTCTCCAGATTCGGTGGCGCGTTCCACGGTCTCGGTGGAGGCGTACATCTGGCGCAGGTCTTCGAGAGCCGCGTCTATATCCTTCTGCTCAGGAGCCTTCCATTCATAGGGGAGGCGAACAGCGGTGTAATCGCCGAGGTCCACTTCTGGTGCGAGCGGCACACTGAAGAGGAATTTGGGCGGGTCCATGCTTTCGATGTTTTCCAAGCTGCCAGAAGCCCCAGGGTTCACACCCGCTTCGGTCAGGATGTTGGAATATTCCGCGTCGATGAACAAGTCAATGGCTTGTTCGGTAATGGCTGCTTCGCCGTAGGTGCGCACTACGATGTGATAGGGAGCCTTGCCGGGGCGAAAACCGGCGATGTTACCGCGCTGTGAAATTTTGGATGCTGCGCGCTTTTTGTATTCGCCCATCTTCTCCTGGTCTACTTCCACGACCAGCTTAACTGAGTGATTGTCTTGGTATTGCTTTTCGATGTTCAAAGGTTCCTCCAAAGACCTATAAGGTCTGAATATTAATTTGGTGGGGATGGAGGGGGTCGAACCCTCACGCCTTGCGGCACATGATCCTAAGTCATGCCTGTCTGCCAGTTCCAGCACATCCCCGGTGTAGTGTGCTAACAGGCGGGCGCAATTATACCGTAGGGAATGCCCGAATCGGTATTTTTTCTGATGCTTTTTATAAGGAGATTGTTACAGGTGCAAGCTCGTATTTTGCGACCAAAATTGGAGCCTTGCGCGAATTATTTGTGAAAGTTTTCCTACCCTTAAAATGAATGCAGGTATAATAGCGCGCATACTTCTTTGGAGAGAGAGTACATTTTTTATGCCTGTTGCTTCTGGCATTCCAGCCCCTACATTTGAATTGCTCGACGATACGAATACCTTACGTAAACTTTCCGATTATCGTGGAAAGAATGTTGTCTTATATTTTTATCCGAAAGATGACACGCCCGGATGTACAAAAGAAGCGTGCAACTTTCGCGATGATTACTCTGCTTATGAAAGGGCAGGGGTGGTAATCCTCGGCGTCAGCCCGGATTCTGTCGAATCGCATGTGAAGTTTAAGAAAAAGTTTCAGCTTCAGTTTCCATTGCTTGCCGATGAAGGACACAAAGTCTGTGATCTTTACGATGTATGGGGACCAAAGAAGTTCATGGGTAAATCATATGAAGGTGTGCTTCGCACAACTTTCTTGATCGACCCAGAAGGTAACATCAAAAAAGTGTATGAAGACGTCCGCCCGGCAGAGCATAGCCAGGAATTGCTTGCCGAGTTGGGCTTGGCTTGATCGTTGCGTATCAAAACAGCGGATGTTGTGTTATAGCTTCACAGATTGCCGACGGTATCTCGATACTCCGTCGGCATGATTTGTGAATTTTCAAAGTGATTGTAAGTTTAGAATAGTTGTACAGTTGCACAAGAAATCGTGACAACTCAAAGGGATTTTGTTATAATCGCTGCTTGTGAAAATTGAGACAATTCGTACGTAATTTGTCCAATTTCAGTTAATCATCGGGGCTTGAGCCCCGTTCAATCTTTTCAGGAGAGAGAGTCTATGGGCCATTTTGTAATTGTGGGGATCTTGGTCATTGTCATGACCGTTCTCACGTATTTCGGTCTTGATGCGGCGGGTCTTGCAACCCAAATGCATCCAGTAGCGGCGAGTGCGCAAGCCGCTCCCATCGATCAGTTGTGGCATTGGGAAGTGATCGTGGTTTCCTTCCTATTTTCTCTGATCGTTGTACCGATGATCTATAGCCTGGTGGTCTTCCGCCAGAAGAAAGGGGAGCTGAAGGATGGCGAGCACATGGAGGGCAACGCCACCCTTGAGATCGCCTGGACCGTTGTACCACTTATCATTGTGGTGATCTTTGCATATTTGGGTGCTTATTCACTCGGTGAAGTTCGCCGGGTAGACCCGAATGCCATGGTTATCAACGTTACCGGTCAACAATTCAGCTGGACGTTCGAATATCCTGAATATGGGTTTATCAGCACTGAACTGTATCTGCCTATTGATAAGCAGGTTGTGCTTAAGATGCAGTCCACTGATGTCATCCACTCGTTCTGGGTGCCCGAATTCCGCGTCAAGCAAGACGTTGTGCCGGGTCGTGTGACCGAATATCGCATTACGCCGACGCTTGAAGGTAGTTACAAAGTCCGCTGTGCCGAGCTTTGCGGTACTTCCCATGCATATATGGAAAATCCGGTCGTCGTTGTGTCGTCAGATGCGTACGATGCCTGGGTTGCCGAACAGATCAAAATTGCGGAAGAATCGAAGACTCCTGAAGGTCAGGGTAAAGTCCTCGCCACCAAGTATGGTTGTGTTGGCTGTCACTCTGCCGATGGTTCTCCGCTTACGGGTCCCACCTGGTTCAATCTCTATGGTTCGGAAGTAAAACTCGCCGACGGCTCTACTGTCACCGCCGATGATGCCTTTATTGCCCAGTCCATTCTTGAACCGAACGCGACCATTGTGGAAGGGTTCCCATCCCCGTCTGTGATGCCTCCTTATGCATTGACCGATGAAGAGATCGCGAACCTCATCGCATACATCAAGACCTTGAAATAATTTTGAGAAGGATTAGATACTATGAAGGGATTCTTTTCTAGCGCTCTCGCGCGTGGCTTGTTCTGGCAGGTGATCGGCACCCTTGTCGGCGCCGGACTTGTGACAGGCATTCGCGCGTTGATGGGCTTAAGCGCCACCGATACATTTTTCTTCACCGAACCCGCCTGGGTTTTGGGTGGTTTTATCGGGGCTTTGTCCTTCCTCGTTGGCTCCGGTGTGACCGGCGATTGGATCAAGTGGGCGCGCGGTATCGATACGCCTGATCACCACGAAGATCACCACACGGGTTGGGAAAAATTTGTCAACGTTTCGCTCGATCACAAAGTGATCGGTATTCAATACACTCTCGTGGCGTTGGTGCTTATCAGCATCGGCGGTTTGTTCGCGCTTATCTTCCGCACCGAACTTGCTGCTTCTGAACTCCAGTTCCTGACCACCGACATGAAGCTCTTTGGTCAGAATGGACCTCAACTCTATAACACTCTCATGTCCTTGCATGGCATGGTTATGATCGTGTCCATTTTGTTGGGCATCGCGGGCATCATCAACTATGTCGTTCCGCTTTTGCTTGGCGCACAGGATATGGCTTTCCCCCGCCTGAACGCGTTCTCTTTCTGGATTGCCGTTCCTGCGGCTGTGCTCTTGCTCTCCAGCCTTTTCCTCGGTGGTTTCGATACCGGTTGGACGGGCTACCCACCTCTTTCTGCCCGTGCCCCTGTCGGCATGCAGATGTTCTTCCTTGGCGTGTTCGTTGCTGGTTGGTCGTCCATTTTGGGTGCGCTCAATGTGCTAGTGACCGTGGTCCGCATGCGTGCCAAGGGAATGACCGCCATGCGTATGCCCATCTTCGTTTGGGCGTCCATTGCTACTTCCTTGATCGCTCTTACCGCTACTCAGTTCATCGGTCTGGCGTTCCAGTTGGTGATGTTCCAACGCCTCTTCGGCATGGGCTTCTTTGACCCTGCCAAGGGCGGTAATCCGGTTCTCTTCCAACATCTTTTCTGGTTCTATTCTCACCCTGCTGTGTATGTGTTCATTCTCCCCGGCTTGGGCGTGATCTCTGAACTTTTGCCTGTGTTCGTCCGCAAGCCGCTCTATGGTTACCGCTGGATCGCCATGTCTTCCCTCGGTATCGCTTTGGTCGGTTTCGTGGTTTGGGCGCATCACATGTTCACCTCTGGTATGAACGAATACTTGCGTGTTCCGTTCATGTACAGCACCTTGCTTGTGGCGGTTCCTACCGGTGTGAAGTTCTTCTCCTGGGTTGCTACCCTCTGGAAAGGCAAGATCTCAACGCCTACCCCTATGCTCTTCGTGTTGGGCGGTATCGTTGTGTTCTTGATGGGTGGTCTCTCCGGTCCTCCCAATGCGACCGTCTCCACCGACTTGCACTTGCATGACACCTATTTCATCGTGGGTCACTTCCATGACACCATCTTCGGTGGCTTTGTCTTCCCGTTCTTTGCTGCCATCTACTACTGGTTCCCCAAAGCGACCGGTCGCAAGATGAACGAAACGCTCGGCAAGATCCATTTCTGGCTGATGACCCCCTCGTTCTTTGTCTTGACCTTCGGCATGATGTACATCGGTTTGATCGGTATGCGCCGCCGCATCGCGGACTATGATCCCGCGCTCGGCATTGATACTGCGCATCTCATCTTGACGATCTCCGGTTTTGCAATTGCCTTGTCGGTCTTGATCTTCTTCTACAACTTCTTCGTCAGCATCAAGAACGGCGAAAAGGCAGAAGGCAATCTCTGGAATTCCCGCTCCCCCGAGTGGCAGGTTCCTTCACCCATGCCGGTTCACAATTACGACAAGCCCTTCGAAGTGGTAGGCGAACCCTATGACTACGGCTTGAAAGATGCCGGGTTTGTTAAATTCATCGAAGAGCCCGCCAAAGGCAAGCACTAATAAAGGCGAGGAGTGAAAATAAATGGCACATTCACAAGATAAATCGTCCGCCCTTGGTCAGGGCGTGGTGATCTTTGTATATCTGACAGTTCTGACCATCATCGAATACTTTGTCGCTGTTTCCTTCAATGCGACTTCCCTGCTCATTGTTGTGGCGATCATCAAAGCTGCGCTCGTGATGTACTACTACATGCACATCTACAAGCTCAACGAAGCGGACCATGGCGATGAACATTCCTACGCCTACAAGACGGGCACGAACCGACTCGGACTTTGGCTATTCCTGCTTTCTGATGGTTTCGTCTTCGCCGGTCTTTTGGTGATGCGCGCCAACCTGTTGGGACTCACCCGTCCGCACCTCAATCAGTTCTTGGGTCTGGCGGTGACGGCTGTTCTGCTCATCTCCTCCTTCTATATGAACCGTGGCGAGACCGCCATGAAGTATGGCGATGTTAAAGGTTTCATGCGCAATACCATTATCACCTTTGTTTTGGGCTTGGGCTTCTTGCTCGGCGTGGTGTTGGTTGAGTGGCGCATGGCGGCTCATGAAGGTTTGGTCGCTTCTTTCGGTAACCCGGCTTCAGGTCCGTTAGGAGGCGTCTTCTACATGATGACAGGTATGCATGCCTTCCACGTCTTCACCGGCTTGATCTTCCTCGCCGTGGTCTGGAACAATGCCCGCAAGGGTGTTTACACCGCAGAACAACATTGGGGTGTGGAAGCCGCCGCTGTCTACTGGCACTTTGTAGACTTGGTCTGGATATTCTTCTACCCTGCCTTGTATTTGATCGGTACGGCTGTACAATAAACGAATACCTCCGCCGCCGATAAGGCGGCGGATTTTTTTTGACAATTAAGAGTAGGTTAGATATGGATAAAAAATTGATGTGGATCGGCGGCGGCATCCTTGCACTGGTGGCTATAGTGGCTGCGCTTTCGATCATTTTCGCAAAACCACCCTCTTTTCGAGGCACACTTTACGGAGAACCTTTCCCGCCAGCGGCAGAAGTCGAGCTCACAAAAGCTGATGGTTCCCTCTTTCGCATGAGCGAGCAGCGTGGAAAGATCGTCCTTTTGTTTTTTGGCTACACTTCCTGCCCAGATGTTTGCCCGACCACATTAGCAGAAATGACCAAGGTGATGAACGAACTCGGTGATGCGTCACAAAATGTACAAGTCGTCTTTGTGTCGGTTGACCCGCGCCGCGATACGCCCGAAAAAATTCAGGAATATGCATCTCGTTTCAATTCAACATTCCTTGGCTTGAGCGGTACGCAGGAAGAACTCGAACCCATTTGGCAAGGCTACTCCATCTTCCGCGCTGAAGTGGATAGTGATTCAGCCATGGGTGTTATCATCGACCACACGGCGCGTTTATATCTCATCGACCCCGAAGGAAATCTGCGCCTGTCCTATGCGTATGCAACGCCGGTCGAAGATATTGTCCATGATATTGAATTGCTGTTAGGGAAATAAAATGAACTTCTCAGTTAAACGAGTATTGCTCTCGTTCTTGTTGGGCTTGGTGCTTGCTGCTCTCACCACAGAAATTTCGTATGCCCTGCTCAAGAAAGAAAACCGTGAGCCAATGGTGGTCGAGTTGACCATCCCTGCGGGCACCGCAGAAATGATCCGCGCAGGTGAAGCGCCGCTTGAAATTCCGAAAGATATGCGCTTTGTTGTGGGGGATACGTTGAAGGTCATTAATCAAGACAACGAGAATCACCAACTAGGTCCGCTGTGGATTCCTGCAAACTCTTCTGCCAGCCAAAAACTTGAAACAGAAGAAAACTTGATCGTGGAATGTACATTTCAAGCGGGCAGCGCAATGGGCATCACCGTGCAAGAGCCGGTTACGTGGCGCACACGAGTTTCTGGCATTTTCTTTGCAGGCTTTCCGCTTGGCATGATGTTCGCGGTTTATAGCGGCTTGGTGGGCAAGCAAAAGAAAAAGGAAGAGCAATGATCGTCCTGCGCAGAATGTTCTCAATGAAATGGGCGCTGGCGACCTTGCTTGTCTTTCTTGGCACAGCCGTTTGCATTCGCCTCGGCATCTGGCAGTTGGATAGGCTTGAACAACGCCGCGCCTTCAATCATCAAGTAGAAACCATGCGAGCCGCAGAGTTGTTGAATTTAAACCTGTCCACACCGGAGGATATCGCTTCGATGGAGTGGCGTGCCATAACGGTCACTGGTGAATATGACTTCGAGAATCAAGTCGCACTTCGGAATCAATATAGCGATGGCGTGTATGGATTCCACCTCATCACTCCGCTTCTTTACAACGGGACGGCTGTTCTGGTGAACCGCGGCTGGATCCCCGCTGAAAGCGATTCGGCTCCGCAAGATTGGCGAGTCTATGATGCGCCGGGCGAGATTACTGTCTCAGGGCAGATTCGGCTTGGGCAGGGCAAACCAAGTTTCGGCGGAGTCGCTGATGCGCTGCCAATGGACGGGACCAGAATCGCAGTGTGGAATAATCTCGATGTGGAGAAAATGTCTGCGCAGTTTCCTTATCCCATTCTTGGTGTTTTTATTCAACCAAATATGGATGCAAGGGACGCTGAACCGCCCATTCCATACCAGCCAATAATTGAATTGACGGAAGGCTCGCATTTCGGGTATGCTTTGCAGTGGTTCACGTTTGCGACCATTTTGTTCGTTGGGTACCCATTCTTTCTGCGAAAACAGGACGACTAGATGAAATATTCTTTGAAGACATCTTTTGCACGCTGGACCGCCGTATTAGTGGTGGTGGTCTTTGCGCTTACAGTAATCGGGCGTTTGGTGACGATCACAGGCGCCGCATTTTTTTGCCCCGGCTGGCCCGTATGTATGCCAACGGCTCCGATCGGTTATTTGAAACTGGTGCATCTGGTTTTGGTGGGCGCGGCTTCGTTGGTGATGTTTTTGGTGTGGCGTAAGGCATGGCGTGAACTGCGCCATCATGCGGTGTTGTTGCCATTGACAACGATCACAGGCGTGTTGTTCATGGGGCAGGCGTTGGTGGGTGCTATTGAAGTGACGCGTCAATTCCCGATGCACATTGTTGTGCTGCACACATTGACCGCGGTTGCGTTGTGGGTTTCGCTGGCAATGTTGGTCTTTGTTTCGGGTACATTGGAAAAAGACGGAGTTGCTGATTATCAATTTGATTGGCGTCAGCGGGTGAAAGATTTCTTTATATTGTCCAAGCCAATCATTGTGCTGCTTCTGCTGGTGACGACTTATGGTGGGCTGGTGGCGGGCGGTAAAGCATGGCCCTCTGCTTCGCTCACGTTCTGGACGTTGTTTGGCGGTGCCTTAGCGGCGGCTGGTTCGAGCGCTTTAAACCAATACATTGACCGTGAACTGGACAAGAACATGCAGCGCACATCGAAACGTCCGCTGGCAGATGGTCGTTTGACCGCTGCTGAAGGTCTTTCATATGGCTTGGCGTTGTGCTTGGTCAGTTATTATGTGATGGCGGGGTTTGTCAACTTGTTGGCGGCTTTGCTTTCACTGGCAGGTATTTTCTATTATGTGTTCTTTTATAGTGTCTGGTTGAAGAAAGCCACTGTGCAGAATATTGTCATTGGTGGTGGGGCGGGGGCGATTCCGCCAATGGTCGGCTGGGCGGCGGCGACAGGTGAGTTGACCCTTGCAGCGTGGATCCTTTTCGCCATCATCTTCATGTGGACGCCTCCGCATTTCTGGGCGCTGGCAATTGTCCGCAAGAATGATTATGCCCGCGCTGGTGTTCCCATGCTCCCTGTGGTGGAGGGCGAGGAGAAAACCCGCAAACAGATCCTCATCTACACCATTGAGTTGATTGCTGTGACGCTTCTTCTTCCCATCTTCAATCTGGCTGGGACGATCTATCTCGTTTCCGCCATCATTCTTGGCGCCTTCCTCTTTTATGCCGCATGGAAAGTCTTCCGCGAAGGCGGTAACAAAGTGGCGTGGATGATGTATCGTTGGTCTAGCATGTATCTGGCGTTTATTTTCCTGGCGTTGATATTGGATTCGGTGTTGTAGTCATACGATATTCTGAATAACTTGATTTTTAAAGTCAAACCGCAACTTGCTGATGAAGTTGCGGTTTTTTATTTCTGAATTAGAAATTCATAGAACTCGCAGATGGGTTTCCTTCACACATATTCGTCAGCGATTAGAGAATTTTGGTCATTGAGAGATGACTCTGTAGATTTGTACGCCATTTTTGTCGTACACCAATTCAAGGTTGGCGGGGGGAGTAAAAACGTCTGCGATCTTTCTTTCATATGGCCCAAAAATAACCCACTGAACTTGTGTCTTTGAAAGCCAATCGGGCGACTGTGTCCCTACGAAGAACGCTTGCATTTCCAACTTTTTCTCTTCAAAGCGTATTGTTTCCATTTCATGCCCGACATAAACTTTTAATCCAGTCTTTTGCGCTACAAGCTGGCTCGTGGAAATGTCTGCCAGAACGAATTCATTGGGTGTGGTATTTTCGTTAAGCCAAATGAAGGCGTTATCCAATTCGCTTGGATAAAAACGTTCGGGAGGGTGTGTTTTGAGGAAGAGGCTTAATCCCAATACAAGATATAGGGTGGAAATGGATGAAAACAAGACGTATGTGAAATAAACTAGATTTTCGCGTTTGATAAGGAATGGCACTCGTTGGATGAGTTTTCCCAATCCATATACAGCAAGAACCCCTAAAGGAATGGTGATCCCCAAAAGAAAACGTCTCTGGATAGCAACGGGCAGATAGGCAAGTGAAAAACCAGTAATGATCCAGAACGTCAACGCGAGCAGACTGGGCATCCGTTCGCGGATGGCAAGATATATTGCATATGGGACGAAAAGAAAAAATGGAGCAAACCCTAAAAGGTAGAAGCCGAATGTCGGAGAGAGGGTCAGATTTTGACTCGTGAACTGATTCCAAACCGAGGTGTGGCTCAAGACGAGAAAATTGTAGACCAGTAAGGGGACCTGTGATATGGCGATCCATGCCAGAGCAACAATGTGAAGCTTTTCAACTTTGCGTTCTCTCCACCACAAAGACAAGATGGCTCCTACAAACACCGCATCAACAACGGCGAATGAGATCGGGTTTGTCGTTTGACTGAGGACCGCAAGAAAGCAAATCCAGAAAATAGAATTCCGATTGCCAGTTTCGAGGAAGTTGAAGAATAAATTTACGGCAAGAGCCATCAACATTAGACTGAAAGAAAAGGAGGGAAAAAGCGAGATGCTAAAGAATACATATGCGTCAATTAGCCAGAAGTCGATTGGGGAGATGGGTTCAAGCGGCACCCCAATGAAGAGCATCAACCAGCCCACACCGGAACCGATTACTGCAAGGAGGAACGCTGTCCGCGCCTGGTTTTTGTTGGGAAGAAATCGTTGACAGATTTCGTAAATGAAATAGAGGGCGGTCAAACCAAAGACCCAGCGTGCAAGGTGATAAGTTGACTCAACACTCAGTCCGGTCCATTTGCTGAAATGACCAAGCACAACGTAAAAGAGTCTCAGATAGGCAGCGGAATGGCTTTCATCTGTGAAGCGAAGTTGATATGCCCAATCACCTAATCGACCCGCCTGCATCATCGAGAGATGGACCGCATAATCTTCTGTGTCAAAGTAGATTCCTTTGAACCGCCAATTGCTTGTCTCAGAAGATCTTCCAACAAAAAATGGGATTGAACTAAACGTGAGGATAATAACGGCAATAATTGCGAACCAAAACAGGTCTTTTTCTTGAATGATTTTCTTCACGGTTTTTCCTGTTCGTAGAGATAGAGCCTGAGGTTGTTCCAATCTTCCACGCCTTCAAGGTGGAAATTCTTATTCAGATATTCGAGTTGGGGCTGGATCTGACCTGCGTCATCATATTCATCTATGGAAGTCTGGTAAATGATGAACCAGATACGGTCAGCATTTGCGGTGGCTTCTTTTACGTCTGTATATGAGCTTAAATCCAGTATGCGACGGGTCGCAGGCGAAAGTGTGTCAATACTGCTATTGACCGGATCAAGGATGAAACCTTGAGGGAGCGATGGCGTGTAATAAAAAGCTGGGAGATAACTCAATTTGCTAGAGTGGATGACCATGTCACCAGCCTCCAATCGGCTTTGAATACTTTCAGTGAGGTTGGGCGAAACGTATGGAAAATCTTTATAAGTGATGTGTTGATAAATTCCCATCCCTCCTGATGTCAATACAAAGATAAAAGCAAAGGTTTGCACCAACCGCGGAAGTTTTGTCTGCATAAATGCCCATGCGAGCCAGATGCAAAAGATACTATGTGCAGGAAGCAAAGCGCGCTCCACATAGATGGGGTAAATTTGTGAGACCAGCCATAAGAGCAATGG
>Ga0075012_10003627_pt1 | contig 14627 bp, 11 predicted proteins | sample All_14_2_FD_71474 | JGI IMG/M metagenome (GOLD analysis project Ga0075012, IMG submission 71474) | Freshwater microbial communities in response to fracking from Pennsylvania, USA - Allegheny Zone_MetaG_DW_15 | ecosystem: Environmental > Aquatic > Deep subsurface > Groundwater > Drilled... | reverse complement strand
ACGTGGAAGCCACCCTCAAATCCGCCGCAGCCTTCCTCTACGCCGCCGCCGCCATGCTCATGTTACGCCGATTGGCTCGGTCAGCGTGAGTTTCGAAACCGACTCTTAGTGGGGAAGGCCAAGTTTGATGGCTCGAAAAGAAGGTCGAGGCACAAAGGATGCCAATGTCGTTCGCTTCGATTTCAGGGACAAACTGAAGAAGCAGCACGACACGCGTCGGCGCAAGGAGTGGATGTTGGGTCTAGGCGCGTTCTCGATCGTATTCGCTGGAGGGATGTTGGCATTGAATTGGCCCGTGTCCGGTCTGACCTCGATCGCCCCCTCAGATCTCGCACCTAAGTTTTCGCTGATGGCCGGAAGCACCTCACCGCGCTTCGAGCTCTGTGAAATTACTCGGCGCACCTGCGTCGTTGATGGAGATACCTTCTGGCTCGAAGGCGTGAAGATCAGGATCGCAGACATCGACACTCCCGAGATAAGCGAACCCAAGTGTGATGGTGAGTATCAGCTTGGTATGAAGGCGACTTACCGGCTTCGCGACCTGTTGAACGAAGGCGCTTTCGAGGTCCGGCCGATCGGAAACCGCGATGAAGACCGATTTGGGCGCAAACTGCGCATCGTCGTTCGGCATGGCCAATCGCTTGGAGATCAGCTCGTTAGCGAAGGCCTCGCTCGGACTTGGACGGGACGACGCGAACCTTGGTGTTGATAGTGATCGGATTTCATGTCTTTTAATTGGGCTGACCTGGAGGATCCGACCAATTCAAGCCAGTCGGTCGTAGGCACTTGAATGCCTGGTTGCGCGGAAACCTGTCGCTCGCATTCACCTGAGCACCCGGGCTGAAGGCGACAAAGCTGACTTCCGAGCACCGACGGCGCAGCTATGAAAGCTGCCCCTTGCTCTCGAGATGCAGTGCGGGCCTCCACAGTTGCTGAAGGCCCGCGTGCGTTCGAAGTCAGTTCGTTCTCAAAGGGCAGGGCATTATCCGCGTGAACGCGAAGTACCGGACGGTGTTATGTATGTTGGAGCGACCGAGCAAAATGCGGATCTGCCCCAAGTTGCCCGTCGGCATTTACATTGGAGACTACTTGGTCCGTCGCGTCGAATGCGTCCACTGCCCCCGCTTGACGCGATTTCGAAGGCGTCCTTCAACTCAATTTCGCCGATTTTGAGGTTTGGACCGGCGAAACCCCGGTTGTCGCGAAGAAGCGCCGATGCTAACCGGCAGATAGTGCCAAAGTCATTGCTCCTTCTGCTCGCGATAGCGGCCCTGGTGATATGCAATCTGCATTCGCCATCGATGCTGCATGCCGAGGACGGCGGGCATGACGATCATGCCGCTCTCGTCGAGGGCGATCACCACGATCTGCTTCCTGAACACGCACCCGATGTCGATCATGGCACATTGGCGCATGACCATCATGTGCCGACAGCCATGACGGCGTCCCCGTCGCGCATGGAAACCCCAGCACCGACCGCTTCCCAGCGCCATGAACTGGCGGAAGCATCCGAACTGGTGTCGTGGGCCACCGCACCGCCCATCGAACCACCCGCAGCCTGATCGAAGCCGCTTGGTGGGCGCTTGCGCGCGCCCTCTGCAATTCCGATCAGGAGAGATTTCATGTCACGATTGTTGACAGCGGCCCTGTTGGCGGGCGCGCTGTATCTGCCACCGGCGAGTGCCGGTGCCCAGCCGGTTACGCTTGAGCAGGCGATCACCCGCGCCAGCGAGGCGGCGCCGCGCTTACGGGCCGGCGAGGCAGGCGTCGATGCAGCGCGCGCCACGGGCGTCCAGGCCGGGGTCCGTCCCAATCCGACCGTAACCATCACGGGCGAGAACATCGCGGGAAGCGGCCGCTACGACGTGCTGTCGCAGTCGGAAATCACCGCCAGCTACGCCCAGACGCTCGAACGCGGCGGCAAGCGAGATGCGCGCATGGCCTGGGCCCAGCGCGGGGTCGGCGTTGCCGAAGCCTCGCTGCAGGTCGCAAGGCTCGATCTCGCGGCGCAGGTCGAACGGGCCTGGTTCAATGTGATCATCACCGACGAGGTCGCCTGGGCTGCCGAATTCCGGCTCAAGACCGAGCGCGAGATGCAGGCCGAGGCGCTGCGCCGGGTGCGCGGCTACAAGGACCCGCTGTTCGTCGAAACTCGCGCCGCCGCGCGCGTGGCGGCGGCGGAAATCGCGCTGTCCGAAGCCAAACGTCGGCAGGCGGCCGCGCGGCAGGCGCTGGCGTCGTTCTGGGGCGGGTCCGGCGTAGGTCTGGAGGTCGAGGGCCGCGTGCTGGTCGCGACGGCCAGTCCGATCGCCATTGCGCCTTCCGACGAAGCCTTCGAGGAAGCGCGGATCGCGCAAGCCGGGGCTGCCGTTACGCTTGAGCAGTCGCGCGGGGTGCAGGACTACACCGTGTCGGGCGGCGTGCGTTATTTGCGCGGTACTGGTGATGTCGCGCTGGTGACCGGGATCACCATCCCGATCGGCCGGTTCGACCGCAACCAAGGCAATATCGAACGCGCGCAGGCTGAACGCCGCAGGCTCGAGTTTGAGGCCGAGGCGGGCCGGCTTGAACGCTTGCGCAGGCTCGCATCCTTGAGGGCGGAAGCCGACGCGTCGCGTCTGCGCGCCGATGCCATTCGCACCGAGGTGCTGCCAAAGGCGGTGCGCACGCTCGAACAGGTGCGTGAGGGCTATCGCCGGGGTGGCTTCACCTTCCGCGATGTCCAGGACGCCGCCGACGCGATCGTCGAAGTCCAGGAACAATGGCTCGCCGCCGCCAACCAGTGGCGCGATCATCAGACAGAAATCGACCGGCTGTCGGGACGCTTCGATGCGCCCGCCCGGGGGGAGACCGACCAATGACCCGTTTCAACACCACCGCTCGCACACTCGCCGTTTTGCTCGCAGCGCTGCCGCTGGCCGCTTGCGGCGGCGGGGCCGAAAAGCCCGTCGGTGAACAGGCCGAAGCCGCCGGTCCCGAAAAAGGCCCGCACAATGGCCGGATGCTGCGCGATGGCGAGTTCGCGCTCGAAATGACTGTGTTCGAGGACGGTGTGCCGCCAATGTTCCGGGTGTTCCCAACCATGGGCGGCGATAAGCTCGATCCAGCCAAGGTGGACCTGACCGTCACGCTCCGCCGCCTCGATGGCGAGGTGAACGTGTTCAGGTTCAAGCCGAACGGCGAGACGCTGGACGGGCAAGGCACCGTGGTCGAGCCGCACAGCTTCGATGTCGAGGTCGTCGCCATTGTGGGCGGCAAGCGCCATCAGTGGAAGTACGCCAATCCCGAAGGCCAGACCAAGATCCCGGCGGAAACCGCCAGGGCAAACGGGGTCGTGGTCGAAACCGCCGGTCCCGCGACGATCGGCGAGACGCGGGAGCTATATGGCACGGTTCAGCTTGCCAGCACCGCGCGTTCGGAAATCCGGGGCCAGTTTCCCGGCCGGGTGGTGAGCGTCACCAAGGCGGTAGGTGACTACGTGCGGCGCGGGCAGCTGCTGGCGCGCATCGAATCGAGCGAGAGCCTGCAGGTCTACCCGGTCTATGCCACGGTCAGCGGGGTCATTGCCGAACGCAACGGTAATCCGGGAGACGTGACCTTTGACCGGCCGCTCTACGTCATCACCGATCCGGCACAGACGACGGTGGTATTCAACGTCTTCCCGCGCGACCTGGCGTTGGTGCGACCGGGACAGCGGGTGGAAGTGGAAACGGTGGACGGCCAGCCGGTCGCAAGCGCGGCGCTGGGCGACTATCTGCCGGATGGCAACGCCGCTGCCGGAACCGCGCTGCTGCGCGCCAACCTGCCCAATCCGGGCGGGCGGTTTCGTCCGGGCATGGCCTTGCGGGGCAAGGTGACGGTCAACGCGGTTGCGGTGCCGCTCGCCGTGCGCACCGAAGCACTCCAGCCGTTCCGCGACTTCACCGTGGTCTACGCCAATTTCGGCGACATGTACGAAGTGCGGATGCTCGAACTGGGGCGCAAGTCGCCAGAGTGGACCGAAGTTCTCGGCGGGCTCAAGCCCGGCACGCGCTATGCCGCCAAGGGCTCCTTCCTGATCCGCGCCGACATCGAGAAGTCCGGCGCGAGCCACGATCACTGATAGGCGGGAAGGAACAGACCCATGCTTGCCCGTATCATCGGCTTTTCGATCCGCCAGCGCTGGCTGGTGCTGGCGCTCGTTGCCCTGCTCGCCGCGCTCGGAATCTGGAGTGCGACGCGCCTGCCCATCGACGCCGTGCCCGACATCACCAATGTCCAGGTCCAGATTAACACCGAGGCCGAAGGCTATTCGCCGCTCGAAGCAGAGCAGCGGGTGACCTTCCCGGTCGAGACCGCGATCGCCGGAATTCCGAATCTCGACTATACCCGCTCGGTCTCACGCTATGGCCTCAGCCAGGTGACGGTGGTGTTCAAGGACGGCACCGACATCTACTTTGCCCGCCAGCTCGTCAACGAGCGCATCCAGGCGGTCAAGTCGCAGCTTCCGCCGGGGATCGAGCCGACCATGGGCCCAATCGCCACCGGGCTTGGCGAAATATTCATGTATTCGGTCGAGCCCAAGCCGGGCGCGAAGAAGCCCGATGGCAGCGAATGGACGCCGACCGACCTGAGGACGCTCAACGACTGGGTTGTCCGCCCGCAAATGCGCACGATACCCGGCGTCGCCGAGGTCAATTCGATCGGCGGCTATGCGCGCCAGTATCACGTCACGCCCGATGCGGGGCGCCTCGCCGCCATCGGCCTGTCGCTCACCGACGTGGTCGAGGCGCTGGAAGCCAACAACGCCAATCGCGGTGCGGGCTATGTCGAGCGGGCGGGCGAACAGATCCTGATCCGTCTGCCGGGCCGCGCCGGGAACGAAGCGGACCTGTCGCAGATCATCGTCGCCACGCGCGGCGGGGTCCCGATCCGGATCGGCGATGTCGCCGACGTGGTGATCGGTTCGGAACTGCGCACCGGCGCGGCCACGCAGAACGGCAAGGAGATCGTGCTCGGTACGGTCTTCATGCTGGTCGGCGAAAATCCCCGGATAGTCGCGCAGGCTGCCTCGGAACGCCTCAAGCAGGTTCAGGCTTCGCTGCCATCGGGCGTCATCGCCCAGCCGCTCTACGACCGCACCGAACTGGTCGATCGCACCATCGGCACTGTCGAGAAGAACCTGCTCGAAGGCGCGATCCTGGTCATCGCCGTGCTGTTCCTGCTGCTCGGCAATATCCGCGCGGCACTGATCACTGCGGCAGTGATTCCCTTCTCGATGCTGATGACGCTGACCGGGATGGTCCAGGGGCGGGTTTCGGCAAACCTGATGAGCCTTGGCGCGCTCGACTTCGGGCTGATCGTCGATGGCGCGGTGATCATCGTCGAGAACTGCCTGCGGCGACTGGGCGAGGCGCAGCACCGCATGGGCCGCCTGCTTGACCGCGACGAACGATTCGGCCTCGTCGCCAAAGCCAGCGCCGAAGTGATCCGCCCCAGCCTGTTCGGGATCGTCATCATCACGGTGGTCTACCTGCCGATCTTCGCGCTCACGGGCATCGAAGGCAAGACCTTCCACCCGATGGCGATCACGGTGGTGCTGGCGCTGACCGCCGCGATGCTGCTCTCGCTCACCTTCGTTCCCGCCGCCGTCGCGCTGTTCGTCACCGGCAAGGTCGAGGAGAAGGAAAACCGCGTCATGACCTGGCTCAGCGCGCGCTATGCACCGCTGCTCGACTGGTCGATGACGCGCGGCAAGCTGATGATCGGCGGCGCAATTGCGCTGGTGGCAATCAGCGCAGTGGGCGCGACCCGACTGGGATCGGAATTCATTCCGAACCTCGAGGAAGGCGATATCGCGCTCCACGCGCTGCGCATTCCCGGCACCAGTCTCAGTCAGGCGATCACCATGCAGGAGGGCCTCGAGGAGCGCATTCGCAAATTTCCCGAGGTCGAGCGCGTGTTTGCCAAGATCGGGACGGCCGATGTCGCCACCGATCCGATGCCGCCGTCGGTTGCCGACAACTTCCTGATCCTCAAGGATCGCAGCGAGTGGCCCGATCCGAGGAAGCCGCGCGAGCAGCTGGTCGAGGAACTCAATACCGCCGTGCGGCAGATACCCGGCAACAATTACGAGTTCACCCAGCCGGTGCAGATGCGCATGAACGAACTGATCGCGGGCGTGCGCGCCGATGTCGCGATCAAGCTGTTCGGCGATGATCTCGACCAGCTGCTCGCGACCGGCAAGACCATCGAAAGTGTGGCCAAGGGGATCGAAGGGGCCGAGGACGTCAAGCTCGAACAGGTCACCGGGCTGCCCGTGCTCTCGGTTACCCCGAAGCGCGAGATGCTGGCGCGCTACGGCATCAACGTCGCGGCGGTGCAGGACGCCGTCTCGACCGCGACCGGCGGGCGCAAGGCTGGCGAAGTGTTCGAGGGCGACCGGCGCTTCGACGTGGTGGTGCGATTGCCTGAGGTGAGCCGCACCGATCTGGCCGCGCTCGGCAATCTGCCGATCGGCCTGCCCGGCGAGGGTGCAGGGTTCGTGCCACTGTCCGAACTGGCGGACATCGAGATGTCCGTTGGCCCAAACCAGATCAGCCGCGAGAACGGCAAGCGGCGCGCGGTGATCACCGCCAATGTGCGCGGCCGCGATCTCGGCTCGTTCATTGCCGAACTGCGCGAGAAGGTGGATGTCGAGGTCACCGTGCCCGAAGGCTATTACATCGTCTATGGCGGCACCTTCGAGCAGCTCCAGTCGGCGGCGACACGGCTCCAGATTGTCGTGCCGCTGGCGCTGCTCCTGATCTTCGGCTTGCTGTTCGCGCTGTTCGGATCGACCAAGGACGCCGCAGTGGTGTTCTCGGGCGTGCCGCTGGCGCTGACCGGGGGCGTGGCGGCGCTGGCGCTGCGCGGCATTCCGATGTCGATCTCGGCCGGGGTCGGGTTCATCGCACTATCGGGCGTCGCCGTGCTCAACGGCGTGGTCATGCTCTCGTTCATCCGCGACCTGCGCGAGAGGGGCATGGCGCTCGATGCCGCAATCCGAGAAGGTGCGCTCACTCGCCTCAGGCCGGTGATGATGACCGCGCTGGTCGCCTCTCTCGGCTTCGTGCCAATGGCGCTCAACGTCGGGGCAGGCTCCGAGGTTCAGCGTCCGCTGGCAACGGTGGTGATCGGGGGGATCATCTCCTCGACGATCCTCACGCTGCTGGTCCTGCCCGCGCTATACCGGCTGATGCACGCCCGGAGAGACGAGCCAAAAGAGCCGGGCGAAGCGTTCGAACCGGCGGACACCGTGGCAGCAGCTTCGCCGTGATCTCGATCCTCGCAAACCGCACTTATCGCCACCTCCTGCTCGCGCAGGTCGTCGCGCTTGTCGGCACCGGGCTGGCGACCGTCGCGCTCGGGCTGCTCGCCTTCGACCTTGCTGGCGGGAATGCCGGGGCGGTGCTGGGGACGGCGCTGGCGCTCAAGATGATCGCCTATATCGTCATCGGCCCAATCGTCGGGGCCTATGCCGATCGGCTGCCGCGCCGCGGCTTTCTGGTCGCGATGGACCTGGTGCGCTGCGCGGTCGCGCTGGTGCTGCCCTTCGTCGACGAAGTCTGGCAGGTCTATGTCCTGATCTTCGCGCTGCAATCGGCCTCCGCCGCCTTCACGCCGACGTTTCAGGCGACGATCCCTGATGTCCTGCCCGACGAGGCCGACTATACCCGCGCGCTGTCGCTTTCGCGGCTTGCCTACGATCTAGAAAGCCTGCTGAGTCCGATGCTCGCGGCGGCCTTGCTGACCGTGATCGGGTTCCACTGGCTGTTCGTGGGTACGGCGATCGGCTTTGTCGGCTCGGCCCTGCTGGTGCTGTCGGTGACGCTGCCGCGTTCGCCCGCCAAGCCGCGCACCGGTGGCATCTACGCGCATACCACGCGCGGCATTCGCTTTTATTTGAAGACGCCAAGATTGCGGGGTTTGCTTGCGGTCAACCTTGCCGCTGCCGCCGCCAGCGCGATGGTCATCGTCAACACCGTGGTGATCGTCCGCGATACATTCGGATACGACCAGCGCGAGGTGGCATTGACGCTTGCGGCCTATGGCGGCGGCTCGATGCTCGCAGCCCTGATGCTGCCCCGCCTGCTCGATCGCATCGCCGACCGCACGATCATGCTCAGTGCGGCCGCCGCGCTGACGCTGCTGCTCGGCGCACTGGCGCTGCTCCCGCTCGGCTCTTGGCCGCTGTTGCTTGGAGGCTGGTTCCTGCTGGGCAGCGCCTATGCCATGAGCATCACCCCTTCGGGCCGCCTGTTGCGCCGTTCGGCCGCAGCCAGCGACCGTCCCGCGATCTTCGCGGCGCAGTTCGCGCTCAGCCACGCCTGCTGGCTGATCGCCTATCCGCTTGCCGGACAGGTGGGAGCGCGGTTTGACCAGCAGACCGCCTTCGCGGTCCTGGCGATGCTGGCTGCGCTCGGAACATTGGCCGCCTTGTTATTCTGGCCGAAAGACGATCCGCAACGCCTCGCCCATCACCATCCCGACCTTCCCCCGGACCATCCCCATCTTGCCGGGGCGAACGAACATGCGCACGATTTCGTGATCGACGACCTGCACCTGCACTGGCCGCGTCAAGGAGCGTAATGCATTCCGTCAGGGCGCCATGACCGGTGGCCAGTTGTGGGATTCGCCCTGGCAGCTCAGGCACCAAGCGTAGAGCGCGTCGTACATCACCATGCCGTGGCGGAGCATTTCGTGATCGTCCGCGAAGGTCGCCGACAGTCCCAGCGACAGGGCATAGAGCCCCGCCGATTGCGGCGTCAGGTCGAGGCGCGAGGTGTCCGCCCCGCGCACGATCTCGGCGAGCTGGACGAGCGCCGGGTCATCCAGTCCGTATTCTGCGAGGAAGGCATCGAAGCTGCACAGTTCGCCGACATGGCTGAACCTGACATCGGGGATGTCGTAGGGCGTGGCGCCTTCGGCTTCGGCCACGGCCAGCACCTTGCTGGGCGCGACGTAAAGGAACTCCGCTTCGGGATCGATGAAGCGCGTGATCAGCCAGGGGCAGGCGATCCGGTCGATCTTCGGGCGTTCGCGGGTGACCCATTTCATGGCGTCACCTCCCCGCGCCAGTCGCGGCGCGATAGCGGTTGTCGATCACTTCCCAGTCGAGATTGCGCCAGAAAGCATCGACATATTTGGCCGCCGCCGCGCCGTAATCCATGTGGAAGGCGTGCTCGTACATGTCGAGCACCAGCAGCGGAGTGCCGGTCGCGGGGCCATTGGTGTGATCCCAGCACCAGTAGTTGTGCAGTGACCGGGTGTGCTGGTTGAACGCAAGCACGCACCAGCCTGAACCTCCTGCCAGCGACATCGCCGTGCGCCGGAACTCTGCTTCCCATGCCTCGAAGGAACCGTGCGACGTAGCCATAGCCTGGCGTATGCTTCCCGCCGCCTGCCCGTTGCCGCCCAGTGCGTCGAAATAGAGTTCATGCAGCACCACCGATCCGGTGCGATGCAGTTCCTCCCGCTTGAGGCCGCCGTAGGCAACCGGCGGGAAATCCTTGTCGGCCATGGCGGCGGCGAGCCGCCCTTCGATCATGTTGAGCGCGCGGATCGAGCCCTGATAGTTGTTCTCCCAATGGGAGCGGATCAGCCGCTCGGACAGTCCTTCGAGCTTGGCCGGATCGAAACGCAGCGGCCTGGGCTGATGCTGGCCGGAGAAGGCCGGCGTTGTCATGGTCTGGGCCTCCGAGACGGTGGATGCGCTGGCAGCGGCGAGCCCCGCCGCTCCAGCAGCGAGGCTTCCGATGGCGGTGCGACGCGACACTTCGGTCATGGCATTCTCCTGGTCAGGCGATCTGGCCGAGAACGAGACCGCCAACGGCCGCGACTCCCAGAACCTTGATGATGTTCCACTTGAGTTTGAACAGCAGGATTGCGGCCAGCACTGCAAGCACGCCTGCGCGCCAGTCGAGCGAGGCCCATTCCGGATTGCTGACGCGCAATGGCCCTATCGCGAGTTGGTCCACCCGGGCGAACAGGACGTGAATGAAGAACCACAGCGCGAGGTTGGCGATGACACCGACGACGGCAGCGGTCAGCGCGGCGAGGCCGCCCTTCAGGCGGGGCGAATTCTCCATCCGCTCGATCCAGGGCGCGAAGGTGAAGATCCACAGAAAGCACGGCGTGAAGGTAACCCAGGTCGTCAGCGCCGCGCCCAGCAAACCCGCCACCAGTGGCGTGAATGGCTCCGGCGCGCGGAAGGCGGCAAGATATCCAACGAACTGGGTGACCATGATCAGCGGGCCGGGCGTCGTCTCGGCCAGACCCAAGCCATCGGCCATCTCGCCGGCTGACAGCCAGCCGTATCCTTGCACCGCTTCCTGCGCCATGTAGCCCAGCACCGCATAGGCCCCGCCGAATGTCACCACCGCCAGTTGCGAGAAGAAGCTGCCGATGTCCCACAGCACATGGTCGCGGCCCAGAGTTGCCAGGATCAGCACCATCGGCGCTGCCCAAGTCGCGCCCCAGACAAGGACGGTTCGGATCGATTGGCTCCAGGGACGCGGGCCGGAGGCGGACGCGCTGCCGTTTGCTTTGATCGCCAGCCATTCCGGTCGCGCGGCCGCCACGATCATCCCGATCGCGCCTGCCCCAAGGACAACCAGCGGGAAGGGGGTGGCGAACAGGAAAAGGGCGAGGAAGGCGGCAAGCGCCAGCCCCTTCTTAAAGGCAGTTTTGAGCGCGCGTCCGGCGATGCGAATCAACGCTTGCACCACGATCGCCAGAACCGCTGCCTTGATGCCGAGAAACAGCGCAGCGAACCATTCGAGGTTCGCGGCAAAGGCATAGAGAATCGAAAGCGCCAGGATGACCAGCGCACCCGGGATGACGAACAGCAGTCCTGCTGCCAGTCCACCGCGCAGGCCATGCAGTTTCCAGCCGATCCATGTGGCCAGCTGTTGCGCTTCGGGTCCCGGCAACAGATGGCAGAAGTTCAGCGCGTGCAGATATTGCTCCTCATCGATCCATCGCCGCTCGTCGACCAGCTCCCGGTGCATGAGCGCGATCTGTCCGGCAGGGCCGCCGAAACTGAGAAAACCGATGCGCGTGAACACACGCACCATCTCACGAAAATCAGGATGTGCGGTACTCGTCACCTGTCACCCACGCCTTTCCATCCGCACGCGTGCGGACGAGGAAGGCAACGCTTGGGCGGTGATGCCTGATCGGGAGGTTGCGTAACCCCGAGGAGGACATCGCTAGCATTTGACACGTCCTTTTCCAAGCATTTCACAGCACGTTGGAAACGGGGATGGCGTTGGACGCGTTACCTGAAGTATCGACAATTTCAGCGGATGAACGATGAGTCTGCTTAGGCAAATGACCGCGAGCGTGATCTGGCCATTACAGCCGGATTTACCGAAGTGTCCTACGTCGCGGTCAATCGCTCCCTTGGATTCGAAGACCGCCTTAGACGACCCATGACGTTTGAGAGCTGACTTCGAAAAGGCAGAAATGTCCCAGTTCCAGCTAACCCTATAGGTGTTGAAAATCCTCGTCAGCCTCTTCTCGCAAACGCGCCCTTGATGACCTTCCCGCCCTCCCGGATCGTATCGAGGTAGTCGCTCCACCACTGCGCCATGCGGACGCGCTCATCCCAGTGCTTGCCACGGTGGTAGACGCCGCGAACGGCATTGCTGTCACCATGGGCCAACCCTCGTTCGATCGCATCTGGATTCCAGAGGCCGCTTTCGTTCAGCATGGTGGAGGCCGTAGCCCGAAGACCATGGGCGGTGACTTCGTCCTTCGTAAAGCCCATCCGTCGGAAAGCGGCATTCAGGGTGTTTTCGCTCATCGGGCGGACGGAGGCGCGAGCTGACGGAAACACATACCCTTCGGTGCCGACCATCTCGGCAAGTTCCTTGAGATAACCGACCACCTGTGTGGACAACGGCACGGCATGAGGACGGCGCGCCTTCATCTTGCCCTCTGGGATGCGCCAGACGCCTTCTTCCAGGTCGATCTCCCTCCAATCAGCATGCCGCAGCTCGCCAGGGCGTACAAAGACATGGGGTGCGATGAGCAGGGCGTACCGGGTGATAAAGTTGCCAGTGTAGTCCTGGATTGCGCGGAGCAGTCCGCCGAGATCCTTCGGCTCAAGGATCGCTGCATAGTGCTTTGCCTTGGGCGTTATCAGCGCCCCGCGGAGCATGCTCGTTGGGTCGCCTTTGCAGCGCGTCGTGGCAACCCCATAGCGGAACACGCGGCTCGCAAAGGATCGGGTCTTTTTAGCGGTCTCGTGCTTCCCCTTCGCTTCGAGGCGCTTCAGGGGAGCCAGCACCTCGAACGGCTCAATCTCGTCGATCGGGCGGCTGCCGATGGCATCCGTCAGCTGGTCGAGGAAGAAGTTGGCCTTGATGATGGTCGCATCCGCCCGACCGTTATGCACCATCATCTCATCAATGTACTCGCGTGCCACCGCCTCGAATGTCTGGGCGGAAAGGAATTCCGAACGGATCTTCTGCTTGCGCTTCTCCATCGCCGGGTCACCGCCCGCCGCGACTTTGACGCGAGCCTCGTAGGCCGCTTGGCGCGCGTCCTTGAGATTAATTTCGGGATAGGAGCCGATCGAGAGCTTCTTTTCAACGGTGCCGATTCGATAGCGGAATCGCCAGAGTTTTCCGCCCGATGGGGACACCTCGATGTACAATCCGCGGTCGTCGGCGACCTTGTACGGTTTGTCCTTTGGCTTGAGTGCGCGAAGCCGGGTTTCGGTCAGAGGCATGTGCGGGCCTTTTCCCAATGTGGTTTTCGCAAAGGCCCGCAAAAGGCCCGCAAAAATGTGCGGAACCCCCGAGAAATGGCGGGACGATCCGGCACGATCCAAGGGCCAATTCCCTTGGATTTCTGCGGGTTTAATACACTTTTTGGGATGTTCCGAGAAGAACAAATGGTGCCCAGAAGAGGACTCGAACCTCCACGCCCTTGCGAGCGCCAGCACCTGAAGCTGGTGCGTCTACCAATTCCGCCATCTGGGCACGGGGCAGAAGGCTGCAACGCCGTCTGCCGGGTAGGAGGGCGCCACTATGCGATGGATCGCGGGGTGTCAACGGGGCAAATCCAGCTTGGCCAAACTCTTTTTGGCCTGTGGCGCGAACACGGGATGTTCGGCATTGAAAGCGGGCGCGCTGCTGTGCCAAAGGCGATGCGGGCGGCACCGGCTTTCCGGGGCGTTCGATGCACAAGGCAGGATTCGGTCACATGGCAGCTTATACCGCACCGGAAAAAACCCGTGATCTCGACGGCATGCTTGTGGCGCTGGTTGGCGGCTCCGGCTTTTTCGGCCGTCACATCGCGCAGGAACTGCTGGCGCGCGGCGCGCGGTTGCGGGTGTGCAGCCGCAATCCCGAACGTGGCTATCGCGTAAAGCCGCTTGGCGGCCTTGGCCAGACACAGCTTGTCGCGGTCGATGTGCTCAAGCCGCACACGGTGGCCAAGGCGCTGATCGGCGTCGATGCGGTGGTCAATCTGGTTGGTGCCTTCGCGGGCGATCTGGACGGGCTGCAGGGCGAAGGCATCGGCCGGATCGCGGAGATCGCCGCAGAAGCCGGGGCCAAGGCATTTGTCCACGTCTCCGCGCTGGGGGCCGATGCCGAATCGGACGTGGCCTATGCCCGCACCAAGGCGCAGGGTGAAAACGCCGTGCTGGCTGCTTTTCCATCGGCCACGATCCTGCGCCCGTCGATCCTGTTCGGCGAGGACGACAATTTCCTGAACATGTTCGGCGGGCTGATGGCAACCATGCCGGTGCTGCCGGTGTTCGGCCCAGCCGCAAAGCTGCAGCCGGTGTTTGTCGATGACGCCGCCGAAGCGGTAGGCAACGTGCTGGCCGATCCCGCGGCGCATGGCGGCAAGATCTATGAGCTGGCCGGGCCGGAAGTGGTGACGATGGGCGAGTTGAACCGCCGCATCGCCAAGGCGGCAGGCCGTTCACCCTTGCTGGTGGAATTGCCCGATGCGCTGTCGGGCGCCATTGCCGCTGCGACCGGGTGGTTGCCGGGGGCACCGATCACCACCGATCAGTGGAAGCTGTTGAAGGCCGGAAACGTGGCGACCGGCACACTGCCCGGCATTGCTGCGCTGGGTGTCACGGCCCGCCCGCTGGGCCTGTTCCTTGACCGCTGGATGACGCGTTTTCGCAAGTTTGGCCGGTTCGGTACGAAGACCCGCGCCGCCTGATTTTGGGAGCAGCGGTTCGGCGTTCAGGCGTTCACGTCGGCATAGTGGCTGGGCGGCTGGATCACGTCCATCCGTTCGGCCAGAAGCGGGCGAAAGCTCGGCCTGCTCTTGAACACTGAATACCAGCCGCGCGCCTGTTCGTGGCCGGACCAGTCGATCCCGCCTAGGTAATCGGCCACAGAGATCTGCGCGGCGGCAGCAAGATCGGCCAGGCTCATCGTGGCGCCGGCCAACCAGGGGCGGTTGTCGATCAGGTAATCGACATAGTCGAGATGTTCATCGGCCAGCCGCATGGCATCGCGCAACCGGCGGCTATCGGGCGGAGCGCGATAGACCAGCCGCTTCTTCATCCGTTCTTCCAGCAGCGGGCCGGTGACGTCGGCATAGAAGTTTTCATCGAACAGTGCCACCAGCCG
>Ga0075012_10003624_pt1 | contig 14636 bp, 13 predicted proteins | sample All_14_2_FD_71474 | JGI IMG/M metagenome (GOLD analysis project Ga0075012, IMG submission 71474) | Freshwater microbial communities in response to fracking from Pennsylvania, USA - Allegheny Zone_MetaG_DW_15 | ecosystem: Environmental > Aquatic > Deep subsurface > Groundwater > Drilled... | reverse complement strand
CCTGAGCGGCGTCAAGAACTACACGGTCCAGGTGCGCGAGCACGGCGATTCCGTGGTCTTCCTGCGGCGCATCGCGCCGGGCACGGCGGACAAGAGCTATGGCATTCACGTGGCGCGGCTGGCGGGCATGCCCGGCGAAGTGATCGAGCGCTCGCGCGAGATCCTCGCGAATCTGGAAGAGGGCGAGCTGGAGTCCGGCATCCCGAAACTGGCCCGGCGCGGCAAGCGGAAGTCTCCGGACATCCCGGGGCAGCTGACGCTGTTTGAACTCTGAGCCGCTTCACCCGTCGCGGTTAATGCGAGTGCGCCTCGACACAGGACTGCAAGACGGCATTAAACACGTTTCCGCGCCGCCTACTTGAACGTCACCTCGACATCGTCGAAGTCGATCTGGCCCGGGCAATACCCATTAAGGACCAAAACACTGGCCATAGTAGCATCTTTGGGAATCGAGTCTTCCCTAAAAATCGTTTCCCAAGAACCGTTGCTTTGTTCCCAACTTGCAGAACTGTGCTGAATTATTTTTCCGTCTCGATTCGCAAAATTCACTTGTACACAAGGATGTATTGGCAGTTTGTTCGCACGGTTTCTCACACACTCTTTAGTCCTGAGTTTTGCGATAATCGTCACACGTTTTCCCCCACCCTGGGGTAATTTGATATTCTGCAATATGTGTGAACACGTCGTAACCGTACCATCGCTGATGACGTTTTTTTCAAACCGGAGAAACTTGTTTCCGTTTTCTGTCTCCACGGTCACATGATTCGTCCTCTCCCACCCCTCTGGCTTTCCGTCCATAACCTTCTCGAAATCACCGTTTACGACCACATTTTTGCCGCGTTGCTCCTTCGCCCTTCCTTCCCCATGCCCGTTCCCCACCACCACTCCCACACTGCCGTTCCCCAGTAGCAAGGCTTTTTCAGCCGCGACTTGTTTCGCGAGTTCGGGATTGGATGCGGATTTGGTTTGGTGCGTGGCCAGCACGCGAAGGTAGTCGGCGTCCATCTGTTTACGGCGTTTGGCGAAGTCCTCGTTGAGACGTTCGAATGTTGCCAGCAGAGTCTTGCGCGTCATCTTAAGTTTGGATTTGGGCAGCGCGGGGGGAAGTTCGGGATCGACCATCCCCGTGATAGCCGCCTCGCGCTCTTGCACAACCGCCGCGACCAAATCGAGATCCCCTTTGGCAGTCGCGGCTTTTTCGATCCCGTCCAGCATGCCTACATACGACTGAGCCGCTTTGGCCATAGCCTCCTGCTTCTGCTTGTTCAGCGCCTCGATGGAGCCTTTGTATTTCGCCGCAGGCACCGCCAACTCTGGAAGCAAGTCTTGCGCGTGAAGGGACAATACAATCATTATTACCGATGTGACAACCATCCGTCTTGTCATGATTTTCATCTCCAAAGGTATACGCGTATTTGTACAATGGTACTTTTCCGAGAAACGGGAGTCAACCGATTTTTCAGGGTTGTTTCTTTATGTTCTTGACGGAAATTATTTGGACTTGCGTGGAGCGGGCTAAAAGGCTAATAGTGCATCATGTTGCCGAAATATATATGGACGGAAATCCAGGCTGAGGCCGATGCCGTGTCGGGTTTAGTCCGGGCACTGGGCTTGCCGGTACCCATCGCGCGGGTTCTGGCCGCGCGGGGCGTTGCGACGCCCGCGGCCGCCGCGGCGTTCCTGATGCCGGAGCTCAAGTCGCACCTGGCGCACCCGTTCGACTTTCCCGGCGCGCGCGCGGCGGCGGAGCGGCTCTGGGACGCCATACGGGCCGGCCGCACGATTGTGGTTTTCGGCGACTTCGACGCGGACGGCGTGGCGGCGGCGACGGTCCTGACCACCGCGCTGCGGCGTCTGGGCGGCAAGGCCGAAACCTTTCTGCCCGTGCGCGAACCCGAGGGCTACGGCCTGACGTTCGCGGCGCTTGAGCGCTGCCGCAGCGAACAGGGCGGCTGGCCCGCGCTGCTGGTGACGGTCGATTGCGGCATCGGCTCCCCGGCGGAGGTGGCGTTCCTGAACGCGCAGGGCGTCGAGGTCATCATCACCGACCATCACGAGCCGGGGCCCGAGCTGCCGCAGGCGGCGGTGCTCGTGAACCCGCAGCTGGGCGCGTCGCCCGGCGCGGAACACCTGTGCGGGGCGGGGGTGGCTTTCAAGGTGGCGCACGCCATGGCGGAGCTGGGCAAGGCGAACGGCTGGTATGGGGGCGAGCCGTTCTGCGGCGAGCTGCTGACGCCGGTCGGGCTCGCGACGGTCGCGGACGTGGTCTCGCTGACCGGCGAGAACCGGGTGTTCGTGACCGCGGCGCTCAAGCACTGGAACCGCTTTGCGGGCGAAGGGCTGCGGGCCCTGCTGTCGCGCGCGGCCGGGCAGGTCCCCGAGGAGCTGGACACCCACCTTTTCGGTTTTGTGCTGGGGCCCCGTATCAATGCGGCCGGCCGGATGGGCTCGGCGATGGACGCCTACGAGCTACTGACCACGCGGGACCGGCAGCGGGCCGCCGAGCTGGCAACCAAGCTCGAAGGGTTCAACGGCGAACGACGCGGCGTGGAGTCGCGCATGCTGGCTGCGGCGCGGCGGCAATGCGGCCTGGACGAGCAGGCGACGGTGGCGTTCGGCGAGGCCGCGGTGGTGGTGTACGGCGAGGAGGGCTGGCACCCCGGCGTGCTCGGGATCGTGGCGGCGCGGCTGAGCGACGCGACGGCGCGGCCCGCCGCCGTGGTGGCGCTCGACAAGGCGAAGGCCGGCCGCGGCTCGGTGCGCGCCGGCGAAGGGTACCACGCGGTCGAAGCGCTGGCGGCCGCGAGCGAGGCGCTGACGGGCTTTGGCGGGCATGCGCGCGCCGCCGGTTTTCAGGTCAAGCCCGACTGCTTCGAGCGGTTCAAAGAACTTTTTTGCGCGGCGTGCGCCGAGCAGGCGGCGGCGGGCGGCGGGGCCCAGCCCCTGCTGGTCGACGGCTGGCTGGAGCCGGAGCAGGTGTCGCTGGCGCTCTATCGCGAGCAGCAGCGGCTGGCGCCCTTCGGCGTCGGCAACCCGGCCCCACGCTGGGGCTTGCGCGGCGTCGCGCTGGAACGCGTCCAACCGATGGGCCAGTCGGGGGAGCACATGCAGCTCCTCTTCCGGCTGACGCAGGGCTGCACGGTGCGCGGGGTCTGGTTCCGCAACGGCCGCGCGATCGAAGCGGTGCGGGCGGCGGGCGGGCGGGTCGACGTGGTGTTCGAGCTGCGCCAGAACGGGTTCGGCGGCGAGCCGGCCGCGGAGCTGCTAATCGTGGACCTCGCCCCCGCACACGGCTAAGTGTCTTTCAAACGACAACCGCAGGGTAGGGACGGCGCCCCGAGCCGTCCGTCTACCCTGAGCAAGCCGAAGGGCGGCCGCCTCGGGGGGGCGGCCCTACCTGCCGGCTGCCCGGTACCGGAGCCCGTACATCGCCGCGCCGATTTCGCGCGCCGCGCCGACCAGCTCAGGGTAAGGTTGGTCCGTGACCGTAAGAAAACCGATCTGGTAGTTCTCGCCGTCGCCGCGTCCCGTCAGCGCCTGGTCGCGCCACTGGAACCAGTGGGTGCCCACGTAGCGCGGGTGCTTGAGGCAGGAGGTCACAAAGGCGGTGTAGCAGGCGGCGCGCTCGGCCTGATCCCGGGTGGCGACCAGCCCGGTGTGGAACAGGCCGCGGTCCAGCGCCCCGAAGTGGAACTCGCCGTTGATCATGGGCTTGTCCTCGCTGCCCTCGGGCAGGTCTTTGTCCGCCTCCCGCTGGTAGATGTTGACGCTGACGACGTCGCAGTATTTGGCGGCGGCGCGGTAAACGCCGGGCGCGCCCCAGGCGATGCGGCAGCCCAGGTAGAGCTTCTCGGGGGCGACCGCTTTGATCGCCTCGCGAACGGTGCGGAAATACTGCTCGGCAATCTGCGCGTGGAACGCCTCCAGATCGGCGGCGCACCGCTTCTCGTCGGGCTTGGCGGTGTTCTGCAGAAAATCCTCCCAGACGGCAAAAGCCGTGCCCCAGGCCGCGTTCAGCGCGGCGGGCGTGGCGTACTTCTTTTCCAGCCACGCGCGCAGGGCGAGCTTGGCGGGCTGGCCTGCGGGCGAGAGCAGCGTGGCGCGCGCGAGGTCGCGGTCGTCTTTGCCCCACGAAAGCTCGTTGTCCACAAAATACCCGATGCACCAGGGGTCGGCGGCGGTGCCGGCCTTCTGCTGCTCCGCCGCGCGGTTGCGGAGGGTCTCCGCAAACTCCCGCGAGAACGGGTCGGGAAACTTGCCCCACCAGCCTTCGGAGCCCTCGATCCGCGGGCCGCCTGAACGGAAGGTGGCCGTGTAGGGCGTGCGGCGCAGCAGGTAGACCTGGCTGTCCGACCAGTTGGCCACCGTGTTCAGGCCCCACGCGCGGATACGCCGGTGCGCCCGGTCGGCAAAGGCCGCGCGCCACTCCTCGCCGTCTTTGCGGAACAGGTTGGCGCCGGCGAAGTCGAAGGTCTTGAAGCTGCCTTTGTCTTTGTAAAACCCGTGGGGTGCCCAGCCGCTCGAACCGTAGAACGGCGCGAACGGCGTGTCCTGGGCCGGCAGCCAAGCGAAATAGGCCTCGCGGTGCTGCACGCCGGTCTCCGCCCCCGGGCGCACGCAGTCGACGCCGTGCGAGAAGAACAGCCGCCCGTCGGGATCGACCAGCCACCAGAGGCCGTCGACTTTCTCGGTGCGGAAGTGGCCCGTGGCCTTGAGCTGCGGACCCTTCGCCCAGCCGCCCCACCGGTCGCGGTCGGCGGGGCCGCGGCATTCGGCCAGCTCCTGATCCTCTTTGGCCTTGGCCTGCTGCAGCGCCTCCTCGCTGTGGATCTTGCCCGGCCACTCGTCGTGCGCGAACTGCCCGAAGCGGTCCACGAACGGCAGGAAGGTGTCGGCCTTGAGCAGGTTGAGCGGCTGCCTGGAGGCCTCGATGCGGGTGACGGCAAAGCGGGCGGGCCGGTCGGGGTTGGCGATGAAAAGGTGCAGCTCCGCAGCCTTGCGGACGTTGAAGGTGCCCCCTTCCAGCGACGCGGGGAAACCGCGCATGCCGACCAGCTCGAGCGGCTTGTCCAGCATCCAGGGCGAGGGCCGCAGGCTGGCGGTGATGACCCCCTGCCCGCCCGGCTTCAGCTGCACGTGGCCGCCGGGCGACGCGCCTTTCTGGCCGTGGTTCTTGACGCTCAGGCTGACCGTGAGCGGACGCTCGGCGGTGTTGCTGACCGCGACCTGCAGCGTGCCGTATTCGGCCAGGTCGCACTCGCCGGACTTGAAGAACACGGTGACGCCCGGCCATTCATACTGCGTGCCGGTCGTGACGAGAAGCGCGTTCTGCGCGCCCCGGGCGACCTCGCTGTCGGCGTGTTTGCGCGCCTCGCACAGCTCCGACGGCCAGAGCGTCAGCGTCTGGGCGAAGGCGGGGGCCGCGCACAAAAGGACGATGAAGAGCGGTGTGACGATGCCTGTTTTCATGGGCGTACTGTACAAAAAACCGGTCCGCTCCGCCACCTCTTCTGCGGGCGTGACCGCGCTTCGGCGGCGGGGCAGCGGTACGACGAAACGTAATCTCAGCCGGTTCCCTCACGACTTCATGTTCCAACTCTCAGACGAAGAAGCGGCGGGTTTGATCTTCCAATCTGGAATATCAAAGCAGCGCGGCGGACGTCGCCGCTCGTTGCACTACGCCTTCACCGAGCAAGGCGTAGCGATGCTTTCCAGCGTGTTGCGCAGCGAACGTGCGGTGCAGGTCAATGTCGCGATCATGCGCGCCTTCGTGGGGCTTCGCCGGATGCTGAGCGCCAACGAGGCCCTGTCCCGCAAACTGGGCGAACTGGAGCGGCGTCTCGAAGGCCACGATCAGGCCATCCGTTCGCTCTTTGACGCGATCCGCCAACTCATGGCGCCACCCGCCAAGCCGCACAAGCAGATCGGCTTTCATGTCAAAGAAGCGCGCGTGCCCTACCGCGTGAAAAGGAGGCGCCCATGATAACGCTGCATATTCGCAAGGAAGCGGCCGGTTACGCCCTCGGCATGAACTTCCGCAATCCCCAAGGCCGCCGCGAGATGCTCTGGCCGCAGGATCTGGACGAGATCGCAATCAACGGCCAGACGGCGTACGGCTGCCGGATCGCCGATGTCGGCAGGAAGCACGTATGAATCCATACTACATGACCGCTGAGTTACAGGAAGAGAACCGTGGCCTCCGTGCTGCGAATAGCAAAGCAAGCGCATTGCTGGCGGACGTCGCCGGCAGACTGCGCGCCATCCTCAAGGACGAGACAATCATGGAGGAAACCCCGGTTGAGGCATCGACCGCCATGGAACTGGCGCTCGAAACCATTGACACGGCTATCGCGAAACTGAAGGCGGTCATACCGCCGGAAAAGCGGTCGGCACCTCCGCCCAGCGGCCCCACCCGTCAGCAGGGGCAGTTCCTCGCCTTCATCCGCGAGTACATGATGCGGAACTCGGCCGGGGTCGCGCCCACCCATGCGGACTTCCAGCGGTTCTTCAACCTGACGGCACCGTCTGTCAACTCGATGCTCATCCGCCTCGAACAGTGGGGTTTCATCCGGCGAATTCCCCACCAGAACCGTGCCATCGAACTGACCGTCCGTCCGGACTGGATTCCGCCTCTCGGCCGGCCTTTCAGTTTGTGGCACTGACCCTCGTTGCATGGCCGTTCTTTCGCCCGTCGGTTTTCGTTGTGTCGGTTTTCGTTGTTGACACAGTAACCGTACAGATGTACGGTAATGGTAACCATGAACGGTCAGAGTCCATTGACACCCCGCCAGAAGGAGGTCTTGACGTACATCCAAGACGAGACCGATAAGCGCCAGCGTCCGCCGACGGTGCGGGAAATCTGCGCCCGCCTGAAGGTCTCGTCGCCGGGGACGGTTCACGATCATCTCACCGCACTGGAGAAAGCCGGGTGGATCAGGCGCGGCGTCGGCCAGGCCCGCTCGGTCCGCCTGATCAGGCCTCTGGGCGGCGTGCCCCTCGCCGGCGAGGTCGTGGCCGGCGTTCCCGTTCATGCCGACGAACAACAGGCGGCGTTTGTGCTCTTGAGCGAGGTGTTCGGGGGAGGGGAGCTTTTTGTTGTCAGGGTTCGAGGCGACAGCATGAAGGACTGCGACATCCATGACGGCGACCATGCGGTTGTCCGAAAACAGGACGAGGTCGAAAGCGGTGAAATCGCCTTGGCGGTGCTGAACGACGAGCAGACGGTCAAGAGGGTCATTAAGACGAGCGAGGGGATTTGCCTGCAGCCGGCGAACCCCGATTTCCGGCCGATCAAGGTCCATGCAGAGGCCGGCGACTTCCATGTGGCCGGCAAGGTGATCGGGATACTGCGGAAAGTGAGAAGTCATTGACGACTTCGGACGTTTCTGCGACAGTGCAATGACGGTTCTTGGACGGAAGACTGACGAATGACAGCGACGCAACAATTTCTTGCCGGTGCCTATACGGACCTGGGGTTCAGGGACGGCGCTCTGATGACGCCGTCTGAGCCTCTTTCACAGCACACCGTCGCCGACTGGATGGAGCGCGGCGAGTGGCTCACCCTGGCGAAGTCCTTGGACATCGACAGGATCTTCTTCGTCGACAACAACCCCGTTGTGGTCTTCGCACGTTCGGACAACCCCGACCCCGAAGTTCTGCGTCGGCTTTACAACCGCATCTGGTGCATGGCACGCCCCCGCTTTCTGTTTCTGGCCACGCCCGGCGAACTCGCCGTGTACGATCTGGCCAGACCGCCGGTACGCCCCGGCAAGTCACTTAACGAGGAAGACCGTCGGCTAGAACTTGTCCGTAGCGCGGCCGAGGTTCAATCCAAACTGGCGGCATACAGCAGGGAAAGTGTCGAGTCAGGCCAGGTCTTTGCCGACAAACGGATCGAAGCGGCGACATGCCGTGCGGATGGAGCGCTCATCCGGGATCTTGGCGAGGTCCGTCGTATGTTGTTGGACGCGCAACTCCCTGACCGATTTGCGCATGCGCTCATCGGCCGGTCCATCTTCATCCGATATCTCGAAGATCGAAAGGTGCTGATCCCGGCCTATTTTGAAGACGTGGCCAAGGCTGATCCGACCTGGCAAAGGATGCTGGAGGCGAAGACAGATGAGGCGTGGAGCGGGAGCGACGGCTCCCGTTTGCTCTACCCCAGAGTCCTCCGGAGCAAGTCGTTCACTTATGCCCTATTTCGCAAGTTGGCCGCGGATTTCAACGGAGATATGTTTCCGTACAGTGTGGAAGAAGAACGTGCCGTGACCGCGACGCAGTTGAAGGATCTGAGCGGGTTCCTGCTGGGCGATCCTCGTCACGACAGCCTGTTCTTTTTCGCCTATCGGTTTGATGTCATCCCGATCGAGCTTATCAGCGCCATCTATGAGGAGTTCTACAACGCGGAACAAGAGCGGGGAAAAACGAATGGCTCCCACTACACGCCGCCGGAACTGGTCGAGTTCGTCCTTTCCCAGACGCTGACGGAAGCGCGGTTGGCGCAAAGTCCTCGTATCCTTGATCCCGCGTGCGGTTCCGGGATATTCCTCGTTGAGGCCTTTCGCCGCGTCGTTCGCTATCGAAACTGGAAGCAAGGCCGGAGACTCAACCAGCAGGAGTTGCGGAAGATCCTTCGAGAACAAATCATCGGGATCGACATCAACGAAGCTGCCGTCCGCGTGGCCGCGTTCAGTCTCTACCTCGCGTTTCTGAGTTACCAGAACCCGCGCGAAATTAACGAGAACCGGAAACTTCCGAATCTAAAATACGATAATGCGGCACCGAACGACGGCTCGAAGGAACGCTACGATGTCCTTCTGGTGTCGAACGCTTTTGCGGTGTCGGCGCAGGGAACAGACGTTTCGTCCAAGTTCGCGAGTGGTTGCGCCGACGTCGTTGTCGGTAATCCGCCCTGGGGAACGGCCAAGCGCGAGGACGCCAAAGGGGTCGAGGCCTGCGACGTTGCCATGGAATGGTGTCGCAACCGGAAGATGCCGATCGGCGACAGGGAATTGTCGCAGGCGTTCATCCATCTGTCCTTAGAGCAACTCAGAGATGGAGGGGTCGCCGGGCTCTTGGTTTCGTCCGGCATCTTCTTCAAGCAGCAAGAGAAGAGTCAGGCTTTTCGTACCGCATGGCTGTCGAAGAGCAAGCTGCTGCACGTAACCAACTTCTCCCACCTGCGGCACCTCTTCTTCAAGGGTGGAGGACGTTTCGCTGAGGCATGCGCTCCTTTTGCCTCCGTCCTCTTTGAGAAAACGCCGTTCAGTGACGCGGAGCACCGCTTCGAATACTGGTCTCCAAAACTCACGGCTGCCGCCGAACGACTACAGGCCGTGGTTTTGCAGAAGACGGACATGCGTTTGCTCGGTCAGGCGGAAGTCATGCGTGACGACCGTCTCTGGAAGGTCTACTGGTGGGGTAGCCATCGGGATGCCAACTTCATTCGCGGTCTTGCCAGGTGGCCTTCCATCATTCATGCGTCAGACCGAGAGGGCAACATAGTCGTAGCAACCGGTAGCGGTATAAAAGTGGGCGGAGGGACAGGGTGTTGTGCGGAATGGCTTAAGAATGCACTAGAATTTCCTGCCGAGGCAATCACGAGATATGGTGATCTAGAGGCAAACGTTCTTGTAGGAGCCCCTTCAAAGGTGGCTCGTCCGAGAGAACTTAGCCTTTTTGAGGGATCAAGACTTATCTTCAAACAGTGTCCTATGACTGTGGGCACGAATCCAGGCCAGATTATCGCTCGGCTTGAATCGACGTCTTTTATTGTTCGTCATTCTGTCTATTCACTCAAGTTGCGCGCCCCAGATACATGGCAAGGAGAGGTGCTTCTTGGTATTCTGTGGTCTTCTCTTGCCCGGTACTACTTCTTCCTGACAGCAAGTTCCTGGGGCACGTGGTACGACAAGATTGGTCTTGATGAACTCCGAGCATTGCCAATTAGAATTCCCGATGACGCAGGGCTTCGTGGCCGTATCGTCTCAATAGTGAACAAGCTTCGCCATTGGCAGCCTCAGGAGCAGACGCTTTTCACAAATGGTCTTTCCAAGGATGAAATCGCAAAGCAGCAGAAGGCTATGGAGAGCGAATTGGACGAGGCTGTCTTCGATCTTTATGAACTGATGCCGGCGGAAAGGGATCTCGTACATGACATGTGTACGTATGGCATCGACCTGTTTTACAACGCGCAGAAGAGCCTTGCCGTGAAAGCCGTCGATTTCTCCCAATGGCCACACTGTTGCGGCACGGTTCGCGAGATACCGAAGGAAGCGAACGGTTTGTCGCCGTACTTGCGCGGATTTCTCGATTCGTGGAACCAGCAACTTGCCCCGGAAGGCGAGTTCAACTGGCGTGTCGTGCGGCCGACCGACCGAACGTTCCTTCTCGCGGTCTGTTTCACTACCCAAGTTCGCGGTGCCAAGCCAACTCCGCCGGAACCCGGCGCCGACGCAGCTTGGAACGAAGTCCTCGCACGTATTGACGAGATCGCCCTCACGCCATACGGTAGTCGGCGGATCTTCATTGACGGATTGATCCGCAGCGTATCGGAGCGCCAGATCACCATCATCAAACGCGACGAGCGCCGACTGTGGACGGCAAGCGCCGGACGTGAGGACGCGGAAGCCACACTCCATCAGGCGATCCGGATGCAGGAGCTTCGCCGCCCATGAGTACCCCCCGTGCACCCACCATATTCGACAAGGATCTATGGGTACCGGGTGAAGAGCGTGTGCTTGACCTCTGCACTCGTTCGCTGCGTAAGCTGTGCGATTGCCCAAACGTGAGTACGGCGACAGAGCCCGAGATTAACCGCAAACTGTTCCTGTGCATGACACAGGCCAACCGTGACCTCCTAGCCATTGGCAGGGGTTTTGATCATCTTCCTCAACCGGAAGCCGCAAACCTGCCGGATCCCAGCGATGAACGACGTGCCGACTGGGAACGCAAGATACCAGACTTCCAATGGCAGATCATCGACCATTTGGCACCGGCTCGCGAAAGCGTACGGAGCTACGTGATCGAATGCAAACGCCTTGGGTCTCCTCCTCGTCGCGACTGGATACTGAACAAGGAATACGTCGCGAACGGCATGTGTCGGTTTGCGAACGAGTCCCACCGGTACGGGCACCGGTGCCCTTCTGGCGCGATGATCGGCTACATGCAATCCATGTCATTCCAGAGCATATTGTCGGAGGTCAATAAACACGCTCGCACATGTGCCGTGGGCGAACTGGCACCGATACCGGGAGCGTCTTGCGACGACACGGTGAAACGCCTCCAATCTCTCCTATGTCGCGCCTTCCCGGTCTCTCCCTTCCATCTGCGACACCTGTGGGTAGACCTTCGCAGTGAAGAGCCGGGCTGAAGGATGAGCGAATGAAGCGGAACGACTTCGAATGTCGGCCGTGCGGACACTGCTGCATCAACGTGAGCGGTGCGTTCTCGACCTGCGCGACGGAGGCGGATATCCGGCGCTGGGAGGCGGCGGGGCGGGTTGACGCTGCCCGCAGTCGAAGGAGGAATCATGTCGTTTCAGATGTTCCATGAGATATGCCCGGAAATCGGGTTCCGCGAGACCCGGAGCGTGACGCTCCCGGCTGACTCCGGCCACGGTCTGCCGGCTGATGCTTACGCCTTCCTTGAGATGTACTGCGCCGATGCGGGCTGTGATTGCCGCACACACTGTTCCGCGGGAAGATCGATGGTCAAAAAAGCGAGGGTTCGGAGAACGGGTTTTGCTAAGGTATGAGGAGCTGAGATGAAGCACAAGAAGCAAAGGAATACGGGAACGCATAGAACACAAAGACCTGAACATGAAGGCGAGTGTGGCACGGGGGCGAGGACGCCCCTGCTCCCGTGAGAGGCCACCAAATCGCAGATGCGCCCGTGATCCGTTTGGTGATTGATTATGGGTTGATATGTGTGCCGGAATTGGTACACTATTGATGCCATAAGAGGAGGAAGCCGGATGAAATTCATGTCTGCCAGAGAGTTTCGTGTGAACACAGGAACGATGCGCCGTAACTTGGACCGTGACGAGGAAGTCGTGCTCACGGCCAACGGTCGCCCCTTTGCAATCATTTCCGCGGTTCGTCCCGAATGCTTCGACAAAGAGTTGCGGGCGATCCGCGGGGCGCGGGCAAAGGTCGCGCTGGAACGGGTGCGCGAGAGCGCGGCTCTGGCCGGTACGGCCGATATGCCCATGGAGGAGATTGACGCGATCATCGCGGACACCCGCCATGCCAAGGGCAAGGCATGAAGGTCGTGCTCGACACGAACGTGCTGGTTTCCGGAATGATGACGAAGGGGGGAACCTGCGCCCTCATTCTGGATCTGCTGAGCGAGAACCGACTCGTCGCGGCTCTTGACGACAGACTGATGACCAAATACCGGCGCGTGTGTGCGGAACCGCGGTTGCACCTTGATGCCGAGGCCGTTCGGGATTTTCTGCATTTTCTGGACGATTGCGCCGAGGCCGTCACCGCCATGCCCCTCGATGCGGCCCTGCCCGACCCGGATGATCTCCCTTTTCTGGAAGTGGCGTCGGAGGCGCATGCGGTTCTGGTCACGGGGAACAAGAAACACTTTCCTCAAAAGGCCGTGGGTGCGGTCCAGGTTGTGAGCCCCCGTGAATTCTTGGACATGCTGCGCCTGCCGCATCCATGAGCTGATGCCTGACCATTGCAGGGGGCATGCCTAACGCGATGCCGTTTACGGAAACGTTCGACCCATATCCTGTGAATTACGGATTCGCCGTTTCTGCAAACGGGTGGATCCAAAACATCAGTGATGCGTCTCGGACTGTGGCGGTAACCGAATTGCCTGTGACACCTGCAAGTCCTTCTCAATTCTCGGGCAATTGTCTGTCGCTCGACACCGAAGGAGCGACTCTTTACAATTTTACAACCGGCCACATACAGAATGTGTGGATCGACATGTCCGTATGGGTGGTTCCATGCGAAGAGCTTCCTTGGGAGGAAATGACTTCAGGGCATCAGCTTGGTCTGTGTCTGGATTCTGACAATCGGTTCAACGTTTACTGCGGTCTGACAAACGGATTTGTCGCCTCCGGCAGTCAGTACGCCTACGCCTCTGGACAGACAGTCCGGGTCACCATGCAAATCGCCTATGCCGACTACCTGACGGTTCCATATTTCCGGATATCTATCGATCAGACCCATGTCATTTGGGACGCTGGCTATCGATTGCCGGACATCCTCTCAACAAGCGGCGGCGAATGGCAGTCTTTTGGCGACCCGATCCTTGGGGATGGGACGACAAACACCGTGTTTTATACCGTCGGTTCGCCGGCTCGAAAATTCTTTCGTGTCATACCGCTTTGAGAAAGCGTCTCCGGGTTGCACCCGCGTCTGAGTCTCAGATGACGAATGAGAAGAACAGGGAGCCTTTCTTCCTGCCAGGCGCATGCGAGAATCGTGCCGAGACACTTAGGTGACACATGCACAACCCGAGCATCCTTTTTGTGTGCTTGCCGCCGCCTGCGGTCTTCTGCACGCCGAGCCCTACAGTCTTGACGTTTGGGCACGGGCTTGGGACAATCTGGGGCAAAGGAGATTTTAACCATGGAACTTCCCGATCCACAGCGTCAGGCTGTCAAAGAGTGGCTGGCTGCCGGGGCCTCTCTCTCCGAAGTGCAGCAACGTTTGAAGAGCGAGTTCGGCCTTACGATGACCTTCATCGATGTGCGGCTTTTGGTGCTCGACATCGGGGCGAAGGTCAATGACAAGCCCGAGCCCACGCCGGCCAAGCCCGCGGCCCCCGAAGCGGCCGCGGCCGCGCCTCACGAGGCGGACCCGTATGCCGACGAATTCGAAGAGGAAGGCACCCCCACCCCGGACGGCGCCCCCGACGCGCCGGGACCGGACGCGCCCGCCGCGAACGTCTCGCTCTCCCTGGACCGGCTCGTCGTGCCGGGCGCCATGATCAGCGGCGCCGTGACGTTCACGGACGGGGTCAAGGCGCGGTGGCTCATCGACCAGTACGGGCGTTTCGGCCTGGAGCCCGAAAAACCGGGCTATAAGCCGTCGCCGTCCGACTTGCAGGCGTTCCAGATGCAGTTGCGGACCGAGCTGCACCGGCACGGCTACGCGTAAGCCACTGATCGGCACACGGATTCTTCGTCACACCTGTTGCGGCAGGCCTCGGCGTCTGCCCGAAAGCAAAGGAAACACGCATGCGTATCGGATTTCTGGGAGCGGGCAAAATGGCTGAGGCGATCCTCGCCTCGATGGTGAAAAACGGGCTTGTCGATCCTTGGGACGTGATGGCCTGCGACAAGGACGAGAAGCGGCGCGCGCTGATGGAGAAGCAGTACGGCGTGATCGTCACGGACGACGCGGCCGAGACCGTCAAGCAGTGCAAGGTCCTCGTGCTGGCCGTCAAGCCGCAGGACCTCGACGCGCTCCTGCAGGCGCTGCGGCCGTCCCTCAGCGACAAACACCTGCTGATCTCGATCGCGGCTGGCAAGACGCTGGCCACGCTGAAAAAGTCGGCCGGGGCCAAGGTGCGCCTTGTGCGCGTGATGCCGAACCTGGCGCTGATGGTCCAGGAAGGGATGAGCGTCTTCTGCGCGGCAAAAACCGCGAAGGCGGCGGACAAGCGGCTGGTGG
>Ga0075012_10003619_pt1 | contig 14647 bp, 13 predicted proteins | sample All_14_2_FD_71474 | JGI IMG/M metagenome (GOLD analysis project Ga0075012, IMG submission 71474) | Freshwater microbial communities in response to fracking from Pennsylvania, USA - Allegheny Zone_MetaG_DW_15 | ecosystem: Environmental > Aquatic > Deep subsurface > Groundwater > Drilled... | reverse complement strand
AGCCTGGGGCGAACCAACTACGTGATACGGGCCCTTGTCGAAAAGGGGTTTCTCAAGTTGGGGCGGCTGCTCCAAGCTGAGAGCAAACTGAAAAAAGCAGCCTACATCCTGACCTCTGCCGGGCTTGGTCACAGAATTGCGCTGACACAAGCATATATTGAACGTAAAAAAGCCGAGTACGAAACGCTGAAGGGTGAGCTGGAAAAGTTGCAACGTGAATTACCCGAGGCCTTTGATAAACAGAAATAATGATGAGCACGCCCCCTAACTTTATCCAACCAGTCATCCTTTGCGGTGGCTCCGGTACCCGCCTGTGGCCCTTGTCACGCGCTGGATTTCCCAAGCAGTTTCTTTGCCTGACGGGGGATGAGAGCCTGTTTCAGCTAGCAGCCAGGCGTTTGAGCAAGTTGGGTTCGGTGAATGGCGAACTGCTAGCCACCTTTGTTGTAAGCAATGAAGAACATCGATTTCTTGCCCAGGAACAACTACGTGAAATCGGTAGCGACAAAGCTACCTTCCTGTTGGAGCCCGTGGGCCGTAACACCGCCCCGGCGTTGACGCTTGCCGCACTGGCCGCTGTAGAACAGGGGCAAGACCCCGTGCTGGTGGTTACTCCCGCCGATCAAACTATTGCCGATGAAGCTGCGTTTCTGAGTGCAATGGAAACTGCAGTTACTGCAGCAATGGAAGGCGATATCGTCATTCTTGGAATCACGCCAGACAAACCCGAAACCGGTTACGGCTATATCAAGACAAGTGCTGCTGCCGACTCTGGCCCATTGAGCGTCCAACGCTTCGTAGAGAAGCCGAAGTTGGAAACCGCCCAGCGCTATCTGCAAGAAGGCGGATATTACTGGAACGCCGGCATGTTCGTGCTCAAGGCTTCGGTCTGGCTGCAAGCCCAGAAAGCTTTCCGCCCGGATATCGCCAACGCCAGTGAAGCTGCCTGGGTCACACGCAAAGTCGATGCTGCCTTCGTTCGGCCGGACAAGGAACTGTTTGCCGCTATTCCCAGTGAATCCATCGATTATGCTGTGATGGAAAAATGCCCCGGTAGTGACTTCCCGATCAAGATGGTACCACTTGATGCTGGTTGGAGTGATCTGGGGGCTTGGGATGCAGTCTGGAATGTTTTGCCCAAGGACGAAAATGGCAATGCACACCTAGGCGATGTACTGGCGACTGACAGCAGAAACACGCTGGTACATGCCACAAGTCGGCTGGTCACTCTTGTTGGGGTAGACAATCTGGTTGTGGTGGAAACTCCCGACGCGGTGCTGATTGCTGATAAATCTCGCAGTCAGGATGTGAAGCAGATCGTTACTACACTCAATGATCAAAAGCGCGACGAACATACCCTGCATCGCAAGGTTCACCGCCCCTGGGGCTGGTACGACAGCATTGATGAAGGCGGACGCTTTAAAGTCAAGCGCATCCAGGTTAATCCGAAAGCTAGCCTGAGTCTGCAAAAACATCATCACCGTGCGGAACACTGGATTGTGGTCAAAGGGACGGCTGAAATCACTAACGGTGAGAAGGTATTGTTGCTAACGGAAAATCAGAGCACCTATATCCCCTTGGGTGAAGTGCATCGCCTGGTTAATCCTGGCACGATTCCCTTGGAGATCATCGAAGTTCAATCCGGTAGCTATCTCGGTGAAGACGATATTGTCCGGTTTGAAGATACTTATGGTCGTTTTTGAGAGGAAATTCAAAGCATGACCACACAAACCAAAATATACATCGCAGGCCATCGCGGTATGGTCGGCTCAGCCATCTGTCGGGCGCTGCAGAAACGTGGACACGGGAATATCATTACCCGTACTCACGCTGAACTTGATCTCACCAATCAAGCCGCGGTAAACGCCTTTTTTGAACAAGAAAAGCCTGATCAGGTCTACCTGGCCGCAGCTAAAGTGGGTGGCATCTACGCCAACAACACCTACCCGGCGCAGTTCATCTACGAGAATTTGATGATTCAGGTCAACATCATCCAAGCCGCGCACACCCACGGTGTGCAAAAACTACTCTTCCTTGGCTCAAGCTGCATCTACCCCAGAAATGTAGTTCAGCCGATGGCTGAAGATGCGCTGCTCACTGGTCCACTGGAAGCGACCAACGAACCCTATGCCATCGCCAAAATTGCCGGCATCAAACTCTGTGAAAGCTACAACCGTCAATACGGCCGCGATTATCGCAGCGTGATGCCAACTAATCTTTATGGCCCGGGCGACAATTACCATCTTGCTAACAGCCACGTGCTGCCCGCCATGATCCGCAAATTTCACCTCGCAAAGCTGGCCGGGGAGGGCAATCTTCAGGCCATCATTGCCGACCAGCAGCGCTACGGTGAAATTCCGGCCGACATCAAAACTATGATAGGCCTTGATGCCCAAGCTGAACTCACTGCCAACAGTAAAATTACCCCCCAAACCAGTATCACCCTATGGGGCACTGGCACTCCGTATCGAGAGTTTCTGCACGTTGACGACATGGCCGCTGCGAGTATTTTTGTCATGGAACTTGAGCAGGCAATCTACACTGCCAACACACAGCCCATGCTCAGCCACATCAATGTCGGCTACGGTAGCGATATTACTATCGGCCAGGCAGCGCAAACCGTTGCCGAGGTCATTGCTTACCAAGGTAGTATCGAATTTGATACCAGCAAGCCGGATGGGACCCCAAGAAAACTCATGGACAGTAGCCGTCTCGAAAAACTTGGCTGGAAAGCCAGCATAGAGTTCAAGAACGGCTTGCAGCAAGCCTATAGCGCCTATTTGAAACAATAGTTTTTTAGCTCGCTGACAAATTCAATTATTAATCATTCCCAAATAACTCAGGAAATACCCGTGACCACTACCCAATCCCAAAAAATTGCCCTGATTACCGGCGTCACCGGCCAGGATGGTTCCTATCTTGCCGAGTTTCTGCTCGAAAAAGGATATATTGTCCATGGCATCAAACGACGAGCTAGCTCCTTTAACACCCAGCGTATTGACCATGTTTATCAAGACCCGCACATGGCTAATACCAACTTCAAACTCCATTACGGCGATCTCACCGACTCAAGTAACCTCGTTCGCATCATCCAGGAAACACAGCCAGACGAAATCTACAATCTTGGTGCCCAAAGCCATGTGGCTGTCAGTTTTGAATCCCCCGAATATACCGCTGACGTAGATGCCATGGGCACTCTGCGCATCCTTGAAGCCATCCGTATTCTGGGTCTGGAAAAGAAAACCCGCTTCTACCAAGCCTCAACCTCAGAGCTCTATGGTTTGGTGCAAGAAATCCCACAGAAGGAAACGACGCCCTTCTACCCGCGTAGTCCTTACGCTGTTGCCAAGATGTACGCCTACTGGATCACTATCAACTATCGTGAAGCCTATGGTATCTACGCCTGCAATGGCATCCTCTTCAATCACGAAAGCCCGCGTCGGGGCGAAACTTTCGTCACCCGAAAAATTACTCGTGGTTTATCCAATATCGCCCAAGGCCTCGAAACCTGTTTGTTCATGGGCAATATGGACGCCCTGCGCGACTGGGGTCACGCCAAAGACTACGTGCGCATGCAATGGATGATGCTCCAACAAGAAACGCCGGAAGATTTTGTGATTGCCACAGGCGTTCAATACAGCGTGCGCCAATTCATCGAAAAAACCGCCCAACAACTCGGCATCACCCTTGAATTCGCAGGAAAAGGCGTTGATGAAGTGGCGCGCGTCAAACATATCGAAGGCAACAATGCCCCCGCTCTCAAAGTTGGCGACGTCATCGTGAAAATTGACCCACGTTATTTCCGTCCGACCGAGGTCGAAACACTGCTCGGTGACCCCTGCAAAGCTAAAGAAAAACTTGGCTGGGTGCCGGAAATTACGCTTGATGAGATGGTGCAGGAGATGGTTATGGTAGACCTGTCTGAAGCCAAGAAAAATGTGCTTCTCCGGCAACATGGGCACCAGGTATCAGTAAGCATCGAATAATTAGGATAGAAATGACCATTCTCGTCACTGGCAGCGCCGGCTTTATCGGCAGTAATTTCGTACTCGACTGGTTGTCCCAGTCTGACGAAGTCGTAATCAATCTCGATGCGTTGACCTACGCAGGCAATCTGGAGAATCTTGCCAGCCTGCAAGATGATCCGCGCCATGTTTTTGTCAAGGGCAGCATCGGTGACTTCGATCTGCTTGCCCGCTTGCTGGCCGAACATCAACCACGCGCTGTGATCAATTTTGCCGCCGAATCTCATGTCGACCGCAGCATTCACGGCCCCGAGGACTTCATTCAGACCAATATCGTCGGCACCTTCCATTTGCTGGAAGCGGTGCGTGCGTATTACGGTCAACTGGCGGCGGACGCCAAAAACGCCTTCCGTTTCCTGCACGTGTCGACCGATGAAGTCTATGGCTCGCTCGCCAAAGACGACCCGGCCTTTACCGAGAACAACCGCTACGAGCCGAACAGCCCGTACTCGGCGAGCAAGGCAGCGTCCGACCACTTGGTACGCGCCTACCACCATACCTACGGCCTGCCGGTACTGACCACCAACTGCTCTAACAACTACGGGCCTTACCATTTCCCGGAAAAACTGATCCCGCTGGTCATCCACAACGCGCTGGCCGGCAAGCCCTTGCCGATCTACGGCGACGGCCAGCAGATCCGTGACTGGCTATACGTCAAGGACCATTGCAGCGCCATCTGTCGCGTCCTGGAGGCTGGGAAACTTGGCGAGGTATATAACGTCGGCGGCTGGAACGAGAAGGCCAATCTCGACGTCGTCCATACGCTCTGCGCCATCCTTGATGAACTCAGCCCACGGGCCGATGGCAAGCCGTACAAAGAACAGATCACCTACGTCACCGATCGCCCCGGCCATGACCGCCGCTACGCCATCGACGCGACGAAACTCGAACGCGAGCTCGGCTGGAAGCCAGCCGAAACCTTCGAAACTGGCATCCGCAAGACGGTGCAGTGGTATCTGGATAACCAGGCCTGGGTAAGTAACGTAACCAGCGGTGCCTACCAGAACTGGGTTGGCAAACAATATAGCGCATGACCATGAAAATTCTGCTTACCGGTAAAAATGGCCAAGTTGGCTTCGAACTGCAACGCACACTTGCGACGCTCGGCGAAGTGCTTGCCGTTGACGTAAATGAATGTAATCTGGCGGACGAAAATGCAGTTCGCCTGCTTGTACAAAACTTCCAGCCCGATCTCATCGTTAACCCGGCTGCGTATACTGCGGTCGATAAAGCCGAAACCGAGCCAGAGCTTGTTGCCGCGATCAATACGAGAGCCCCGGCCGTCTTTGGCGAAGAAGCCGCCAAACTGGGGGCCTGGGTGATCCATTATTCAACGGACTACATCTTTGACGGTAGTCATCAAGGCCATTACACCGAGCGGGATGCAACTAACCCGCAAAGCGTTTATGGCCGTACCAAGCGTGATGGTGAATTGGCCCTTCAACAAAGTGGTGCCAATTATCTTATCCTGCGTACGAGCTGGGTAGTGGGGGCGTATGGTGCCAATTTTGCCAAAACCATGTTGCGACTAGCCGCTGAGCGCGACAGCCTGAATATTGTTGCGGACCAATATGGTGCACCTACGTCAGCAGCCTTGCTCGCCGATATCACTGCACACCTGGTGCGCCAATACCAAAGAGAAGGCAAAGAGGCGTTTCCCTTCGGTACTTACCATTTGGTTGCCGGTGGTGAAACAAACTGGTGTGACTATGCCCGCTTCGTTGTTGGCGAAGCAAGCAAGGCAGGCAAAGTACTCAAGGCCAGCCCGGAATCCATACACCCCATCACCACCGCCGACTACCCGCTGCCTGCCACCAGGCCCGCCAATTCCCGTCTCGATACCACGCACTTCAGAACCACCTTTGGCCTGACACTCCCGCATTGGCAATCAGGCGTCCGTCACATACTTCAACAGTTATTCCAACAACCATGACTACACGAAAAGGCATCATCCTTGCTGGGGGCTCCGGTACACGGCTCTATCCGGCCACCTTGGCGGTATCGAAGCAGCTACTGCCGATTTTCGACAAGCCGATGATCTACTACCCGCTGACCACCCTCATGCTGGCGGGGATACGCGACATCCTCATCATCTCCACTCCGCAGGACACGCCGCGCTTCGAGCAATTGCTTGGTGATGGCAAACAATGGGGAATCAGCCTTAGCTACGCTGTACAGCCAAGCCCGGACGGCCTAGCCCAAGCATTTCTCATCGGCGAACAATTCATTGGCGAGGACGACGTTGCCCTCGTTCTCGGCGATAACATTTTTTACGGTCACGAATTCCATCAATTGCTCGCCAGCGCCAATGCCAAAACCAGTGGTGCCAGCGTTTTCGCCTACCACGTTCATGATCCCGAGCGTTACGGGGTCGTTGCCTTCAATGCTGAAGGGCAGGCGACCAGCCTTGAAGAAAAGCCGAAGCAGCCACGCTCCAACTATGCTGTCACCGGCCTGTACTTTTACGACAACCAAGTTGTCGACATCGCCAAAAACATCAGGCCATCACCCCGTGGCGAGCTTGAAATCACTGATGTGAACAGCGTCTACCTGGAACGCCAGCAGCTCTCCGTTGAGATCATGGGCCGTGGCTACGCTTGGCTTGATACCGGCACGCACGAATCCATGCTTGAAGCCAGCCAGTTCATTCAGACCATTGAAAAGCGCCAAGGGCTGAAAGTCGCCTGCCCGGAAGAAATTGCCTACCGGAAGAAATGGATTAATCCCGAGCAGCTGAAAGCACTGGCCCAACCGCTCGCTAAAAACGGCTACGGACAATATTTGCTGGGCTTGCTCAATGAAAGAGTCTTTTCATGAAAGCGACACCCACCCCCATTCCTGACGTCCTCATCCTCGAACCCAAAGTCTTTGGTGATGATCGTGGCTTTTTTTACGAAAGCTTTAACGCAAAAGCTTTTGAAGAAGCTACCGGCCTGAAGCGTACTTTCGTGCAGGATAACCACTCAAAAAGCGCCAAAAATGTTCTGCGCGGCCTGCATTACCAAATTCAGAATCCGCAAGGCAAGCTTGTGCGTGTTGTCCAGGGTGAAGTTTTCGATGTTGCGGTCGACCTGCGGAAAAGTTCAGAAACCTTTGGGCAGTGGGTTGGTGTGCATCTGAGTTCAGAGAACAAGAAACAACTATGGGTGCCGGAAGGTTTTGCGCATGGGTTTGTTGTGCTAAGCGAGTCCGCAGAGTTTCTTTACAAGACTACCGATTATTACGCACCGGAGTTTGAGTGTAGCTTGCTTTGGAATGACGCTGCGATAGGTATTAAATGGCCGATTGAAGGTGACCCAAAACTTGCTGCAAAGGACGCTATCGGTTTGCCCTTGAATTTAATTAATGTCAATTTTATTTATTCTAATCAAGATCAGAAAGAAGCACGATGAAAGCAGTCATCCTAGCCGGAGGCCTTGGTACTCGCCTTAGCGAAGAAACCTCTACCCGTCCCAAACCCATGGTTGAGATTGGTGGTCGTCCTATTCTCTGGCACATCCTCAAGATGTATTCCCACCACGGCATTAACGATTTCATTATTTGCTGTGGCTATAAGGGCTACATTATCAAGGAGTACTTCGCTAACTACTTTCTACACATGTCCGACATTACCTTTGACATGCGCAGCAACCGAATGGAAGTCCACCAAAAGCGGGCTGAGCCTTGGAATATCACTCTGGTTGATACCGGTGACGATTCAATGACCGGTGGTAGACTGCGTCGTGTTAGTAAATATATTGAAAACGACGAGGAGTTTTGCTTCACGTATGGGGATGGTGTTGGTGACATCGATATTTCTGCTTCAATCGAATTCCATCGACAGCACGGCAAAGCGGCGACATTGACGGCTACTTATCCGCCGGGACGTTTTGGCGCTCTGGATATCCAGAACCATCAGGTCAAGAGCTTCAAAGAAAAGCCCAAAGGCGATGGAGCAATGATTAACGGTGGCTTTTTCGTGCTTAAACCAGCAGTTCTTAAACACATTAAGGAAGATGGCACCATTTGGGAGCAAGAGCCGCTTATGGCCTTGGCTGCGGAAAACCAGTTGATGGCCTTTCAACATCATGGGTTCTGGCAGCCGATGGATACGCTGCATGACAAAAATCTTCTGGAAAAGCTGTGGGCTAGTGGTCAAGCACCATGGAAAAAGTGGGATTAATAATGACGGTGATCCCTTCGTTTTGGCACGGCAAGCGCGTGCTGTTGACCGGCCATACCGGCTTCAAGGGAAGTTGGCTAAGTTTGTGGTTGCAACAAATGGGCGCCGAAGTGCAAGGTTTAGCGCTTAGTCCCCCGACAACGCCTAATCTTTTCAGCGAAGCGCGTGTCGAAGAGGGCATGTCCAGCAGCATCGGCGACATTCGCGATTACGAAACCGTGCAGAAAGTAATGGCCAAGTTTCAGCCAGAAATCGTTATCCATATGGCAGCCCAACCGCTGGTTCGTCTCTCGTACAGTGAGCCTGTTGCGACCTACGCTACCAATGTGATGGGAACAGTTCACGTACTTGAAGCTGCTCGCCATAGCGGTTCGGTCAAAGCCATTGTTAACGTCACTACTGACAAATGCTATGAAAATAAAGAATGGATCTGGGGTTATCGCGAAGATGAACCGATGGGTGGATATGACCCTTACAGTAATAGCAAAGGCTGCTCAGAACTGGTGACCAGCGCTTACCGTCGTTCATTCTTCAAATCATCCGGTATTGCATTAGCTTCTGCACGCGCTGGTAATGTCATTGGCGGGGGAGACTGGGCGGTAGATCGTTTGATTCCCGATATTTTGGCGGCATTTGAGAAAAAGCAGCCTGTCATTATTCGTAACCCGCACGCTACACGCCCTTGGCAGCATGTACTTGAACCACTCTCTGGCTATCTGACGTTGGCGCAAAACCTGTATGGCGAATCCGGCCAGCAATATGCCGAAGGGTGGAATTTTGGCCCACATGACGATGACGCTCGCCCGGTGCAGTGGATCGTTGAACATCTGGTGAATAGTTGGGGTGATGGTGCAAGTTGGCAGCTTGATGGTGGTGATCACCCACACGAGGCTAATTATCTCAAACTTGATATTTCCAAAGCCAAAGCCCGCCTCGGCTGGACGCCTAGCTGGAATTTGGGAGTGGCGCTAGAAAATATCACTACCTGGCATCATGCCTGGTTGAACTCTCAGGATATGCAGCAACTCTGCCATCAACAGATTGCGCAATACACACAATCGATCAACGCCTAAACTTACAAATCATGACCAATCAAACCTTAAAAACACCCGAATCACTCCGCTCAGAAATTGCCGTACTGGTAGAGCAGTTTGCTGCCCTGAACTTTTCACCTAAAGCCTTTATTCCTGGTGAAACGGTTGTTCCTCCCTCGGGCAAATTGCTAGATGCGACCGAACTCAAATACATGGTCGAAGCCTCGCTTGATGGTTGGCTAACTACCGGTCGTTTCAATGCGGAATTCGAGAAAAAACTGGCCGATTTTATTGGCATCAAACACCTTATTACGGTCAACTCCGGATCTTCGGCCAATTTGGTGGCTTTCAGTACCTTAACATCGCCCAAACTCGGCGATAGAGCCATCAAGCAGGGTGATGAAGTGATTGGGGTGGCCGCCGGCTTCCCAACCACGGTCAATCCCATACTTCAGTTCGGAGCAATTCCGGTGTTTGTCGACGTCGACCGCTTAACCCACAACATAGATGCCAGCAAAATTGAAGCAGCGATTAGCCCAAAAACCAAAGCCATCATGCTGGCTCATTCGCTGGGTAATCCATTCAATCTTGATGTCGTTACCGCACTCTGCAAAAAATACAATCTGTGGTTGGTCGAAGATTGTTGCGATGCATTAGGTACTACCTATCGGGGCCAGATGGTCGGCACCTTTGGTGATATCGCCACCCTCAGTTTTTATCCCGCCCACCACATCACCATGGGTGAAGGCGGTGCCGTTTTCACCAATAACCATACACTCAAAATGATTGCTGAGAGTTTCCGCGATTGGGGCCGTGATTGCTTCTGCGCTCCGGGAAAAGACAATACCTGTGGCAAACGATTCTGTCAGAAACTGGGAGATCTACCCCAAGGTTATGACCATAAGTACACATACAGCCACCTTGGATACAACCTGAAAATCAGTGATATGCAGGCCGCGTGCGGCTTGGCTCAGCTGGAAAAGGCACCAGCCTTCATCCAAGCCAGAAAAGATAATTTCGCCTTCTTGAAAAATCGCTTGAAAGCATGTGAAGAATTTCTGAATCTTCCGGAAGCCACAGAACACTCGGATCCATCTTGGTTCGGGTTCCCGATTACCCTGAAAGAGGACTGCCCGGTAACTCGGTTGGAGTTGCTTAATTATCTCGATCAAAACAAGATCGGTACCCGCTTGTTGTTTGCCGGTAATTTGACGCGCCAGCCTTATATGCTGGGCGCCAAATACCGCATTAGTGGTGAGCTGACCAACACTGACAACGTTATGAATAACACCTTCTGGATTGGGGTGCAGCCTTCACTTACGCCGGAAATGCTGGAGTTTGCCGCAAGTAAGATCGAAACCTATCTTGGTGTTAACTTCTAATTTCCACAACATAAACAAGTGAAAATCCTGCTTACAGGCGCCACCGGTTTTCTTGGCAGTGCATTAGCAAAGCACTGGGTGCAAGCCGGCCATCAATTGACCCTTCTGGTTCGCCCCTCATCGTCACTACGGCGAATTGAGGATCTGCTTCCTGCTGTGCAACTCGTCAAGTGCAGCAGAGACAGCGACTTTATCGGGATGGTTCAAAACATCAGGCCAGATGTGATCGTACACACCGCTTGCGCCTATGGTCGACAGGGTGAGACGGCACTGCAAGTCTTTGATGCCAACGTCCGCTTGGGAATGCTGCTGCTGGATGGCGTGCTAGGGGGCGCTGGTGGCCGTGTTGGTTTCATCAACACCGGCACCGCGCTAGACTCCGCCGTCAGCAACTACGCCCTGAGCAAACAGCAGTTTGCGCGGTGGGGCGATATGCTCGTCAAACAGAACCCCGCTCGGCTGCAGTTCGTGAACGTACGTCTACAGCACATGTTTGGCCCTGGCGATGACCGCAGCAAGTTCGCCACACATGTGTTGCACGCCTGCCAGCAGCACCAACCAAAACTAGCCCTCACAGCAGGAGAGCAACGTCGCGATTTTATTTACATAGATGATGTGGTGAGCGCCTACGATGTACTGGCACATCAAATGAATCAACTGGCTGGATTCGATCAGGTCGATGTTGGTTCCGGCGATGCTCCTCCTATACGCGCTTTTGTCAAACAACTCCATGCCATGACGGGCTCGCGCACTGAACTTCAATTTGGAGCTATCCCTTACCGCGCCAATGAAGCCATGCTGTGTCAAGCTGACACCCGTCGACTACAAAGTTTAGGCTGGAAATCCGCCTATAGCCTAGAACAAGGTATTCAAAAAACTATTGATTTGGAATTTAAGTCATGAAATTACTCATTACCGGAGGCTGCGGCTTCCTCGGCAGCAACCTAGCAGCCGATGCCTTGGCCCGCGGCGACGAACTCGTGGTGTTTGACAGCCTTTACCGCAGCGGATCAAGAGATAACCTCACTTGGCTTCAAGCGCAAGGCCGATTTCGGTTCGAACACGGCGATATCCGCAACCAGAACGACATCACCCGCATCGTTCAAGAGTTCAAGCCAGACACCATATTCCACCTCGCGGGCCAAGTGGCCATGACCACCTCGATTGCCGATCCCAGAATGGACTTCGAGGTCAATGTGCTGGGCACACACAATTTGCTTGAATCTGTGCGCTTGTACGCGCCAAACGCAACAGTGGTGTATTCCTCCACCAACAAAGTTTATGGCGACTTGGAGCAATATACCTACCACGAGACCGACACCCGCTACGAGTGCATCGAGCAGCCCCGCGGTTTTGACGAGCTGACGCAATTGGACTTTCACTCGCCCTACGGCTGCTCGAAAGGCGCGGCCGACCAATACATGCTCGACTACGCGCGTATCTTCGGGCTTAAGACCGTTGTGTTCAGGCATTCATCCATGTACGGCGGGCGCCAGTTTGCCACCTACGACCAGGGTTGGGTCGGCTGGTTTTGTCAAAAAGCCACCGAGGCCAAAAATGGCACCGCCAAAGAACCCTTCACCATTTCTGGCAACGGCAAGCAAGTGCGCGATGTCTTGCATGCTGACGACATGAAGCGGCTTTACATGGCAGCCGTCTCCCATATCGACCATGCCCGAGGCCAGGCTTTCAACATTGGCGGCGGCATAGCCAATAGCCTGTCCTTGCTTGATTTGTTCGCTTTGCTTGAAGAACTTGCCGGGGTGAAGTTGAACTACACCCAACTGCCGGTGCGAATGAGTGACCAGCGCGTCTTTGTCTCGGACATTGCCAAGGCTACCCGGCTGCTCGGCTGGCAGCCAGAGGTCTCTTCACGCGAAGGTGTAACGCGTATGTTTGAATGGGTCGGGCAGAGCCAATGACCCAAGAAGTTTCACAAGACCGGACGAACAACTATGTTCGCCAGGTCAAGGGCTCGGTTGTTTTCAAGGGACTGGCCGTTGCGGCTTCCTTTCTAGCAGTTCCCTTGATGATCCGATACCTTGGGCTAGAACAGTACGGGGTCTGGGCCACCCTCCTGTCCATTATGTCGTGGGTGGTGTTCTTCGATTTGGGCATCGGTAACGGTTTGCGAAACAAACTGGCCGAGTCTCTGGCGAAGCATCAGGTGCCCGAAGCAGCGGGCTATATTGCCTCGAGTTATTCCTGGATTGGTGTCATCTCGCTGCTGTTGTTTGCGTTGATCGCCGGCGCAGCATTCTTCCTTCCATGGCAGACCATATTTAACACCGAAACAGTCAACACCTCCACACTGCGTAATGCCGTTGTTATGGCGGCTTTCTTTATGCTGCTCAATTTCTGGCTCGGCTTGATTAATCAAATCCTCAATGCTGTGCAGAAAACGTCATTCGTTGTATTGGGGCAATTGATATCAAATGCATCAGCGCTGCTAATGGTGTTTGTCTTGAATCAAGTCACTGACACCTCGCTGCTCTACCTCGTTGCCGCTTATGGCGGCTCGATGGTACTGGCCAACCTGCTGTTGAGCCTTTGGTTTTATAACAAACACCGTGAGCTACGGCCCAGGCTGTCGTTCGAACTGCGGCATATCCATCCACTGTTGTCGGTTGGTCTGCAATTTTTTGTGATCCAAATCGCGGTGCTGATCATCTTCACTACCGACAAGATACTCATCACCCAGCTTTTTGGCCCGCAATACGTAACCCAATACGATGTGGTGTTCAAGCTCTTCAGCATCATTTCCATCCTTCACGGCTTGCTAGCAGCGCCGCTCTGGTCGGCCTACACTGACGCCTACCATCGTGCCGATTTCAATTGGATAAAGGGGGCGCTGCGCAAGCAACTCATGCTGTTCATTGGTGTTGTGATGGTAACCATAGCCTTGGCCTTGATGGCCAGATTGATTATCGGATGGTGGATCGGTAGCGGAGTGCTGGAATCGTCATGGCTGGTGATCAGCATGGGGGTATTTATTGTCATTTCGACTTGGAACAATATTTACTCTTACCTACTCAATGGTATCGGAGAAATCAGGGTGCAGTTATTAACTGCTCTTATCGCCATGTTAATGAACATCCCGCTGTCGATCTTGTTGGTGAAATACTTCGGCTTTGGCGTTCATGGGGTAGTGTGGGCGACGTGCCTGAGCTTATCGATTTTTGCCATCGTGGGTCCCCTGCAGGTCATGTCAATTCTGGTAGCCAAAAAGTCTGTTCTTCAAGTGGGGTGAAAAGATGAGTTTTCCGCAAGTCAGCATCCTGATTCCAGTCTTCAACCGTAAAAAATATATTGCAGAGTGCATTCAGTCGGCGCTCGACCAATCCTTTACCGAGCTTGAAATCGTGGTGGTGGATAACGCAAGTGATGACGGCACCTGGGATATCTGCCAGCACTTTGCTGCGCTGGATCCAAGGGTGCGGGTCTTTCGCAACGAAAAAAACGTCGGGCCGGTTCGTAACTGGATTCGCTGCGCTCAAGAAGCGCGCGGGCACTACAGCAAAATGCTCTTCAGCGACGACCTGCTGGAGCCCGATTGCGTAGAACGAATGCTGGTGCCGTTCGAGAACCCTGCGGTAGGTCTTGTTTCTTGTGCCGCGCGCATCGGCGAATCAAAGGAAAACTCAAGCGTGGCGTATTCAGTTAACGGGCATACCCTGATAGGTCAGAAAGAATACCTCGCGCGACTCCTTGCCAACCGCGCACCCGTCAGTCCTGGGGCTGTTCTGTTACGCACGAAAGATCTGATCAGGAATCTGCACACGGATTTTGCGACGGCCACCAAAAGAGCCTTTGATAAAAATGGGGCCGGGCCCGATGTGATGATCATGCTATTGACTGCCTTATCGTATCCGCGCGTTGCCTGCCTGAGCGAGCCGCTCGTGTTCTTTCGCGTCCATGGCGGATCGTTCTCAATCGCGAATGCCAACGATGGTGTAGCGATGGGGTACACATCCGCAATTGCTTATTATCTGTACAAAAACGAAAGTAGGTATCTTTGGTTAAAATATCTGGTTCGAATGTGGG
>Ga0075012_10003615_pt1 | contig 14657 bp, 13 predicted proteins | sample All_14_2_FD_71474 | JGI IMG/M metagenome (GOLD analysis project Ga0075012, IMG submission 71474) | Freshwater microbial communities in response to fracking from Pennsylvania, USA - Allegheny Zone_MetaG_DW_15 | ecosystem: Environmental > Aquatic > Deep subsurface > Groundwater > Drilled... | reverse complement strand
GGTTCGTGGTCGGCGGGCCGGGGTTGATCTGGGGCTGTTCGCCATCGGTCGAAGGCTTGGTGCCGGACCCCTTGGCATCCTTGGGCGGTGTCTCCGAGTCCGGACGCGGCGAGGTCCCGGGCGGCACGGGGGGCAGGACCAGCGGTCCGGCCGTCTTGGCGTCCACGATATTGGCATCGACAGGCGGGGCGGGCGGCAGCACCTGCGGCGACTGGCCGTCGTCCACAACCGGCTTGCCATTGGCATCCAGGGTCGGGCCGCCGGGCGGCGTGGGGGGCAGGACCCAGGGGCCATTCGGTTGGGCACCGGTCTTGGTGGAGCCCTTGTCATCAGCCGTGATCTTGGGGTCGGGCAGAAGGGGCGAGGTCGACTGGGCCGGTATCGGGCCCTGGATTCCATCGACGGGCGCGGCCTCGGTATCTTCAGCGGTGCTCGCCTCGACAGGCGCTTCGGCACTGCCGCCCGCGCGCGTTTCGATCCGCACCCCGGTGACGACGCCTCCGGTGGCGGCCGTGACAGCCGCGTTCAACAGGGCCTGGAAGGCTGCCGCCACGTCTCCACCGCTGTCCGAAGACGCGGTCGCACCCATGGTGGGCACCACGGGTGGGGACAGGACGGACAGGATGTCGGCAGCGGACATGAGGCGCCAGACGCAGAGACAAATGGGCGGGACGGATCGGCGCCTGCTGCGCCCATGGCTTCGCTGTCATCGTCGCAAATCGTGGGCCAGCCGTGCCAAGGGGCCCCTCGTCCAGTCAGGGCGGGGATTTCCGATGTCGGCAGGTGTCGCACCGACGAGGGAGCAGGGTCGAATCTTGCCGCGCCACGGTCGCTTTTTGCCCGGCTGGCGTGGTGGGGCCGCGATTGGCCCGGGGTTTGCGCGCCTTGCCGGTCATGATCAGGGTCCGATTTTCAAATCCGTTGAAATTCAAGGGGCTGTGCGTGCGCCATGACGGTGCTGCCGGGCAAAAAACGCGTGCCTGCGGGCAGGGCTTGCCGGGCGAGGGGAGCGTTCCATGTCGCTGAACGCCATTTTCAATACCGCCACCTCGGGGCTGACGGCGGCCCAGACTCAGCTGCGTGTGGTCTCGGACAACGTTTCCAACGTCAACACTCCCGGCTATGTCCGCAAGATCGCCGAGCAGCAGACCTTGGTCAGCCAGGGCGTGGGCTCAGGCGTCGAGGTCAGCCGCATCCGCCTGGCCACCGATCGGTTTCTGCAGGCGGCCAGCCTGAACGCCGGTGCCGAGGCCTCGCGCCAGACCGTGCGCTATGAGCTGTACGATCGTATCCAGTCGCTGTTCGGCGATCCCGGCGGCGACAGCGGTTTCTTCGCCCAGGTCGACCAGGTCTTTTCATCTTTTGCCGCCGCGGCCGAGGATCCGACATCGTCTCCCCGTCGCCAAGAGGCCCTGTTCCGCGTCCAGGCTCTGTTCGACGAGTCTTCGCGCGTCTCGACCCAGATCCAGGCCGTACGCGAGGATGCCGATGGCCGGATCCAGAGCGCGGTCGAGCGGGCCAATGTCCTGTTGCAACAGATCGAGGGCCTGAACGCCGAGATCGCCCGCTCCACCGTCGCCGGTGGCGATGCCTCGGGCGCGGAGACGGCCCAGGCGGCCCTGGTCGGCCAGTTGTCGGAGCTGATGGACGTCAAGGTCTCGGTCCGGCCGGTCGGGGGCGTCTCGATCCGCACCGGGGCAGGGGTCCTGTTGGCCGGACAGGGTCACGCCACCCTGGAATACAATCGCGCCGGGACCGTCACCAGCGAGACGGCCTTCAACGAGATCTGGGTGACCGAGCCCGGCGGCCAGAAACGCGCCCTGCTGGAAAGTATTAGCTCGGGCGAGATCAAGGGCCTGGTCGAACTGCGCGACAAGGAAGCCCCTGCCACGGCCGAGCGTCTGGCCGAGCTGATGACGCGGGTCGCCGACGAACTGAACCGCGCCCACAATGCCAATGCCGCCTCGCCCGCGCCCGCCACTCTGACCGGCCGCAACACCGGCCAGACGTTCGAAAGCGCCATCGCCGGGTTCACCGGCCACACCACCATTGCCGTGACCAATGCGGCGGGCGTGGTCCAGTCGCGGGCCGTGATCGACTTCGCGGGGGGGTCGATGACGATCAACGGCGCCGCTGCCGATCCCACCACCTTTCTGGCCCAGTTGAATGCCCAGTTGGGCGGCACGGCGACCGCCAGCTTCAGCAATGGCGTGCTGACCCTGTCCGGGGCGACCGGAAACGGCGTGGCCATCGCCGATGACGCGAATACCCCCAGCGCCAAGGCCGGGCGCGGCTTCTCGCACTATTTCGGCCTGAACGATCTGGTTTCGACCGATCGGGTCGCCCTCTATGACACGGGGCTGAAGACCGACTCGCCGCATGGCTTCACCGCAGGCGAGACCCTGACCTTTCGGTTCAGCGGCGAGACGGGTGCGCGTCTGCGGGACCTGACGGTGGCGGTGCCGACCGATTCCAGGGTCGAGGATCTGCTGACCGCCCTGAACGACCCGGCGACGGGTGTGGGCCGCTTCGGACGGTTCGATCTGGACGGGTCCGGCAATCTGGCCTTCACCGGCTATGGTCATCCGGCCCCCGCCCTGTCTGTGCTGGAGGATCGCACCACCCAGGTGCCGTCCGGCGTTTCGGTGACCGAGCTGTTCGGCATCGGATCGGGCGTGCGCGCCTCGCGCGCCGACGGATTTTCCCTGCGGACCGATATCCGCCAGAACCCGTCGAAGCTGGCCCTGGGCGAGCTGAATGCGGCGGCCCTGGTCGGAGCATCTGCCCTTTCGGCCGGTGACGGTCGTGGTGCGCTGCGCCTGGCCGATGCCGGTCAGGCCTCGGCCACATTCCAGGCGGCGGGCGACTCGGTCGGCGGATCGATCTCGGTCTCGCGCTATGCCTCCGAACTGGCGGGCGACATCGGCGGCAAGGCCTCCCTGGCCCAGAACCGCCAGTCCAGCGCCCAGGCTCTTTTCACCGAGGCCACGGCCCGACAGAAGGCCCAGGAGGGCGTGAACCTGGACGAGGAACTGGTGCTGATGACCACCTATCAGCAGGCTTTCAACGCCTCGGCTCGTCTGATCCAGGCGGCCAAGGAAATGTACGACACGCTTCTGGGGATGATGTGATGACCCGCGTCTCTACCGCCGCCAACTATCAGTCCGCCCTGCTCGATTTGATGAGTGCCCAGACCCGTGCCCAGGAGGCCCAGGAGCGGGTCTCCACACAGAAGGTCGCTACCGACCTGACCGGCTTCGGTCGCAGTTCCGAGGCCCTGACCGCCCTGAAGTCGGCCCAGAGCCGTATCCAGGGCTTCATGGACACCGGCGACGCCGTCGCCGCACGACTGGCCAGTCAGGATCTGGCCTTTGATCGCGTGGCCGAGGGTGCCGACGGTGCGCGTCAGGCGATCGCCGACGCCCTGGCCTCGGGGCGGATCGACGGCCTGATACTGGAACTTCAGGGCCATTTCCAGATCGCCAAGGAGGGCCTGAACACCAAGCACCAGGGCCAGTATCTCTTCGGCGGCGGCAATGTCGGCGAGAACCCGGTGCAGGTCGATACACTGGCCGAGCTGGCCGCAGCGGGCTCGACTGAGGTGTTCGCCAACGGTGAATTGAAGCAGGTCTCGCGCCTCGACGAAGGCACCACGGTGGAGACGGGATTTCTGGCGGATGAAGTCGGCACGGCCCTGTTCGACGTCTTCCGCCAGTTGCAGGACTTCCACGCCGCAACGCCCCTGACCGGTCAACCCGATCAGGCGACGAAGGATTTCCTGACCGCACGGCTGAAGGATTTCGACGCCCAGTATGAGGCCATCACCAACCAAGCGGCCCTGAACGGCTCGCTTCAGAACCGCGTCGAGTCGGTATTGAAGGCCCAGGAGGCGCAGAAGACCTCGCTGGACGAACTGGTGGCGGGCCGCACCGACGCCGACCTGGCCCAGGCCCTGACGGACCTGGAGCTGTCACAGGTGGCGATCCAGGCCTCGGCCCAGGTTATCAACCAGCTGCGCCAGGTATCCCTGCTCAACTTTCTGAACTGATTGATCGTGCGTGACAAAACGCCCATGGACCCCGCCTTGCCATTAGAACATAATGGCAACATATGGCCCAGCTCGATCTCCGGCGAAAACTTTCCATCCTGGCGGACGCGGCCAAGTATGACGCGTCCTGCGCGTCGTCCGGCACGTCAAAGCGCAATTCGGTCGGCGGCAAGGGTATCGGCTCGACCGGGGGGATGGGCATCTGTCACGCCTATACGCCGGATGGTCGCTGCGTTTCCCTGCTCAAGATCCTGCTGACCAATTTCTGCGTCTACGACTGCGCCTATTGCATCAACCGGGTGTCGTCGAACGTGGCCCGCGCGCGCTTCAGCGTGGACGAAGTGGTCGAGCTGACGCTGAATTTCTACAAGCGCAACTATATCGAGGGTCTGTTCCTGTCCTCGGGCATAATCCGCTCGGGCGACTATACGATGGAGCAACTGGTCGAGGTGGCGCGCAGGCTGCGCGTCGATCACGATTTCCGCGGCTATATCCATCTGAAACTGATCCCGGAGGCGGACCCCCGACTGGTTGAGCAGGCGGGCCTGTATGCCGATCGCCTGTCCGCCAATATCGAACTGCCGCGCGACGAGGCCCTTCATCGCCTGGCTCCGCAGAAGGACGTCGCCGTCATCAAGAAAGCCATGGCCGATGTGAGGCTGAAGGTCGAGGCGGCCAGGCCCCAGAAAAAGGATCGCGCCCGACCGCCCAAATTCGCGCCAGCGGGTCAGAGCACCCAGCTCATCGTGGGGGCCGACGACGCGCCCGATGCCGAAATCCTGGACCGCAGCGCCTCCCTGTACGGCGGCTACGGCCTGCGCCGGGTCTATTATTCCGCCTTCAGCCCCATCCCGGACGCCAGTGCGACCCTGCCGCTGTCAAAGCCGCCCCTGATGCGCGAGCACCGCCTGTATCAAGCCGATTGGCTGATGCGCTTCTATGGCTTCAGCGCGCCCGAGATCGGGGCCGCCACGGTCGGCGGTATGCTGGACCTGGCCATCGATCCCAAACTGGCCTGGGCTCTGGGGCGGCGCGAGCAGTTTCCGATCGATGTGAACAAGGGTCCGCGCGAGATGCTGCTGCGGGTGCCGGGCCTGGGGGTAAAGAGCGTGAACCGCATCCTGCAGGTCCGCCGCTGGAAATCACTGCGGCTGGAGGACATCGCGCGCCTGTGCCGGGGTATCGACAAGGTCCGGCCTTTTATCGTCGCCCTGGACTGGACGCCCGGCGGCCTGACCGACGCGGTCGACCTGCGAACCCGCCTGTCTCCGGTCGCGGTGCCGGAGCAGTTGAGCCTGTTCTGATGCAGGTGGCCGAACTGGATCACCTGACCGACTTCGACGGCTGGCGACGCGGTGCCCGCGCCCTGCGGGCTGCGGGGGTGGTGCCGAGCGAGGCGGTCTTTCGTGTGGCCGGTGAGGGGGCGCAGGGCGGGTTGTTCGACACGGACATACCCCCCTCTGGTGCGCTCCGCGCACCTGTCTTTCCCCAAGGGAGTGAGAGCGCCACCCCTTCTCCCCCCTCTGGGGGGAGTACCCGCGAAGCGGGGGAGGGGGGCCTGTTCACCGTCCCCAAGGCCTTCGTCGACCTGGCCCAGGAAGTCATCCTGCACCGCTCCGGCGACCGGTTCGATCTGTTGTATCGCCTGCTATGGCGGCTCCAGGACACGCCCCATCTGATACGGATCGTGTCCGACCCGGACGTCGCCGATGCCCTGGACCGGGCCAAGAACGTCTCACGCGCCAGTCACAAGATGAAGGCGTTCGTGCGCTTTCGACAGGTGCGCGACGATCGAGGCGAGGCCTGGGTCGCCTGGTTTGAACCGGCGCACCGGGTGCTGGAACGCACCGCCCCCTTTTTTCAGCGTCGTTTCACGGCCATGCGCTGGTCCATCCTGACACCGGACGGCAGCGCCTTCTGGGATACAGAGACGTTGCGGTTCGGACGGCCCGCAACCCGCGACATGGCCCCCGCTGAGGACGAGATCGAAGAGTTCTGGAAGACCTACTATGCCTCCACCTTCAATCCCGCGCGTCTGAAGACCAAGACCATGCAGGGCGAGATGCCCCGCCGCTACTGGAAAAACCTGCCCGAGGCCGCCCTGATCCCGCAGCTGATCGCCCAGTCGTCTCAGCGTACCGCCGAGATGGTGTCCGCGCCCGCCGCCGTGCCCAATGCCCGCTTTGCCCACGCCATCGCCCCCGACATCGCCCCTGCGGGACAGGCCGACGATGCTGTCCCCGACACGCTGGCCCAGGTCGCGGCGGTCATCCAGGGGTGCCGGCGGTGTCCCCTGTGGCGCGATACGACCCAGGCGGTAGCGGGGGAGGGACCGTCGAATGCCCGATTGATGATCGTCGGGGAACAGCCGGGGGATCAGGAAGATCTGGCCGGCCAGCCCTTCGTCGGCCCGGCCGGACGGGTTCTGGATCAGGCCTTGACCCAGGCGGGGATCGACCGGTCCAGCGTCTTCCTGACCAATGCCGTCAAACATTTCAAACACGAGCCCCGGGGCAAGCGCCGCCTGCACAAAACCCCGAACGCGGGTGAGGTCACCGCCTGTCGCTGGTGGCTGGATCACGAACGGCGCTTGGTCCGTCCCCGGGTGGTCCTGGCCTTGGGGGCGACGGCGGGTTTCGCTGTCCTGGGACGCAAGGTGGCCGTGACGACCGAGCGGGGCCGGCCGATCCCCCTGGCCGATGGCTCGATCGCGGTTGTGACCATCCATCCCGCCTATCTGCTGCGTCTGCCGGACGAGGCGGCGCGTATAGCGGAACAGGCCCGTTTCATTGAGGATTTGCGGGTTGCCGCGACCCTGATCTGAATTAGACCGTGGCCGAACCAATACGCATGGGCGGCGTTATTGCCCCGCTTCGGCCTTGCCCATGGGCAAAATGCGCGGCGCAAACTAGGTAGAGCCATGGCCGCAGCGGACTTTGAGATCCAGGAGAAGGACGGCGGGGTGGCGGACGCCGTCACCCTGCGACTGACCGGCGACTGGACGACGACGGGCCTGGGGCGGATTTCGAACCGTCTTGACCATGCGCTTCATGGCCGCGAGGTGACCGCAGTCGACCTCAGCGACTTGGGCAGGTTCGACACGGCCGGGGCCCTGTCGATCGTGCAGGCTTCCCATTGCCAGCTCCCGGCCCAAGCCTGGGAAGCGCGGCCCGAGGCCGGCCGCATCTATGCGATGGTCGAGAAGTTAGAGCGCGAATCCGCCGCCCCACCTCGGCGGTCCGATCCTATGACACGCGGTTTCGCCAAGGTCGGGCGCGGCGTTCACGATATCGCGGGCGAGGCGACCCTGTCGCTGGCCTTTCTGGGGCGCTTGATGGTGGCCGTCGGCGTGGCCTTGCGCCATCCCGGTCGAATCCGATGGGCCGCCTGGGTCAGCCAGACCGAGCGGGCCGGGCTGGACGCCATTCCGATCATCGCCACGACCAATTTCTTCATCGGCGCGGTGATCGCTTTCCTCGGGGCCAATCTGCTGACCCAGTTCGGGGCGGGGGTCTTCACGGTACAACTGGTCGCCGTCGCTGTGCTGCGCGAGTTGGCTGTGCTGCTGACCGCCATCCTGCTGGCTGGTCGCTCCTCGTCTTCCTTTGCAGCCGAGATCGGCTCCATGCGGATGAACCAGGAGGTCGACGCCATGCAGGTGATGGGGGTCAATCCTTTTCAGGCCCTGGTCATTCCCCGACTGGCGGCCATGGTGGTGATGACGCCCCTATTGACCTTCATCGGCATACTGGCGGGCCTTTTCGGAGGACTTCTGGTGACCTGGAGCCTGTTGGGTTACGGCCCGTCCTTCTTCGTGCAGCGGATCAGCGAAGACCCCCTGATGGGCAATCACCTTCTGGTCGGCCTGATAAAGGCGCCCGTGTTCGCCGTTGTCGTGGCGGCGATCGGCTGTCGCCAAGGGATGGCGGTGGCCGGCGACGTCGAGAGCCTGGGGCGTCGTGTCACCGCCGCCGTGGTCCAGGCCATCTTTGCCATCATCCTGCTCGACGCCTTGTTCGCGCTGCTGTTTCTGGAGCTGGACATATGACCGATCCAGCCAACGCTCCGCTGGCCGACGATCACGAGGTGCTGATCCAGGTGCGCGGCCTGCTCAGTCAGTTCGGCGAGCGGACCATTCACGAGAACCTCGACCTGGATGTCCGGCGGGGCGAGGTCTTGGGTGTCGTCGGGGGTTCGGGCACCGGCAAGACCGTGCTGCTGAACTCCATTATCGGCCTGAAGGAGCCTGAGGGTGGCTCGATCCGCATCTTCGACCACGACATCGCCAACATGACCAAGGATCAGGCCGCCGACATCGAGCGCCGCACCGGCGTGCTGTTCCAGCAGGGGGCCCTTTATTCTTCGCTGAGCGTTCTCGACAATGTCGCCTCGCCCCTGGTCGAGCATACGCGTATGCCCAAGGACATGATCCGTGACCTGGCCGAGATGAAGATCGCCATGGTCGGGCTGAAGCCGGAAAGCCATCATCTGAAACCGGCCGAACTGTCCGGCGGCATGAAGAAGCGGGTCGGCCTGGCCCGCGCCCTGGCCCTGGACCCCGAACTGCTGTTCCTGGACGAGCCGACGGCGGGCCTCGACCCCATCGGCGCGGCCGCGTTCGACGACCTGATCCGCACCCTGTCGGACGACCTGGGCCTGACGGTCTTCATGATCACCCACGATCTGGATAGTCTCTACGCCATCTGTGACCAGGTCGCCGTGCTGGCGGACAAGCGGGTGGTTGAAAAGGCGACGGTTCAGGAACTTGAGCGTTCCGACCATCCGTGGATCAAAGAATACTTCCTTGGACCGCGCGGTCGCGCGGCCAACAAGGCCGCCTGAGGAGAGCGGAGCAATGGAAAGAGACGCCCACTACGCCGCCGTCGGCATCGCCACCGTCGCCCTGATGGTGGCCCTTGCCGTCTTCTCGCTCTGGCTGGCCCGCCTGTCGTTCAACGAGGAGTACGACGTGTATGACATCGTCTTCTACGGGCCCGTGCGTGGCCTGTCGGAGGGGGGCGAGGTCCACTTCAACGGCATTCGCGTGGGCGAGGTCACCGACCTGAAGCTGGATCCCAACAAGGGCGACCAGGTCATCGCCCGTGTCCGCGTCGACGCCACCACCCCCGTGCGGGTCACCTCGCGCGCCCAGCTGGAGCCCCAGGGCATCACCGGCCTGAACTATATCCAGATCACGGCGGGCAATCCGCAGAGCGCCCTGCTGAAGACCCAGTATCCGGACGGCATCACCCCCGTGATCCAGAGCCAGCCCTCGCCGATCGCCGAACTGCTGAGCGGATCGGGCACGGTCCTGGCCCAGACGGTGGACGCCCTGAACCGGATCAACCGGGTCCTGTCCGACGACAACATCCGGTCCTTCTCGACCAGCCTGCAGAATTTCGAGTCGTTCAGCACCGAGCTGGAGGCCCGCAAGGGGATGCTGGCCGAACTGGAACAGGCCCTGGTCAAGGCCAATGCCGCCATCGCCGAGTTCGAAGGCCTGGGGGCCAGCGCCCGCCAGCTGGTCGAGACCGACGGTCGCCAGGCCATCGCCAACATCAATGTGGCCACGGCCGAGGCCCGCACCGCCGTCGCCTCGATCAACCGCACGGTCGGCAATCTTGAACAGCCCCTGGGCGAGTTCGCCACCACCGGTCTGCCGCAACTGGAACAGGCGATCCAGGGCCTGGAGGACGCCACCCGCTCGCTGGAGACCCTGGTCGACGAGGTTCAGGCCAGCCCGCGCGACTTCATCGGACGCCCGGCGTCCCGCGAACTGGAGGTTCAGCCGTGAGAAAGACAACCCTGATCCGTGCTGCGGCCATCGCGGCGGCGGCCGGTCTGATGTCGGCCTGCGCTCTGCTGTCCAGCCCCGATCCGATCCAGATGTATCGCTTCGGCGGGGCGGTTCAGGCCCTGCCCGCCGATCCGATCGGCAGCCCGGTCCAGGTCACCCTGCGCCGCGTCGAATTCCCGGAAAGCACGAGCGGCGACCGTCTGCTGGGCGTCACGGGTACCGAAACCTCCTACATCGGCGGGGCGCGCTGGGTTTCGCCCGCGGCTGACCTCTATACCGAGAGCCTGGAGGTTGCGTTTGCGGCGCAGGCCCGCCGCGTTCGGTTGATCGGCCCGCGAGAGCTGACGCGCGGAGACTCATCCCTGGACATCGACGTGCGGTCGTTCGAGACCCGCTATGACACGCCCGGCGGCGTGCCCTCGGTGGTGATCGCCGCCCGCGCCCGCCTGATGGCCCTGCCGGAACGCACCGTCGAGGCGGAACGTACATTCACCGTCGTCCAGCCCGCCCGCGCCAATACCATCAGCGCGATCGTCGAGGCTTATGACCTGGCCACCCGCGATCTGAACAGCCAGATCGTCGCCTGGACCGATCAGGCCGCCGGCAACTAGGTCTCAGACCGCCTTGCGGACCGCATCCATCCGGGCCTCGACCTCGGCGCGGCGGGTGCGGGCGGCGGCGATGGCAGCATCGGCCTGGTCCAGGGCGGCCAGCAACGCGTCGCGCGTGCGAGCCAAGCGAACCGGGTCGGGGCGGACCTTTCGCGGGCGCTTGCCCATCAGGCCCAGGGCATCCTTCCAGTCGTCCCGCCAGTCGCCGATGGCCTGGGGCAGGCGTTGCAGACAGGCCAGGGCGCTGACCTCCGCATTCTGGGCCATGCGGATCAGGGGCAGGGTGCGAATCCCGGCCTGACGCGCCGACGACAGTTGTGACAGGCGCTGGCGCAGCGGGGCCGCCGCATCGACCACGGCCTCTCCCTCGGCCACGGCCGGAACGGGCGGGCAACGATCCGCCCCAGCCACCATATGGGCGTCAAGGTCGGTGACGACCCCTCGGATGTCCCCCCAGACGTCTTCCAGCACCCGGCTGCGGCGCTCGACCCGGTCGGCGCGGTCGGTCAGTTCGATTCCTGTCTCGTTCAGGGTCCGCGATGCCGCCAGATACCCAGCCCTCAGGGCCTTCAACCGCCCGTTGCGACTGTCGAACAGCCCCGCCAGCCCCCGCCGCGGCTCCAGCGAGCCCGGCGACAGGCCGTCCACGGCATTGCGAAGATGGGCGATCAGGCCCGACGCCTCGGTCAGGTCGCCGTTGCGGGTTTCCGACAGCGTTCGGTCAAGGGTCGAGGCCAGGGTGCCGTGCGGCCCGGCCCCGAACGCGGCCTGATCCTGGTCACCCCAGGCTGCAACGATCGCCTCGATCCGCGCCCGGTCCGGTTCCGGTGCCCCGCCGCCCAGTCGATATCCCCCGTCCGCCGCCATCTCACGCCCTCCACCCCGCCTGCCTTAACGACAGGTTAAGCGGCCACTATGCCAGCGTCTTCAGATTTTCGGAAACGGTGTAGCTCGCCTCGGTCTTTGCGGCCACGTCGTCCAGGGTCACGCCCTGCGCCAATTCGATCAGCTCCAGCCCCGATCCGTCCGGCTTGACGTCGAAGACGGCCAGGTCAGTGATGATGCGGCTGACCACGCCCGTGCCCGTCAGCGGCAGGGTGCAGGCCTTCAGCACCTTGGACTGGCCGTGTTTGTTGGCGTGATCCATCACCACGACCACGCGCTTGACGCCGGCCACCAGGTCCATGGCCCCGCCCATACCCTTCACCAATTTGCCGGGGATCATCCAGTTGGCGATGTCGCCGTTCTCGGCCACCTCCATGGCCCCCAGGATCGAAAGGTTGATGTGACCGCCCCGGATCATGGCGAAACTGTCGGACGAGCTGAAATAGCTGCTTTCCGGGATCTGGGTGATCGTCTGCTTGCCGGCATTGATCAGGTCGGCGTCCACCTCGTCCTCATAGGGAAAGGGGCCCATGCCGAGCATTCCGTTCTCGGACTGCAGGGTCACCTCGATCCCGACCGGGATGTGGTTGGCCACCAGGGTCGGAATGCCGATGCCCAGGTTGACGTAGAAGCCGTCTTCAAGTTCACGGGCGGCGCGGGCGGCCAGTTGATCGCGTGTGCGGGGCATGGGTCTCAGCCTTTCTCGGCAGGGGCGGCTGCGCGTCGAATGTCACGGGCCGCATCGGACAGATCGTCGCCGAGCGAGCAGGTGTTGAACATGATGAGCACCAACAGAATTATGACCCAGGTCAGCTTGTCGCTGATGGCTTTCAGCATATCGGGCTTGGGCGTCTCGCTCATCAGGCCGTCTCCCTCTGCCGCACCGTCCGCTGCTCGATCCGCTTCTCGAAACTGCCGACGAACAGGCGATCAACATAAATGCCGGGCGTGTGGATGTGGTCCGGGTCGATGGTTCCGGTCGGCACGATATGCTCCACCTCGACCACGGTCATCTTGCCGGCGGTGGCCATCATCGGGTTGAAGTTGCGGGCCGTCTTGCGAAACACCAGATTGCCCGCCGCGTCGGCCTTCCACGCCTTGACGATCGCCAGGTCGGCGACCAGGCCCGTTTCCATCACATATTTCCGGCCGTCGAACTCACGCACCTCCTTGCCCTCGGCCACCAGGGTGCCGACCCCGGTGGCGGTGAAGAAGGCGGGGATGCCCGCGCCGCCCGCGCGGATGCGCTCGGCCAGGGTGCCCTGTGGGTTGAACTCCAGCTGCAGCTCACCGGCCAGATACTGGCGCTCGAACTCCTTGTTCTCGCCGACATAGGACGAGATCATCTTGGCGATCTGGCGGGTCTCCAACAGCTGGCCCAGGCCGAACCCGTCCACGCCCGCATTGTTGGAGATGACCGTCAGCCCCTTGGCGCCGCTGTCGCGCAAGGCCGCGATCAGGTTCTCGGGAATGCCGCACAGGCCGAACCCGCCCGACATCACCGTCATGCCGTCGAACGTCAGCCCCTCCAGCGCTGTCTTGGCGTCGGGGAAGATTTTCCGCATAGGTCCCTGGGCTCCCGCTTATTTTCATCGGCAGATGAATATTGCCGACCCTTACCGCTCATACGGCGAGGCGACAGGCGGGGCAAGACAGCAGGGCGCGTCCCCTTCAGTCGGCGAGACTGGTCAACCAATCTTCCAGACGAGTGAAACCGTCAGTGCCGTTCGACGAAGGGCCCGATCTGTCCGGTCTTGGTCATCAGCTCACTCGCCCGCCCAACCGCCGGCCAGGGCCTTGAACAGGGTGATCTGATAGGTGGCGACCAGGGCCTGGGAGGCCGCCAGGGCAGCCTCGGCCTGGACCAGGGTGCGCTGGGCATCCAGCACGGCCAGGAAGCTGTCGGCCCCGGCGTCGAACCGCAGCCGGGCGATGCGCGCGGCAGTGGCAGCTTCGTCACGCGCAGTGGTCAGGGCGGCGGCGCGGTCCAGTTCGTTGGCATAGGCCGACAGGGCGGTCTCGGTCTCCTGCAAGGCCACGAGCACGGTCTGATCGAAGGTGGCCAGGGCCGCCTGGCTGTTGGCATCCGCCGCCTCGATCCGGGCACGGGCCACGGCGATGTTGGGGAAGGACCAGCTGATCAGCGGGCCGACGCTGAAGCGGAAGTTGGACTCCTCGCCCAGATCCCCGGCGTCCAGCGCCGTCGAGCCAAACGATCCGCCCAGGCTGATGCTGGGATAGAGCGCGGCCGTGGCGACGTTGACGCGCGCGGCGGCCCCCTGAAGGTTGCGCTCGGCCTGGCGGACGTCGGGGCGGCGGGCCAGCAGGGCGGCTCCGTCGCCGACCGGGATCGGCTGGGCCAAGGTCGGAATGACGGCACAGGCGCGGGCCGCCGGGTTCACATCGGCCGGGGCGACACCCGTCAGGGTGGCTAGGCGGAACAGGGCGGCGTCCCTCTGGGCCCGCAGCGGCGGCAGGGTAGCGGCGGTTGTCGCGGCGGCAGAGCGGGCCTGCGACGTTTGCAGCGCCGTGCCGGCACCATTGTCCAGCAGGCGCTGGGTCAGGTCGACGGTCTCGGTCTGGAGGCCCAGAGAACGCTCGGCGACGGCCAGTTGCACATTGGCGGCGCAGATGTCGGCATAGGCCCGGGCTGTCTCGGCCGCGACCGTGACACGCACGACGTCCAGGGCCGCCTCTGCGGCCTCGGCATCGGCGCGGGCGGCACGGATGGCCGAGCCGACGCGGCCGAACAGATCGATCTCATAGCTGACGTCCAGACCGACGTCATAGGTCTCACCCTCGTCCAGGGCCTGACCGGGCGTGGCACCCGGCACCGTGGCGGCCGAGGCACGACCATAGCTGCCCGCGCCCGTGATCTGGGTGGAGGGAAGGCGACCGGCGCGCGATTCCGACAGCGAGGCCCGGACGGCGCGCAGGTTGGCGGCCGCGACTTCCAGCTCGTTGTTCTCGGCCAGGGCCTGGGCGACCAGGGTATCCAGGATCGCGTCGTCGTACAGACGCCACCAGTCGTCGCGGGCCTCGGCCGCACTGACGGCCGAGGTGGTTGAAGCCCCGATGAAGGCACCCGACGCGGACAGGGGAAGGGTCACGTCGGGCGCCTTCGGCCCGACCGCGCAGGCCGCCAGAACAGACGCGGCGGCCGTTACGGTCAGGAACGGACGAAGCCTGCGGACAGGCCCCGAAAGGGAAGGGTTCAGCATCAGGCGTCTCCGCTGCGGGCGGCCGTAACCGGCGCGTCGGGTTCGAAGGAGGTCGGCACGGCGGGCGTCTGGCGGGGGGTATTGGGTCCCCGGTT
>Ga0075012_10003612_pt1 | contig 14662 bp, 7 predicted proteins | sample All_14_2_FD_71474 | JGI IMG/M metagenome (GOLD analysis project Ga0075012, IMG submission 71474) | Freshwater microbial communities in response to fracking from Pennsylvania, USA - Allegheny Zone_MetaG_DW_15 | ecosystem: Environmental > Aquatic > Deep subsurface > Groundwater > Drilled... | reverse complement strand
TGACTCGTGTGACCAAGGCAAGCCGTGCGCGCCTTCGTGGAAGCAAACTTTTAACGAACAACGAGTAAGAGGAGGGTTCAGGATGAGCGTGAGTCGGTGGTGCGGAGCGGCCGCGGCCGCGGCGTTGGGTTGCGCGTGGAGCTGGGGCGCGGAGCGCGCGCCGGATCCGGTCTCTTATGTGTTGCCGCTGATGGGGACGGACAGCAGCTTCAAACTCTCCTCCGGCAACGTCTACCCCGCGATCGCGCGGCCTTGGGGCATGAATGTCTGGACCCCGCAGACCGGCAAGATGGGCGACGGCTGGGCCTACACCTACGCGGCCAACAAGCTCGTCGGCATCAAGCAGACCCACCAGCCGAGCCCGTGGATCAACGACTACGGCCAGTTCGCGGTGATGCCCCTCACGGGCAAGCGCGCCTTCGCGCAGGACGACCGCGCGAGCTGGTTCTCGCACAAGGCCGAGCGGGCCGCGCCGCACCTCTACAGCGTCTATCTGGCGGACTTCGACACGACCGTGGAGGTGACGCCGACCGAGCGCGCGGCGATGTTCCGCGTGACCTATCCCAAGACCGAGCAGGCCTGGTTCGTGGTGGACGCCTTCGACAAAGGGTCCTCGATCAAGGTCCTGCCGGAGCAGCGCAAGATCGTCGGCTGGACCACGCGCAACAGCGGCGGCGTGCCGGCCAATTTCAAGAACTACTTCGTGCTGGTGTTCGACCAGCCCTTCGCTTCGGCCTCCGTCTGGCGCGACAAGGAGCTGAAGGAGGGCGTGCTCGAGCTGCAGGACAACCACGTGGGCGCGCTGGTGCAGTTCGCCGCTCCGGCGCGCGGCACGCGCGTGCACGTCCGCGTGGCCTCCTCTTTCATCAGCCCCGAGCAGGCCGAGATCAACCTGAAGGAGCTGGGCGACGACACCTTTGACGCGCTCTGCGAAAAGGGACGCGCGGCGTGGAACCAGACGCTGGGGCGCATCGCGGTCGAGGGCGGCACGCTCGACCAGTTCCGGGTCTTCTACACCTGCCTCTACCGCTCGCTGCTCTTCCCGCGCGCCTTCTACGAGATCGACGCGGCGGGCAACCCGATACACTACAGTCCCCACACGGGCGAGGTGCAGCCCGGCTACTATTTCACCGACAGCGGCTTCTGGGACACCTTCCGCTCGCTCTTCCCGCTGCTGAACTTCCTCTATCCCTCGGTGAACGCCAAGATGACCGCCGGCCTCGAGGCCTGCTATCGCGAGAGCGGCTGGCTGCCGGAGTGGGCCAGCCCCGGACACCGCGGCTGCATGGTCGGCAACAACTCCGCGTCGGTCGTGGCGGACGCGTGGCTCAGCGGCGCGCGCGGCGGCTACGAGATCCAGAAGCTCTACGAGGCGGTGGTGCACGGCGCGGAGAACGCGCACCCCTCGATCCAGTCGGTGGGCCGCGCCGGGGCCAAGGAGTACCTCGAGCTCGGCTACGTGCCGCGCGACGCCGGCATCAACGAGAGCGCCGCTCGCTCGCTGGAGTACGCCTACGCCGACTGGTGCGTGTGGCGCCTCGCCGTCGACCTCAAGCGGCCGCAGGAGGAGATCGACCGCTTCGCTCGCCGCTGCCAGAACTACCGCAAGCTCTTCCACCCCGAGCAGAAGCTGATGAGCGGCCGCAACCGCGACGGCTCTTTCGACAAGGCGTTCAACCCCTTCAAATGGGGCGGAGACTTCACCGAGGGGTGCAGCCTGCACTACACCTGGTCGGTCTTCCACGACGTGCAGGGGCTGATCGACCTGATGGGCGGCCGGCCGGCCTTCACCGCCAAGCTGGACGAGGTCTTCACGCTGCCGCCGGTCTTCGACGAGAGCTACTACCGCCAGGTGATCCACGAGATCCGCGAGATGCAGATCATGAACTTCGGGCAGTACGCGCATGGCAACCAGCCGATCCAGCACATGATCTACCTCTACGCCTATGCGGGCGAGCCCTGGAAGACGCAGCACTGGGTGCGCGAGGTGATGGACCGCCTCTACACGCCCGCGCCGGACGGCTACTGCGGCGACGAGGACAACGGCCAGACCTCGGCCTGGTATGTCTGGTCGGCGCTCGGCTTCTATCCGGTCTGCCCGGGCAGCGGCGAGCTCGTGATCGGCGCGCCGCTCTTCAAGCAGGCGACGGTGACTTTCGAGGACGGCCGGCAGCTGGTCATCCGGGCCCCCGGAAACAGCGCGTCCAACCGCTACATCGCCGAGATGCGGCTCGACGGCCAGCCGTACGAAAAGAACGCGCTCGCCACGGCCGCGCTGAAGCGCGGCGGCGTGATCGAGCTCTCGATGGAGGCTTCGCCGAACGTCAAGCGGGGCATCCGCCCCGAAGATGCGCCGTACTCCTTCTCGCGGAAGTGAGGCCGCCTCAACACGAAACGTCCGCTCTCCTGATGATGGGGAGCGGACGTTTTTTTCTTCCCGCCCTGGGCTCCGTGCGCCCAGGGCGGGAGGTTTCGCGAGCCCGGCCTCTGCGCGTCCGGCCGCTCAAACGCCTGAGCGCAGTCCTGGGGCGCGTGGTCGCGCCCTCGCTTCGTGGCTGCGCCTGTCCGGAAGCGTCAGGCCTAGGCCGCGAAATACTTCTGCACATGGGCCGCGACTTGGCGGTCCGTGAGCTTGTCCAGCGTCTGCACCGCGGCGATCCGGCGGTCGAGGTGGCTCCGGGCCATGCGCTTCCGCAGCTCGTTCTTCGCCTCGCCGGGGCCCAGGATCAACACGTCCTCCGCGTTGGCCAGACCCGCGATCACCGCGTCGTAGAAGGCGTTCAGATGATTCACGAAGGCCCGTTTGCGCGTGCCTTCGTGCGGGACTTCGAAATCGTCGAAACTCCCCTTCAGGGGCGATGAGCCGCAGCGTCGAAGCTGCCGCTCGGCTCTCGAGATCGTCAGGCGTGTCTCCACGCCTTGATCCGTGACCGTGACGATCAGCGCACGCCTATGGTCGATCCACAGGCCGACTTTGCATTTCATGGAGCGCTCCTTTCCTTCTCGGTGTCAACTCGGATGACGCCCGCTTGAGGGTTCTTTCCTTCGTTCACTCATAAGTGTAATGCTGACGCCTGCTTTCGTCAAGAAAGGTCCGCTTTTCGGGCCTCGCCACTCCTTTTTGTTTGTGTCAGACAGGGCTATACCGCTAAACTGACGGCAAATTAGGGTGTGTGCCGCCCTGCGCGGCGAAATTCGGAAACGAGGTGTGTATGGCGTTCTATCTGGGAATCGACAGCAGCACGCAGAGCATGAAGGGGCTGGTCATCGACCCCGCTGCGGGAAGCGTCGTGTCGAGCGCGAGTGTCCATTTCAAAACGGATCTGCCGCAGTACAAGTGCCCCGACGGGGTCTTGGCGCATATCGATCCGCTGGTGAAGCACGCCGATCCGCTCATGTGGCTGGCGGCGCTGGACCTGCTGCTGGCGCGGCTCCAAGCCACCGGCGTCGACATGGGGCAGATCGCGGCGATCGGCGGCGACGGCCAGCAGCACGGCTCGGTCTATCTCAACGGCCGGTTCGCGCAGGCGCTCTCGGGCCTGAACCCTTCGCTCCCGCTGGCGGAGCAGCTCAAAGGCGCGCTGGCGCGGCCGACAAGCCCGATCTGGATGGACAGCTCCACCTCGGCCGAGTGCCGCGAGCTGGACGCGCAGTTCGGCGCGCGCCTGCAGGCGGACACCGGCTCGCCCGCGATCGAGCGCTTCACCGGGCCGCAGATCCGCAAGTATGCCAAGACCGAGCCCGAGCGCTATGCGCAGACCGAGCGCATCCATCTGGTGAGCTCGTTCCTCTGCTCCGTGCTGATCGGCAAAGACGCGCCGATCGACGCCGGCGACGGCGCGGGCATGAACCTGCTCAACCTCCGCACCCTCGCGTGGGACGCCGAGATCGCGGCGTTCACCGCTCCGGGCCTGGCCGCCAAGCTGCCGCGCGTCGGTACCGGCGTGGCCGGCGGCCTGCACGCCTATTTCGCGAAATACGGGCTCAAGCCGGGGCTCCCCGTGGCGGTCTGGACCGGCGACAATCCGGCCAGCCTCGTCGGCACGGGCGCGTGGGACGCGGGCGTGGCCGTGGTCAGCCTCGGGACGAGCGACACCTTTTTCGCGGCGCTGGACGCCTTCCGCACCGACCCCGAGGGGTGCGGCCACGTGTTCGGCAATCCGGCCGGCGGCTTCATGAGCCTGGCCTGCTTCAAGAACGGCTCGCTGGCCCGCGACCGCGTGCGGCAGGAGGCCGGCGCGAGCTGGGAGTTCTTCGACCAGAAGGCGTTCGAGCTGACGCCCGCGGGCAACGGGGGGCGCCTCGCCTTGCCGTGGTTCGTGCCCGAGATCACGCCGCCGGTGCTGACGCCCGGTCTGCGCGCGAACTTCGATTTCGCCGCCGCGGCGCCGGAAGTCCGCATCCGCGCGGTCGTGGAGGCGCAGGCCCTCGCGCTGCGCAGCCACGCGCTGTGGATCGGGGCGTTCGACACGATCCGCGTCACGGGCGGGGCCTCGAAGAGCCCGGGCATCCGGCAGACGCTGGCCGACGTGTTCCAGGCGCGGGTGGAGAGCATCGCGGTGGCCGATTCGGCGGCGCTGGGCGGCGCGATGCTGGCCGCGCATGCGGACGGCGTGCCGCTCGCGGTCATGACCGACTCCTTCTCGCCGGTGACGGCGGTCTGCGAGCCCGACCCGGCGCGCGCCGCCGTCTACGACGGGCTCCTCGCGGCGGTGCGCGCGCTGGAGAAGCAGCCGTAGGGCACCGGCTCGCACGGATGCCGTTTTAGCGGGGCCGCTGTCCAGGAAGAGCGGGTTCTCTGAACCCGCCGCGGCCGCCTCGGGGATGCGGCCCGACCCAGACGGCTGCACCGTTTAATGAACCGCTCTAGCGGAGCGGGCCGAAGCCGAGGATGGCGGGCCGTTCGAACGGCACCTCGACGCGTGCGGTTCCGCCCTCGCCGACGCGTCTCCCCGTGCGCAGGTCGAAGAGCGGGCGGGGGTCGCCGAAGGCGAACGTCACCGTCACGGCGCCTCCGCTTCCGGACGGCGTCGCGCTCTGCGTCACGTCCTCTCCCTGCTGTCCGTGCTGACGCTGCTCGAGCGCGAACAGCGGGCCCTCCGCGCTGCGGTAGCGGTAGAGACTGACGCCCGAACCGGGGGTGGTGACGCGGACCTCCGGGGGCGGCAACGCCGCGACAAGGCTCGCCACGCTCTGGGTGCCGGCCGGGAACCGCGCGGCCGGACGAGGCGTGCCGTTGGCGCGGAAGGTGCCGGGCTCGCCCGTGTAGAGCAGGCGGTTCCCCGGGCGCGCGGCGAACGCCTGCAGAGCCTCGGCCTCGCGGTCCGACAGCGCGAAGGAGTCGGGCAGCAGGCAGGCGGTGAAGCCGCGCGCGTCGAGCGCGCCCTCCTCGATTTCCGCGCTGGAGACGAACTGCGGCGACCAGCCGGCCTCGCGCAGCAGCTGCCACAGCCCGGTGCGCAGGGCCGCGTGGCGGTTATGCTGCGCCTCGTAGCTGGAGAAGCGCCGCGGCCAGGTCGCGCCGTCCGCGAACGATTCGAAGAGCCAGGCGAGCTGGATCGAGGGCTGCGAGTAGTGGACCGCCACCGGGTCGAAGAGACGCTCGGCGCGGAGGAGCCGCCGCGCGAGCGGCGCGTGCATCTCGCGCACGGCCGGGGCGAGGGCGCGGCCTTTGGCGCTGAGCCGCAGCGCGTCGCCCTCGCCCTCCAGCAGGTCTTCGCTCCACCAGAGGATCGCGCCGCAGTCCCCTTCGAGCAGCAGATGCCACAGGCGGCGCGAGACCGCCACCGGATCGCTCTCGCCGTAGGTCGCGAGCAGGGGCTTGCCGCGCATGAAGGAGCCGAAGACCGCGCGCGCCGCCGCGATGTCGTAAGGCTCCGCCCAGTCCAGCACGCGGGAGAGCTTCCACAGGTCGTAGCCGCCCCAGGCGCTGGGCATCTGGGTGCCTTCGATGCCGACGGGCGTCGCGGGGTCCGCCGCCCGCGCGGCGTCGCGCAGGTCGGCCAGCGTCTCGGCGAGCGCGTCGTCCATGAAGCTCCGGAACTCGCACCACGGCGCGAGGTGCCAGCGGCCGGGCTCGCGGCGCGCGGCCTCCGGCGTGAAGCGTGTCGCGCGCACGGCCGCCCAGTCGGGTTTCCGTCCTTGGGCGTCGGTCTGTCCCGCCATGCGGGCCTTGATCTCGTCGGTGGAAAAGGGGGTGACCGCGTCCCACGTCGGATACGCGGTGAGCCACGCCGCGTTGAGGGCGTCGAGCGACGGGTGGCGCCGCTGGAGCCAGCGCCGGAAGGCGGCGAGGCTGGCCGGCGCGAAATCGTAGTCGAAGGGGTTGGCGGAGACCGTGACGGAGAGCTCGTCGCGGAGGTCGTAGAGGCGCGGCGCGAAGGGGGCGTGGCGGGCCGCGGTCTGGCGCACGGAATCTCGGGCCGCGGCGCGCCAGGCCGGATCGGAGAGGCTGTAGTCGCGGACAAAGGCCGCCGGGCTGCGGTCCTTGGCCCACTCCGTGACAAACCGGTTCCAGTCGGTGACCGAGGAACGGAACTTGAGGCAGAGGCCGGGGCTGACGATGTTCTCGACGTAGTAGTCGAAGCCCGCGGCAAGCCAGGGAGCGGGATCGCCGCCGGGCGCGGTCATGAGGGTGGTGACGCCGAGTTCGCGGCAGGCGGCCGCGAGGGCGTTGGTGTGATCCCGGTTGCGTTCGACGCGCTCGCCGCACCAAAGGATCACGCGGTAGGTGTCGCCCCAGGCGCGCGGGGCCGGAGACCCCGCGGCGCAGACGGAAGCGAGGGCGGTCACCATGAGGAAGATCCGGGCACGTTGCATCGACGCTCTCCTTGGCGACCAGTGTAGAGCCGGGCCGATGGCCGCACAAGCGGAATGTGAAGAGGGCCGAGTCCCGGTTTGTTGCCGGTGCTGAGATTTGGTAAAGTCGACCCAACGTGGTGCGGCGATGCCCTCGGCAAATCGCCCGAACTGGAAAAGAAGGATACCCCATGAAGCCAGCTCTGTTCCTGCGGGGGGCCCTGAGGCTGGCGCCCCTCGTCCTTGCGTGTGCCTGCGCCGCGGACGGGGAGCCGGAGCGGTTGCGGGCCTTGATGCCGCGCGCGGAGGACTATGCCCTCATGTGGTGGGCCGAGGGCTTCCCGGCGCACACGCCCGAAGCGCCTTGGCGGCGGGTGATTCAGACCGGCACGTACGCGCTGGCGCTGGACACGCAGACGCTGACCCTCCCGCATTTCGGCGGTGTGCGGGACGGCGTGGGCTACGCCGAATGCGCGCGAAGCGACAACCGCGCGTGGCAGCGGCTGCCGCCGGCGGACCTCTCGCTGTCGATCACGGTGGACCGCAAGACCTATCGCTGCGCGGCCGGCGGCGCGTGGACGCCGGCCACGGGCCCGCGGCTGATCGAGTCGGGGCGCTTCGTGCAGCGCGCGGACGTGACGGATCTTGCGTTCACTTCTGATGACGGCGCGCGCTTGAACGCCGAGGCGCGTTTCGAGACCGTGGCTTGGCCGGACCGGCTCGGGCTGATCCTGGCGGCGCGTCCCGGGCTTCAGCCGCTTCAGGCGGGCGAGGCCTGCTTCGGCCGGCTCGGCGGCGGCTTCGGCCTGACGGGGTCCAATCATCTGGAGTTCGCGCACGCGCCCGAGCTGGATCCCGAGCGCTTCACGCTCGAGCTGTGGGCGTATGTTCCCGTCGCGTATCAGGCCTCGCCGCGGACGTATCCTTGGCTGGTCTGCAAAAATCACCATGAGCAGGCCGAGGGAAACTACGGCATCGTGATCGTCGGCGGGCGGCCGCAGGCGCGCCTGAATGTCGGCGGCGGACGCGGCAACGCGTTTTCGGTTGAGGCCCGGCCCGGCCTGCTGAAAGTCGGAGCCTGGAACCATTTTGCCCTGAGCTACGACGGCGACACCCTGCGCTTCTACGTCAACGGCGGCAAGGCCGGCGAACAGAAGATCGGCCGCAAGCGGGTGCCGGGCAGCGGCGGGCTCGCGTTCGGGCGCCGGCAGGACAACTGCGGTGACGGCTATCATTTCCGGGGCGCGGTCGACGAGATCCGGCTCTATGACCGGGCGCTGACCGATGCCGAGGTGCGGGCCCGCTGTGACAAGCCCGAGTCGGCAGCCCCGATTCCCGCGCCGGTGCGCGCATGGGGCTTCCGCGCGGACGGGCAGGCCTCGTTGACGCAGCCCCGGGAGTCGTGGAAAGAGGGCGCGATGGAGATCGCCCTGAAAACCCGCGGTGGCGCGGCCCTGCAGCGCGTCGAGCGCCGGGGCTTGCCCGACGACGCGTGGCAGGAGGTGGCCGTCGCGTTGGGGGCCGGCGAGATCCGCTCTCACACGGCGCGCGGCGTGAGCGCTTCGCTGCGGCGACTGTTTGCCGGCCAGGCCGAGGCGCTGACGCCGGTCAGCGTGCAGGCGAGGGCCTTGACGAACGGCTGGGCCTGCCCCGTGGCCTTCGACGCCGCCCGCGGCTGGCATCGGATCGATCTCGACGGCGTCAAGCCCGTGATCCCGGCTGGCGCGCGGTGGGGCAAGAACGACACGCTGGAGCGCGTGCGGCTGACGCTCGCGAATCCCGACGGCCGCGGGCAACCCGTGCGGCTTCTGTTTGAAAAGCGCGCCGGCCTGTCCATCACCGGCGTTTCGGCCGTTCTGCGCGACAGCGCGGGCAATCCGACCGGCATTCCCGTGCAGCTGAGCAAGAACTGGCATGGCCGTGCCGAAGGGGGCGATTATGCGGGACAGTGGTTTCACGGCTTCGCGCTGGTGCGTCTTCCGCCGCGCTCGGCCGTCGAACTGGAGCTGACGCTGGCCTGCGGACACTGGGGCGGGGTGGCCGCCGCGTCGCACGCGCAGCTCTGCCTGATCGGCTGGGGCAGCAACCAGCTCTGGGACCAGAGCGCGCTCGGGTCGTGGGGCGAGAGCATTTGCTATGAGCCGGATCAGGCGCAGGCGCAGGCAGCCGTGCTGGACGTGCGCCCGGTCATGGTCCGGTCGATGAGCGACAATGCGCCATGGAGCTGGACCCACAATGTCGGCGGCGGGGATTTCTTCAGGCTGTTCGACGCGGCCGGCAAGCGGATCTATCCGTCCCGGATGAGAACCGCCTATGCGCGGCAAGGGCCGTGCCTGACGGAGGTCACGTATGCGGGCCGCCTCGGCGAGGGGATCGAGCACGCCGCAACCGTGAGCCTCGGCCGCACCGACGATCTGGTGCGCGGGGTCTACCGGCTGCGGCTCGACGTGCGAGAAGCCGTGGCGTTCAGCCGCTTCGTGATCTTTCAGATCGGCGCGGACACGTACAGCTATACGGGCGAGCGCAAGATGGCGCTCGGCAACGAGACGGGGCTGCTGAAAGAGTGGGACACCCAGTGGGGCGGCGACGGCTACCGCACGCGGCCCATGGAATGTGCGGGCCGGATACCCTGGGTCTCGCTGCACGAGGCGGTCCCGCGGTTGAAGCCCGGCGAGCCGGGCGCATGGGCGAACCGCGGCATCGTCATCCGCTCCTGGCGCGCGCGCCTCGGCGGCCAAGAGGCGGGCCCGTGGATGGCCGAATACGGAACCCAGGCGCGGGGCCAAGCGAGCTCCACGGCGGACATCGTGACGCCGCCCGGCGTCACGCGGCTCGAGCCCGGCGATTTTGTGGAAGCCACCTTCGAGCATCTGATCGTGCCGCAGGCCGCGGACGACTATTACGGGCCCAACGACGCGTTGAGACAAGCGCTGAAGAAAGACGGCAACACGTGGCGCATGATCAGGCGTGAAGCGGTCGGCAACGAGCGGCAGGTCGTCGTGACCCAAGGGCGCCTCGTGCGCCTGTCGCCCGCCGTGTGTCTGGAGGCCCGCGATGACGCGGCGGAATTCACGCTGTCAGGAGGGCTTGGCTATGTGCCGATCACCGTTGAGGGACTGTCTTGTCCGGACGGGCACACCCTTTGGGTCGACGGCGTGCCGGTGGACCAAAGCGTTCACGGCTGCGATTATTGGCAGACGGATGATGATCCCGCTTCCCGGCGCTGGAGCCGCACCTATACCCTTCCGCTGGCCGAGGGTCAAGCGCACCGCATCCGCCTCGCGCCTTCGCCTCTTCCGGCCTTGCCCGTGCCCTGTGTCGGGGGCATGAAATAGGCGACGGCGCGCCCCCGGATTCGGTTGCGTCAGGCGCATCCTGTTTGTCCGGCGTCGGGCGACGTGTTATACTCGCCTCATCAAACGGGTTGGCCGTGCGGGGCCATCCGCAAAAAATATGCGGAAGAGGGTCGGGACGAATGAAACTGGCTTTGTGTGTGAGTCTGTGGGCGGTCGGGGTGTGGGCCGCAGCGGGGGCAGCCGAGACTCGGCTGTTTGTCCCGCGCGTGTTCAGTCATGGCGCGGTGCTGCAGCGCTCGGAGCGCGTTCCGGTCTGGGGCACGGCGCCGGCGGGGGCGCCGGTGGCGGTCGCGTTTGCGGGCGAGAGGGCCGAAACCGTCGCGGGGCCCGACGGCCGCTGGAAGGTCCGCCTGAACCTGTCGGCGGTGGCCAAAGGGCCGTTCGAGCTGGAGGTCCGGAGCGGGGCTGAGCGGTGCGCGTTCACCAATCTGCTCGTCGGTCAGGTGTGGGTGTGCTCCGGGCAGTCCAACATGCGCTTCAGCCTGTCGCGCTCCACGGGCGGGCCCGCGGAAGCGGCCGCCGCGAAGGACCCTGAGCTGCGGCTGCTGAACGTGGGGCTCCAGGCCTCCGACAAGCCGGCGGCCGACATCCGGGAGCGGTGGACGCTCTGCACGCCGGAGAGCGCGGGCGCCTTTTCGGCCGTCGGCTATCACGTGGGACGCGAGCTGCGCGCGAGCCTCAAAGAGCCGGTCGGACTCATCTGCGCCGCATGGGCGGGGAGCTGCATCGAGGCGTGGCTGCCGCGCGAGACGCTGGAGGCGGACGAAGATTTCATTCCGATCCTGAAGCGGTGGGACAAGAAAGTCGCGGACTTTCCGGCGCAGCTGGCGGCCTTCGAGACGAACAAGGTGGCGCTGATGGAGGCGTGGACGGCGGCCTGCGCGAAGGCGCGGCAAGAGGGGCGTCCGGAGCCGCTCAAGCCCGGGCCGGGCGCCGGGTACGCCGGCTCGCTGGACACGCCGGCCGGCATGTACAACGGATCGATTCTGCCCCTCGCGCCCTATGCCCTGCGCGGCGTCGTCTGGTATCAGGGCGAGCAGAACACCGGGCGCGGCTACCAGTACCGCAAGCTCTTGCCGGCCCTGATCCGCGACTGGCGCAAGCTGTGGGAGCGAGGCGATTTCCCGTTCGTCGTGATCCAGCTCCCCAACTTCGGGAACGTCCAGGAGAAGCCGCGCTTCAGCCTCTGGGCCGACACGCGCGAGGCGCAGGCGCTGACGGCCGCGTCGGTGACCAACACCTATCTGGCGGTCAGCATCGACCTCGGCGAGGACGCCGACGTTCATCCCAAGGAGAAGCGGACGCTGGGCCTGCGGGTGGCGCGCATCATCGAGCGCGAGGTCTATGGGCTCGCCGGTCCGGGCGAGGTCTATGGCCCCACGTACGCGCGGAGTTGCGTGGAACAGGGATCGGTCCGGATCTTCTTCGACCACGCGGCCGGGCTGAGCGCGGCCGACGGGAAGGCGCTGCGGGAGTTCGCCATCGCGGGCGCGGACAAGCAGTTCGTCTGGGCGGAGGCGGTTGTCGAGGGCGAGACGGTGCGGGTGCGCTCGCCTCGCGTCCCTGAGCCTGTGGCGGTCCGCTACAACTGGGCGGACGCGCCGCACGGGAATCTGGTGAACGCCGCACGGCTGCCGGCCGCGCCTTTCCGGACCGATGATTTCAAACCGCCGACCTTCAGCAACCGGTGAACCTGTCCGAATCAAGGGTGAGGAAGATGACCATGAGATACGTGCCCGACGGCGTTGCCGTCCTGTTGTTGGCGCCGTTGGCCGCCTTGCACGCGGCAGACCTCGAGCTGGTCGAAACCAACCAGCTGCCCGAGTGCCACAGCATCGGCTGGGTGAAGGCCAACACCCAGGTCAAGGACCAGAAGGGGTGGAACGGGGTCCTCGACGAGGCGAAATGGGGCACGCCGTCTCCGGCCCAGGCGGTCTCGAGGAATTGGGACTGGACACTCGACGAGGAGCAGTGGCGGCAGGCGGTCGCGCAAAAAGGCGAAGGCAAGAAGGAGGAGACGGTCTTTCACCTCTGGGTGCCGGAGGGGCTCGAGGCGGTGCGGGGCGTCGCCGTCCTGTCCGGCCACGGCAGCGGCGAGGCGCTGTACCGGCATCCGGAGATGCGGAAGCTCGCGCGCGAGCTGCACCTCGCGCTCTTCAAGTTCGTCGGCAACCCCATGCAGCGGGGCTTCTGGCCGCGGAGCCTGCTCTACGGTCGGCTGAATGACCTGGCGCGGAAAGCGCGGCATCCCGAAATGGAGCACGCGCCGCTCTTCCTCTACGGGCACTCGAACGGCACCGGCTTTTCCGCGATCTTTCCCGCAACGGAGGGCGGGCGCGTGTGGGCGTGGGTCTCGATGCGGCCCGGCATCACGTTCCAAGTCTATCAGCCGGGCGGAGCGCAGGTTCCCGGCCTAGTCATTTTCGGCGAGGACGACCCGTTCTTCGCGCGGCCCTCCAAAGAGGAGAACCTGGCGGTGGTGCCGCTGATGCGGAGCCGGCACGGGGCGCTCTGGAACTGCGCGGTGGAGCCCAAGACGGGGCACGGGCCCGGCGAGAAGACGTGGCCGCTGGTGTTCTCGTTCCTGCGCCACAGCTTTGCCGCCCGCGTGCCGGCGGAGGCCGACCCGCGACAAGGCCCGGTGAGGCTCGTGCCGCTCAGTCCGGCGGACGGGGTTCTGGGCGAGAACTGGAATCCGGCCCAGGGCGGCTACCAGCAGCTGGCGGTCGCGCCGTACGCGAGCTTCGCGGGGGACAAGGCGAGAGCCTCGTGGCTGGTCAACGCCGCGTACGCCGCAGACTGGCAGCAGTTCCAGCGCGAGGGGGTTGTGAAGCCGCGCTGAAACGGTTCATCAAGAGGGGAGGAAGCGATGCGAAAGCGCGTGGCATGGGTGCTGTGCCTGGCCCTGTGCGGAGAGGGCTGGGGCCAGGTTCCAGAGCCGTCGCGGGCCGACCGCACGGCGCTCCGCTGGCCCATCCTGTTCTGCAAGCGGTTCAACTATCAAGGACTGCACATCTACGACACGTTCTACCAATGGCGGCCGGGCGGGGGCCTCTACGTGTTGGAGAATCCCGGCGATCCGCCGGAGCGGCACCGCGTGCGAGCGGTGATCGACGCCCGGACGCCGGCGACGCTGGACGAAGGCATCTACTTCGACCCGTCGCTGTCGTATGATGCCAAGCGGCTGCTGTTCTGCTTCAAGGGCTCCGAACAAGGCAACTCGGCGATCTATGAGATCGGCGTGGACGGGACAGGGCTGCGGCAGGTCACGAATCTCGATGCGAACGGCCATCCTTACAAAGGCAAAGGAGGCGGTCACCACGACGTGAAGCCGTGCTACCTGCCGGACGGCCGCATCGTCTTCACCTCGACGCGTTACAGCGGGCTTGTGCCGTGCGCCAACAACGGCGTGGCGATCCTGCATGTGATGAACGCCGACGGCAGCGACCTCCATACGATCTCCGTGAACAACGTCACCGAGTTCGATCCGTGCGTGCTGCCGGACGGGCGCATCCTCTTCGGCCGCTGGGAGTATGTGGACCGCAACGCGCTGGTCATTCAAAGCCTGTGGACGGTGCTCCCCGACGGCCGCAACGAGACCGCGCTCTACGCGAACAACAGGGTCTTCCCCGAGGCCGTGCTGCAGGCCAAGCCGGTTCCCGGAAACGACGCGCTGGTGGTCGCCGCCTTCACGCCGCACAACGCGCCGCCGCGCGGCACGATCGCGATGATCGACACGCGCGTCGGCAAGAACGATCCGGCCGCGATATTCAACTTCGAGTCCCCCGGCAGGCCGACGTCGGACCGCGGCGAGTCGTGCGATCCGTGGCCGCTCAGCGAGGCGGTCGTGCTTTACAGCGGCGTGCCGCAGGAGCAAGACGCGCCCGCCCTTCCTTTGGAGACGCCCGGCTTCCGCAAGCGCAGCAGCCCCACACTCAACGCGCTGATGCTGATCGACCGGTCTGGCGGCCGCACGGTGGTGCATGGCGACCCGGCGATCGACCTGCACAACCCGATTCCGCTGGCGCCGCGTCCGCTGCCGCGCGCCAACGTCGACATGTCCGACCGCACGCAGCGGACGGGGCGCTTTTTCGTGAACGACGTCTACGTCTCGATGCCGGAGGTCCGGCGCGGCGCGGTGAAGTGGCTGCGCGTGCTGGAGGAGACCTCGCGCGTGAGCGAGAGCCCGGGCGGCACGTGGATGAACCAGACCTTTTCCATTTCGGCGGCGCTGGCGTGGAGCGCGAAAATCTATCACGGGATCGTGCCCGTCGAGCCGGACGGCTCGGTTTACTTCGAGGCGCCCTCCGGCCGGGCGCTCTACTTCCAGCTGCTCGATCAGGACTACCGGCTGGTGCGCGGCATGCGGACGTTCATCCAGGCGGTGCCGGGCGTCACGCGCAGCTGCGCGGGCTGCCACGAGTACAATCCCAAGGCGACGGGCAACCCGAGGCTCGTGGGGCGCACGCCGCACGTGCCGCGCGAAGAGTCGTGGGGCGGCGGCTACC
>Ga0075012_10003610_pt1 | contig 14663 bp, 10 predicted proteins | sample All_14_2_FD_71474 | JGI IMG/M metagenome (GOLD analysis project Ga0075012, IMG submission 71474) | Freshwater microbial communities in response to fracking from Pennsylvania, USA - Allegheny Zone_MetaG_DW_15 | ecosystem: Environmental > Aquatic > Deep subsurface > Groundwater > Drilled... | reverse complement strand
TGCTCAGTTTCAATCCACGCTCCCAATGAAGGGAGCGACCTGGGACGCCACGCGAGAAAGTGACAGACCGCAATGTTTCAATCCACGCTCCCAATGAAGGGAGCGACTATCTCCCGCTGTCGTTCCTACCCAAACAGCGGAGTTTCAATCCACGCTCCCAATGAAGGGAGCGACCGCACGACCTGCCCCGGATATTCCCATTCGGGAGTTTCAATCCACGCTCCCAATGAAGGGAGCGACCAGGCACTCGAAAATCCTGAGCCACTCTCGAAGGTTTCAATCCACGCTCCCAATGAAGGGAGCGACGAGTACCTTATGCGTCCACGTGGAAGCTGTCAAAGTTTCAATCCACGCTCCCAATGAAGGGAGCGACGTTCAAAGTTTCAATAGAAAATAATTACGATCACGTTTCAATCCACGCTCCCAATGAAGGGAGCGACTCACTCCACCAGATCAAGGAGGGGAGAACAAGCAGTTTCAATCCACGCTCCCAATGAAGGGAGCGACCTAACCCGTTTGGTATTGGAGCGCACGGCGATGTTTCAATCCACGCTCCCAATGAAGGGAGCGACTCGCTCTCACCGAGCCTTTGCGCTTACTTGTGGCGTTTCAATCCACGCTCCCAATGAAGGGAGCGACTTTTTCCTTGCGTCTGTCTGAGACGCTCTTGAAGAGTTTCAATCCACGCTCCCAATGAAGGGAGCGACCCCGCTAGGACCTCATTATTCGAGTACCCCTTTGTTTCAATCCACGCTCCCAATGAAGGGAGCGACATGCCCCAATCCCCGCGTGACGTGTTTGTGGATGTTTCAATCCACGCTCCCAATGAAGGGAGCGACCAGGGATTCCTATCGCCATCGCTTCGAGGATGGGTTTCAATCCACGCTCCCAATGAAGGGAGCGACAAGTTCGCACGCGGGTTCGAGCGATATATTGCTGTTTCAATCCACGCTCCCAATGAAGGGAGCGACGCACGGGTGTGCAGGTGATCGGCGATGTGTTGGAGTTTCAATCCACGCTCCCAATGAAGGGAGCGACGCGCATGTATCCAAAAGGGATCATTACACTGGACGTTTCAATCCACGCTCCCAATGAAGGGAGCGACTTGGTTAATCCTGTGCGCGTGACGTTGCTACGCAACGTTTCAATCCACGCTCCCAATGAAGGGAGCGACTTGACTGACGATAACGTTAATTTGTTAGTGTAGTTTCAATCCACGCTCCCAATGAAGGGAGCGACAGCAAAATCTGGCAAAAAAATAAAATGCCCGTCAGATATAGGCATATTGCTTAATCTTTACCAGTAAAAAGTATAAAAAGTCGTGTGGATTTTTTTGATATTCAGTTGTTAAAGTACAAAATTGCTTGCGAACCTAACCGTCAATTTATGTCTGCTTTGGGTTCGCACCTACGTAATGAGCGTTCCTTCTAGATCAATGCTTGGTTTTGCTCCGATATGCTCAACGCGGCTTTTCCAATTGTCGCCAAGATAGTAAAAACGCAACGAGTCTACTTCGGGATCGATGATCTTGAGCAATTTATCTTGCAACTCTTTCAGTTGAGCAGGATCAATCAGACACTCAAACACAGAGTTTTGTACGCGCTGACCATAATCCTGACACTTCTTAGAGACACGTCGCAAACGAGACTTTCCCGCCTCGGTCTCAGTTTTGACATCGTATGTGATGAGCACCATCATAGTAAATTCTCCAGACCTGACAGGTTTTAAAAAACTGTCGGGTCTCTGTCAATTCCAAAAGAATGGCGGGTAGGCATCCAGATCCCCGCGCAGGTGACGTGCAAGCAGCATGGCTTGAACGTGCGGCAGCAATCCAAAAGGAATCTTCTCTTTGAGGTACGGGTGCATGAGTTCCTCTTTTTTGCGGTCCTGCCAGGCAACTAAAACAGCTTTGCGAGTGTCATCGTCCATCAATACGCCACCGCTTTCTTTTTGGGTGAAGCCTTTTCCATTGATTTGCTTGCGATTCACAAGTGACAATGCCAGCCGATCCACCAGTACAGGGCGCAACTCTTCCATCAAGTCGAGCGCAAGTGACGGACGCCCTGGGCGGTCTCGGTGCAGAAAACCGACAAATGGGTCAAGTCCAACTGTCTCCAAGGCTGAGGCGGTTTCGTTTGTCAGAAGCGTGTAAAGGAAGGAAAGCAGCGCATTCATGTTATCCAAAGGCGGGCGGCGATTCCGTTCCTTGAAGAAAAAATCGTCGCGCTGATGCAGGATCAAATGGTCGAACACGCTAAAGTAAATCTTTGCAGCGCTTCCCTCAAAGCCCATCAGGTCGCCAGTGGATTTGCATTGTGGGATTGCCTTGAGCGTCTCCTTCAAAAAATTGGATGCACCTGTCAGCGCTTCGACATTGACCAACATGGCATGATCGCGGATGGCACGTTCGACGACTTTGCGAGCGTTGGAGATTTTTCCCAATAAAAAGGATTGAGCGATGGGAATGCTCTGCGCCTCTTTATCCGACCATTCAAACTGTTTCTTCCTCAGTAGGACATTTCCCTTCACCCGACCCGTGACCCGCGCTTGGAAGCGCCCATTAGGCGTGAGGAAAGTCAGCCCAATGTTTCGATCTGCGCACGCGCCCATCAACGCTGGGCTGGCTCCCTGCCACGTAAAGCAGACGATGTTCTCAAGGTTGTGCAAAGGCAGCCGCGTGGATGTGTTAGCACCCTGCTCATCTTCTTTCTTAATAACGACATTTTCGCCGTCAAGCGAAAGAAAGGCTTCGGGTGTTGTGACGTAGAGGACGTTTCCAAGATGTTTCATGGTCTATTCTGTTTCGATCTGCTGTTTGATGTATTTTGAAGCCGCAATAACCTTCTCTTGCAAGACAGGTAAACAAATATCTGCCAATGAACAAGAGCGGCAGCCTTTATGGATCTTGACCTTCGGGGTATAGCCTCGGCTGAAATAGTTGTGCATCTCCGCAGACATCTCCTGCACGAGAGTCCGCAACTCGGCGGTGAACTCGATCTCCACGCGGTGGCGGGTTTCGCCGTAGTACAAATACCCGCGTGAAATGCTCGTTGACAGCATCTCTTCCAAACACATTGCCTGAGCACAGAGTTGAGTCTCGTCGCTTTGATTATGCTTTTCCTTGCCGCGTTTATATTCAATTGGTACAGGCAAATACAGACTCTCTCGATTCGGCAATCTCACTCCATCAGATGAAGATGTGAATTCGATCACATCACACACCCCAGACAACCCCAGCCGATACGAAGCGACAGGCACAGAACGTGCAGTGATGACCCCATTCCTCGTTTCGGTGAAGAAGGGATCATCCACTCGTTTGTGCATAATCCTGCCCTCGGCAGTGAGCGCGTTTTCCTTCCACTGCTGTTCCACATGGATGAGCGCCCACTGCCTGCGACAAAATAGGAAGTGTTGAATGCCTGAGAGAGGCAGGAGGTCATCTTGGGCGTATTCGGAGGTCACAGTTTCTCGATTAAATCCACGCCTTCGGGTGCCTTTCCTTCCACTTTCACAGAGTAATCACCGAACTTGCGCGAAATGACGACGCCATCATTCTTTTCGACTTTCACCATGTCAAACAGTTTGTGAGAGGGTGCATTGCCAAGTTCATCCTTGTGCTTGAAGACGTAGAGTTTGCGAGCTGCCATTTTGCCGCGCGCGGCGGAATGGTCATGCTCGAACATGTTGACCAACGCGTCCCAGAAGAGTTTCAAGTCATCTTCTGAAAAACCTGTACCCTTGGTTTCGTCATTGGCGAGTTTAGCAGAGACGTAGCCTTCCACTTTATACAAAGCGTAGGGAACAACATGCTTGCGCCCCATTGTGCGCTCTTTTTCCGCGTCTTCGATCTTGGTCACGGTCTGGCGAGTGATGGTTACTTCCTGCTGAACAATCGGGTCAATACTGCGCGAGAAGTTAATTTGTATCGGTCCGCGTACCTGTCCGCAGTTATCGCCCGTGCTCATCACTGCGCCAAATGTGCGGACATCAAAGAAATTGGCGCACATCCATGCACGGGCTTTGGCAACACCTGCGCCATCAGCTTTCTTGCCAGGCTCTAAGCCATCAACAGCTTCGTATGCTTCCACATGATTTTGATTGAGCGGCGTTCCCTCTTTAACGTAAATGCGATAGCCTTTCGAATCGCCTTTCACCAATTCCGCGTAGTTGCGGATTTTGCGTTTCAGTGCTACATCGGTCACAATGCCGTAGCCTGTTTCGGGGTCAATGCGCGGCATATTGCCTGCGTCGGGATCGCCGTTGGGATTGCCGTTTTCAACATCGTAGAGCAGGACGAATTCATAGCGGTTGGAAATAGGGGTTGAAGTAGTCATGATTTATAGTCTCCTTTGGATTAGTTGGTTTCAGTTGTTGTTTCAGCAGAATTATTGTTTTTGACGAAAAACGCCGCGCGCTGGTGATAGTAGCCAAGCACGAAAACGCCTTGTTCATCCAACGTCAAACGCGCAGGAATGGGGTTCTTCTCGATGTCGAGCAGGTTCAAAATATCCTGAATGCGGCGGTCGCTAGCGTAACCATACTCTGCTTTGGAAATCCAATGTTGCGAGAGCCGCAAGAGAGTTGGGAACACTGTCCGCGGCGATGCGCAAGCGGACGTGAAGTAGCGGTCTTTGATGCTGGCGTTCATATCGCCGATGGCTTCCTGCTGGACTTTTTCCAGCACGGCGAACAGGCGACCGAGCAAATATGCTGGTACGGTGGATTGCTCATTGAGCGACATAACTAATACCTCCTGAATTGGGTGTTGGGGTTGATTCCGATATTTGCGGAGTAGATAGGCCTTGATAATCGCAGCGCGTTCGTAATTCACTTTGCGGATGAACTTCTTTTCATCATCCTGATCGGCACGAATACGATTGATGATGGCGTTATACAGCGCGGCAGGATAATGCGTGTTATCGAGAATGGCGCGGAACATGGAGCCAGCCATCAACGGCGACGCTTCGGGGTCTGATGCTTTCTTGGAAATCGTCTCTTTTAAAACGTCTTGGATCGTGAGCCAGGTATGCTGGTTGTCAAATTCCTTGACGATTTCCAAATCCTTGTAATGCCGCATAATTTTCTCGACGATCTTATTGAACGGATCGCTATGGAAAAAGCGCACTGAAACACGCGCGGCATTGGGAGCCAAGCCGAGAATGTAGAAGCGGGGATTTTCATCTTCCAAACCTTCCAGCAGTTTGTTGACGTCCAATGCTTGAACACGCTTAACCTTATCCGCTACTTTTTTGAGTTTCTTCTCGGATTTCTTGTCACGCGCAGGTTTCGCCTCTTCATCGGCTGGCGGTTCGATTTCCACAATTTCAGGCTCGCATAATCCCAAGAAGGCTTTTGCGTAACCCTTCTTATCGGTCTCTGCCCAATAAACCACTGTGGTATCGCCAATGTTGAATTTCCTATTTTCATTTGCGCGGGAAAGCAAGTAGTTCAACGTGGTGCCATATGCAAACGTTGCTTTTTCACTAACTGGCGAGTTTAAACCTTGTAACTCTGTTTTATTGTAGGATTCGTATGCACGGTTATTAAAACTCACCAATGAGGCTCCTAGGGGATTTGGGCGAGTGCCTACACCTTTCAGAACAGGATGAAGTCGCGCAACAGGAGCAAATTCACCACTTACAAGACATTGCCCTAATACAGCCTCGCTACCCGCTTTATGCTTTTCCCAGGCATTAAGAATTAGAGAGTCTTTATGAACAAATTCTCCGTTTAGGAAAAATACTAATCTTGCACCTTTCAGTAGCGCTTCCCAGTTGCTATTAATTTCAGGATATTCTTTGGCTTTGCGTGGGTCATAGGTGTCAAGAAAAGCAATCACCGCTCGTGCCGCACTACTATCTACTTTAGACAACAATTCCTTATTCAAGTCTCGAAAGGCTTGGAAACGCTTGATTCCATAGTCGCCTTCTTCATCTGAAATACCTAAAACGTAAGTGCTGTTGTCGCAAAGAAAAAAAGCGGATACTTTATTTGAATGCTTGCCTTGCTCAGGAACAATCATGCGCTTAGGCTTATCAATTATTTTTCTGCCCATAGGCACTTGATCAACAAGCGGAATTAAATTTTCAAACTTGCCTTTTGTTGAAATTTCAATGGCAAAAGCAACTTCTACCGTGCTGTACCCAGGCGGCGCAATATCGCTTTCAGGGTCTTGCAACAAAATATCATAGTAACGAGATAACGCTTGAAGAATCATCCTCTTACCTCCAAATTCGTTAAATCCAGCACGCCGTTTTTCAATGAGGCTCTAAAGAATTGCGGCTTGATGTCTTCTGAATTAGAGAAATCCAAATCATGCAACATCCAGCCGAGTTCAATATCTCCAAGCGGGCTTTGCGGGATGGGTTCGCCGTCCTCTACTAATTCCACTTTTGCGCCGAATTCCCGTGTCCCCAAACAAGGCGCATGGAAGTGCTGCCCCTTGCGTAAGCGGCGCAAGATGATATTGTAGTGTTTTTCCACTGTATCTTCCGCGCCTGCTTTATCGGTCATCTCGAAATGCGCCTCAATGATGTAATCCACATTTTTCAGCACCAGCGCGGCACGCTGCTGGCGATTATCTGTTGCAGAAAGATACATCGGCTCGTTGGTTGTACCGTTCATCCTGCGCCGCGCCTCGCTTTCAGAAGCCTTCTCGCTCACCTCGTTGCGCCGAATATTGGTGAACTCGATCTCTTTCAACACGTGGATTTTGTCTATCACCCAGCGGATGGCGGGTTTCCAATACACCGCTTCGATGATTCCTCGCGCCGCAGATGGGGTGATGATGTCATAACTGACACGCTCCACCTTCATTTCGGGGCGGGTGAACAGGGCGTAATCGCCGCTTACTCGAATTTTGATTCCGTATCCCATAGAAAGAACCTCCTTTTATAAGTTAATCGAAGAAGATAGCGTCTCCACCTGCGTCTACAGGCAGGACAAGACCTGTCTTTTCGTTGTAGAACTCATCCATGCTCTTTTCGGCCAAAACTTGATAAGTATCGTTTACTGTTTCGATTACTCCTTTGCTTTGTAGCTTTTCAAATTCTTTTTCGTAAATATTGACTGTGTACATTTGCAACTGTCTGGCAAACGTAAATGGATAAAGGTGGTTTCTGGCTCTTCCAATTAAGTTTTTCGCCTCCTCGTCATAGGGAATAACAACCGAAACTGTATTGTTATCGATCATTCTGAATTCTTCAGCTGCTTTTTTGAACTCAAACTCAATGCCATTGTCAAAACAGGACAAAATCTTCTTTACATCAAATGCATCTTTGCCTTGAAGGTAATATAGCGAATTGAAATAATCTTCAATTGCCGTTTTTGAATCAACCTGCCCGCCAAATTTCCGCATCACACTTTCGGCAACTCTTGCCCCTTGCTCAACGAAAAGGAGTTTCCTTTTGATAAAAGGTGTTTCAGGGTCGAAAACATACATCTCGCTGACATCTCGCTTCATCTCACGGTTCACACGCCCTGCCGCCTGAATAATCGAATCCAAGCCTGCCAATGCGCGAAAGCCGACAGGGAAATCCACATCAATGCCTGCTTCCATAACTTGAGTCGAAATCACGCGACACGGGACACCTTCTTTCAGTCTTTTTCGAACATCCTCTAAAACTGCCTTACGATGAATCGGACACATTAACGTGGAGAGGTGATAACTGCTGTCCATGTTCAACTGGTCAAACAGACCTTTGGCGTGTCTGCGTGTATTGACAATGCACAATACCTGTTCATACGCTTTAATTTTTTCAAGCAACTCTGCATCAGGTGTTTTTCCAATATTTTTCACTTGCACACGCTTGTAAAAATCAAACAGGGCTTGTGGGTCAGGGGCGAGCTCTCTAAAATCCACATTCGGCAAACGTTGATTCAAAGCAGGTTGAGTTGCTGTGCAAAAGACCGCACTTGCACCGTAATTTATTACCAACTCCTTGACCGCCAACATACAGGGGTCCAAATATTCACGCGGCAACATTTGCGCCTCGTCGAAAATAATTACGCTTTTGGCAATATTATGTAATTTCCGGCAAGACGAAGACTTATTCGCGTACAGAGACTCAAAAAATTGCACGTTGGTCGTCACCACTATCGGAATATCCCAATTTTCAGAAGCTAACTTGAGTTTATCTAGCGCATCCTTAGTTTCATCATCAGCTTCGTCAGAGTTTGTTTTGTTTCCTTTCTTCCAATCAAAATTGGAATGGTGCTCTAGAACATTATCCATGCCTAGGTATTCTTTGAAAACGCCCGCATTTTGTTCGATGATGCTTGTAAAGGGAATAACGTAAATCACGCGTTTCAATCCATGCTTCTTAGCATGATTCAATGCAAACGCCATTGATGCCAACGTTTTTCCACCGCCTGTAGGGATTGTGAGAGTGAAGAAACCCTGATCAAGTTCCGCACCTTCTTTGCAGGCATTCAAGGTTTCAGAGCGTTTCTTGTTTATTTCGTTTTGCGGATTTCCAAATCTTTGAATAGCGGTATTGAATTTTTCACAAAGTTCTTCGATGCTGGTGTGTCCACCGCGTGGCTTCTCCTCTTGCTTCATGAAGGTTTCTGTATCTTGAAAATCTGCATCCACCAAGGCAGAGAAGATCATACGAGTCATAAAAGCTACTGAAAACGCATTATTCGAGGATTTTAGTTTTCGACCTTTCAAAACGAGCGATTCAATGTCGATTTCAGATTTATAGGCAGAGTAGTCTTCTAGTTTTTTCTTTTCCACACGAGATAGTAAAGTACCTGTGCCATCTACATCAGTGTTGTCACCATAATCGGGAAGCCCTGTATGATGACCAGCAATACAGTATGACAGCGAGGTAGCTAGATTCTTTTCAAGCCCATCTTGATTGAATAGTTTTAGGACTTCTCTTGCTCCAGCCGTGGCGTGATCTACCTTTCGCCCATTGCCATCCAATCTGGCTTGAAACGCTTTGGAATATTTACCAATATCATGAAGCAATGCCGCTGTATAAGCCAAATCACCAACACTAGCATTGTCTCCAAACTCCTTTGCTTTTGTTGCTGTATCCGATAAATGAGTTTTTAATAACTGCCACTCAGATTTATCCTTCCCTTTGAGGGAGTGACCATAATATTTTGTAGCCATCTCCACCACCTTGTACAACTCCGCCAGAGATTGTGCCTCCCTAGTCAATGCCTCGCGCAGGGCTTTTGGCTCCAGCACTTCACAATCCGCACCCCAACCACGCACCCACGGAAGCATCTCGCGCCACTCGGCGATGTCTACGCTCCAGATGCAGCCGCCATCTTCGGTATCCTCCACCTTTTCAAGTGGGTGCCAAATACTTTCCTTCACGCGGCGGGTCACAGCGGGGGAAAAGCGCAATTTCACTTGCTCAGGTTCCTTGTTTCCGTACCAAATACCCCAGGCATGTTTGAGGAGTTCTTCATCGTTAAAGGACTCCGGAATCTCAAAGGTCTCGCCAGAAAGCACAGCCGAAAGGATACGGTCCATTTTGAAGGCGAAGGTCTGGTCGTTAAAATCACTTTTTGCAATGACATAGACACTGTCACTCCAAATGGACGGCTCGATAATGTATGGACTGATGGTATGACGAGTGAACCCATCACTGCCGAGTGCTTGATATTCGATCCGTACCTTTTTCTGCTCCACCCAAGCCTGAGCAAGGATCTCAATAATTTTGATTTTTTCTGGATTCTTTTCCTGTGCCGTGACTTTTTCAGCCGATTTGAGCAGGCGTTCCGTCATGGGTTGGCGCAGGGTGGCAGCAAGTTTTTCTACGGCATTGACAGTATGTGGCTGGTGAAAGCGGGTTTGCCGCGAGGTCTTACGTCCTGCTAGGTAAAGGGTCAATGCCTCGTGTAAGTTGAGCTTGATCTCCGAGATGAGTTTGTTCTTCGAAATGTGATACCGCCCTTGCTCATCTGGTTCCACTGGGTATTCAAGACTCAGATCTTTGCGATCTCGAAAAATAGTTTCACGAGACACACCAAGCTTTTCAGCAAGTTCCATATCGGTATAAGCGCGCTGAATGTACAGCCGCTTCAGTTCTTCAAGACGCTCTGCTTTTGTTTTTCCGCTCATGCTTACTCCCTAAACAATTAGTTAATGTGCCCGCAGGCTCCCCTTACTGATGGACGTTACAGTAAAGCCTGCGGGGCAGAGTGGTGGGCAAATCTACATAGCAACACAGTAGCACACCACCATGCAGGATTCTGCAACATTTTGTCATGAATTTTGCGATTGTTTGTTTTGATGGGGATATAACCCCCCTTCGTCATCTTCATAAACTAATAAACCTTTTTCCTCCAGTGCCGGCAGAGAACGTGTCACCTCCGACCGGTTCAACCCTAAAAGCCTTGCAATGAACCCAGGTTTTTTGCCTGGGTTTTCTTCCACCTTTTCGTAGATCTCCTCTAGCTTTTTTTCTTCAATTTTACGCGCCATTTCTGCCTCCGTATTGTGGATTTGCGACCACTTTACGAGAGGCATGTTGCAGGTAATGCAACAAATAGCAAGTATTGTTATTAAAACCGGTTTTGATCCATGTTTTGTTTTTTTGTACAAACCCAATTCCACTATCAATAAGCGCAAACCGCCTGCGCGTAACGCGCAGGCGGTGGAGTATTCCATTTGTCCCCAGCCCTTACGCGATCTACCGCGCAGTTCCAAATAGAGAATATATTGAATTTATCCAAGTATAGACCCAACTTTCGGTCTTGTCTATAAAACTATTAGTATGAACACCCCCTTAGATCCATTGCTTATAAAAGGAAAAAATATTTCTTAATGAGTTTCGGCGATTTGCAGTACACATTAGATTTCCAAGTACGGTAGTGCTTATGAGCGCACAAGTTATGATGAATTACAAAGTCCGCTTGTTGGGGTTTCCTCTTTTCCCGATCGTATCATCCACTATATTGTGGTGTCCTTCAACCTTCCTATGATTTCAATTTTTATTTTTCTGCCTTTGCAGATGCTGAGCCAAACTGTTCCAGAGCCGTCAAGGCTTCTGCGCGATGCGACTTTTCCTTGTCTTTGTCATGGGCAATCCGGGTCAGAATCTGAATTGCTTCTTGTGGATACCCTAACTTGAAAAGCACTTTTGCAGCTTCGATCCTTTTTTCAGTCCCTTCCTTCTCACTCCGGCCAAATTCGATCAGGAATCGGCTTTCTTCATCAAGGGATATTAGTATCTGCCTGGCTTCCTGCTGGACATCCTCGTCAGAGTGTGAGTCCTCCGCAAGATGACGTAAATGAGAAAGGTATAGATCGATGTTCTTTAATACTCCTTCAGATCGATGCATCAGGGCTAATATGGCATATAGCTGCACTTTGGCGGGTAACTGCTTGTCGTTGATCAGATTAGTGGCTGCAGCAAGTGACTCCACCCGTTCCACATAGCCAAAGGCAGCCGTTGCGCGAAATTCCACTTCCAAATGATCATCCCGCACCAACTCCAGAAAATCTTCGGGGCGTCCTTCACGATGATATAGGGCTGCAGCGGCATTTTTGCGTGTGTTCTCATCCAGATCCGTGTTGCACACCATCATCTTATAAATGTAAGCGGCTTCCACGATATAGCCCCACTTCTTAAGAGTATCTGAAATCGACCAATAATCCTGCTCGCTCAATCCTCCACCCCGAACTACACTTAATAAAAGGGGAACGGCTTCATCTTTGAAACCTGCTTTCCCCAACAATGTTGCGGACCAACTTCTATCTTCAAGATCAAGATCATTCTTGGATGCCATTTCGCGCAAGATCGGAACAATGCCCTCGACATGATTTTGATCTATCAATTCCTGTGCTGCTCGCAGTCGTAATTCTGCTTGTAGATCATAGTCTTGTACAAGATCCAACAAGGTTTCAGTGTGACCCAAACGACTTAACGCTTTAATAGGTTGTTTTGACATGTAATAATAAGATCTGGGATTCGTATCATGCACCCGCATGACTAATAACGCTTTGGCTTCCTCGGACAATCCCAACCTCCCCAACCCCTCGGCGGCATCAACACGGTGGCTGAAATCCATGTCTTCATCCTGAGCCAGCCATCGCCAGGCCTGTATGGCTTCATCCGGATATCCAAATTCTTCGAGCGCCTGGGCAGCACGGTAACGCATCCACTCATCAAGAATCTCATCATGAGCCAATGCAATAAGTTCTTGTACATGCCCATGCCTGCCAAGCGCCTTGACAGCTTCGTCGCGAACGGGCGCATCAATAAATTTGTCCGGGTCTTCATAGATCAATTCCATCAGCCGTTTTTTCGCCAATGGAAAAAAGGACAAATCCCCCAACAATTGAACCGTCCCGTCCCCATGCCAGCAGGAATAGGTCTTCTGGAAGAGTTCATCAACAATTTTCTGGATCTTGGAAAAATCAACATTCCTCGCCTCCCTTAAGGCTTCCCCACTTACCATCCCGCCTTGAGACGCATGGAGGGTTTGTATCCAAGGAGTTACATCGCAGCCCTTTGCATCGAGAATATTGATGATAAACAGGGTGACTTCCTTGTAGTCTGGATAGAACAAATAATGGTGTTCCCAAAGGGCAGCCTCTGGTACTGCCTCGAGGTGCTCGGTTCTCACAAGATGCCAGGCTGCCAGGTATTCACGGATGGTAGGGTGAAGCCAGTCAAACGCTTTTCCGGATCTTAAGAATATTCCGCTGCGTCGGCTCATAGACCGTATAAATTGATGTCCAAGGGTCTCGGCACGATCTCCGTCCATCCCATTTTTATCTCTGAGATATTCCAGTGCTATTTTTGACAAAGCATCTTCTGACCCATGAGCCGGATGGCGCGTCATCTCCCATGCCAGGACTGCAAGAAGGAATCTAGGATTCCCGGATAGTTCACCCCCCAGGTCCTTCGAAAGTCCGCGTGAAGAGGCCTCCTCGAGCAAAATTTCTACAAAATTGTCATAAAATTCTGAACGCTGTTTTGGCAGGTCTCCAACTTCATGGGTTTTGACGTATTCCAAAAAGACTTTCACTGCAATTGTTAGAAGGAGGGGGTTGTCATACAAAGTTCCCAGCCGATTCTTTACCAGTGCCTGGAGGAAGGTCTGTGCTTGTTCGCCAAACCAATGGTCTGCAAACAGCTTAATCTGATCTGATGAAAATGGCAGTACTTCATACTCTGAAAATATAAAATCATCGAATTCGCCGGAGTCATACCCTGAGGGGCGGCTAGTGATTATGACCCGACTGATAAGTTTTTGTCCAAGGAGAAAGTTGCGAAGTCGTGTTATGAACGATGCGCGTTTGTCTTTGGGAACCTCATCCAATCCATCCAATAGAAGCAACCATTTCGTCTCTTCTTTTTCTGCCCAATCCAGAAAGAAGCCTTCAGGCAGGGGATGGTTCATTTGCATGTCCGTGGATGAAATTACATGGCGAAAAGCTTCCACCAGGGAACCATCGGATTGTGCCAGGAGATGCGCAGGCAGGATCAATGGCAGATGAGCTTTTTCCAGCCCAATCTTCTCCGGTTCATGCCATGCATATTTTGCAATCTGCCGTAAAAGTGTGGATTTGCCGGAACCTGGTCCTCCTAAAATAGTGATGTTCAACGAATCTTTCTGATTCAAAATATCTGCAATAAATAGTTGATGGTCCAGCTGTTTAGATGACAGATTTTGGTCTTTGGGTCGGAATCGAATCGGGATGTACACTTGATCCAATGACATTCTTGGGCGAATATCGTACAGGCTCAAGTAAGGATGGTTATCGCAATCGATCCGCAAAGCGGATAAATAGTCCTGGAGGAGGCTGTCATGGGGGTCGGAAGCAATCCGATTCTGCTCTGATGTCCAGAGTTCCAGAAATTGTTCACCGGCAGCACCCTGGATGAATATATTGATCCCACCCATCACCATAGTCGATTCGTTGACACTACCACCAATTACAATGGAATGATCGCCTGCAGATTGAATCTGTTTCCAGCCAATCGCGATTCGGCGCAATGTGGCCATATCCTTTTTGGTAAGTTTGTTGGTTTCCAAGTGTTGGAGTAGGGTATCAATGTTCGGTTCCATTGGGAGATATTTTATCCCACCCACCCCCGACATGCCATCGATGATTAGATTGTTGAGTACGGAATAGAATAGTACAAGAAGTGGAGACCATTCAGAATATGTATCACATCCTACAGTTTCACAAGCCGTGACCTATCTATCCCACAACCTTAACCTAACTTCACACTCCCCCAACTGGCTCCCATGCTCCAGTATCTTCGTAAGCGCCCGATGTGCCTCCGCAGACTTTAGTTTGTTCCTAGCAACCATTTCGTCCAATACCCATTATGCTTTATTGCCAATATGGGCAAACGGTTATCCTCCGCCAGAAAGGCAATGTTTTGGTCAGGGAATGAAATACATCACAAACCCAATCAATTATCCTGATTTGGGTCGGCTCTAAATGCCCACAACCCTATTGTTATCAAAATGATCACAAGCGGGAAAATAATACAGACATAAAGCCCGGAAGGTATTGTCAATTCAAACAATACAACTGTTATGCCTAACGCGACATAAAATACGATTTCACGATCTGTAAGCATTGACCTATTATAAAAGCCCAGTTGAAAAACCGGGCTTTTCATTCACAGCGAGTCAGTAATTAACAGAACCATAGTAAAGTAAAACACAGTCTATAGTTT
>Ga0075012_10003609_pt1 | contig 14663 bp, 9 predicted proteins | sample All_14_2_FD_71474 | JGI IMG/M metagenome (GOLD analysis project Ga0075012, IMG submission 71474) | Freshwater microbial communities in response to fracking from Pennsylvania, USA - Allegheny Zone_MetaG_DW_15 | ecosystem: Environmental > Aquatic > Deep subsurface > Groundwater > Drilled... | reverse complement strand
GGCTTTTACAGGGAAACCCTAAACAAACAAGGCTCCTTTCAGCTCCTCCACTTTACCCAGAGTCTGGATCCTGATTCCAAAGCGCTTTTGGTCAATACCTTTCATCCCGTACTTAGAAACATAGATTTCTTTGAACCCCAATCGATCGGCTTCAGCAATGCGTTGTTCAACACGCTGCACGGCTCGGATCTCACCACTTAGGCCGACTTCGCCGGCAAAACAAACATCGGAGGGGATGCTAACATCCATCAAACTCGAGATGAGCGAAACAACGATCGCAAGATCAATGGCCGGATCCTCCACCCGGATGCCGCCGGCCAGGTTGAGGAAAACATCATTCATGCTGAAGAAATAGCCACACCGTTTCTCCAGCACAGCCAACAACATGGAAAGGCGCCGCATATCAAAACCGGTGGCAGAGCGCTGGGGTGTACCAAACACAGCTTTCGATACCAATGCCTGGGTCTCAATGAGCATCGGGCGCATGCCTTCCATGGTAGCCGCAACGGCACAGCCGGAAAGCTCCTCGTCTTTTTGGCTTAAAAGCAGTTCTGAAGGGTTGCTTACCTCTCGCAATCCTGCCGCCTGCATTTCATAAATCCCCATTTCATCCGTACTGCCAAAGCGGTTTTTAAGCGTGCGAAGGATCCGGTAGGTGTTGTGACGATCCCCCTCAAATTGCAGCACACAGTCGACAATATGCTCCAAAAGTTTTGGCCCTGCTATGTCGCCTTCCTTGTTGATGTGCCCCACCAGAAAGATGGGTACATTGGTCTCTTTGGCAAAACGCAGGAGTTCTCCCGTGCACTCGCGTACCTGTGCAATGCCGCCCGGCGCTGAGTCCAGATGCGGTGTGCTCATGGTCTGAATGGAATCCACGATCATCATCTGGGGCATAAGTTCCTGGGCCTGTTGAAGGATCTTATTGGTATTCGTCTCCGTCAGGATGTAGCATTCACTTTGAAAATCTCCCACCCGATCGGCACGCATTTTAATCTGTTCTTCACTTTCTTCCCCGCTGACATACAGTACTTTAGCGGGGATTTTCATCGCGATCTGGAGCAGCAGGGTACTTTTCCCGATGCCCGGTTGTCCGCCGATCAGCACCAGCGAACCAGGCACAATACCGCCACCGAGAACCCGGTTAAGTTCCAGATCCGGGGTAGCCAGACGGGGTGTTTTGCCTGTCTGTACTTGTTCGAGCAGCACGGCTTTAGGCGATTCAGACCGACCACCCATGGTAGGCGCCCAGGATCTCCGCTTCTCTTCCGCAACGGTTTCTTTCTGAATGAGCTCTTCCTGGAAGGTATTCCATTCCCCGCATTGGGGGCATTTACCCAGCCATTTGGGGGCGGATGCGCCGCAGTTGGAACAGAAGAAGATGGTGCGTGGTTTTGCCATGAATGGGTCTGTTAAACGTATTTATCTGGTTTCAAAAAGGAATGGCAAGATAGCACTTTAATGCATTTTGCATCAAATAAAATAAACAAAATGTGTTAAAATTGAGGCTGTTACCCTCCTTATACTAGGATATGGCCATGACCATACTATGACGGATGCGATTTGGAAAATGTCGGTATCCTTGCGCCGAAATTCAATCTCCATGTCAAAAAATACGGCTTTTTCGCTCTTTTTGTTGCTTTTTACGGCTTCTTTGTCCGCCCAGCAGGATTCTTCCGCTCAAATTCTAAAAGAAACCACGGTACTGGCGCAGCGCATTCAACTTCCATTCTCGCAGGAAAGTCGGACGGTGCAAGTGCTGCGTCGGGAACAACTTCAGATCATGCCCGTGCGCAGCATTAGTGAGGCCTTACAAAGCATTACCGGAATTGATGTACGGCAACGCGGTCCCCTGGGGATTCAGGCGGATTTGCATATCCGTGGCGGCGGATTTGATCAAGTACTGGTTTTACTCAACGGGGTACGCCTGAGCGATCCACAAACGGGTCACCACCTGATGAATGTACCGGTGGATTGGTCGGCGATCGAACGGATCGAAGTACTCAAAGGCCCCGGTGCGCGCATCTACGGTCAAAATGCCTTTGCCTGTGCCATCAATATTGTGACTTCAGTTCCGGCAGAGCGCTTGTTCAAAGTCGGACTGGCAGCAGGTGATTTCGGGTACAGCAGCGCCCATGTTTTTGCCGCCCTGCCCAAGGGTCGCCTGCGACAACAAATAGCGGCCTCTGCCGACTTTTCAGGAGGTTACCGTCACAATACAGATTTCACCCTCCTGAATGGTTTTTACCAGGCAGCCCTGGATAGTCGGGACGGCAAAGGCTCCTGGAATCTGCTGGCCAATTTCAACGCCCGGAATTTCGGGGCAAATGGCTACTACGGCAGACTGGAATTCACGGATCAATATGAAGAAGTGCAAACCAGCGTGCTTAGTCTCGGTTATACCCGCCAGGTCGGACGCTGGACGCATAAACCTCGCATTTCCTGGCGCCGCAATCAGGATTTTTACGATTTTCAACGCAGCAATACCTCCAACAGTATCAATTTCCACCTCAGCCAGGTAGTTACGGCTGAAATGAATAGCACGGTACATTGGAAAAACGGCCAGCAAACAGGACTTGGCGCAAATTTGGAATACACCGCCCTGAGTAGCTCGCGATTAGGTCAGAGAGCACGAAACACCCTCAATCTTTTTGCAGAGCACCGCCTGCTGCTGGGCGAGCGGCTAGATCTTACACCAGGAATGGCCTTCAGTACCTTTTCCGATTTTGGAGCCTTCTTTTATCCGGGTATTGATGCCGGCTTTCGCATGAATAAGGACGTGCGCGTGTATGCCAACGCCGGTTACAACTACCGTATTCCCACTTTTACAGACCTTTATTATGAAGATCCAGGCAATCAGGGCAATCCGAACCTTAAACCTGAACGTGCTTTTTCAACCGAATTGGGGCTGAAATTCCAGACCTCGGACAAACCCTTCAGCGCACAAATGGCCCTTTTCCGCAGAGATGGCCGAAATCTCATTGACTGGGCCAAGGATGATCCTGCGGATAAATGGGGGACCCGCAATTACAATGCAGTGCTGATGCAGGGCCTTGAACTGAATTCCACCTACACCGCAGCGCGTTTCTCTATAAACCTGGCATATACCTTTTTGGACGCTCAGGTATCTGACGTGGTGCCACTCTCGCGCTATACCCTCAATCACTTGAGACACCAGATAAACGGAGGCTTCAATTACCGCCCAATAAAGTCCCTGAACCTGCACCTGCGAGGACGCTGGTGTGATCGGATCGTGCAGGATGCCGCTGTCAAAAGTGATTATTTTGTAGCGGATAGCAAGTTGAGTTTTACGCAGCGTCGTTGGTCGGCTTTTGCCGAAGCTATAAACCTTTTTGATGCAGTTTACGGAGAACTTCGGTATAGCGACACCGCGGTATTGACCATGCCGGGCAGGTGGTTTAGAGCGGGGTTTGAAGTGAAGTGGTGAGGTCGAACCTTAATTCACTCCACACTCCACCCCTAGCAGTTCCATTGCAGCAATAAACTCATTCCCCACCGTCACTTTTTTGGCCATGGAGGTGAAAGGCAATTTCTCCTTGTTTTGATAATCAATCAGTTCCATACGCAGCGTATGCTTTCCTTTGTGTAGGGTGCATAGTTTTTCAATCTGATCAATAAACTCGGCAGAAATCTTTTCTATCGGTATTTTAAGGGTCACAGACTCCGTTTTTTCCTCGCCAATGGTTTCCAAAAGGCGGACGTTCATCACTTTGAACTCCATCTCGTCTGAGTTGTAGCGCTGTTTGTATTCTCCCTCTACATAGACCGTAGTTCCTTCCTCAAAGAAAGATTTAAACTTGGCGTAACTCTCCGAGAACATGGTGATTTCCAGCGAGCCTGTATAATCCTGTAAAGTAAAACGCCCCCAGCCTGTGCCTTTTTGGCTGACTCGATGTTCCGCTTTCAGTACAAATCCCGCAACATTGACCTTTCTGCCTTTGAAGTTATCCACATTGACCAGTGGGGTCGCAAAATTTTCCCACTCATACCGGAAGTCATCCAAGGGGTGACCGCTGAGGTAGATTCCAATCACATCGCGCTCCTTCTGGAGTTTGAAAATGAGGCTCCAGTCTTCTGCTTTAGGTAATTTCGGTTCAGGAATGCTCACCGAATCGGAAAGATTACCAAAGAGGGAGTTGACCGACATTACCTTGTCTTCCTGATGCGCAGAACCGTATTTCAGCAGGTTTTCTATGAACGATTCGTATTTATCGGAGGGCGCAAAAAATACTCCCCGGGCAATTCCAAAGCTATCAAAAGCACCGGCATAGATCAGGTTTTCCATCACCCGTTTGTTCACTACCCGCAGGCTGACGCGCCGCATGAAATCATAAATATCCTTGAATGGCCCTCCTTTCCCCCGTTCTTCGATGAGCACCTCGATGGCCGCTTCACCCACTCCCTTTACAGCGCCCATGCCATACCGGATGTCCCCTTTTTTATTGACCGAAAAATTCACGCCGGATTCGTTCACATCGGGACTTTTTACAGCCAACCCCATACGTTTACACTCTTCCAGAAAGAAGGTGATCTTTTCAATGTTATTCTGCGAGTGCGTTAACACCGCCGCCATGTATTCTGATGGGTAGTGCGCTTTGAGATAAGCAGTCTGGTAGGCCACAAAAGCGTAACAGGTCGAGTGCGACTTATTAAAAGCGTACGAAGCAAAGGCCTCCCAGTCCGTCCAGACTTTTTCAAGAATCTTTGCGTCATGGTTACGCGCCGTCCCCCCTTCAACAAACTGGCTCTTCATCTTGTCAAGCACAGACTTTTGCTTTTTACCCATAGCCTTCCGCAAAACGTCCGCATCCCCCTTGGAGAACCCGGCAAGTTTTTGGGAAAGCAACATGATCTGTTCCTGGTAGACACAATTGTGCAGGATGATGTTGTTTCCTACAAAATTATGGATGCCGTCTACTGTGATATCATAAACCAGTTCTTCTCCTACGGGCGTAATTTCCGCAATCTCTTCCCATCGAATATTAAGGTTGCGGGCTGTACGAGGAAGTTCGAGGGTTTCGGTCAAGGCTGCTACTAGATGTGCGGCAATGCGCGGCCGATTTTTATTCAGCGTGTTAAAATGCTGGCGGCTGAACCCATGCGTTTCCATCAAAGCACGTTGCGAACCATTCCAGGCCGTGCCAATTTCTTCAAAGAATATTGCTCGTGAAACATCATCTTTAAAGGCCTCCTGAAAAGCACTGTGTTCCGACATTCGTTTCAGAACCAGATGTGAAGCAATTTTTTCAGAAAATGCCTTCAAGTCATATACAGAAACCTGATATGCCGTGATTTCCGCTTGCCTGCGGTTATTGAAATAACGCGTCTCGTATATAGTAGCATGAATTCCTAAGCGCAATAAAAGCGTCTGTACATCTGATGCCAGGCGCGGAGAAATGGTTTTTAAAAAACAGGTCTTTTGGCCGACATGTCCGTCGCAATCCCACAAAGAGTCCAGAAAAAATCCAATAAGTTCGTCTGTTAATCCAAATACAAACTCAGGTACAAACTTGTCGCCCGACCAACACCCTCCGGTGGTTGTTTTCAGGCCCCATTCGTGCAAAATAGCTACCAAAGAATTGGGTTCATGGTAAGAGGTTTTTTCAATACCCCGGACCATTACCCTTGTTACCCCCCGGACCTGCTGTAAAGTTCTGGGTTCCAGCCGCTCGAAAGAGCTTAAGCAATTTTGGTATTCCTCAATCAGCACCTGGTCTTTTGAAATAAAATCGGCGGTCGGTCCGCAGGAGGTAAGCGAGCCATCTGCCAACAAATAGGCCAATACCCTTAGTTTTTGTTTGTCAAAGGTTTCGGGGGATTGTGCCTCTAATTTTCTTGGCGTGGCAATGGCATCTCCTACTTTCAAATCACCGAGTTCACGCCATCCCTTTTCTGTCAAAACCCGGTGATTTGAGGTCATTTTCACCGTCGCACCATTCTTCATCTTTACTTTGAAAACCGGCTTTTTACCGTTACAAACCCAGTAAGAAACTTTGCCTCGTTGCGGAAGCAGATCTTTGTCCACGCCCTGCACAAAGAAATTGCCAACTCGGCTTTCCAGTTGATCTATGCGAACGCGCCTTCCTGAATCAGCATCAAAAACGAGCGTGTCGCCAGTCACACAAATACCGAAGGTGTCCTTCAGATATTCTTCCATATCCGCCAGATCATAGGTCACCGCCTGCCTCCCATGTTTTCGGGCAATAAAGTCGGGGATGTATTCCAATGGCCCCGGACGGTACAGGGCGTTCATGGCGATCAGGTCATCAAATTTGTCCGGCTTGAGGTCGCGGAGATACTTCTGCATACCCGCGCTTTCAAACTGGAAAGTGCCGTTGGTTTCGCCTTTTTGGTAGAGTTCGTAGGTTTTTTTGTCGTCGAGCGGGATGTCGTCAATACTGATCTTCACCCCGTGGTTTTGTTCAATGAGGATCAGGGCATCGCGGATAATCGTGAGGGTTTTGAGCCCTAAAAAGTCCATTTTGATGACCCCGGCATCCTCGATGATCGAACCTTCGTACTGCGTGATGAGCAGCTCGGTCTCTTTGGAAGCGTAGACGGGAATGATTTCCGTCAAGTCTTTCGGTGCAATGATGATGCCTGCCGCGTGGATACCGGTGCCGCGAACGGAGCCTTCGAGGATCATGGCTTCTTTTAATACCATGCCTTCGGGTGTATTAACGGCGGCCAAATGTTCGCGCAGTTTTTTCGCGTTTTCAATGTCTTCTGGTCCGAGGTTTTCTTTCTCTGCCAGAGACCCTTCACCTGTGAAAGGGGCCGTGAGTACCCGTTTTAACGAGGTGCCTGGTTTATCCGGGACAAGTTTGGCCAGGGCATTGGCCTGGTCGAGCGGCAGGTCAAGCACCCTGGATACGTCTTTGATGGACATTTTTGCAGCCATCGTGCCGTAAGTGACGATCTGGGCGACTTGCTGTTTCCCGTATTTTTCTACCACATAATCAATGACCTTTTGCCGGCCTTCGTCGTCGAAGTCCGTATCAATATCGGGCATGGATTTTCGGTCAGGGTTCAGGAATCGTTCGAACAGCAACTGGTATTTTATCGGGTCAATATTCGTGATACCAATGCAATAGGCCACTGCGCTACCCGCGGCTGATCCGCGGCCGGGACCAATAAATACCCCAATGTCTTTGCCGTGGTTGATGAAGTCCGCTACAATGAGGAAGTAGCCCGCAAAACCCATGGTCTTTACGGTATGCAGTTCGAAATTGAGGCGGTCTTCTACTTCAGGGGTGATTTCCCGGTATTTTTTGCGCGCACCCTCGAAGGTCAGGTGACGCAAGTAATCATCCTGGGTTTGAAACTCCTGCGGTACCACGAAATTCGGAAGCAGGATGTCTTTCTTCAGTTTCAGGTGTTCGCACTTGTCCACAATTTCCATGGTATTATCCAGGGCTTGAGGCACATCTTTAAACAAGGCACCCATCTCGGCCTGCGTTTTAAAATAAAACTGGTCGTTCCAGAAGGCAAAACGCCCGCCTTTCATCACAGTACCCTCTTCCACAAATTCACGAATAGCGGGTGTGGCTTGCTTTTCACCAGTATTTACGCAAAGCAAAATATCATGTGCGTTGGAGTCCTTTTGATCCACATAGTGTGAATCGTTGGTACAAATTACCTTGACCTTATACTCTTCGGCCCAGCGGAGCAACACTTCATTAACCCGGTCCTGCTCCGGCATCTGATGTCGCTGGATCTCAATATAATAGTCCTCTCCAAAAATGTCGAGCCACCATTCAAACTCCTTCTTTGCAGTGGCTTCGTCTTTTCTCAAAATTGCCTGGGGTACCATCGCGCCGATACAACAGGTCGTTGCGATCAATCCTTCGTGGTATTGCAGGATCAACTCCTTGTCAATACGCGGGTATTTGCCATACAACCCCTGGATATACCCCAGAGAACAAAGTTTCACCAGGTTTTTATAGCCTTCCGGATTCTTGGCAAGGAATAGCTGGTGGAAGCGTTTGTCCTTATCTTCCTTGGTGAAGGTTCTCCGGTGGCGGTCGGTAACCACATAAAACTCACACCCAACAATAGGTTTTACGCCCTCGTGCTTGGCGGCTTCGGCCACAAACTGGAACACGCCAAACATGTTACCATGGTCCGTAATGGCCAGGGCTTTCATACCATCGGCAGCAGCTTTTTTGAACAGGCCCGGAATAGAGGCTGCTCCGTCAAGCAAGGAGTATTGGGTGTGGCAGTGTAAGTGGGCGAATTGTGGCATAATGGTACGCCGGAACGCTGTTCCGGCACAGTTTGTATCGCGGAACGCTGTTCCGCTATGGGTACTGCGGAACGCTGTTCCGCTGTGGGTACTGCGGAACGCTGTTCCGCTGTGGGTACTGCGGAACGCTGTTCCGCATATTAAATAATACGCCGGAACAGCGTTCCGGCATACACACAGCGTTCCGCGATACCCTCACGGTCACAGCAGTTCAGGTTTCAAATAGCTATACGGCCATAGTTCCCATTTTTTTACAAACCCTGCTTTCACAGGATTTCTGAGGATGTAGTTCACAATCCGATAAAACTCTTTTTCTGAACGCACTATATGGTCGTAAGATTCTGCTTCCCAAAATGATCCTTCCAGACCCAGGCTCCGATTGCTATGCAGCCCGGTAAATTTTTTTAAATCTTGCATCACTTTGAACAACACAGGCGCATTGGGCATCAATGTCATCATCATGTGAATATGGTTGGGCATGATGGTGTAGGCATGCAGATCATATAATTTTCTATCGCGGTGTTGAAGGGCCTCTGAAACGATCTCAGCGATTTGCTTCTCTCGCAACCAATACGGCCCATTTGGATTCGTGTCCAAAAAATCATCCGTCGCCGCGAAATGTCGCTTTTGTTCGGCATATTTCAGATCGTATCTTTCTCGTACAGTCAAATCTTCCCGTTCCAAAATACTTCGATGTGCCAGTTCATAGTTTTCTCGTAATTGACGAAGCTTTTCCATTGGAACAGAACCAGCCAGCCGAAAGGTTACAAAAAACGTGGTCTCCGCGGGTTGAAAATGAGGGAGTTTTCGGTAGTAAAAATGGGCGTGCATGGGTTTTCATAGATTCTTGGGGGTTTTTGTGACAACAAAAAGAAATGCTAAGTTAGGCTAAATACAGACTACTAACCAATGAAAGTAATCTGGCTAAAGAGGGCAAATGAGCACGCATCTTTAAACCGAGATTTGCGCAAAAATAAAACAATGTGTTGAATGTTTAATTCCTTGTAGAAAACATTTCTGCTACGAAAAACCCTCACGAAAAACCCGCAAAGCAGACCCGCAAAACCGCGCCATTTTCTGCCCGGAAATTTTTTCAGGCAATAAACATGGCATCTCTGCCAGGATCTTCAACCGTCGGACGGATCTGAAACTCGAAGGTACTTTGCCTGAAAACGGCTGAGAAGGGGATTGAATCATGCCGACGGTGGGGAGGTAAGCCGGAACGCTGTTAGGGTATGATTTTATACCGGAACTGCATTCCGGATTACAGTGAAACTTGCCGGAACGGCGTTCCGGATTACAGTGAAGCTTGCCGGAACGGCGTTCCGGAGTACCGTGAAGCCTGCCGGAACGGCGTTCCGGAGTACAGTGAAGCCTGCTGGAACAGCGCTCCGGAGTACCGTAATGCTTGCCGGAACGGCGTTCCGGAGTACAGCAAATGCGGAGATCTCGAAGCAAACGCTTAGGGCTTCAGATTGTATCCGATCCATTTCCTCCTCAAACAGTTCACCCCAGCACATTCGGTAAGTCGTCCAGGCAAGGTTTCAAAAATGTCTGGATGTAAAAACCAGCAACCTGCTGCGCAGATGGAATGCCCTGCCCCGGAGAGATTTTAGCAAAGATGTTCTGGCAAATTTTGGAAAAAGGCTGTATTCAATGGTTGCTGTCAGGCTACAACAAATATAAAACAATTCGTATTGAACACCACAGCTTATTTATTTGCCCACTCAACCCTTATTCCAAGATCTTCAGCGCAAACCCATCTTTTTTTGCCTCCAGATACTGTGCTGCCGTTTCGTTAACCGTTTGTGCAAATGGCAAGTATTCAAACCCGAAAACAGCGCGGGATTTCTCATTCCCATAGGTATAGTTGGTTACGCTGGCACGAGCACTTTCCCGGGTCGCGATCGGCGTAGTGCCGAGAATTTTTTCTTTGAGCCATTCTACCCGCCAGGCTACTTCCGCCAAAAATGGGCCAACGGTAATTGGAGGAGACGCAACGCCTAAAGCCCGAGCGATTTTGTCAAAAAATGCCCGGTGTGTAATATTATCACTGTTCAAAATGTAGCGCTCCCCGCTAATATCACTGTTCATCAGCAGCATCATAAAACGGACCACATCGCGTACATCTACAAATCCTGAGCCGCCGCTGGGGCAGAACTTGAGACCCTGATCGATCTTTTTGAAAAAGCCCGCCATTCCCAGTTCCCAGTCGCCGCTTCCTACCACCACGGATGGACTGACTATGGCCGCCGAAAGTCCTTCGGCGATGCCGCGTTGAACTTCCATTTCCCCGCGATATTTGCTGATAGCATAACGGCTGTTGCCCTTGCTTTCTACCCATTTGCAGTTTTCGTCCAAATGCAGGCGCTTGGGTGTTCGGCCCAAGGCAGCAATGCTGCTGACATGCACCAGGCGTTTTACACCGAATTCAAGGCAAAGGTTGACGATATTTGCAGTCCCTTCTACGTTGATTTTCAATAGCTTGTCTGCATCTTTCGGATGAAAGGAAACCAGGGCTGCGCAATGAAACACATGCGTAACCCCTTCAAAAGCCTCCTCCAAGGCCCCCAGGTCGGTTACATCGGCTTCAACCCACTCTACTTTATCTGCCACCCCTTCCAACAATGCCATGCTACTTGATTTGCGCCGCAATGCTCTGACCGAAAGCCCTTTTTCCAACAATGCACGCAATAGATAAGCGCCCAAAAAGCCGGTTGCGCCGGTCACCAAAACCAGAGAGTCCTTCTGCATAGAAATTTATTTTTTGAGCGTTAGCGTGTATTCCGCAACTGCCTGAATTTCCTCAGGGCTTAAAATAGTGGCGAATGGAGTCATCAGTTTTCTGCCATGGGTGATGGTGTTGATCCGCTCTTCAAGCGGCAGAGCACTCTGAGTCAGATCTTTGGCGCCGTTGAGCCCAAGGGTACCATCTGCACCGTGACAGGTCACACAATTCTGACGAAAGATGCCCTTGCCATCCGGCTTAACCGCCGCGCCTGGGTTTTGTGCAGCAGCTTGACGCGCTGTTTCCTCTTCTGAAGCACCACAAGCACTTAAAATAAGTAAGAGGATCCAGAAATATCGGGTAAAAATGTGGAGCATGATTAAGTTTATAGTCCTTACTGTGAAAAGTTTGTCGGGGATTACCTTTCTGAGAACAAGTCAATGAGGGCTTAGGTTTTGTACTACGGACCAAAAATCGCCACGGTGGTTACCCTGAAAAAACCGGGTATAAATTCAACTCTTGTCCAATGGGCTAAAACCTCAAAGTCGATCGCGGGAGAGTAATTAAGGAGGCGATTTTTTCCGCTGCTCAGGTTCTTGCTTTATTTAAAAAACGCGGAACGCCCTGTTTCTGACAACTTTTTCATTTTTGAAGTAGTTTTTTTAACCAAAAATGATTTTTATTCATTTTTGGCACAGCTTTGGTTAATAGGTTAATGCTTCATACAATAGAAACGGTTTAGTGAAAAAGCCCAAGGCAAACGTGCCTTGGGCTTTCTTTTTTTTATTATTTTCAAAGGAAGATAATCCCTGAGGCGCCTACCGCATAAGGGTCAGGCTTCCGGCTTTCACCTTCTCTACCCCATCGCATTTATAGCGCAAACGGTAGAGAAATACGCCCGGATTAGCGGGTTTCCCATTAGAGTAACCATCCCAGGAGTCAAACTGAGTCAATCCTGAAAAAACGCGTCCACCCCAGCGGTCGAAAATTTCGAAGGAGATAAACTCGTCCACAGCAAATGGATTGCTGATCCCAAAAACATCGTTGAGCCCGAGGCTTTCCCCCGGGGTGAATGCATTGGGAATAAAGATCTGGTTACAATCAAGCGTAGCCGGATCAATGACCGTAACGAGGATGGTGTCGGTTGCTTCGCAACCATCCGTGTAATTGAAGGTGATCTCGTAGGTAGTTGTTTCGGTCGGGCTGATGATGGGTTGTGCTGTGGTAGGATTATTTACCCCTGCGATCGGAGACCACACAAACTGCCCGACACAATATTGGGTAACCAATGGCTGAAAGGAATTGCCCAGATACACCAGCGTATCCCGGGTCAGAATCTTATCGGCCCGGAGGTTATATTTTTTGATCTCGTCCACACTCAGGGCTTTGCTATGAAAACGCAACTCGTCAAATACTCCTTTCAGTTCCAGATCCAATGGACAAACCGGATCCCCGATAATGAGTGGAGTGGTATTGGTCAGATCGATCCTGGCAGTAGAAGAACGTGAATCGCGCAAAACACCATTCACATAGAGCGAATAGAGCATATTGCTTCGGGTTAGGGTAATGTATTGCCAGCAGGCATTTTGGTCCAGTTCAGCCGTTACGGTTGCTAGCAAATTCTCATTTTCGCTGATACCAGAACTGATGCGTCCGAATTTATGGTTGTAACGCACCCAAAACGCATTATCCAGATTGCAGGAATCCTGCTTGGCCATAACCAACTGAGAGGCATTTTGCTGGGCATTCTGAGGGGTTGGGCGGAAATAGAAACTGACTGTAAAGTCGCTGGTGGTAAATACATCGGCAAACGGCCCTACGAGGTTGATCCCATCGTTGTCTTCCAAAAAGTACATGGCTGAATCCCGCAAACCGCAGGTACAGCCAATGCTACCCTTGAGTGCGCCGCTTGAACCGTTACCGCTATCATCGGTGGCTTTACAGTTGTCAAATGAAAAATAAGCTTCCAGTTTGTCCGAAACGACCTGGGCTGAAGCCGTTGCAGTAAAGATAAAAAAAGAAAAAAGGAGTAGAGATCGCATCCGAAAATCGAATTTTGGCAAAAATGAGTATAGTATTTGGGCCGTTAGACCCAGATTGAGCGAAACAAACGCCCAAAAATCCATGAAAGTGTGAAGCAGGGTATTACGGATCGTTTTATGCTGGAAAGCGACATTTATCGACCGAGCATTTTACCCAGTCCTCCCATTCCGGGAGGCATCATACCTTGCAATAGTTTGTTGGTTTCGATGGCTGCCATTTTTTTGGCTTCTTCCAAAGCTTCATTTACGGCAACCAAAACAAGATCTTCTATCTGCTCCGGATCATTCATATCCAGTTTGGAAGGGTCAATCTTAATATTCTCGATGTGCAGGTCGCATCCGGCCTTGACCAGAACCGCCCCGTCGCCCGCCTCCGCTTCAACGAAAAGTTCTCCTAATTTTTGTTGCAGCTCTTCCTGCTGCTTTTGTAGGTTTCCAAGTAGGTTATCGAACATGGTTTATAAATTAATGAAATAATGTGGTTCCGGGAGGATGATCTGCTTAAAACTATTCATCCCTTTCTTTAAAGACCGTCTGTGATCGCGTCTTTGTTGATCTTTCGGATCATCCCACGAAGCACCGCACTCGCTCCAACCTCAACAAACTCTGTGATCCCATCCGCGATCATATTTTCAATCGTTTTGGTCCAGCGTACCGGAGCGGTGAGTTGGGCGATCAGATTTTTACGGATTTCTTCCGGATCGGTTACGGGCAGCGCATGTACGTTTTGATAAACCGGACAAACAGGTTTCAAAAAAATTGCTGATTTAATAGCTTCCTCCAGTTCATCCTGGGCAGGTTTCATCAGCGGGGAGTGAAAGGCGCCGCCCACGGGCAGGATAAGCACCCGCTTCGCCCCACGGGCTGTCAGTCCTTCCACCGCCAGTTCAATGCCTTTACGCGATCCGGAAATGACCAGTTGCCCGGGAGAGTTGTAGTTTGCGGCTACAACGATTTCATTTTCAATGCTTTGGCAAACCTCTTCAACAATAGAATCTTCCATACCAAGTACGGCTGCCATGGTACCGTCGGCCAATTCGCAGGCTTTTTGCATGGCAAATGCACGTTTGCTAACCAGCAGGAAAGCTTCTTCAAAAGAAAGTGCTCCTGCTGCACATAGCGCAGTGAATTCACCGAGTGAATGCCCCGCAACTGCAGCAGGCTGAAAAACTGAACCGGCAACTTTTGCCCGCACAATGCTTTCCAAAAATACCGCTGGCTGGGTCACATTGGTTTGAGTAAGATCCTCTTTTGTACCATGGAACATTACATCGCTGATGCGCCAACCAAGTAGTGCATTTGCTTGTTCATAAAGTTCGTTGGCCTGGGTATTTGATTCGTAAAGTTCCTTGCCCATGCCTTCTGCCTGGGAACCCTGGCCGGGAAAAACATATGCCTTCATGTCTGAAAATGTTTTGCTCGAATTATTAAGGCCCGCAAGCCCGTTTGTTTTTGAAATCTGTCTAATTTGGGCTGCAAAAGTAGTAAAAGAGCAAAACCTTCGTACGATAAACCTTTGCAGCTCAGGAAGCATTGGTACTTTTGCCAGCAATAGTGAGTATTAGACCCAATAAAATCATTAAACGACCTATTTTGTCGGTTCAAATCATCGGATCAACCCTTAAAT
>Ga0075012_10003604_pt1 | contig 14673 bp, 11 predicted proteins | sample All_14_2_FD_71474 | JGI IMG/M metagenome (GOLD analysis project Ga0075012, IMG submission 71474) | Freshwater microbial communities in response to fracking from Pennsylvania, USA - Allegheny Zone_MetaG_DW_15 | ecosystem: Environmental > Aquatic > Deep subsurface > Groundwater > Drilled... | reverse complement strand
CTCCTACATTCAGGGCCACGTGCTGCTGGGCCTGGACTTGGCCGGAACCTTCTACTACTACCTGACCGACGGCCTCTCCAGCGTCCGCCTGATCGTGGACGCCAGTGGCAGTGAAGTGGCCTCGTTCCTGCACAACGAATTCGGGATGCTGGAGGCGGCTACCGGTTCCAGCACCCTGCGCGCCCACACCTACGTGGGTGGTTCCGGCGTGCGCAACGAAACGGGCTTTTCGGGCCTCTACTACATGAGACAAAGGTGGTATGAGCCATCGCTGGGGCGTTTCCTACGACAGGATCCGATTGGATTTTCCGGAGGACTGAATCTGTACACCTATGTCGGGCAGAATCCGGTTAATAGAGTCGATCCGTCTGGCTTGGCGTACACTAATGACCTAACCCCGTGGCAGATGGAACAGATCGATGCCGGAATACAAGAAATTAGAGACCAGGGCTTCGCGCTGGAGGCTGATCTTCTGAGTCGAAATGTATTCGGAAGCGGTAACGGGTTACCAGCCGGGACGGCCGCGATGACGTCTCCAAGCACCGACTTAAGGGATGTCATTTGGATCAAAACTTGCGGTCCGGACTCTTCCTGGAAACACGTAGACTTAACGATGCTGCTTTTTCATGAAGCTCAACACCTAAAACAAAAATTCCTGACTGGGGATATAACCGATCTTGGAATACGTGCGCATTGGTTCGGTGACAGCATGGCTAAATATAACCTGGAGTTTCCCGCCTATTCCACCGAGCACCGTCTGAGAGATGCTTGGTGGCCAAGTGCAACCGCCCAAGAGAGAATAGACATGGACAGACGCGTCGACCATGCTAACAAAACTGCCACTGCCCTACGTCAAGATGCGGGACTACCTCGTCCTTGAAGCGATGGTGGCGACATTTCGTCCTCGCACTTCTGCTGATCGGCTATTCATTGGTTCGGCTGTGCTATCAAGCACCTGAACCAACGGTCTTACCAGTGGTTTCTGTTTCGGACTTCAAAATTCTATCCATTGCTTTAGGAACGAGAGTAGAGGAGGTATATTCAAGGTTGGGAAAACCTCTTAGTGTCGAACCTCGCTCCAACTTCGAGTACCTGTTCTATGACATAGCAAGCTTGCCAGCTCAGCCAGGTCAGTACAATATGTTCGTTAGCATTGATGCTCACAGGACTGTGATATCTATTTCTGGGTCTCCGCTAGTTGTTAGAGCCGAAAGACTAGGTCGTCGTTCCGACTACTCTACCGTAACCGCCGTCTTTCGGTCGTTAGGCGCGCCAGAGGCGAGTGTGGGTCGCGTTAATGGCATCGCTTACCACCTTACTTACGATTTTCCTGACGGCTCTGTTGAGGCATTCTTTTCGGCGGATGGGCAGTCAACCAGCTATTGTATGAGTAATCGTGGCACCGATACGGGGTCACCTCACGAAACGAAAGAAGTCGTACGCTAAGCGGATGGAAGTAAACAGGACCGTTTACAGAGCGGAGCTTTTGAGATGGGTTAAGTGAACAGGAAACGTTGGGGTGTCACGGAAACGCTTGTCTGTGGAGCCCGGCGTCCAACTGGACTACACCCAACCCCATGTCAGGCACTCCTCCGATTTCCGTCAGGATAGAGCCGAAGGAACGGCCGCTGTTTATCGGGCTCGGGCGCTGGCGGGCACTACGGGATTTGGGGCGCGTGCGGGAGGAGTGGAAGCATCTGGCCGACACCGCGCAGGCTCAGGACCGCTGGGTGGATGAGTGGCAAAATCCCAAGGCCTTGCTCGATCCGGCCGCCAAGTTGAGTCAAAAGCGCCACCAAAACCGTCGGATTGCTTCGAATGGTGGGTGCCTATACGGGTGGCGGAACAGTGGACAAGGCCATCGACAATTTCCTGCTGGCCGGCAGCGGCCCGCTCCGGTTCGAAGATTTCCCCTCTGTGCCAACTGCGCGCCAACAGCGAGTGTCCCTTGCCCCGAGGTGAGTTTCCCTCTGTGCCTTTGAAATTCGTGCCGCCCTCCAGTCCGGCGGCCCCGGATTCGGGGGCCCGGTGCCGCCAGATAAACTTCACGAATGCGGGCAGATAAAGTTCACGGCGACAATCAATCAAGGTGACCGCGGAAATTGGGTTCACGCATTTAGTGAACACTTTTGGCGGTCGGGAAAGGCCTGACCCCTTCCTCTCAGCCCAGGATTTCGCAGCGATTTGCGAGAATTGGCGCCCGATTTGCAGTGTAAATTGTTTATTGCTTTTGCCCTAGTTTTCTGGTGCCTCTCCACCTTCAGTCCCTACGCGGGCGTGGCCGGCGACAGTTGGGGTTCGCTATTGACCGCGCAGGCCTGGGTAGACCACGGCACTCCCGAGCTTTCACCCTATACGGGTCGAGTCGATCTTTTTGGCCACCAGTTTTTTCACGGCGCTCAGGGGGTGTTTTACGGCTACCCTCCCTTTCCGGCCGTTTTGGAGATCCCACTCGTGGCGGTGGCGCGTCTGGCCGGACTGCAAATGTGGGACCCCGCTGACGAATCTTTGGTACATCGCCAGATGGTGGCTTTGACCCTGGTAGGACTGATGGCCTTGCTGAACTGGGGCTACCGAAGCCTCTTTGCCTCGACCGTCCAATCGCTGGTCTGTGCCTTCATCTCCATCGCGGCAGGGGCTTGCTTAGGCTCTTTGGGCGCGGCTTTTAATAGCCAGCTACCGGCGGTCGTCTTTGTCAGTTGGTGCCAGCTGCTTTTTTTGCGCGAACGTTACGGCAAGGGCGTTTGGAGCGGCGGGCAGGTGGGCGTTTTACTGGCCCTCGGCTACATGTGCCGACCCACGGGAGCCATCTGGATCCCGCCGGCCTTGCTCTACGTGCTCTGGTGCAAACCGCGCCAGTTAGCGCCCGCGCTATTGGCGCTGATATCGATGCTCGCCTTGTACACGCTGAGCTGTTGCTGCCTGTTTGGCACGCCGGTGCATCCCTATTATCAAGGACGCACCTTGCTGCTCGACCCACTGAACTTCACTCTTGGAATGGTGGGAGTGCTTTTCAGTCCTGCGGTGGGAGTTTTCGTTTACCAACCTCTACTGCTGCTAGCTTTCTTACTGGGACCGGTACTGCTGTGGCGCAATTCCCTCTTTTGGAGCCTTTACACTTTCGTGTGTTTGCATTGGGCGGTGGTGGCGCTGCAAACCGACTGGTGGGGCGGGGCCACCTACGGCTCACGGCTAACGGCGGAAACCGTGTTGCCCCTCTGGCTGATCGCTGCCATGCTGTGGCGGCGCGGCGCCGCTCCCAGATCAGTCTGGCCGCTCCTGTGGCTGGGGTTGGCCTGGTCGCTGTGGCTGAATCTGTGGGTGGCCTACGCTCGGGTCCCATCCCATCAAGTTTACAGCGAGATGAGCTACACGCTCGATCCGGAAAAGCGCATCCTCTGGGATTGGAAATTAGCCCCATTCTGGATTACCGCCGCACAAATCGACCAGATCAAAGCGACTTCCCCGGCGGAGCTTTTCCCCCGTCTGGGCCTGTTCTGTCGCCAGGGGTTTGGAGGATTAGAGCGGGCCGGGGACCATCTCTTCCTGACCCCTCAAGAAGAGGACTCCGACATCAGCTTTCGTTCCCGTACCAGTCAGAGTCTGCAGGACGGCTCGGTCTCCTTTCGCTATTCATCCCCCCGGCCCGCGCCCGTTGGCTTGAATGGAAATCCCTGGACCGTTCTGCCCGCCAGCCGCCGCGTGGTTGACAAAACCGTCTATTTTCGCAACGTGCCATGGGGCAGCGCCAACCGGCTAAATTTTTCGGCCTCCTCCGGCGTGCGCATCTTCGACCTCGATGTGCAGAACTGGGATTGCGGCCAGCAGGCGGCCCTTACCTACGCCGACGGCTGGGGAAACGACGAAGCCCGCGCCGGTGAACCCTCCTTTCGTTGGAGCTACGGACCACAATGCCGGCTGCGCCTCTTTGTTCAGAAGGCCGGGCATTTTCGCTTGAGCTGGCGGGGCTATTCCGGCAAAGCCGGTAACCGGCTCGGAATCTGGGTTAATGGCCAGGAGCGGGCTCATTTCGCCACCCTGCCCACCCTGGCGTCTCCTCTGCAAGTAAACCTGGCGCTTCCAAAGGGACTCAACCTTCTGGAGTTTCGCTTCCAGCGCTGGGGAGCGACTTGGAGCGGGGACCAGCGCCCCCTGGCGCTCTGCTTCGAAGGCCTCAAGTTGACCTGGAGCCCTTAGGTAACTTCGCCAAGCCCTCCGCAGCACGGCAGGTCTGCCCCAAAGCCCGAGCTTCTGCGGGGCCGACTTTGTGGGCCAGCCGCTTCTTGGCTGTGCATCTCCGGGAGCCTTGCTTCTTTTCCGTTGGCCAGCTGTTTCGCAAAACTACCCTCAGTGGGCCCAACGCCCATGCCCTATGAGGGTTTGAAAAGCGCGGCCGCACCCAAAAGCGGCGCGCCGCCTGCCAACTGTCCTGGATGCGCCTCGACGCGGGAGAGGGCGAGGCCCAGCGCTTCCCCGAAGAGCGGAAAGGCCCCTGAGACGCCGCCCAGCACCAGCACCGCCTCGGCCCCGAAAGCCTGCACGAAGGGGCTCAGAAAGCGGCCCAGGTCGCTACCGAAGGCACGCCAGAAGGCTGCGTCCTGAATGTCGCCGGGCTCAGTGGTGGGCAGTCCCGCTTCTTCGGCCCGTCGCTTGAGCCCCCGAATGGAGAAAGTCTCGTCGGCGATTCCGCCCCCCACGGGCTGACTGTAGAGCCAACCATTCGGCGGCACGCCGGGGCCGCTGACCACCGGGCTTCCCTCAACCAGAAAGGCCGACCCAAGTCCGGTGCCCAGGGTGATCCCAAGCAAGCGGGTGAAGCCGACCCCGACCCCGTAGCGAGCCTCGCCGACAATGGCCGCTTCCGCGTCGTTGCAAAAGCGGATCGGTCGCCCGCCCGAGAGGGCCTCGGCCAGATTGAGGCCATACAGGCTGCCAAACTTCTGCAGACCCTGGATCCGGCAAACGCCACTCGCATAGTCGAACGGCCCGGGAAAAGCCAGGGCCAGAGCCTCGGCCTCAGGGTAAGCGGCGATAATCTCGGCGAAGGCGCCCAGAATCTCGGGCGCGGAGTGCTGGCTGGGGATGGGCGTGCGGCGAACCTCGCCAAGCAAGGCGCCGTTACTGACCAGGGCGCTTTTGACCGAAGTTCCCCCCACGTCCAGGGCCAGCACCTTCACCGCAGGAAGCATTTCATGACCTTGGAGGGTCCGCGCGGGCTGAGTCGATAGTCTCCGCAGGCCGCCGGCAAAATGGCCGTCTCGGCGAACTCGAGGCTTAGCTCGCTTCCGTCCTGGATGCGAGTCACGACAACACCCGGCCCTTCCACCACGCAGAGCACGTGGACTCCGTCCGCGCTGGTGCTGTCCTGGTAGGGCCCGGAGAGCTCGATGCGCTCGATCACATGGAACAGCAAAGGATGGTCGGCCAGCAAGTAGCGGGTCCATCCGTCCCCTTGCGCCAGCAGTGCCGGGCGGGCCACCAACTGCTGCTGAACCCAATCGGTGGTGCGGCTGAAATCGATCACCTCGAAGGCGCGCTGGTGACTGATGGGTCGGGGTTTCCCGTCCAGGTCGGGGCGCAGATAGTCGTAAATCTTGAAGGTGTAGATGTAGGGGGTGGCCGAGATTTCCAGCACCAGATTCCCCGCCCCCGAGCAGTGCACGGTGCCGGCCGGGATCAGGAAGAGGTCGCCGGCTTGCGAGGGGAAGGCGTTGACGTGCTGCTCGATGTCGAAAGGCTTACCCTGGGTGGTTGCCAGTTCGACGTCGTGGAGGAATTTCTCACGGCTGGTCTCGGAGGTCAGTCCCAGATAGACCTTGGCCTCGGGCGTGGCCTCCATGATGTAATAGGTCTCCTGCTGAGCGCACGGCTCGCGGAAGTGCGAGTTGATGTAGGCGTCATCGGGATGGACCTGGCAGGACAGGTCGCCGCCGCCGATGGTGTCGAGAAAGTCGAAGCGGATGGGAAAGAACTCGCCGAACTGACGGTAATGGCGGCGACCCAGGATCGCCTCGGCTTGATGGTGCATCAGCAGGTCGAAGGCCGTCCCGACTCTGGCCTGCGGGAACTCGAAGGTCACCGTGTTCTCGGGCCCCACCACCTCAAAACCCCAGGCGCAGTTCGGCCACTCGGCGGGCAGGTCGGGAACGATCTCGCGCAGCCTGGTCCCACCCCAGATACCGGGCATAAACAGGGAGCGAACACGAAAGGGTCGCTGGGCTGCTTCCCGCAGCGCCTCCAGCAGATCGGCCGCGGACACAAAAGTAGGCTGCTCCGGCGCGCTGATGTCGACGAGTAGATCGCAGGCGGGCAGCGCGCGGAACTGGTGGCGGTTCTGCACAGGCCAGTCCACATAGAAACTGCGCTTGTAGCGGGGCCAGTTGCCCCGCTCCTGGTCGTCCCCGAGATTGGCCAGAGTCGAGGTAAACACAATTTCCCGAGGCACCTGCGCGATCACGGCGTAATCGGCGTAGTTGCGCAGAGGCGGAGACATCGCTCCCGGCCCCACCACCACCACGCAGCCCTGGCTGGAGCGGACCGCCCGACAGAGACCGAGCCACCGGGTTGGATCGAAGAACAAGTCGAGTTCCCGGTCGCAGACCCGCCCGAAGACGGGGTCGTCGGTGAGGTACTCGGCCAGATCCCCCGCCAGTGTGTCGGGGTCTTTGAGCGCCTGGCGGGTGTCGAACCAGCTGACCTCTCCCGGCCACTCCTGGCGCAAACGGGTGAGAAATTCCTGGCCGCCGGGGGCGTGATAGGTGTCGATCAGAACGACCCGGGGAGTGCCGGCGGTGATGGTCTCTACCAGCGACCTAGTGCCGCTTCCCGCCTGGCCCAGGCTTTTTATGGTCGGATCCGGTTGGTACATGGCTCACTCCCCAGTTCTTGTTCGGCTTGTCATCCATCCACAACTCCAACAGCCCGCCCTTGGCAAGCTGCTGGTGGCTGATCCAGCAGTCGTTCAAAGGCTGTCCGTTCAGTCTGGCGGCCCGAATATAGGGGCGCTCGGCCGAGTTGTCATAGGCTCGGATGACAAAGGTTTTGCCCCCATAATAGGCCGGATCGAGATGGATGGTGATCTTGTCAAAGATGGGCCCGGTCAGCTCGTAAACGGGGGTCTGGCTGTTGTTGCCCTGCAGGCTGAACAGTCCCAGCGACATCAGCGCGCTGACCCCACCCATCTGGCCCTGATCCTCGTCATGGCCGCCATATCCCTGGTCCGGCGTGGTCCCACCGTAGGCTTGCTGGCGGACCCGGCGCACCCAATATTGGGAAAGCCAGGGCTGGCCCGCGTGGTTGAAGACATGAGCATTGGAACAACCCGGCTGGTTGGCATAACTGACGTAGCCGGACCCATAACCGAAGACGAAGTCGTCCTTGACCGACTTCTGGAAGGCGTGATCGAGCTTGGCGCACAGCTTGTCCGCTCCCCCCATCAACTCGCCCAGTCTCTTGATATCGTGGGAGATGGACCAGGTGGCCTGCCAGGCGTTGGCCTCGATCCAGCCCTGGTTGCTGAGAGGGTCGTCATGCAGCCAGGCGCCCTGGCGGGTTTTGGGAAAGATCAGTTGCTGGTCGGGGCGGTAAAGGGCCTTCCAGCCCTGGGAGCGCCGCTGGAAATACCGGTAGTCTTCCTCCAGGCCTAATTTCTTGGCCATCTGGGCCAGCGACCAGTCCTGAAAGGCCCACTCCAGGGTGATGCCCGCGTTGTCCGGGCAGTAGCCGTGCTCGATGTAAAACTCCAGCGCCCCCTCACCGGCAAACTGCCCCATCATGCCGCCCGGCATGTGATTGCGCTTCATGACCTCGAAAGCGTGCTTAGGATCGGCCTCTTTGAGCATGCCTTTCATATAGGCGCTCACGATCATATTGGTGGCCGGGCAGCCGGTCATGATGTAAGTGTAGCCACCCGCACACGGCCCTCGCGGCAACAGCCCACCGTTGTCGGCATACTGGATCATCGAGGCGGAGAAATCGTCGAGGATGGAAGGCCAGCCTAAACCCCACAGCACGTTGAGGTTCCACTGGGTCAGCCAGAGCGCATCCGAGCTGTACATGTGATGCCCCGGGGCAATCTTACGCACGGTCATCTCGCCGTCGCTGAACTTGCCGTCCCGCTTGTTGCCGGTGTAATCGGGGTAACTGCCGTTCAGGTCGTCGATTTTATGCCGGCCCAAGAGAGCATGCCAGAGATCGGTGCTGAGTTTGACCTTCTGCTCGAGGCTGCCGCCCTCGACCTCGATCTTACCCAGCCAGCGATTCCATTCGCTTCGGGCCGCTGTCCGGACTTTGTCAAAATCCCAGTGATCACACTCGGCCCGCAGGTTCTGGCGAGCATTGTCCAGACTGGTGTAGGAGATGGCCACCTTCATTTGCAGCAGATCGCCGGCTTTCACCCGATAGCGCGCCACCGCGCCGGCGCTAGGGGAATCCCAGAAGCTGCTGGTGACTCCGTCGAAGACATCGGATTGGCGCCGGGTCATCTCGCTAGATCCGTCCAGCTCCGTGACATTCTCCAGTCGCTCTTTGTCGCGCCAGCCGTCGAGCTTGTCGAACGGGCGGTCGAAGGCCATCACGAAGAAGACTTTGACCTTGTTGGGACCGCCCCAGTAGCGGCCGGCCGAGAAAAACGAGCCTTCGATCTCCGAGTCGCTGACGCGCCGGAGGTGGCATCCGGTCATGGTCGACTCCCCCAGGTAGCCGCCCAGATTGACCAGGATGTCGGCCATGGCCTGGCGGGTAAAGCGAAAGCGGTACATGGCCACTCGCTCGGTGGAGGTCAGCTCGACCCAGGTCTGATGATCGCGCAGGAAGACCCGATGGTAGCCGGGCTCGGCGATCTCGTCATCGTGGCTGAAACGGGACTTCCAGCCCTGCTCGCCCCTGGTCGGGTCCACCCCAGTGGTGGTGGGCATGACCTCGATTCCGCTAAGGCTCCAGTCGTGAATTTGTCCGAAGCCGAGAATGTCGGTGGAATTGTAGTTGTAGCCGCCGCCCCACTGGTTCTTATTGCGAGTGTGCGGAGCGGCCGCGATCATTCCGAAGGGCAGGCTGCCGGTGGCGAAATACAGGTAGCGTCCGCGCGTTGTCTCGATGAAGGTGTTGACCCATGAGACGGGGTCCGTGGGAGCGGCATAGACCTCGATCTCCGAAAGGCCTAACTCGCCGGCACCGTCTCCGTCGCTGACCTCGAAGCGGACCCATCGGGTCTTTCGGGGAGAGAAGGTCACGACTTTGGCGGTGCCGTCGTTGGGAATGAGGTTGACGCTAATGGCCGAGCCGTCGGAAAAGCGCAGCCGCCCCCCCGCGCTATGCTCGCCTAAAGTGGGCCGGTCATAGAGCACCACCTTCTGGAGCGTGACCTCCTTTTTCCAATCCAGCTGGATCCAGGGATAGCGGATGTAGCCCCAGCCGCTGGTGGCTTTCTGGCAGGCCCATTCGCCCAGATCGCTGACGCCGATGATGCCGTCGGTCACGTGGGCGGCCGCGTGGGCGGAATCGAGCTGGGTCGAGGCCGAGACCACGGCCGCTGGCGCTAGATTCTGCGGCTCTGCCCAGGCAGCCGTTCCCAGCAAGAGCAGGGCCAATGTTCTCTTCACGGCTGGGACCAACTTTGCTCGATCTCTTCGAGCGTGCGCTGCTTGGTCTCAGGGATCGATTTCCAGACGAAGACCAACAACAGGATGGAGAAGACCATGAACAACCAGAAAGTAAAAGCGCCTCCCAACCCGGTGACGGGGTCTAAGAGAATCGGCGTCATCTGGGTCACCGCCACCACGGCCAACCAAAGGGCCAGAATGCACAAGGACATGGCGGCGCCCCGGATTCTGGTGGGGAAGATCTCGGCGATCATAATCCAGGGGATGGGCCCCAGCGAGCAGGCGAAGCTGGCGATGAAGGCCAGGATGAAGATCAGCAGCCAGGGCCCTGAGGTCATCTGGAAATAGAAGGCGCAGCCGGCGCCTCCCAGGCACAGCACCATCGAGCTGACCCCCCAGAGCAGCAGGGTTCTCCGGCCGGCCTTGTCGATCGAATAGAGGGCCACAAAGGTGAAAAGTGTGTTGATCACTCCGATCAGGAAGGTCTGGGCCAGGGCCGATCCAGTCCCGAAGCCGACACTTTTGAGGATCTGCGGAGCGTAATAAATGATGGCGTTGATGCCGGTGATCTGAGAGAACACGGCCAGCATGAGACCGACTTTCAGGGCCTTGCGAAAGCCGGGCTGGAGGAGCTCGGCCAGACCCCCTTCCTCCTGGTCAAAACTCTGGCGAATCTCCTGTTGCACCTGCAGCCCTTGCTCGCTGCCGTTGACCCGCACCAGCACGTCCAGCGCTTCCTCTTCGCGACCCTTCTTCATTAGCCAGCGGGGACTTTCGGGAACAAAAAGGGCCAGTAAGAGAAAGAGCAGAGCCGGCAGAGCGGCCGAACCCAGCATGTAGCGCCAACCCAACTCCACGTTCCAGCGCTCGTCTCCCCAACCGGCGATGAGGTAGTTGACGAAGTAAATCAAGTTGATGCCCAGCACGATGGCTAACTGGTAGAGGGTGCACAGCCGACCTCGGTTTTGCGCGGGCGCGACTTCGGAGATGTAAAGCGGGCTGATCATGGAGGCGGCCCCGATGCCCAGACCTCCCACCATGCGGGCCAGCACGAATTGGCTCAGGCTTTGGGGAAGGGCTGACCCGATGGAGGAGATGGCGAACAGCACGGCGCTGGCTAACAGGATCTTCTTGCGTCCGAAACGGTCGGCCAGAAACCCGGCGGCGGCCACCCCCACCACGCAACCCCAAATGGCCGAGGAGGCGGCCCACCCTTCCAGAGCGGGCGAGAGCTCAAACTTCGCCTTGATCGAGCCAATGGCTCCCGAGATCACGGCGGTGTCATAGCCGAACAACAGCCCCCCCAGGGCCGCCACCATGGAGATCTGGTAGACGTAGCGAGTGTTGCTCAACGGTCGCCTCGGCTTCTCAAGCGCCTCAGGAATCCCTCCGCGAAACAGCCCCAAGACGTCGGCGAAGTAGCCGCACCACCGCCACCGGCCACCGATGCGCGCCTACGACCTGCGGCCCGACAAAGGGCCGCTTTTAGCCTCTTTAGGCTAAAGAGCTTTAACTTTGACCGAGATGATATTCACAAAATGTTTGTTCTTTGAGACGCCCCGGAGCTCGATGCGGGCTTTGCCGGAAGCCGGGCCGCGAAATTGGAAGGCTTTTTGGGCGTTGCGCCCACTGCCTGCCAATTCTTCCGAGATCTGCTTATCAACCTTGAGCAAGATTATCCGTGCTGGTTCAAGTCCATAGTAGTTGACGCGAATTTCATAATCTTTTCCCGGCACGGTATAAACGTCCTGGAGCAAGCTTGAGTTGTGCTCCAACTGGGCCGTGTAGTAGTTGTTGGTCTTCGATACCTTACAGGTCCCGATCACAGTCCAACCGCTGAGATCTGCCGCGAAGTTGCCATTGGTGACCAGATCAGGGGCCTCGGGCGGACCCTTTTTAGCGGCGCTGGCACTTCTGCTAACCTCCACGTTGCCCCGGGATTTTCGCAGGCGGGTGCCGGTGACCGAGCAGAAGGAAGCCAAATTTACCAGGAGCCGTCCCTGGTCATCTTGTGCCGCTTCAATGGCTTTACCTTGAAAAACCACCAGAGCGCCAGCAGGAACCTCAAGGGATTCAAGATTTTCGGGTTTAGGTTCATCAAAAACAAAGTGGACGCCCTGACTCTCCTCCACGGTATAGCCTAGCGCTGCTAATAAAGGTGCGAGCTCAACTTCCAAGGTAGCCTGGGACCCACGGGTGGCCGCGACCAACTTGCTACCTCGGAAGAGAACTTCTTCAGCGCACAACGGGCCGCCCAAGGCGAAAAAGAGTCCAAAACAAAAGAGGGTCTTGAAGCATGTTTGCATCTCAGTCTATTCTTACTTTGGCCAAGGAACACCTTGAGCACTCAAAGTGGAGAGTAAGCGCTTACATTAATGCTCACTCTCGACTGATGAAGTAAGACCCTTCCTTATCGCACGACCAGCCGGCTCGGTCCGCACTTAAGCACCATTTTTCGTGTAACTTTTGATTTATCCGGCATCCATTCTCCGCTTTCACATCCCATCAAGACCGCGCCTGGTCGCCGCGTCTACCGGCCGAAGAGCCGCCGTTGCGAAGGTCTCCTCAGCCCAGGCTGCTCTTGCCGGACCAGTGAACAAGAGTCGTCAGGAAGCGCCTCCTTGAACATGATTCGCGTCCCGACAAAGGGCCGCTAGCAGGCGAAAGAACCCCCTGAAACGCCAAAAGACCCGGCGCGAACCGGGTCTCTGCAAAAAGTTGTGGGTATCAACGCACCCTACCTGAAGCGGCTAGCTCCACTCACCTTCGCGGGTGATGTGACTATCGGAGACCCACTCGCCCTCGCGGTTGATTTGCGCGGGGGTGGTCCACTCGCCTTCGCGGTTGATGAAACTGGTTCCACGGGCTTCCTGCCAGCGGCTTAGCTCGCCGGAAAACTGCTGGTCTTTAGCGGATGGAGCGGCAGGGGCTTCGCTGGCGGCCGGTTTTCCGGTTCCGCAAGGATAGCACTTGGTGGGCACGGGAATGCTGGCGTTGGGGTTGATCATAGGTCCTCCTGTTTGCTTCTTGCTTCCACAGTAGGGAGCGACCCTCAAAAAGTCCTTAAATACGGTTCTGGCCGACCAGGTCATAGGCAATGACCGCAAAGGCGCTGGCCACATTCAAGGAATTCTTGATACCGAACATGGGAATGCGCACGAATAAATCCGCAAATTCCAAAACCTCATCGGAAACGCCCACCACTTCATGACCCAGCACCACCGCCACCGGCGCCGGCCACCGATAAGCGCCCATGACCTGCGCTTCTTCCCGGGTCTCCAGGGCCACGATGGGAATGTTCTGCGAGCGCAGCCAGAGCAGCGCCTCGCGGGTGCTCTCGTGGCGTTTCCACTGCACATACTGATGCGAACCCAGCGAAGTCTTCTCCAGCTTGGGATGGGGCGGCCAACAGGTGATGCCGCACAAGTGAATGCAACCGATGCCGGCCGCGTCGGCGGTGCGGAAAATCGAGCCCACATTAAAAGCGCTGCGCACATTGTCGAGCACCACGTGCACGGCCATTCGCTCGGGCGCCGGGTCCGAGTCCTCTCGATAGTAGGACTCGCGCATTACAGTCCGAGGTAAGCTTTTTGCACTTCGGTATTGGTGGACAGCTCCGCCGCCGGCCCACTCAGCACCGCCCGCCCCACCTCAAAAACGTAAGCATAATCGGCCACCTGCAGAGCCTGACGGGCGTTTTGCTCGACCAGCAAAACCGCCAGTCCCAGGGTGCGGATCTCGCGAATGATGGAAAAAATCTGCTTGACGATGAGCGGCGCCAGGCCCAGACTGGGCTCATCCAGGATAAGCAATTTCGGCTTGCTCATCAGCGCCCGCCCGATGGCCAGCATCTGCTGCTCGCCGCCCGAAAGGGTTCCGGCCGGCTGAGCGATGCGCTCTTTCAAAATGGGGAAAAGCGCAAAAACCTTCTTGAGATCAGTCTCCACGTCAGCATCCCGGCGAGTATAAGCGCCCATCTCCAGGTTCTCGCGCACGCTCATGCGCGGAAACACCTGACGGCCCTCGGGCGACATGGCCATGCCCTCCCCCACTCGCTTGTGGGCCGGCAGAGCGGCCAGGTCGCGGCCCTGCCAGAGAACCTGACCCTGGGAGGCCGGCAGCAAGCCGGTGATGACCTTGAGACAGGTGCTCTTGCCCGCGCCATTGGCGCCGATCAAGGTCACCACCTGACCCGGCTCGACCTTCAAGCTGACTTCGTGCAAGGCTTTGACCGCGCCATAAGCGGCGCTCACATTCTGCAGTTCCAGCAAGGCGCTCATTCTTCCGGCGCCCCCAAATAAGCTTCGATCACTTTCGAGTCCTTGCTCACATGCTCGGGCGTGCCCTCGCTGATTTTATAGCCGTGATCCAGCACCATCACCTGCTGGGAAATCTCCATCACCAGCTTGATGTCGTGCTCGATCAGCAACACCGTGATGCCCTTGTCGCGAATGCGCCCGATCAACTCGGTCAACTCGTGGGTCTCGCTGGGATTCATACCGGCGGCCGGCTCATCCAACAGCAGCAACTTGGGACCGCTGGCCAGCGCCCGAGCGATCTCCACCAGGCGCTGATGGCCGTAGGGCAGGCTATTGGCCGCCTTGTGGGCATCGGCGCGCAAACCTACAAAATCCAATGTTTCCAGCGCCCGGGCGCGGGCTTCTTTTTCCTCTTGCCGAGCGGCGGGCAGTCCCAACCACTGGCTCAAAACGCTGCTTTTCATACCGGTGTGCATACCGATCAGCAGGTTCTCGAGCACACTCATGGGGCCAAAGAGGCGGATGTTCTGGAAGGTTCGGGCCAGGCCGCGGCGCACAATCTGGTGAGTGGAAAGGCCCACCAACGTCTGTCCCTGGAACAAAAGCGTCCCCTCCGAGGGCTCATAGACCCCGGCCAGCAGGTTAAAAAAGGTGGTTTTGCCGGCTCCGTTGGGCCCGATCACCGAGGCCACAATGCCCGGTTCCAAGGCGAAGTCCACTTCGCTCACGGCCGTCAAACCGCCGAAGCGACGGGTGACTTTTTTCGCCTCCAGCAAGCTCATTCGTAGCTTACCGGCTTCTCGGGAATGATGCCC